>SXGQ01299791.1_pt1 | contig 23965 bp, 28 predicted proteins | sample 3178371 | NCBI WGS metagenome assembly SXGQ01 (sample SAMN11356859, study PRJNA531348) | freshwater metagenome | isolation source: freshwater sample F1-20 | place: China: Fuxian Lake, Yuxi | collected 2017-12-25 | reverse complement strand
TGCAAAACTCAGTCGTCCATTAGAAAAGTCATTCGACAAGGAAGCATTAATCCGCGTTCGTCTTGACTTCTAATGAACAAAGGGAGGTTCTATGAGAGCAGTAAAACCTCTCGACACGGATGGATATACTAAAAATGATTATGTAGCGTATGTGTCCCAGAGTTATACAATTACCTCTGGGTCACTTACGAACACAGAGTATGTAACAATTGATTTCGCTGACCAACCTTCCGATGATTGGAAGTATCAACAAACTAGTGATTTTGATTTAGGTTATTTAAATTCTAGTAGTGGTATATATTCATATCCGTTGTACAGTTTATTAAATCGTGCATTTTATTCTTCACAATCAATCGTAGAATACGGTACATCGTCTATAGCTGTAAATAAATTTACACCAAGTCAATCGCTGTATGTTTTTAATATAGCAAACCAATCTGTAGGAGATGGAATAAAACCAGGTAGTTTTAGTATTAGAGTATCTGGGTCATCTCCAATTCTTGATGATGGATACGGTAGACTGTATGTAAATAATACTGGTAGTGTGGTAGGTAATGTTTTTTACAAGCATGGCATCGTAACCGTAAAAAATAATAAAACAGCACCTTCACAATCTATTTCTACAAATGGATTAAAGTTATCACCATTTTTACCAGTAGATGTGAACTATACATCGTCGTATACAATCACAGAACACACCGTAGTATGTAAAATTAGACCAACAGAATTTAACGCATCTGTATTTAATCACACAATAGGTTACTACAAAGTAGTTACTGGTTCGTATGTATCGGCGTCACAAACTGTTACATACACAAATTATGAACCAAATGTATCTTCGTCAGCAGTCGCACAAAATTATGTGGAAGTTAACGGAACAGGAAGTTTAGTAGCAGGACAAGCATTATCGGAACTATTTGATTCCGGAAGTTTAACACCATATATTACAACGATTGGACTATACGACAAAAATTACAATTTGGTTGCTATGGCAAAGTTAGCAAATCCAGTACCAAGAACGAAAAACGTAGACCAAACTTTTATTGTAAAGTTTGATACCTAATGTGGAGAACATAGTATGTCAAAGTTAGTAGAACTATTAGAAAATAGACAAAAGTACGATAGATTAAATAAATTAAGTGCACACTCACCAAATACGGCAAATCCAAAAGAGTTTAGTGCTCGTAATCAATCTGATTTGAAGCAAGGTAGAGAAGAAATTATTCAATCTAACTCGGTTGATTTTTTTGGTAACACTTATCAAACTGGGTTTGATGCATTTAGACCAACTTTGAGTGTAACTGGATTTAGAAAATCAGATGGTGCACAAAATTCAAAATTTACTGGAAACCCAATTGGGGCGGCTACAATAGAAGATAATGCATTTGATTCGTACAATAGATTTGCAAACGATTCTGTTCGTAAAAATTACGATTCAAAGTTAGTTCACAGATATCTAGCAACTAATAGTGAACAACAATATAAAACACAACAAGCAGCAGCACCAGGATTAGTATTAACATATAACGTCTAATATAGACGAGGTTACGATGAAACCCAGAAGTGCAAAGAATAAGGGTAAACGGTTACAAAATGCAATACGGGATTTAATATTAGAACACTTTCCGCAGCTAGAACCCGATGACGTAGTATCTACGTTGATGGGTGATTCGGGGACAGACATCAAACTGTCCCCTGCTGCTCGGAAGGTGTTTCCGTATTCTCCTGAATGTAAGAACCAAGAAAAGGTCAACATTTGGGCCGCCCTCGAACAAGCAGAAGATAATACCAAAGAAAATACCTATCCAGTCGTATTCTTTAAACGAAACAATACGAAAACATATGCGATTATACCCGCAGACCATTTCTTTGAGTTGACTAAACCAAAAAATATAGATTAATAAATCAACACTTGATTTTTTGATAAAGAGATGTTAGTTTTCATCATATGAACCTAATATCTCTTTTATCGCAAATACTCGGTGATTACAAGCAAATGGGCAAGGGGGAGCATTACTTCTCCTGTCCGTTCTGCCACCATCATAACAAGAAGTTTGCGGTGAATGTTATCAAGAACAAGTGGAAGTGTTGGGTATGTGGAGCACGTGGTGGGCATCTCCTTGGACTATTTAGAAAGTTGGATGTCTCCCCAGCACAAATCAAAGAACTAAAGAAGTATCTCAACGATGATGATGTCAAGAGTTATGTAGATACCGACCCAGATGAGGTCGTAGAACTCCATTTACCTTACGAGTTTAAACCACTTTGGAAACCCACCAACACATTCGAATACAAGCACGCAATCAACTACTTGAAGAAGCGTGGTATTACGGGATATGACATCATCAGGTATCGTATGGGATATTGTGAGACAGGGACGTATGGTGGTCGTATTATTGTCCCGTCGTATGGTGTAGATGGAAAACTCAACTACTTTATTGCCCGTGCATATCACGATTCGGGTATGAAATATAAGAACCCACCAGTCTCGAAGAATGTTGTGGTGTTCGAAGAACAAATCAACTGGAACGAACCTGTTGTATTGGTAGAAGGTGTGTTTGATGCACTGGCGGTTCGTCGTAATGCAATCCCGATGTTGGGGAAGTTTATACCGAAGAAGTTGGAAGTCAAACTACTTGAAAATCGTGTGAAGAAGGTGTATATTCTTCTGGACGATGATGCAAAGACGGAAGCAATACAACTGGAACGCAAATTGTCGGCATACGGAATACAAGTCTCACAAGTGTCGGTGAGTGGTGGTGACGCCGCTGACCTTGGGTTCCAAAAGACCTGGGAGTTTATTGATAACTCCAAGGCAACTACCTTTAAGGACTTTATACAAAATAGGTTATCAAACGCATGAATATAAGTGTCCCATTTAATAAAATAAAGAAAATAGTCCATCTCGCAGATATTCATATTCGATTATTTAAGCGACACGACGAATACAACGAATGTTTCCAGACCCTCTATAACCAGTTGCGTCAAGAAGATTTGACCGACTCGGTTATTGTTGTTGCTGGTGATATCGTCCATGCTAAGACGGATATGAGTCCTGAGATGGTGGTGATGGCTACAGAGTTCTTAAAAACGTTGGCAGACATCGCACCGACTATTGTTATCGCAGGTAATCACGACCTCAACTTGTCCAATATGAACCGTTTGGATAGTTTGACACCGATTATCAGTAGTATCAATCATAAAGACCTGCACTACTTTAAGCACTCTGGTGTCTATACCATCGCAGACACCGACTTTGCTGTATATTCTATTCTTGATGACAAGGAGAAGTGGCCGTCCCACAAGGACTGCTCTTCTCGTCGTAAGGTCGCTCTTTACCACGGACCTGTATTCGGAGCCACCACAGATGCACGATACACCATTACGAACCGACATGTTGAAGTGTCTGCGTTCAATGGGTTCGATATGGTCTTACTTGGAGACATTCATAGACACCAAGTATTGCAGGAACGAGATACGGAAAGTAAGAAACCAATCGTTGTATATGCGTCATCACTTATCCAACAGAACCACGGAGAAAGTGTTGATAATCACGGATGGTGTTTGTGGGATGTCAATGGTTGTTCGTTTGAGTTCCGTCCACTTCCAAACAACTATGGATACTATACGGTAGAAGTCCAAGGTGGTAAGGTTCCAATCTTGACCGATGTGCCAAAAAATGTTCGTATGCGGATATTCACGGGAACCCTTGACACCTCTGCGGTCAAGAAGCTGACGGCGGTATTACGTAAGCAACACAACATTATTGAACTAAGTATCAATAAGTCCAGATACGATAACACCAATCAAGAGCGATTAAAGAGTGGTATTGAGATTGTAGATGTCCAGAACATCAATAACCAGAACCAACTTATCCAAGATTGGTTAGAACGGCAATACGATAATACACTTGATAAGCCGTTGATGACGAAGATATTAGATGTCAATAAGAACCTCAATAATCAAATCAATCACGATGACCAATCTCGTAATGTGAATTGGCGTCCCCTCCAACTGAAGTTCTCTAATATGTTCTCCTATGGTGAGGACAATATCATCAACTTTGGGAAGATGAAGGGGATATATGGTATCTTCGCTAACAACGCTTCGGGCAAGAGCTCTGCGATGGACGCACTTATCTTTACCTTGTATGATAAGACCCCACGTGCGTTCCGTGGGGACCACATTATGAACAACCGAAAGGATACCTTTACTTGTCAGTTAAAGTTCGAAATCAACAACGAAATCTTTTATATTCGTAGAACAGGTACCCGTAAAAAGACGGGTGATGTCAAGGTGGATGTATCATTCTGGCGGGAAAATGAGGACGGTACTCACGAATCATTAAATGGTGAGGACCGCCGTGATACGAACGCCAACATCAGAAACTATGTGGGTACGTATGAAGATTTCGTCTTGACGGCGTTGAGTAGTCAGAATAGTAATGCCCTCTTCATCGACAAATCCCACTCCGAACGTAAAGACCTTCTTATTCAGTTTATGGGGTTAAGTATCTTCGATAAGTTATGTGATACCGCAAACGACGAGATGAAGGAAATCTCTGGGGCACTCCGTAAGTTTAAAAAGGTAGATTTTACCCAAACCTTATCAGATACCCAAGAAAAGTTGGATACTACCCGTGACGAACACGAACGGGTCGAGGAGTTATTCGCAAAGATTAAACAGGAACAGGAAACCCTCTACGAAAAGTTAAAGGGATTACAGGAACAAAAACGACCTGTTCCGAACATTGAGTTAGATATTGATACCCTCTTGTCTACGAAGGATAAGGTGGTCGAACTTGCGGCATCCTATGAAGAAGATAAGGGTGAAGCAGAGGAACGATTACAATACATCCACGATACCATCAAAGAGAAAACAACAGAAGTGGTTGATGCAGATATCTCAACACTTCGTAAGGATGTCGAAGAACATACCAGACTAACTGAACTCTTGGGTAAGGGTAGTAATGCATTAAAACTGACCACCTCGAAGATTGGGGAAAAGGAAAAGTTTAAGAAGAAGTTGGAAAGCTACAAATATAATCCAGATTGTAATGTCTGTGTAGAAAACAATAAGTCGGTTATTGATGATATGGAGTCGGTCACCCACGAACTGATTGACCTATATGAATTACAATCTAAACAAGAAGATGCGGTTTCTGAAATCAAACAACAGATGGAACCCTTGGTTGATAGTGTTAATCGTTGTGCATATTACGAGAAGATACAGAGTGAAGTCCAACAACTCCAGAAGAAGGCCAGTGGGATTGAGCTAGACATCCAAAAGATATTGACTAACATCGAAAAGTGCGACCGCAAGCGTGAGCAAGTAGAGAAGGACATCGAACTTCATCGGTCAAATAAAGAAAATATTGAATACAATATTGAGATAGACAAACACATTGACCACGTTCAATATGACATTACAACATCCAAGAAGAAGGCTGACCACATGGAAAAGGTGGTTCGGGACTTGCATGGTGAAATCAAGGTCTTAGAAGCCACCAAGACGGACATTATGAACCAGATTAAGGAAGCTGAGGAGTTAGAGGCAACCTATGAAGCTTACAAGTATTATATGGAAGCGGTGGGTCGTGATGGTATCCCATATGACTTAATGAGTAAGGCAATTCCGAACATCGAAGCGGAAATAAACAATATTTTAAGTCAGATTGTGGATTTCACCATCTCACTCGAAGTGGATGGTAAAAACATCGTGGGTAAGTTAAACTACGATTATGACCGCGTATGGCCGCTGGAAAACTCGTCGGGGATGGAACGCTTTATTAGTAGTTTGGCAATCCGTGTTGCCTTGATGAATGCCTCGAACCTTCCAAAGTCCAACTTCTTGATTATTGACGAAGGTTTGGGGACATTGGACGCAGAGAACATGACCTCGATGCATACCCTATTCGGTATCTTGAAGGCACAGTTTGACTTCCTTATTGTCATCAGTCATTTGGATGTGGTCAGAGATATGGTTGATAATTTAATTGAGATAAAAAGAGAGGACGGATTCTCCTATATCCAGTCGTGATAACTATTTATATTGAGTAGGAATCACGGTGAGAAACTATGCCACGTACTAGAAAACAATTATTTAATCAAAACTTAAATAAAGTTCCTGTCTTGATACAAGATACAAGTCAGGAATCTGTGTATTTTAATATCAAAAAATTAGATAGCTATTTTACTGGTGGTCGTAATTCGTTCCTCATCACAGGAACACCACTACTGGAAATAGCTAGTGAAATTTTCATTGAAATCATAGATGTTGATGGTAACCCAATATACGTGGAAGCCATAAAAAACTTCTCAGAAGCTGGTTCACGGGTTATTGTTGTAGAAATATATGAAAATACACCACGTGGCCCAGCCACATTAACAATCTTGGGGACTGCTGCTAAATTAGCAAATGGAAATCCAATACCTGAAGATTGGGTTGGTCGTAGAAATATTCGTTGGCAAAAGAAGCTAGTTATCGAACCACGCCGTGAAAATACAACTGCAATTAGACTAAAAAGACAACCTGAGTTGTTGATAACGGAATTACAAGCTACTGCATCGTTACTTAGTCAATCATTTATTAATGATGGAGCAAATTTCGTATTAACACCAAAAACAGTTCTTAATGCACAACAAGGATACTTCATTGTCAATCAATCAGCAACACCATTTAGGTCGTATCAAACATCACCAAAGATAACTGGTAGTTTGTTCTTAGAAACCAGAACATACAAAATAGCTATACCTCCCACAACATCATCATATACTGTTATTGCAAGTGAAACAACTTCGGTGGATTTACCACTTACACTAATAAACACCACCGCATCAACAACACAAACAAACATCACAAGTTCAGTCAATGGTAGATTGTTAAATATCACACCACTATTATCTGGTACATATCAAATAACATCTAGTGCGTTTTCTTCATCAGCAACAGAATATACACAAACAGTATCGTTAATAACCAGTAGTGTTAAGTACAGTTATATCAGTGAGAGTATAACACAAACATCAGAAAGCTTGTCATTAGCTAAATTACGAATTATCAATTTAGATACAATAAGCGGACAAATATACAGAGTTAAAACTTCCAATAAATCAGCAGCTTCTAACTTAGAATTTATTTCTGTCGCGGATACACCAACACTCGTCGGTGAAATTTTAGTAACAGGATCACAAGTAGTTAATGAACGTGAAGTACCAATCGGGGTATTCAATAGTAATGATATTTTAACATCAAATTGGTACGCTTATTTAACAAGTGGATCAGCAGTACCAGATCCAGCGTATTCATCGTCAATAATATCGTCATCGTTTCACCTACCATTGGTAAGAGATGACAATAGAATTTTAGACGGTGGGTACGTACTAACAACATCAAGTAGTTATTTTTTTGGAACGAAAAATAATTTTGGTGTGTTCCAAAATTCCGAATACACACTTAAGTTTGACGCAGATGTATATTCCACATCAGGTTCAATTACTAAGTCTGGTGATTATATTGTTGATGTGTATGTATTTGGTACCGCAGCACCAACAACAAATCCATTAGGACAAAAAATTGGAAGTTTGGGTACACGAGAACAAGTAGCATACTTCCCAAACACACAATTAAACTTTACAGTTCCACGTAGTGGTAGTATTGGTATCAGATTTGTTGTGAATAGTGGATTCTGGCAATTTGCAAACGTATCACTTAAAGTGGCAGAAGAATACGCATTTAGTCCAGATGAAGTCACATTATTGTTATCAAATGAAAATAAGTTTAACGATTTAATAGAATATAAAACAGATTTCTACGATATTAATAACAACGCACTATCATTAGCAGCAATATCAGTTCCAACATATTTTACTGGTTCTCGTAAGTATGTTCTTCGTTCTGGTGATAATATGTGGGGGCGTTTAATTATTGAACGTGGTGGTATTGAAGTTACGGGAAGTAGCACAATTACTGGTTCGTTGAGTATTGTTAGTGGTTCTACATTTGATATAGTAAGTGGGTCGGAAATGATACGATGGAATCATAAATTGTTCCATTACGGGTCTTGGTATGACACTACAACACAAGCAGCATTGGTTGCAGACACTCCGTATAGTATGTCATTAAGTTCGGAATCATTTAATCGTGGATTCCGTATTATCAGTGGTTCAAGAATCACGGCAGAAAATAACGGTATTTACAACTTACAATTCTCAGCACAGTTAGAAAATACGGCAAATAATACATCGGTAGTGAATATATGGTTTGCAAAAAATAATACAAATGTATCAAACTCAGATACAAAAGTGGAAATAAATAAACAATCTGGAACATCAGGTAAAGCAGTTGCTGCATGGAACTTTATGGAATATTTGGATTCTGGTTCGTATTTTGAAATACGATGGAAAGCAGATCAAAATTCTGTAGTATTGAGAGCAGAAACAGCTAGTCTTAATACTCCTGAAATTCCATCGTTAATAGTAACGATGGATCAAATAGCTTAGAGATTTTTATGGATATAAACAAATTGTTTGAACGAATAGTAGCATTAGACGATTATGTTGAGCAACACAACTTTTTGGTAGAGACACTTGCACCAGAACTTGTGGAAGAATTAACTATTACCACTACTGATACTCTAGAAGAAGCAAAACGTAAGCGTAAAAAGGCAAAAGAAAAGATTAAACGATATGGATTTTTCTATCCATTATATCCTCGTGTAATTAAAACTGGTGAGCAACCAAAAGAAGAACCAACAACACCACCAACGGAACCAACCGATAGTGGTGATACAGGTGGAGACACTGGTGGTGGAGACGCAGGTGGTGACGGTGGAGTAGAAGAAGATAGACGTATACCACGTAAGCCAGGCCAACCCGCTGGTAGTAAGAAACATTCCGATTTATATACAGATGAAAATCCAAAAGGAACTATTCACGGATTAAAGTTTGCTACACCAGAAGATGCTAAGGCCAGTGTATCAAAAATTCGTAATAGTGGAAAAAGTCACGCGCACAAAATACAAGCAGCTGTTGCTATGGAACAACGGGCACGAGCAGCAGGTAAGGCATCAGCAGCTGCGGTCTATCGTAAATTTATCAATAGTATGAAAAAGAAAACCGACGAAGTAAAGCCACAAAATGTAGACAACGCATTTGCATTTCCTTATTCACTTGGTCCGGAGCAAGATGATGAATTCTTACAAAAAGAAGCACTATCAAGTACGGAACGGATGCGTAGGTACAACAAGCGTCACCCCGAAAAAGTTCGTCAGTACCTTAAAAAAACTCAGGATGACCGTGTTGCCCGTAACCGCGACCGTAAAAAAGCAATTAAGAAATACGGCAAGTCAAAAATGAAAAACCATGACGTGCATCATCCAAATGGTGCAAAGAATGGTAATTGGAAGTTAGCAAAGAAAGACCACGGACGAGATAAGAAGAATGAAAATATTGAGTACGTATATCTCTCCGAATTATTAGAAGGTAATGTACCAAATGGCCCGTGGGTATTATTATCAGAGGGTGGAGCAGCGGGACATTTAGCGCATCCATACGAAGATGATAGTTTAACCTTTAGAGACTTAAAGGAAATGGCAAAACGTGGATTAGTTGGTGGGTTGGACGCAGAAGGCCCAGTCACCGAAAAACTTGACGGGCAAAACATCACATTTAGTGTACGTGATGGTCGTGTCATATTTGCTCGTAATAAGGGTCAAGTCAAAAATCGTGGTAAGAATGCACTGGATGTGGCAGGTGTTCGTGGTATGTTTAAGGGACATCCAAATCCAAATATTGAAAAGGCATTTAACCAAACCGCAGAAGATATCCAAGCAGCGATAGATGCATTACCACCAGAACAACGACAACAAATGTTCGGTGAAGGCAGTAAGTTTATGAATGTGGAAATTATCTTCCCAGATACAAAAAATGTTATACCATACGGAAAACCAGTATTGGTATTTCATGGAACAATCGAATATGATGAGGAAGGTGAGGAAATTGGTCGTAATGTAGATGATGCAAAGATATTAGACCAACAACTTCAAGCAGTTAGTGCGCAAAGACAACGTACCTTCGGGTTGTCTGGTCCGCAACCAATTACATTTAATGATGCAGATACAGTACGTAATAAGGAACGATTGCAACAATACGGTGCAGAAATTGCACGTATTCAAGAAGAATATGACCTCGATGATAACTCTACATTGGAAGATTACAAGGTTGCGTGGTGGAGTAGAGAAATAGACAATATGGGTATCGATTGGACCCCAGAAGAACGTGAAGGTCTTATTCGTCGTTGGGCTATGGGTGAAAAGAAGTTTGGTGTCAAGGATATTGAAGATCCTGAAAAGAAAAAGGCATTTAGACAATTTGAAGCAAACGAACTTAAAAATAAACAAAAGGCCGCCACTCGTCCAGTAGAACGTATTTTTTTACGTATTGGTGCCGACACACTACTTCGTGTTACTAACACACTCGGGGCTAATAATCCAGAAATGGCTGCGAAGTTAAAACAAGAAGTTCGTGATGCTATCGAAAAGATTAAAGAAGCTGGTGATGAAAACCAGTTGGCAATGTTACAACAACAAATTGAAAGATTGGATGACATTGGTATTGAACGTGTAGTACCAAGTGAAGGATTGGTCTTTATTTATAATGGTAAACCATATAAATTTACTGGAGCCTTCGCACCAGTCAATCAAATTCTTGGTATGATGAAGTTTCAGCGTGGTAAGGCTAGGGTCGTTAATGAGCCAGAAAAGAAACCAGCAGAGGAACCACAAGTAACTACACAAACTACAACAACACCAACTGGTGAAAGACGAACTATCGCTATTTTTCCTGGTCGTTTTCAACCATTCCACGCAGGACATTACAGTATTTATCGTGCATTGGTAGAAAAGTTTGGTAAGGAAAATGTTTATATCGCAACCAGTGATAAGACCGACCCAACCAAATCACCATTTGGATTTAAAGAAAAGCAGGAAATAATATCAAGAATGTTTGATATTCCAACTGATATGATAGTACAAGTAAAAAATCCATACTCACCAGTTGAAATTACTGGCAATATGCCCGACGATACAGTTGTAGTAACGGCAGTTAGTGAAAAGGACTCAGAACGATTAACTGGTGGTAAATACTTTGCACCATACGACGGTCAAACAGCTACACAAGGATTTAAAGATAAGGGATATTTTATAGTTGCACCAGAAATGCAATTACAACTTCAAGGTAAAAATATCAGTGGTACACAAGTACGTGCATTGATGGGTAACCCAAAAATATCTGATAAAGCAAAAGAAGAAATATTTACAATGATATATGGTAAGTTTGACCCAGACATCTTTAAGAAAATTGTTAAAACAACCACTGACTCAGAAAAAGCATTGGCACTTACACAACAACACGGTGGTGAAAAAGCTGCAAAGCCACGAGTAAAAAAGAAAGCGACAGAACCACAAAAAGGTGTAAGAAAGAAAGCAGCAAAACCAGCACCAAAAGACCCATCATTCTACAAACCTGGTGAAAGTTGGGAAACAGAAAGTGGAAACTTTGGTGGCAAAAATAAGAAAAATCAAGTAAGATATTTTGGTACAAAAGAACGAGCAGACAAATTCGCTAAATCATAAGAGGTTACTATGTCACGTATGGATGAAAAAGCAGTAGCAGATGTAAGAAAACGAATTGGTGAGGTAATGAACAAGCATGAACAAAAACTCACATTTGGGTGGCGGCCACAACAAGTAGAACGACAAGAAGGTGAAGTGTGGGAAGATGTCGATGGTAAGAAATGGACAAAAAAGAATGGTTTAATTCAAACAGTTACAAAACTTGACGGGTTTAAAACTCCGTGGTGGTGCCCAAAATGTGGTACTCCACTTAATGGTCATCACTTAAAGGCATACAAAAAAGCAGGACATTGCCACGAATGTATGTTAAAAGAAGAAATGGAATTGAAAACATCTGGTAAATGGCATGACGCAATAGTTGAGAAAGGTCGTCAAAATCATATGGCAATAATACGAGACAAGATACAAGAATTACAAAGTTATCATGATAACCTCTCACAACCAGAATTTATTCACGCAGACAATGAAAAAATCTTGATGATTGAAAAGTGGGATATGGATATCAATACGGTCAAAAAAGATTTGATGGAAGAAATTACCAAGTTACAAAAGCATTTAGAGATGGTTGAGTCTGGAATGAGTGAAGAAGAAATCAGGCAATACTACGAAACACAGGAACAATCAAACGGATAATTTTATGAAAAAGTTTGAAAAGAAAATTGGAACTTTCAAATTACTTATGGAAACTATTACTATTACCGCACCTATTGCAAAGTGGATGTTAATAGCAGCAGGTGTCCTCGGATTAGTAATGTACGTCAAGAACGATAGTCAAGATGAAATGGACAAATACATCGCGGAATACAAAGTATTTCAAGCTAAGGCAGAAGCTGCAACCGAACTAGCTGATAGTTTAAAAGCAGAAATTGTAGTTGCTGATAACGAGTCACGCGCAGCAGAAAGTCGAGCAAAGGTATTAAGTCGTCAAGTAAATACTTTACGAGACGAAACATTGAGTATGGAAGAACGAGCAGAAGTAATGAAAGAAACACTCTTAGATACTCTTGTTTTAGCTCGTCAATTATTACCACTTAAAGATTCAATTATTGCAAAGCAAAAAGAAACAATTGATGTACAAGGTGGTCAAGTTAAAGAATTAGAAAGTGCACTGTTCAATAAAGACAACGCATTACGTATGGCGTTGATACGTGGAGATAGTCTCCAAGCAGTCATCAATCTTATTCCACCAGCACCAAAGAACCCAAATCGTATGTTTGGTATCAAACTCCCAAGTCGTAAGGCATCATTCGTAGTTGGATTGGCAATGGGTCTTGGAGCGGGAGTTCTCGTAATCAAGTAGAGGTATTATGAACGCAACAGCACAGCAGTTACGTGAACGTATTAAAGAAGAATATAAGAAGTGTGCAATACAGCCAGATTACTTCTTATCAAAATATTCATACATTCAACATCCGATCCGTGGTCGGGTGTTGTTTGACTTATACAAATACCAGAAAAACGCTTTATATGACTTTGAGAAAAGTGATTACAATATCGTTCTCAAAGGTCGTCAGATTGGTATTTCTACATTGGTCGCAGGATATGCATTGTGGTTAATGTTGTTTCATAAAGACAAAAATATTCTTGTTATCGCAACCAAACAAGAAACCGCAAAGAACTTGGTGACTAAAGTGAAGTTCATGCATCAAAATCTTCCAACGTGGTTGCGGGGTGAAGTAGTAACGGACAATAAGTTATCACTTCAGTTCTCTAACGGCTCGCAGATTAAAGCGGTCGCATCATCACCAGACGCAGGACGTTCGGAAGCATTGTCTCTTCTCATCCTTGACGAAGCGGCGTTCATTGACGACGCAGATATTATCTGGACGGCAGCATCATCTACATTATCAACGGGTGGTAAAGCAATATTACTTTCTACCCCAAATGGTGTTGGTAACTTCTTCCATAAGATGTGGCAACAAGCAGAAGCAAAGACCAACGGATTTAATCCTATATTATTAGATTGGAGAGTTCATCCAGAACGTGACCAAGCATGGCGTGACCGTCAAACTGAATTAATGGGTGAGATGCAGGCATCACAAGAACACGATGCGTCATTCATCTTCTCTGGTAATACCGTAGTTCCACCAGAAATTATTGAGTTTTACAAAGCATCATTTGTTCAAGAACCAATTACCAAAGGTGGGTTTGATGGAAACTTGTGGGTATGGGAATATGCACAGCCTGGTCGGTCATATATTGTCTGTGCTGACGTTGCTCGTGGAGACGGTGAGGACTATTCTACCTTCCACGTAATTGACGTAGAAAAATCAGAGCAAGTGGCAGAATATAAGGGTAAGGTAGAAACCAAGCAGTTTGGTAATATGTTGGTGTCCATCGCAACAGAATATAATGACGCATTACTTATTCCAGAAAATAGTAGTATAGGATGGAACGCGGTACAACAAATTATTGACCGTGGATATAAAAATCTATTTTATATGTCCAAAGATTTACAGTATGTGGATGTGGAACACCAAATGACGGGACGATACAGAGCAGAGGAACGACAAATGGTTCCTGGGTTCACGACATCGCAACGCACCCGTCCGTTGGTCATCGCAAGATTAAAAGAATATATGTTAGAAAATAGTTTTACTATTCGGTCAGCAAGAATGTGTGCTGAGTTAGAAACATTTATTTGGAAGAATGGTAGACCAGAAGCATTACAAGGTTATAATGATGACTTGACGATGGCATTGTGTATTGGTCTGTGGGTTCGTGATACCGCCCTTAGATTACGTCAGGAAGGTATAGAACTGACGAAGATGGCATTAGACAAGGCCAAGTATAACGTGGTCGGTCACATCTACACAAACAAAGACAAAGCACAAAATCCATACGAGATGCAAGTTGGAACTGGAAAGGAAGATATTAGGTGGTTACTAGGATAATACACTATTTATAATGTAGTGTTTTTATTGGATTTACCTATGATTAAATTAGTTGATATTTTGTTAACAGAAAAGTGGACAAAGAAGTATAAAAAGTCCATAAATTGTAGTAATCCAAAGGGTTTCAGCCAAAAAGCACATTGCGCTGGACGTAGAAAGCGTAAACGTGGTGGTAAAACAACATCAAAACCGGTATAAGATATGACCAAAGATGAACTTTTAGAAATTATCCGTGAAGAATTAGAAGCGGAATTGGCAGAACGCACCGTGGCTCGTCGTGAACCACCACGCAAAATGGATAAGAGCCAAGTAAAAAAGCGTGACTCCGTAGGTAAAAAATTATTAAAAAATAAGCGTTCTATTCGATATTTCAAGGATAAGTTTGGTGATGATTGGAAATCATATCTCTGGGCAGCGTCAACAAATAAAGCAATAGATAGTAAGAAAAGTAAAGGTAAGTAATATGAATTACAGAGAATATTACAACTATATCCTTGAAGATTGCGATTGTCTCCACGAAGCAGATTGTGGTTGTGGAGAAAAAGAAGAGGGATATCCTGGGTTCGGATACAAAGAAACAGAAAGTGATTTCAAAGACCCACGACTACAGAAAGCTGAAGAAATCGTAGCATTATTGGAAAAGAATAGTCCAACCAGCCCTGAAAAGTGGGCACGAGCAAAGGCAGCAGCACGTGCAAAGTTTAAGGTTTACCCATCGGCATACGCAAATCTTTGGGCAGCGAAGAAGTATAAGAGTATGGGTGGTGGTTGGAGAAAAGGTAAGTAATAAACACTTTGGAGAAGTAATATGATTAGACTTATGGGATTGGTAGCTGGTATCAAAGGAATTGGTGATAAGCCAGTCGGAGCTGTAAAAGAAGCTCTTGATGCCGTTGGTAAGGAAGATGGTGATATTGATAATGATGGTGATAAAGATTCCTCAGACAAGTATTTGAAAGCTCGTCGTGATGCAATTAGCAAGTCAATGGAAAAGAAGGAAGAAATTGGACCCAAAGACACGGTTGATTCTGGTGAATATGATTACGAAGGTGATATGGCAAAGAATCAATTACAAACCATTATCAGAAATGCACAAATGTTGCATGATATGTTGGCAGACGATACTAACCTACCAGAATGGGTGCAAAACAAGATTTCATTAGCTAAGGAATATACTGAATCTGCAGCGCAATATATCAGTAGTGAAAAGGACCAAAATGGAACAGCTGAAGTTCCTGGAGCAGCGGGAGCAGTTCCAGCACCATCGGGAACAATGTAATGGAAACTGTAGCAAAGTTTTTATCCACACTGTTCAATAGTCGTGACCAAGCGCATATTTTCCATTTGCAAACATCATCATACGCTGCTCATAAAGCACTAAATGATTATTACGATGCAGTGGTAGGTTTAGTAGATAGCTACGCAGAAACTTGCCAAGGTCGTTATGGAATTATTCGTGGTTATACTCCACAAAAGCAATACTTTGAAAACGACGAAGTAATCAAGTATTTTACTGGATTATCAACCTATATTGATAGTGTTCGTAAGGGATTACCACAAGATGGTGACCTTAACAACATCGTTGATGAAATTTCAGCGTTGGTCAATTCAACAATCTATAAGTTGAAGTTCTTAAAATAATGAAATTACAAGATATTTTAGTTGAACTTACCGAGGAAATTTTGGATGAGAAGTATAAGCCAAAAGGTGAATTAGGTAAGTGGTTGAAGCAAAAATGGGTAGATATTTCCAGAAAAGACCCAAAGACTGGAAAGCATCCACCATGCGGTGCTTCAGCAGGTAAGAAGGAACGTAAGGGTGGTAGTGCAAAATATCCAAAGTGTCGCCCCGCTCGTTCCGCAGCAGCAATGAGTAAAAGTGAAAAACGTTCAGCTGTAGTTAGAAAGAGAAAAGCAGGAAATCCAGGTGGAAAACCAACGATGGTTTCTACCTTTAAAAAGAAATAAACTCTTGACTTTGAGAGCAACAATGATTAGATTAACTGATATTCTTTGCGAAGATTGTTGGGACGGATATAAGCAAGTTGGCATGAAGGAACGTAATGGTCGTATGGTTCCTAATTGTGTTCCAGTAGAAGAAACACACGTTCCAGGTCACGATGAAGATGAATTAACAGAAGGTGAATTCTGTAATGAATGTCTCATCGAAGTTCTTGAAGGATTACACGAAAATCAACTTGGTGAAGCAGAATATCGTGGTCGTAAGGTTGCTCTCGGTAAGATTATGAGAGGTGATGTTAAGAAGTTTAAGGTGTTCGTCAAAGACCCAAAGAGTGGAAATATTAAGAAGGTTAATTTCGGTCACGGTGGAACTTCGGCAAAACGCCGTGGTGAAAAGACAATGAAGATTAAAAAGAATATTCCTTCTCGTCGTAAGTCGTTCCGTGCAAGACACAACTGTGATAATCCAGGTCCAAGAACAAAAGCTCGTTACTGGGCATGTCGTACCTGGTAATATGAAAAAGAAAATCTCACGGGAACAATCCGACAAGATATTAAATAAAATGGGTTATAAGTTCAATCCAACAGAATTTTTTTTAGGAATGAATGTTGAGTTAGAACATCAAGATGTGACCAACGGAAACGTGGTCAAGACTGCAAAAATAGCAGCATCACACTTGAAAGAAAATCCAAAATATTATTCGTTATTAATGAAGCACGTAGAAAAGAAGCATGAACAACTAGTTGGACCTGGTGGGGCAATCAACGCAGCACCAAAACCACAAGATGTTAAGAAAATGCGAACAGCATTGGATAGGGAGAAAAAGAATGATTAAGCTCACAGATTTAATCACAGAAGCAGGTAAGGAAAACCGTATCAATTCAATGCGTTTAGTCGCATTACTTGAAAAGTTAGCTCCAACTCTTAAAGCAGCACAAGAAGAAAAGTTGGCAAAGTTAACAGCAGAAGTATTAGCAGGTATCACAAAGGTCAACGAATTGCCATACAACTACAATACAATGTCAGAATGGCATATGACTGAATTAGCAGCAGTGGTGATGCCAGCTCGTGATTTACGTGAAGCACTAAATAGTCTATTGAAGAAGCCAGCTAAGGGATTAGATACACACATCGTTGAAATGGTTATCAAGTCAATAGACGAATTGTATATCTACTAACAAGTTGAGGGGTTATGGCTGATAACAGCATATTTGGCAGACTGAAGAAACTATTTTCTACCAACACCGTAGTTCGTAATGTCGGTGGAAAAAGACTTAAAGTAGCCGACACAGACAACATTCAATCGTTTATCAATAGACGCGGTATTGATAGATACCACCGCGTCTATTCGTCTATGACGGGTGGATATGGTTCTGCTCACGGACGATATGAAGCAGCGGCAGCATTTCAAGGTTCCCGCCTTCAACTCTTCCGTGATTATGATATGATGGATAATGACCCAATCATTTCATCCGTAATGGACATTTATGCTGACGAATCAACTACTAAAGATGAGTTTGGTAATCTTCTTACCATTCATTCTAAGAATACACAAATTCAAGAAATCTTACATAACTTATTCTATGACGTATTGAATGTAGAATTCAATATGTGGCCTTGGATTAGAAATATGGTTAAGTACGGTGATTTCTTTTTATTCCTTGACATCGACCCAGAATTTGGTATAGTAAATGTATTACCACTTTCTGTGTATGAAACTATCCGTATCGAAGGTCAAGACCCAGGTAATCCATTCTCGGTTAAATTCAAGATTGAAAACGATTTCTTATCTTTAGGTAAGACTGAATTTGATAATTACGAAATTGCACATTTCCGCCTTCTCTCAGACACAAACTTCCTTCCATATGGAAAGGCAATGATTGAAGGTGGTCGCCGTGTTTGGAAGCAACTACAATTGATGGAAGATGCGATGTTAATTCATCGTATTATGAGAGCGGCAGATAAGCGTAAGATTTTAATTGATATTGGTAATATTCCACCGGCAGAAATCGATACGTTTATGAATCGTATTATGGATAGAATGAAGAAAACACCATTAGTAGATCCTGCAACTGGTGATTACAATCTTCGTTATAATATGCAAAACATCACAGAAGATTTCTATCTTCCTGTCCGCGGTAAAGACTCTGGAACGGATATCCAAAATCTTCCAGGTCTCCAATTCAACGCAATAGAAGATATCGAATACCTCCGTAATAAGTTGATGGCGGCATTCAAGGTGCCTAAAGCATTCTTAGGATATGAAGAAGATTTAAGTGGTAAGGCAACGTTGGCAGCACAAGACGTTCGTTTTGCTCGTACCATCGAACGTATTCAACGTATTATGGTATCAGAACTTACCAAGATTGCAATCATCCACTTATACGTTCAAGGATTTACTGACGAAGATTTGATTGATTTTGAATTATCATTAACCAACCCATCAATTGTTTACGAACAAGAAAAGTTAAACTTGTGGAAGGAAAAAATTGGTGTCGCAGAATCAATTATGAATAGTAAAATGCTTTCGCAAGAATGGATTTACCACAATATTCTTGAATTATCTGACGATGAAATTGAGGAAGAACGTACCAAGATTGCAGAAGATGTAAAACGTATGGCAGAATTAGAACAAGCAGCACAATCACAACAACCTGGTCCGGAAGCCGGAGCGGCTCCTGGAGCACCAGCGGGTGAAGCACCACCTGAAGGTGAACCAGCAACAGATGCAGAACCAATAAGTCCTGAACAAGAAGAACAACAACTTGATAATTTGGATTCTATCCTAGCATCACTAAAACCAGATGATGGAGAAAGTGAGTTGGAAGGATACGGTGATGAAGAAGCCGAGTTAGAAGAAGCAAAAATGGGCCGTCCAAAAACAGGTCAACAATATGGTCAAGATAGCCACCCACGTGGTCGTGACCCACTTGGACATAAGGAAAATATGGGTTCGTTGACAGTTCGTAAGCAACGAAATGATAAGAGAAAATCACCACTAGCACTTACTAAAGAAGTTCAAGCGTTGGTGGCAAGTTTGAACAAACCAAGTAAGAAAGTATTGATGGAAAACCAAGAAGCAACAGGTTCTCTATTAGACGAAAGTAATATTTTGGACCTAGAAAACTAAAGTCTTATTAATATTCGTTATATTTAATATATGACGGTATAATGTCATTAAAATGGGATGTTTATGAAAGCAAACGTCAAGCATAACAAAATACGGAATACGGGCATACTATTTGAACTATTAGTCCGTAAAATTACCTCAGACGCATTGGAAAACCGTAGTAATGATACTGCGGTTAAACTAATGAAGGAATATTTCAATTCCAAGACAGAACTTGGAAAAGAATTAATCCTTTATCGTTCGTTTTTCAATGCACAACAACTCAGTGAAACTAAGGCATTTGAACTTATCAACGTATTGATATCACAACGCAAAAAGTTAAATGAAGTGGCATTAAACACACAAAAATACAAGTTAATTCGTGAAATTAAAAATAACTACGATTTAAAAGAATTTTTAAATGCCCGTATTCCGTCCTACAAAGTTTATGCTTCTGTATATAAGGTGTTCGATGGTGCAGTAAATGAAATCCAAGACTTCAACGAAATTCAAGGTATGGTTGAAGCTAAGTTCACTATTGTTGAACATTTAAGTGGTAAGATTGTCAACAAGGAAATTAAGAAGGAAACTGCATTATTTGAAACCGTAAAGAACCAAGAAGAAGATTTACGTTTATTGACCTACAAGATTTTGATGGAAAAGTTCAATCAAAAGTACGTAGGCCTCAGCGATAAGCAAAAGAACCTTCTTCGTGAATATATCTATAACGTATCCAATTCAGCAGCTCTTCGAGCATACGCAGTAGATTTAGCAAAAGAATTGATTGCCGAAATCACTAAGAAGATAGCTAAGATTGATAACAAGGTGACCACCATTAAGTTATCAGAAGTTGTTTCACAATTAGAAAAGTTAAAGACAGTTCAAGTGGTCAAGGAAAACCATATGACCGCATTATTAATTGCCTTGGAAATTACCAAGACATTAGACACTTTAAAGAGTTAATCTATGGACAAGACACAACAAATTCGTGAACGCGTCCGACAAATTATCAAGAAGAAACTTGATGAAATGACAACGACAGCAAATGTTCCTGGATACTTAACTCCATATTCGTTTCGTGGTAATAAGGCAAAGAGTGTAGCACGTTCTAAGCATATTGCTACAGCAACCACAGGATTTAAGTTAACTCCAAAGGGTGAAGAAGAAGCAAATCGTCCAGCAGACAAGATGGAAATTGTCACCAAGGAATTAAACGAAAACAAGTATTACGAATATAAGAACGACACATCAAAGACACCACACAGAAAGATTGCAGAAGCTATTTCACAACTTAATAAGAACTTACAAGAAGTTGAACGTGTTATTAGAATGAATAGTCGTTTGAAGAACGAATCAGGTATCGCAAGTGAACAACTATGGAAGCGTACACAACAAGGATTATTGAAGTTGGAGTCAAGACTTCTTGGACTTGCAACTCGCATCCGTGAAATCCGTGGGCAATAATATGCAAACATTACTAGTAGAATATAACGTCATTTCATATGACACCAACTTATTGAAAGAAGCAGCCGACATCAGTAAACCATTGATGTTAAAGGATGTTTTACTTCAACGTGCAGAAATGAAGAACCAAAACGGTCGTGTATATCCAAAGGAAATCTTAGCACGTGAAGCAATGGTATACAAGAATAACTTTGTATCGCAACGTAGAGCACTTGGTGAACTTGACCATCCAGAAAGTCCTGTGGTCAACTTAAAGAATGTTTGCTGTAACGTCACCGAACTTTGGTTCGAAGGTGATGATGTCAAGGGCAATATCGAAATCTTATCCACCCCATCAGGTAATATCGTTCGTGAACTTATCAAGAACAATATCCGATTGGGTGTTTCATCCCGTGGTATGGGTTCAGTCAAACCAATCGGTGAAAATACTGTAGAAGTTGGTGATGACTTTTCACTTATCTGTTTTGATATCGTCAGTAATCCAAGTACTCACGGTGCATTTATTAACGAAAACAAGGGTGGTCAAATCATCACCCCCTATAGTCGTATTGACACATTGATTTACGACTTCTTAGGTGAACTAAAGTAAGGAGTTTTTATGACAACATTTTTAGGATTAGTATTGGTATTGGCAGTTGCAATTTATTTCCTTAACCGTAAGGTAATGGCAGCTCCAGCACCATTGTTAAAGGCAACCAAGAAGATTGAAGAAACTGTTGTAGCAGCAGTTGATGTTAATAACGATGGTAAGGTTGATGTTAAAGATGCAGTTGCAGCAGTTAAGACAGTTAAGAAAACTGCTAAGAAGATTACGTCTACCAAGAAAAAGACTAAGTAATTTCCATGCGACTTAAAGCTTTACTAAATGAAAATATTACAAATGAATTTGTAAAGTTTGTCGCAAAAGAGCTACAACTTCAATCACTACCTGCCAATATTAAATTTGTAGGTAGTGATTATTCTAAAGAAAATTTAACCTTTGGAACCTACAATCCACAAACAGACGAAATTATTATTGTAAAAGGTAATCGTCATATTGCGGATGTATTACGAACCTTAGCACACGAAATGGTGCATCACAAACAACGAATCAGTAATCAAGAGTTGAATGGTGAAGATGGTTCTAATACGGAAAATGAAGCAAATGCAAAAGCAGGTGAACTAATGCGTAAGTTTAGATACTTACGACCAGAGTTGTATTCGGAGAGATAAGATGCCATCAGTTAGTAAAGCACAACAAAAATTATTTGGTATTGTTAGAGCTATCCAAACTGGACGAGCAAAAGCAAGCGATTTTAGTCCAACAGCACAAAAGTTAGCACAAACTATGAAGAAACGTAGTGTAGAAAAATATGCATCTACCTCGACTAAAAATTTACCAAAGAAAAAAGATGAAGTAGCAGGAGCAGTCCCAGTCTCCGATTTTCCAGTAGCATCTGACGATACCACACCAACCGTATCAAATGACCCACACTTGGTCACCACGAGTGAAGATTATAGTTCTAAGCAAAGTCAAATATTGAGTATTGTAAAGGACAGAAAACCAGCAGAAGTTGGTGGGGTAATGTTAGACATTTACACCGCAGCATTATTGACCAGAGTATTACATAAGTTATCACCAGACAATAGAAAAAAAATGTTGGCATTACCAACCGAAAAGATGGTGGCAACGGCATATAAATTAATTACCCGATAATATGGGTAAGACCGCATACATTACTGATTTTGACGATACCCTTGTGCACACAGACGCAAGGGTTATTGTTGTTGATAAGGATGGAAAACGACGAGAACTTAGTCCAGCAGAATATGCGGCATATGAAAAACAACCTGGTGATGAGTTCGATTATTCTGAGTTTGAACAATTGAAAAATGCTCGTCCTATCACAAAATATGTTAATCTATTAAAGAAAGTTATTGACCAAAAGAAAGCAGATAAAGTCGTGGTCTTAACTGCTCGTGGTCATACCAAACCTATTGCGCAATTTTTAAAGTCCCAAGGTATCACATCAGGTATTACAATTGCTGCATTGGGTGATAGCGACCCGATGGAAAAAGCGCGATACATAGAAAAACATATCAAAGATGGATATACCAGAATAGCATTTGTCGATGATGCACCAAAGAATGTAAAAGCAGTCAAAACATTAATGGACAAGTATCCACAAACAAAGTTGGTCGTGCAACAAGCACAAGAAAAAGATACAAAACAAACTGGTGCAACACCAACCAAACAAACACGACTAAAAGATTTATTAAAACATCGTATCAAAAATCCACAAACTGGCCGTGATATTTTGGTCAAGAGTGCATTAGGTTATGGAACCGACTCGGTAGTTAGAAAGACAGCGATGAATTATATCGCTAAGAATATGAAATAACCTATTTATTTACAAGTTTTATTAAAGGAGATAGTTATGGCAACGGAAGAAACCCCAGTAGCACAAGAAAGTAAGTTCCAAGAAATGTTGTTCAAGATGATGGCTCGTCGTTGGAATATCACAGGCATCGTCCTTGTCACATTTATGTTAATCGTTGCAGGTATCACTGGTGCAGTGTATATGCAAACACCAATTGATGGTGAATGGAAAGAACTTTTACTTCTTATGCTCGGTGCATTTATCGGTTCATACGGTAAGATTATCGACTACTGGTTCTCAGATACCGATAAGGACAAGATGTTAGTGCAAAAGATGGATGAAGAAGATGGACAAACATTCTCAAATACATTAGGTGGCTAATAAGGAGGTTGTATGTACGTTGAAGTACGTGGAGATAGTCTTGGCGATTTAGACAGAGCACTTCGTCAGTTCTCCAAAATGGTTAAGAAAGCTGAAATAGTAAATGAAGTAAAGCGTCGCGAGTTTTATGTTAAACGGTCAAAGAAAAAAATCTTAAAACAAC
>SXGQ01177969.1_pt1 | contig 23965 bp, 33 predicted proteins | sample 3178371 | NCBI WGS metagenome assembly SXGQ01 (sample SAMN11356859, study PRJNA531348) | freshwater metagenome | isolation source: freshwater sample F1-20 | place: China: Fuxian Lake, Yuxi | collected 2017-12-25 | reverse complement strand
CCCTCTGCCGATGCCAAACAGCACACGATTGGGCGCGGAGATACCCTTTGGAAACTTGCCAAAAAATACTACCCTGCCTCCTTGGACCTCAATGAGGAGATCGCGAAAATCAAAGCAGCCAATCCAGGTCTCGATGATCGCAATCTGAAAATTGGTACGGTTCTGACCATTCCATGAGTCGAATTCGCCCCTCCTCCGAAGATCAGCAGGATCTCCCCCTACCTTCCGGTGGCCCTTTGGAGGATCTCAATGCCGAACTTCAGCAAAGCCAACATGAGCTTATCCAACTCCAACGGCAACAACAGGATCTAGAGGAGCGGAAAAAAAAGCTCCAAGAGCTCAGCACGCGACGACAGGAACTCATACAGGGTCAAAAAGAGATCCGCGATAACCTTCTCCGGGGGGTAATCATTCTCGAACGAGCCGAAGCCCAAGGTCGCCGAGAAGTTGATCAGATGCATGAAACCCGCCAGATTTTTAGCGAACAGTTGGCTCAAATCACCAGCATTGACCCCGCCGAATGGTCCGCCACCGACATTGAGGAAGAGCTTTCCAAATCTCTCGCGAAAGTAGATCAGGCTCAAGCCATCTACACTCAGTCTCGCGCAAAAATAGACGCTCTTCGCGGTCGTGATTTAGATCCAGCCACCAAAGACGCTGAAGGCAGTGAGAGCAATAACAGTGGTGGGCTGCCTGAATCCTTCTCCACGAATTTTCTCCGGGGACTAGCCTTCAATCTTCCTCTCATCCTCGCCCTTTTGGCCGGAATCATTCTTTTTCAAATTCTCAAATAAGCTCGTGGGATATCATCCCGCTCCGCCCATCTTATTCATGCTTTTTCAACTTCCATTCTAACTCGTTCTTGCCTCGGTCGAGTTTGCTCCGTCATATCAAGAGATGAGCTTTTTCGGGTTAAAAAGAGATCCTCTTCGCGAGGAAATGCGCCGAATTAATCGGGAGTCATCCCGTCTGGGACAAACATCCCGCCGTTTGGTCGAGGAAGCTTCCCAAGTCAGTTCGAGTCGGTCGCAAACGATAAACTCCGTTTCTCCTCTCTCCCATGTCAAATCTGCACCCACCCTTCATGTCGAAGGCCGTTTAGCCCGCCGAAAGGTTATGATCGCGGCCGCGGTCTCCCTTCTCTTGGCTTGGATACTTTTTCGGCTCGTAGCCGGCTAGAAGCCTACTTTTTCTTCTCGGACTTAGCTGGCTTCGCCGGCTTTTCAGCCTTGGCTTTACCCTTGGCTGTCTCGGGCTCAACTTCCGCTACTGGGGCTGGACGAACCACCCACTCCAGGAGAGCCGTGGGGGCGGCATCACCATGACGATACCCCAGCTTTAAAATCCTGGTGTAACCGCCCGCCCGATCCTTGAACCGTGGCGCGATTTCCGCAAAAAGCTTATGCACGAGGTCGGTCTCATGCAGGGCCGAAATAGCCAGCCTGCGGTGATGCAAACTCCCCTTCTTGCCGAGCGTGACCAGCTTCTCCGCGACCGGGCGTGCTGCCTTGGCACGCGAGACAGTCGTCCGCACTCGCTCATGCCGAATGAGCGAGCCAACCAAATTAGCCAGCATGCTGTCCCGGTGCTGGGACGTGCGCCCTAACTTAGTGGTGTTTTGGCGATGTCTCATGCCTGACCATTCGTTCCAGCCGCCTCAACCGGCGCCACCGGAATCGTCAACATGGAGGCATCGAACTTCATTCCGAGCGAAAGCCCCAAGGAGGTTAACTTGTCTTTAATCTCATTGAGGGATTTCTTGCCGAAATTACGGTACTTCAACATCTCGGCCTCTGACTTGAGGGCCAACATTCCCACCGTGGTGATATTGGCGTTGTTCAAGCAGTTGGCCGCACGAACCGAGAGCTCAATCTCATTCACGCTCATGGCCAGAAGTTTCTTTAGGGCCGTATTTTCCACAGGAGCCTCAAATTTCACCTCCTCAAATTCAATCGGCTCTTTATCAAAGTTGGCAAAGATGTCCAAATGGTGACGCAAGATACCCGCCGAGTGCAACAAGGCCTCATCCGGAGTCAAACGCCCATCCGTCCACAATTCTAAGACGAGCTTGTCATAATCGGTCCGTTGACCCACGCGGGTATTCTTAACCTCATACTTAACTTTGGTTACGGGGGAGAAGAGTGAATCCACCGGAATCAATCCAATCGGGGAATCTTCCCGCTTGTTGTCTTCCCACGTGGCGTATCCCCGACCCACGCGAACTTCGAACTCAGCTTCGAATTTAGCTTTCTTATCGAGAGTGCAGATGACTTCCTTTGGATTTAACACTTCAATCCCAGCATCCAACTCGATCTCACCCGCCGTGACCGGACCCTCTTTGTTCACCTTCAGGCTCAAAAGTCGGGGCTCACGATTCGGAAGCTTGAATTTAAGCTTCTTCAGATTGAGTACGATTTCTGTGATATCCTCTACCACGTGATCAATCGTGCTGAATTCGTGTTGGACACCCGTAATTTTAACACTGGTAATCGCCGCCCCCTCGAGCGAGCTCAGGAGCACCCGCCGAAGAGAGTTGCCCAAGGTGGTACCATAACCGGCCTCAAAAGGCTCCGCCGTAAATTGGGCGTAGGTATCCGTGGCGGTGTCTTCGTTCTTTTGGAGCCTGTTCGGCACTTCAAATCTTCCAAGTCGTAGGGGCATAATCTTTTCTCTCTTTCCGGCCGGGTTTCCCCTCCCCCGCTACCTGGGAAAGGGACCGACGGCCGATGTTAACTTTGTTTGTTTTTCATCACCGGTAGCAAATGATGAAGTTGTTTTACGACCTCGAGAAAAGCTCGACGACCAACTGCTCGTTGGCCACCGGGTTGAGTTCCTCGCGGGTCGGAATTCTGGTTAGCGTGCCTTTGAACTGCTCTTTATTCAGGGTCAGCCAATCTGGCACGGGACGAATCTGGGTTTTTTCCAGCGCAATCGTTCCGAGTTGCCGGGACTTGGGATTGTCTCGTACTTCCACCACATCCCCCGTGCGGCATCCGTAGCTGGGACTCGAAACTTTTTTACCATTCACCGCAATATGGCCGTGAGAAACCATCTGGCGGGCACTGCGCCGAGTCGAGGCAAAGCCAAGATGATCCACCAGGCTATCCAGCCGAGTCTCAAGGAGCTGCAAAAGCTTTTCACCCGTCACCCCACGACTCTGGACCGCCTTCTGATAGTACAAACGGAACTGCTTCTCTAAAATGCCATAGCTGTACTTCATTTTCTGCTTTTCCCCAACCGCGATCGCGAAATCGGACTGCTTACGGCGACCTTTGGCCCCGTGCACCCCGGGCGGAAAATTACGGCGCTCCAAAGCTTTGGAGGCTCCGAAAATGGGTTGGCCAAAACGACGATTAATTTTGTCACGAGAACCAGTATAACGTGCCATAAGATTTCTCCTTAAACTCTCCGCGCCTTGCGCATTCGGCACCCATTGTGGGGTACAGGAGTGACATCCCGGATCATGCTGACTTCAAGTCCGACGGCCTGCAGCGCCCGCACGGCGGATTCACGACCCATCCCTGGACCTTTCACCCGAACTTCAACCTCTTTCAATCCATGGGCCATCGCCTGTCGGCTGGCGTCCTGCGCCACCACTTGTGCCACGTACGCAGTCGACTTCTTTGATCCACGAAAACCCATCTTTCCGGCACTCGACCAAGCGATCACATTTCCCTTCAGATCAGTAATGGAAACTACGGTGTTGTTAAACGTCGCCAAGATATGCGCCACCCCGTTTTGAATCTGCTTCGCCCCTTTGATTTTGGGGATCTTGATCTTGGAAGCGTCCTCTAAACCATCTAAGGTCAAACTTTCCGGAGAAAGGATCACCTCCTCTTTTTTTCCCGAATCTTTCCCCCCACCCGCCGACTTTCCCCCCTTGGCTTTCTTGGTCTTGCCCGCATCCGCAGAGGGAGCCTTCGCCTTCCCCTCTGGTTTCGCCGCGGGTTTTGCCTCCGCCTTTTTTTCGTTTTCGCTCATAGAATTACGTCTTGGCCGCTTTCGCGTCTTTGCTTCGGATAACTCCCACTGTCTTCCGTGGACCTTTTCGTGTCCTGGCGTTGGTCGAGGTTCGTTGCCCTCGGACAGGTAAACCCTTCCGATGACGGATTCCGCGGTAGCAGTTAATCGTTTGGAGACGTTTCAGATTTTGCTGAGTATCTCTGCGCAAATCTCCCTCAATCAGAAAACGATTTCTTTGGATGACCCCAATGATGCGATTGATTTGCTGGTCAGTTAAATCTTTGGCCCGCAGATCGGCTGGGATTTCTGCCTCTTCGATCACCTGACGCGCGCGGGTCGAACCTAAACCATAAACGTAACGTAGGCTAAATTCAGCCCTTTTTTCCCCGGGAATATCAACACCTAGTACGCGTGGCATAACTTTATCCCTGCCGCTGCTTTAAACGCGGATTTTTTTTGTTGATGATGTAAATCCGACCTCGACGACGCACCACCTGGCAGTCGCTCGTCCGTCGTTTGATTGATGCTCGAACTCTCATAAAAATAGTTAGAAATCCTATTGAACTGGAAAGGTCTTGGCAAGCCCCTTTCTCTCAAAGATATCGGCATTTTTTAAGTATCTCCTCTTCAAACTAGGCCGGAATAGCTCCATTTGGAGTGTAACTAGCTACCGATGAGCTTGTTAAGATCTCTGGATCACCTTCCGTAACTAAAACCACATGTTCAAAGTGGGCGGAATCGCTTCGGTCCGCCGTCACCGCCGTCCACCCATCCTTTAAAATTCGGATCTCCTCCGCCCCCTCATTCACCATCGGTTCAATCGCTAAGGTCATTCCTGGCCGTAAAACCGGCCCCGAGTTGGCTTTGCCAAAATTCGGGATCTGCGGTTCCTCGTGTAATTTTCTCCCTACCCCATGCCCGACAAACTCTTTCACCACGCTATAGCCGGCTGACTTCACCGTCTGCTCCACCGCGTGACAAATCTCACCCAAACGATTTCCCCCACGTGCGGCTGCCATACCCGCCAGCAACGCTGCCTCCGTTCTTTCTAAAAGTTTTTGGCGAGAGGGCGAAATTGCCCCCAGCCCAACCGTCGTGGCCGTATCTCCCACCCAACTGTTTAAAATTATCCCCACATCCAACTTGACCACATCCCCATAGGCTAATCTTCTCGCACCCCCGATTCCGTGAACCACTTCCTCATTTACTGAGATACACAACTGCCCCGGAAATTTCCGATATCCCAGAAATGCACTTCGTGCTCCCTCTTTCGCAATCAATTCACCCGCCCACTTGTCCACCTCACCGGTCGTTCGTCCAGGTTCCAGCCTCCGCACCAACTCCTCTAATATTTTGCGAGCGAGGCGACAACTCGCCCTCATCCCCGCGACTCCCGCCGCATCTTTGATCGGAATGATTGGCATGGCCCCAGGGGCCTCAGCGCAGGGACAAGACGATCCCGCCTAAGGCAATGATCGCAATCAAAACCAGCAGCCAAGCAATCTGGCGCTCTGAAATCGTCTGCGAGGTCCCCACATTTCCGCCCGTACTCCGACCTTTGATTCTTCCCTTTTTCAGGAACCCATCATAGTGACGCTGCAAAAGGTAGGTTTCCGCTTGCCGCATGGTGTCCAACATCACCCCCACGATGATGAGCAAACCTGTTCCGCCGAAAAACTGAGCCGTAATGCTCGGCACTCCGAGGAAGTTTTGCACCAACATCGGCAGGACCGCTAACGCCGTCAAAAAAATGGCTCCGGCAAAAGTCAAGCGGGTCATGGCATAATCCAGAAATTGAGCCGTAGTTTCCCCTGGTCGAATACCCGGGATAAACCCTCCGTGCCGTTTCATATCATCCGCAATTTGAATGGGATTAAAGACCATCGCTACCCAGAAGTAGGAGAAAAAGAAGATCATGCCTGCATAAAGGACATAGTGCAAAGTCCCCGTGGCCAGCGCTGCGGCAATCCGATTTGCCGTAGGAGACCCTGGGAAAAGAAAACCGATGATGCTTGCGGGGAAAAGTAGAATCGCATTCGCAAAAATAATCGGCATCACCCCCGCATAATTCACTTTTAAGGGGAGAAATGAGGTCTGCCCGCCATAGACCCGATTCCCCCTCACCTGTTTGGCGTACTGCACGCTTACTTTCCGTAAGGCCTGCGTCAGGGCAATCGTGGAGGCAATCACCACGAAAAGGAAGGCCAGCAGGAGGAAAAGAATGAAAGGACTGATCGGTTCCCGCCCGCTTCCCGCCGGAGGAACGAAAACCTGCCAACCTGCCACCAAAGCAGCAGGGAGTCTTGCCACGATTCCAATCGTTATGATTAAAGAGATGCCGTTCCCAATCCCCTTCTCCGTGACTTGTTCGCCAATCCACATCAAAAGCATCGTGCCTGCCGTCAAGGTAATCACCGTCATCGCTCGGAAGGCGAAACCAGGCTCCGGCACGAGCGGCCCTAAGCGCTGAATGACCTGATCAATTCCCGAAAAGATTGGGATTTTTGAAGGATTTTCAAAGCTTGTCGCGAGAAGATACCCTTGCACCACACACAAGAGGAGAGTTCCCCAGCGGGTATATTGTGTAATTTTCTGCCTGCCCCCCTCCTCCCGCACCATCTTGCCCAAGGAAGGAATGACTCCGGTAGCCAGCTGCATGACAATGCTCGCGCTGATATACGGCATGATTGTCAGCGAGAAAATGGCGCAATTTTCCAAAGCCCCGCCGCTAAACAAATTAAAAAGCCCGATGACACTTCCTTGATCCTGCTGATCCACGACTTGCCGGAAGAACTCCCCTAAGACCAAAGGATTGATCCCTGGACAAGGAATCGAAGCACCGATCCGCACTACCACGATCAGTGCGAGGGTGAAGATAATGCGATGCCGGAGTTCCGGAATCTTGAAACAGTTGAAAAGGGCGTGAAGCATGGCCCGAGATTGACCGCGTTGGTCTTAACGCTTCAGCAGGGTGATCTTTGCCCCTGCTGCCTCGAGAGCACTTTTGGCTGCACCACTCGCCGCATGCACCTCGAGAACCAGATTTTTAGGTTTGAGTTTTCCGCCACCCAGAATTTTGATGCCAGCCCACGAGCCCTTGACCAAACCGACCTGACGAAGACTAGCTTCATCAACCTTAGCTCCATCCGAAAATAGATCTAGGCTGTTTAAATTTACAGGGGCAAAACGCTGCGTGAAGACGGCATTATTAAAGCCGCGTTTCGGTATACGACGAATGAGAGGCATCTGACCGCCTTCAAAGCCCAGTCGCAGACTTCCACCCGAACGGGCTTTCTGCCCCTTATGCCCCTTCCCTGAAGTTTTACCTTTGCCAGAGCTTTCACCTGAACCCAAACGTTTGCGACGATGCCGTGCTCCGGGTCGTGGAACGGTCGTGCTCATGAGGAGGCCTCCACTGGCGCAGGCCTCGAGGGACGCTTCTTGCCCCGCAATTCTAAAATTTGCGTGCGAGTTCTTAGCTTGGACAAGGCATGCACTGTTGCTTTGACCACATTGGCCGCATTACTGGAACCCATCGACTTTGCTAAAACATCCTTTACCCCTGCCGCCTCCAACACGGAACGAACGCCGCCGCCCGCAATCAACCCCGTTCCCAAGGAAGCTGGACGAAGCAGAACCCTCCCGCCTCCGAAAGAGCCGTTGACCTCATGCGGGAGGGTGCTCGGGCCAATATTATACGCGAAAAGGTTTTTCTTGGCGTTCTCCGTCCCCTTCCGAATTGCCTCGGATACCTCGCGGGCTTTGCCAAAGCCGACCCCCACCTTGCCCTTCTTGTCCCCCACCACCAGCAGAGCACTGAAGCTGAACCTTCGGCCACCTTTGACCACCTTGGCGCAACGGTTGACGAAAACGACTTTTTCGAACATGTCGGAAGGTGTCCGTGTCCGCTCCCGACGATTATTAGTCGGTTCCGATTTCGGAATAAATTCAGACGTTTTCGAAAACGCTTTTTCCGAGCTCACTTCCGTCGGAAGGATTGTTTCTTCGATGATGGGGGTAACTTCGCTCATTCCATATACCTCATTAGAATTTCAAACCAGCTTGCCGAGCCGCCTCAGCAAAGGCTTTCACTTTACCATGATACAAAAAGCCGCCTCGATCAAAGACCACCGCCGATATTCCTTTTTTCGAAGCCCGTTCCGCCACCTCTTTACCCATTTTAGCTGCACCCGCCACGTTCGCCCGCACTCCCTTTTTTAGTGACTCTTCCAAGGTCGAGACAGCCGCCAAGGTCTTCCCCGCGCTATCATCCACCACCTGCGCATAAATATTTTTTCCACTGAAAGACACACATAACCTCGGTTTGGTGGCATCACCCCGAATTCGCAGACGAATCCTTTTATGGATTCGAACCCTTCGCTCCCGTCGTAACTTGGATGGATTTGGCATAAATTACTTTTAAGCCGACTTGCTTTGGGCCGTCTTGCCTTCCTTGCGTCGGATATTTTCACCAGAATATCGCACACCTTTACCCTTGTAAGGCTCGGGAGGATGATACCCGCGGATATCCGCACAAACTGCTCCGACCAGCTGCTTGTCCGAACCTTCCACCAATAAACGCGTATTATCTGTTACCGTGACTTTAATCTCGGCTGGTAGTGGGTACTCAATCGGGTGTGATTTACCCAAATTAAGTACCAGTTTTTTTCCCTGAACATTCGCCTTAAATCCGACCCCGTGAATTTCGAGATTCTTGCTGTAGCCCACACTCACCCCCGTCACCAGATTCTGGACAAGGCTTCGGGCCAAGCCATGCATCGATCGTGCCTGCCGCTCCTCGCTCTCTCGGGTAACTTGGATCTTACCCGCATCAATCTTTGCGCCAATTTTTGGGGGCAATTCTAGGCCGAGTTTCCCTTTCGGGCCTTCGGCCTTAAAGCGTCGCCCTTCCACTGCCACTTTGACATTGGCCGGCACCACGATGGGCTGATTACCTACGCGCGACATATTACCACACCACGAGGAGCAACTCCCCGCCTACATTTTGTTTTTTGGCATCTTCACCCGTCAGTACGCCTTGCGGGGTTGAAAGAATGGAAACACCCAAGCCACCTAAATACTTTGGGATTTCTTTGGCCCCAACATACCGCCGCAAGCCCGGCTTCGAGAGACGGCGAATGCAGGTAATGGCCTTTCCGTTACGGACGGATCCGGTTTTCATCGCGATATGGAAATCGGTGTGCTTACCATCTTTCTTCAGCTCGAAATCCTCTATGAAGCCCTCTTTTTTTAGAATGGCCAGCACACTTCCCCGCATCTTGGAGTGCTTCGCTTTCACGACCTTTAATCCCGCGGTCGAGGCGTTACGAATCTGCGTTAAAAAATCAGCCAAGGGATCAGTCACCATAAAATTACCAGCTCGCTTTCGTGACGCCAGGAACCTCGCCCCGCAAGGCCATCTCGCGAAATTGAATACGACTCACCCCGAAACGCCGAATATAGCTTCGGCGTCTCCCCGTGATCGAACACCGGTTGTACTTCCGGGTCGAATACTTTGGGGTCTTTTTCTGCTTAAGCCGCCAACACTTCTTGGCCATCTGTCTTCTCCTTATTGCCGGTTTTGGCGGCGTCTTGGGTTCGCACGATAAAAGGCATGCCCATCAGCGAGAGCATCTCGCGGGTTTCTTCCCTCTCTTTGCCAGAGGTGACAAAGGTAACGTCAAAACCCAGATTCCTCTTCACTCGGTCAATTTCGATCTCTGGGAAAATAGAATGATCTTTCACTCCGAGCGTATATCCGCCTCGACCATCAAATCCGCCATTCGGAATGCCGCGGAAATCCCGAATTCTGGGCAAGGCCGCTCGGATGAAGCGCAAGAGAAAATCGTACATGATCTTACCCCGGAGGGTGACTTTGCAGCCAATCTCCTGATGAAGACGTAGGTTGAAGTTAGAAATGCTCTTTTTTGATTTGGTTTTAATTGGCTTTTGCCCCGTGATCATCGTCAAATCGTGCACCGCATCCTCCAGCGCTACTTTAATATCCGTCAAAGATCCAACTGAACAGTTGAGGACGATCTTCTCCAGTTTGGGCACTTGGTGAAGATTGGTGTAGCCACGATTTTTCATCATCGCCGGAACGACTGTCTTTAAATAATGCACTTTGAGATCGTTTTCCATGGCTTACTTCTTTCCCTTGCTCTCTTTTTTCTTCTTTTCCGCTCGACCCGCTTTGGGACGATTGACCAACCTAAGATTCGAAATGTGTATTGTGCCTTCACGCTCCATCACCCCTCCCTTCGGATTTTCTTGGGTGGGCCGGACATGCTTTTTGATCATGTTCACCCCCTCAATCAAGGCCCGAAGAGAGTCCGTTTTCACCTCAAGAATCTTGCCTTTGCGACCCTTCTGGGAGCCACTGATGACCTCGACCTCGTCTCCTTTATGCACATGAAATCCATTCATCGCTATTACCTCAGAGGACCTCGGGGGCTAACGAAACGATTTTCATAAAATTCTTTTCTCGTAACTCACGGGCGACTGGACCAAAAATACGCGTTCCGCGCGGATTCGAATCCTTATCGATGATGACCGCCGCGTTGCTGTCAAAACGCAGATAGGACCCATCATTTCGACGGATCGGATATTTCGTCCGCACAATCACCGCCCGCACCACTTCACTTTTTTTCACCGTTCCATCGGGGGCAGCCTCCTTCACATTCGCGGTCACAATATCCCCGATCTTGGCGATGAGGGTTTTTCGCCCAATCACTCCAATCATCGTTGCTTTACGGGCGCCTGTATTGTCCGCGATGTTTAACCAAGAACGAATCTGGATCATACGGTCACCTCGAGCGGCGCTTCCGCTTGCTTGACCACTTCGACCAAGCGCCAGCGCTTTAGACGACTTAAAGGCCGACACTCAATAATTCGGACTGTGTCTCCCTGTTTGGCCTTTTTTTCCTCATCATGGGCATAGAATTTCTTCTGCAGTCGGATGATCTTTTTGTACTTAGGGTGAGGCATGCGGCGTTCCACTCGCACCACAATGGTTTTTTCCATTTTGGCCGAAACGACTTCCCCGACCCGCTCTTTCAGAACGGTTACTTTTGCTGGAGCCTCGCTCATCCTTTGCCTTTCGCCGCCACTTGCTGACGGGACTCCGACCGCGCCGTCTCAATCCGCGCGATCGTTTTACGTATTTCACGCAGTCGGCTTGGCTTTTCCACTTGCCCTACCTGTTGCTGAATACGAATTTGGAATCGCTCCCGGCGGAGTTCCTCCGCCTTGCGATCCAACTCTGCGGGCTTGAGCCCACGAAATTCTTCAATCTTCAAAATACTAACTTCCTTTCTCGGGTAATGAAACGTGTGGCCATCGGCAACTTGCTTGCGGCCAGTCGGACACACTCCTTTGCGTCGGCCTCCAAGAGACCGTCGAGCTCGAAAAGGATAGTCCCTGGCTTGATAACTGCCACCCAAAACTCTGGCTGACCTTTCCCCTTGCCCATCCGCGTTTCGGGGGGCCGAGCAGTGACAGACTTGTCCGGAAAGATCCGAATCCACAATTTACCCTTACGATTCATGTTTCGAGTCAGCGCCACACGGGCTGCTTCAATCTGAATATTGGTTAACCAGCATCGATCAAGCGACTGCAACCCAAAACTACCGAAAGCTAGAGTGATGCAACGGGTGGCAAAACCCTTGCGACTTCCCCTTTGGGTCTTTCTAAATTTTACGCGTTTGGGTACAAGAGCCATAAAGAATCTTTCGGCGGATTAAGCCGATGCCTCCGGTAAACAGATCCAAACTTTCACCCCAATTTTTCCAGCCACCGTAAGGGCCTCCGCAAAACCATAATCAATATTGGCCCGCAAGGTGTGCAAAGGCACTTTGCCCTCATGGTACTGCTCTGTCCGCGCGATTTCACCACCCCCCAAACGTCCTCCCACCCTAACCTTCACCCCTGCCGCCCCAAAGTCTAAGGTCGTTTGTAAGGCTTTTTTCATCGCGCGACGGAAAGAAACCCGACGCTCCAGTTGCAGGGCAATGTTTTCCGCCACTAACTGGGCATCTAATTCAGGATTTTTGATCTCTTTGACATCAATCAAGAGCTCACGATTCGGGGTCAAGGCCTGCGTGTCCTCCCGCAACTTGTCCAGCTCACTTGCTTTCCGTCCAATGACTAAACCCGGACGAGCCGTATGCAAAGTCACACGCACACGATTCGAGGCCCGCTCAATCACCACCTTCGAAATGGCCGCACTTTCCAAGCGCTTCTTGATAAAAGCGCGAATCTGAAAATCTTCGTGCAGGTAAATAGGAAAATTCTTTTTGTTCGCGTACCACACCGAACTCCAGTTGCGTCGGAGCGGTAGCCGAAATCCCATTGGATGTGTCTTTTGTCCCATAACGTTCTATGCCTTCGACGCGGCTTTCGCCTTCGTCCCTTTCTTTTCTTTCTTCACTGGATTCAATTCCGCCTCTGTAAACTCTCGTAGCGTGACCCGAATATGGCTGGTGCGTTTCCGAATAGGCCCCGCGCTTCCACGGGCCTTGGGCTGAAAACGATGAAAGGTCGAACCCTCACCAACCATTACCTCATGCACTTTTAGCTTATCCGCGGGAATGGAGTGATTGTTTTCCCCGTTGGCCACGGCTGAACGCAACGTTTGCAGTAGAAGCTGGGCAGATTTCTGCGGTGCGAAACTTAGACGGGCATCCGCTTCTTTGACGGACAAACCACGCATTGCACGCGCAATGTCACGGATTTTAAACGCGGACATCCGTGCATACTTCATTTCGGCTCGCGCCGTGCGGATTTCACTACTCATTTTTGCGCTAAGACCGCGACACGGTCCCCCACTTGGATTTGAATTCCTTCATTCAACTGCTCGGGCAGTCCTGCCGAAATCAACTCTCGCACCTCCAGCAGCCGGCAGCTGCCAATTACCTTGTCCCCCCGCAAAATTCGGAAAGGCATTCCCTCTTTGGCCCCTTGGATTCGACCCAAGTTCATCACGATTGATTGCTGCTCACGATCCACCGCCACCACTTGTGCATCGTTCAACCCACGCGCCACTGGCCGGGGGTTGTTGTTTTTTTGAATCTCGCTCCACACACGCTTTTCGGACTCAAAGTTCGCCCGCGCTTCTGCTTTTTTGGCCGGCAGGGACTCCCCCGCCCAAGTCGACGCAGCCTCCATCACCTTGAGCGTCTGGTCCACCACAGCCTTGGCAAAACGTTCTGCACGGATTAGTTCACCCGAGAGACGGGCGACCTGATCGTGACTGTCCCGAACGTCGTTGCTCAATGCGGCAAGACCAAGAATCTCATCTCTGCGCTGAAGTTCTAACCAAGCCGACCGGTAGGCTTTGGCTTCCGCTTGCGCCATTTGCAGCTCGTTCATCGTTGGGGCTGCCTGGGCTAGGCAGGTCCAGAAGAATAGGCCAAATGCACTTGCGAATTTCATTATTTGGTCACCTTCTCGGTGTGGCCACCGTGCTTTTTAAAAATCCGCGTCGGAGAAAATTCTCCCAAACGATGCCCCACCATATTTTCAGTCACGAAAACAGGGTTAAAAGCTTTTCCATTATGCACCAGAAAAGTGTGCCCCACGAATTCAGGCGAAATCATCGATCGGCGCGACCAAGTTTTTATCGGCTTTTTGGCCCCCGACCCGATCTTCTGAACTTTGACCAACAAATGGTCATCGATAAAGGCTCCTTTTTTTAGACTCCGACTCATGACGATCTCTTCTTTCTCCGGTCTTCCACAATGAACCGGGACGATGTTTTGTGGCGGTGCCGTGTCTTCAACCCTTTGGCTAACTGCCCCCATGGCGAAACCGGATGCTGGCGACCTCCACCCCCCTTACTCTTCCCTTGTCCACCACCCATCGGATGATCCACCGGGTTCATCACCATCCCCCGCGTGTGCGGACGACGTCCCAGCCAACGTCCACGTCCTGCTTTGCCCAAGCTGACCTTCTCGTGCGAGACATTGCCAACCTGCCCCACCGTGGCATAGCAATCCGCATGAAGTCTGCGTAACTCGCCCGAGGGCAAGCGAACTAAGGCATAGTCTTTATCAATCGCGGTGCAGATCGCCGCCGCCCCTGCGGAACGAACCATCTGGGCTCCACGTCCTGGCACCATCTCAATGTTATGTAATGGCAAACCCTGCGGAATCACTCGTAAAGGCAACGCGTTTCCTACCTCGGCCGCCACTTTTGCACCTGCCGCCACCGTATTGCCAACCTTCAAGCCTTCCGGAGCCAAAATATAGGCCTTCTCTTTGGAGCCGTAGTCGATCAGGGCGATTCTCGCCGAACGATTGGGATCATACTGAATTCCGATCACTTTTCCTGCCGTGGTCCGTTTCCTTCGATTCCACTCAATGATTCGAAACTGCTTTTTATGCCCACCCCCGCGATGACGCGAAGTGGTTCTGCCGTGAGCGTTACGCCCACCCGTGCGACGCTTAATTTCCATCAAACTTCGCTCGGGAGCGGAATCGGGTGTCAGTTCAGAAAAATCATGAAGCTGCGTGAAGCGCAGCGATGGGGTCAAGGGACGAAATTCTTTTAAGGCCATATTATTTCTCCTAGGCGAGTTCTAACTTTTGGCCTTCGGCCAAGGTAATGATGGCACGCTTCGTATGGTTCGTCCGGCCGGGCTCACCCCGACGGGAACGACGAGATTTGCCCGCTCGACGCATGGTGTTGACCCGAATCACCTTTTTACCAAAGAGAGCCGTAATCGCTTGGCGGATCTCCAACTTAGTCGCATCTGGAGCAACCTCGAAAAGGTACTGATTGTGTGCCGAGGCTAGACGACTCCCTTTTTCAGAGATCTGGGGGCGGACGATGACTTCAGTGGGCTGTCTCATGAAGCTTTCCCTTCCTTGGTCCCACTAATTAAACGACTGCCTAATTCTTTCCACGCCTCTTCCGAAACCCAAACCGTCCGGCGACGAAGTAGATCCTCGGCATTCACCTCGCGCGCAGGGCGCACATCGACTTCGCTCAAATTATGGGCCGCCCGCAGCAGCGTGCTTTCCGGCTTGCCCAGAATCAGGAGCACCGAAAGGGGTAGTCCCGCGTCTTTCAACCATGAAATCAACTCTTTGGTCTTGGGAGCTTTTAAGCTCGGAGAGGAACCACTGTGAAGCTTGCCTTGGGTAGCTAAATCACTAATCGCCCTTCGCAGGGCCGTCCGCAAGACCGTTTTCGGAATATCCTTGCGGTAGCTTCTCGGATGAGGACCAAACGCCACGCCACCGCCACGCCAAACCGGAGAGGATTTGTAACCAGCACGCGCCCGCCCGGTTCCTTTCTGATTCCAAGGCTTAGCTCCCGAGAGATCCACCATCGCCTTTGTCTTGGTCGAGTGCGTACCCGACCGACGGGCGGCCCGATAAGCCGTCACCGCCTCGTGCAACGCTTGGCTGGCCCTTCGGTTTTTGAAGAGTTCCACCCCCAAGGCCTTTTCGGCTGCGCTTAAATTAATCGATTTTGCCTGTGCCATAAAATTATGCTTTTACCGCAACTTTTTTTGCGTCACGGACAATAACCACACTGCCGTTTGCTCCTGGGATCGCACCCCGCACCAGGAGAAGTTTTTCGCCCTCTCGCACCTGCATGACTTTTAAATTCTGGATGGTGCAATTGTCGAGTCCGAGATGCCCGGGCATACCCGCATTCTTATAAACACGCCCGGGAGTCGAACGACAACCAATCGCCCCATTCCGGCGATGGGTCGTGGAGCCGTGAGCATCTGCTTGCCCTGCGTAATTATGTTTACGCATGACACCGTGAAAGCCCTTTCCTTTTGATAGTCCGTAAACATCCACCAGTTGTCCTGCCTTAAAACGCGTTACGGGAACTTCAGCTCCGACTGCCAAATCAGCGGGTGCTGCCCGGAACTGCCTTAAAATCAGAGGATTTTTGCGCCCAGCTTTTTCAAAAGCCACCCGCTGCGGTTTATTCGTCCGAGATGCTTTTCGCTCCCCGCTTCCCATCACCACCGCACTCACCTTGTTTTTTTCAGGAGTACGCACTTCGTAGACAGTGTTGGTCTCTGCAGCGATCACGGTTACAGCCGTCGCCAGACCCTGATCATCATAGATCCGAGTCATGCCGACTTTTTTTCCGATCATGCCAAATCGCTCAATCATGGTTCAAGTTCTCCAGTTAGATCTTAATCGTGATATCCACCCCCGCTGGGAGGTTGAGCTTCTTCAGCTCATCGACCGTCTTCCCTGAGGGCTCTAAAATATCTAAAAGACGTTTGTGCGTACGGATTTCAAACTGATCCATACTCTTCTTGTCACAATGTGGGGAACGATTCACGGTGTAGCGCTCGATCTTGGTCGGTAAAGGAATCGGGCCAGCGACCCGGGAACCTGTCCGAGAGGCTGTTTCCGAGATTTCCCCCGCCGCCTTGTCGAGCAGGCGAAAATCAAATGATTTAAGTCGAATGCGGATTCGTGTCGTCGCCATAGGTTAGCCTTTCTTTTGTTGGGTGACTTGGGCAAGCACACTCGAGGGCACCTGCTCGAAATGGGAGGGCTCCATCGAATAGGCCGCTCGCCCGCGGGATAAGGATCGAATGGTGTTGACGTAGCCAAACATTTCCGCCAGCGGTACTTCCGCCTTCACCACCGAAGTCAGATTTTTTGAATCCACATTCATAATTTTTCCACGACGCCGATTGATATCCCCTAAAATATCTCCCTGATACTCGTCTGGGGTGGAACACTCTACGGACATGATCGGTTCCAGCAGGATTGGTCCAGCTTTCTGCATTGCATCTTTCACCGCAAAAATAGCCGCCATTTTAAAGGCCAACTCGTTCGAGTCCACCTCGTGATAAGACCCATCCATGATCTCGATCTTCATGTCGATCACGGGGCTTCCGTGAAGTACCCCATTCAATAAAGCCTCCTGCACCCCCTTCTTCACCGCTGGGATGTACTCTTTCGGAATGTTTCCACCAGTTACTTTATTATCAACTGTAATTCCTTTACCCCGCTCTTGCGGTTCCACTTGTAAAATGACGTGCCCGTACTGACCGCGACCCCCTGACTGCTTGATTAACTTACCCTCGCCACCTGAGCTCTTGGTGATCGTTTCGCGGTAGGCGATCTGGGGCGCACCCGAATTCGTCTCCACGCTAAATTCACGCTTGAGACGGTCGCAAATAATCTCCAAATGGAGTTCGCCCATTCCCTTGATGATTGTCTGACCTGTCTCTTCGTTGCTTTGCACTTGGAAGGTCGGATCCTCCTCCGAGAGACGCTGCAAGGCCTCTCCCATCTTTTCCCGGTCGCCCTTTGTTTTAGGTTCGACCGCCATCGAGATAACGGGCTCAGGGAAACTGGGTGGCTCAAGCGTGATCTCCAAATCCTCATTCCGCAGAGTATCGCCCGTGGCAATGTCTTTTAGTCCGACTGTCGCGGCTATATCCCCTGCAAAAACTGTATCAATATCTTCCCGCTTATCCGCTTGAATTTGAATGAGACGACTGACTCTCTCCCGTTTCCCCGTCCTTGAGTTGTAGATAAATTCACCCTTACTCAATTTACCCGCATAAACTCGGAAAAAGATCAACTTGCCTACGAATGGATCTGTCCAAAGCTTGAAAGCTAACGAACAGAATTTGGCGTTGTCATCCACTTTCACTGGAATTCTCTCTTCGGGATTCTCGGTGCTGTGACCGATGGCGGGGGGAATATCAATCGGGCTCGGGAGATATTCGATGACCGCATCTACTAAAGTTTGTACCCCTTTGTTTTTAAAGGCGGATCCACCCACGACTGGGACGAACTTATTTGAACAGGTCGCCCGCCGGACTGCTTCTTTCAACTGCTTGGTCGAGGGGCGCTTCTCCTCCAAAAACATGTTGCCAACCTCCTCATCCACATCCGCGATCGCCTCAATAAGCTCATTCAACTTCTTTTTCGCCATCTCCTGATGTTCAGCCGGAATTTCCTCAATCGTATAGGTCGAACCGAGATCCTTGCTGTCCGAATAGACAATCGCCTTTTGATTAATCACGTCGATCTGTCCCTTCAGATAATCCTCTTTGCCTAAGGGAATCAAAATCGGCCAGGCATTGGCGCCCAATTTGGTCTTCATTTCCGAAAGAGCTTTTTCGAAGTCCGCACCCGTCCGATCCATTTTATTAACGAAGGCGATACGTGGAACCCCATACTTGTTCGCCTGACGCCAGACAGTTTCGCTCTGCGGTTGCACCCCTGCCACCCCGCAAAATACCGCAATGGCGCCGTCCAAGACCCGCAAGGAACGCTCGACCTCCGCTGTAAAATCCACGTGTCCTGGAGTATCGATAATGTTGATTCGGTTTTTTGTTTTCTCGAAACTTTTAATTAGGCCAGAGTCTTCCTTCACTGGCCAGAAACAGGTGGTGGCGGCTGAGGTGATCGTAATTCCACGCTCCCGTTCCTGCTCCATCCAATCGGTCACCGTTGTCCCTTCATGGACCTCACCCATTTTGTGGATGCTGCCTGTGTAAAAAAGCACCCGCTCCGTCAGCGTGGTTTTGCCTGCATCAATATGCGCACAGATCCCGATATTGCGTGTCCGCTCGAGGGTGTAACTACGGGCAGAATTGACGGGAGCGGCCATGGTCGGTTACCAGCGTAAATGGGCGAAAGCACGATTAGCTTGCGCCATCCGATGCGTTTCGTCCCGCTTCTTGACCGCATTTCCCTGCCCTGTCGCCGCGTCTCGAATTTCCTGCGCTAAAGCCTTTTCGAAGGCGACCCCTTTTCGCTTATTGGCCAGTTCCACGATCCATCGCAGGGCCAAAGAAAGTTGACGTTCCGGAGTCGTTTCCACCGGGACTTGGTAAGTCGCCCCACCCACTCGGCGAGATTTAACCTCCAAACGAGGCTTCACATTTTCCACCGCTTTTTGCACCACCGCTAAAGGATCTCCACCCGAACCACCCTCATTGGCCCTCTCAATGGCGTTGTAGACCAAGCGACTCGCCGTCGATAATTTGCCCTGTTTTAATATGTAACCAATCATCCGCCCGACCAGCATGCTTTCGAAAACTGGATCTGCGACGATCTTGCGTGAAATATGGCGACGACGGCGGGACATGGTTCAGTTTCCTTTACGCCTTAGCGGGCTTGGCCTCTGCCGCGGCTTTGGCGCCACCGCCCTTCGGTCTCTTCACCCCGTACTTGCTTCGTGAAACCAAACGAGAAAGTTTATTTGAATTACTCGGCCCAGCCGCACCCAAGGCGTCCAAAGTGCCGCGCACGATATGATACCGCACTCCTGGCAAATCTTTCACCCGTCCGCCACGAATCAAAACAATCGAATGCTCCTGCAAATTGTGATTTTCTCCAGGAATGTAAGCGATCACTTCTTCTCCGTTCGACAGACGAACCTTGGCCACTTTACGGAGAGCGGAATTGGGCTTTTTTGGGGTGCGGGTCATGACTTGCAAGCAGACCCCACGGCGTTGAGGACAACCATGCAAGGCAGGAGATTTCGTCCCGCGGTTCACCGCAGAACGACCCATTCTCACCAGCTGATTAATCGTCGGCATGTCTGTCGTTGTCCTCTTTCCACTTCTCAACACTTGGCCCAACGACAACCCCTGTTGGGGTCCATGAAGCGCTCAGAGGCGCACGCATGGAGGACGATTCTCCCGAACCGTCGCATGCCGCAAAACCTAACGGGTCTACCTTTTCAGGTTCCAGTCGGATGACAGCGGAAATTCAAATCCTGCCGAAAAAAAGCATTGTCGGCAAGCGATTTCTGAAAGATTTCCGCCTTAACTGGCTAATGCCGCGGGAATATCCAAAGCCACCTTGCGGGCTCTCTCTTCCTCCGGAGCAGTGCTCACCAGCGCATCTCCAACTGGCTCACCGAGATGCAAAAGCTTGATCTTACGATAGGCGCTGAATCCAGTTCCCGCCGGGATCAAGTGACCCATGATCACGTTCTCTTTGAATCCCAATAGCTTATCAACCTTACCGAGGGTGGAGGCATCTGTCAGGATACGCGTTGTATCTTGGAAGGAGGCCGCCGAGATAAAGCTCTCTGTTTCAAGTGAGGCCTTGGTGATGCCAAGCAATACCGGGGTCGCCTCGGCTGGCTTACCACCCTTTTGCTCGATCTCCTTATTCACCTCCTCAAAGGTGGTTTTTTCAATCTGCTCACCCCACAAGAACTGGGTGTCGCCTGGCTCGGTGATCTTCACCTTGCGCAACATTTGGCGGACAATGATCTCGATGTGTTTGTCATTAATCTCCACCCCTTGCAGTCGATAGACCTCTTGCACTTCGTTGACCAAATATTCCTGCAGCTCCTGCGGTCCGCAAACTTCCAGAATCTCGTGCGGCACCACCGGTCCTTCCGTCAACTGCTGCCCTTTCTTCACCGTATCGCCTTTATAAACGATCAAGTGTTTCGACAGCGGAATCAAATGCTCCTCTTCCGTGTTGGTCTCTGGATCCTTGATGATCAGCTTCTTTTTACCCCGCACATTGCCTTGCAGGTCAACCACCCCGTCGATCTTGGCAATCTCGGCCGCATCTTTCGGGCGTCGTGCTTCAAAGAGCTCGGCCACCCGAGGAAGACCCCCAGTGATGTCCTTTGTCTTGGTGACTTTACGAGGTGTTTTGGCCATGCGCTGGCCCGCTTGAACCTTTTCACCATCCTTCACCTCGATATGCGCACCCGCCGGAATGCTGTAAGCCGCGACCACTGCACCAGCTGCATCCACGATCGCAATCTGAGGATGCAGATCCTCTTTATGCTCAATGATCACAGTGCCAACGGACTTCGTCGTCTCGTCCACTTCCTTCTTCATCGTTACCCCTTCCAAAATATCCTTAAACTCCACTCGTCCCGCTTTCTCGGTCAGAATGGAAATGTTGTACGGATCCCATTGAACGAAGCTCTGGCCTTTTTTGACCTTGCCGCCCTCAGGTACCGACACCATGGAGCCAATCACCACCGGGTATCGCTCAAGTTCACGACCATCCGCCGCATGCACACTAATAAACCCGTTCTTGTTTAGGACGATATCGTGGCCTTCGAGTGCTTTGACCGTCTTCAAGTCGGTGTACTGCACCATCCCATCATTTTTCGCCTTGATCTGCGGCTGCTTGAACACCTGCGAGGCCGTTCCTCCGATGTGGAAGGTTCTCATCGTCAACTGCGTGCCCGGTTCCCCAATGCTTTGCGCCGCAATGATACCCACCGCTTCGCCCAGCTTGGCCTCCTGATTTGTCGCCAGATTCAAGCCATAGCAAGAGATACAAACACCTCGCTTCGTCTCACAGGTCAACGCCGAGCGGATTTTGACCCGCTCCTGACCTAAATCCTCGATCGCGGCTGCCGCCTTCTCACTGATCATTTCTCCTGCGGCCACCACCTTCTTTTTGCTGACGGGATCGACAATGTCATCGCAACTCACCCGACCGTAAATACGATCTCGCAAGCGAACGATCTCATCGTCCCCCTCCATGATCGCTTTCACCCAGATGCCGCGTTCCGTTCCGCAATCCTGCTCCCGAACAATAATATCCATGGCTACGTCGCAAAGCTTACGGGTCATGTACCCCGAATCAGCTGTCTTCAGCGCCGTGTCCGCCAACCCTTTTCGGGCTCCGTGCGTACTAATGAAATACTCCAAGACCGATAATCCCTCCCGGAAGCTGGCCGTAATCGGTCGCTCGATGATTTCGCCTGAGGGCTTGGCCATCAGTCCGCGCATTCCGGCCAACTGACGAACCTGGTTACGGTTGCCTCGGGCACCCGAGTCCACCATCAAGTACACCGGGTTAAAGTCTTTCCGTCCCTCGTTATGCTCGAGCGTACGGTACATCGCGGAGGAAATTTCCTCCGTCGCTTGGGTCCAAATATCGACGATCTTATTATAGCGTTCTCCATCCGTGATCGCACCCATCCGGTACTGCTTTTCAACCTGACTGACGGAACCGCGGGCTTTTTCAATAACCGCAGGTTTCTCCTCCGGAATGATCATGTCATTGATCCCGATCGAAACTCCTGCCCGAGTGGCGGACTTAAATCCGAGATCCTTCAGCTTGTCTAAGCAAACCACGGTGGCGGCATGCCCACACTTCTCGTAACAACGCAGAATGATCTCACCCAACTGTTTTTTCCCAGCCGGCTTGTTGATGAAACCAAGTTCTTTCGGCCAGATGCTATTGAACTCAACCCGCCCAGGGGTGGTTTCGATGAATTTCTTGGCGGAATCTCCAAAGATGGTCTCCAGGCCAAAATCCGGATTCTTAAACAGAATCCAGTCGTGGGTCTTGATGCTCTTTTCGCTAATGGCAAAATCCACCTCGTCCGCCGTCGAGAAGGCAGTGAGGCGCTTCTTGGCCTTGTCCCCTTTTTCAACGGTGCGCAAAGGATTCTGCGAAATATAGTAACACCCCAGGGTTATGTCTTGGCTAGGAGTGGTGATCGGACGTCCATTGCTCGGTCCGAAAATGTTATTTGGCGCCAGCATTAAAAGACGGGCTTCCAACTGGGCCTCAACACTCAAGGGAATGTGCACTGCCATCTGATCCCCGTCGAAGTCCGCATTGTAAGCGGTACAAACGAGCGGATGAATCCGAATCGCATCTCCCTCGATCAATTTTGGCTCGAATGCCTGCACCGACAAGCGATGCAACGTCGGCGCACGATTCAGTAGCACGGGGTGCTCTCGGGTCACTTCATCCAGCGTGTCCCAAACAATCGGCTCTTTTTTCTCAATCATCTTCTTGGCCGATCGGACGGTGTGAACCTGACCCAGCTCCTTCAGGCGGCGAATAATAAACGGTTCGAACAGTACCAGCGCCATCTTCTTCGGTAAGCCGCACTCGTTCAGCTTCAGCTCCGGCCCGATGACAATGACTGAACGACCCGAATAATCGACGCGTTTGCCTAAAAGATTCATCCGGAACCGACCTGTCTTGCCCTTCAACATGTCGGACAAAGATTTCAAAGGCCGATTTCCCGCCCCGGTCACCGCACGACCATGACGTCCATTGTCCATTAACGCATCGACCGACTCCTGCAGCATCCGTTTTTCATTTCGGATGATGACTTCGGGTGTTTTCAATTGGAGTAAGTTGCGTAAGCGGTTATTCCGATTGATAACGCGACGATAAAGATCGTTTAAATCAGAGGTAGCAAAACGTCCACCTTCCAACGGAACTAGAGGTCGGAGATCAGGAGGAATCACCGGCAAAATCTCCAAAATCATCCACTCAGGGCGTGATCCAGCATTGAGGAATCCCTGCACCAACTTCAGCCGCTTGGCGACTTTCTTGCGGGTCTGCTTGCTCTTGGTTGTTTCGAGCTGCTGTTCCAACTCGGTCACCAATTCATCCAGATCAATTTTTTTGAAAACATCTCGAATCGCTTCAGCACCCATCTTGGCCACAAAAGAGTCCCCGAATTGGTCCTGCGCCTCACGGTATTCGGTCTCAGTCAGCAACTGTTTGGGTTTGAGCGGTGTCTTTCCTTCATCAATCACGAGGTAATCCTCGTAATAAATCACCCGCTCCAGATCCCGCGCCGTCATATCCATCATCAACCCGAGACGGCTGGGCATACATTTATAGAACCAGATATGACTTACTGGGACGGCCAGCTCGATATGGCCCATCCGCTCACGTCGCACGCGGGCCAAGGTTACTTCCACGCCGCAACGATCACAAATCACCCCTTTGAACTTAATCCGTTTGTACTTTCCGCAGGAGCACTCGTAGTCCTTCGTCGGCCCGAAAATTCGCTCACAGAACAAACCACCTTTTTCGGGCTTAAACGTCCGATAGTTGATCGTTTCCGGATTTTTCGTCTCCCCTCGGCTCCAAGAAAGAATTGATTCGGGCGAAGCGACCGTAATGCTCACTTCGTCAAAACCGACACTTCTCTCCATTCCGAGGATTTCGCGGGCCGATTGGGTCTGTTGGTTCATGGGATAATTTATTTCTGGGTTATAGGGTTTAGACCGATGCCACGAGGATGTCGGGTTTCT
>SXGQ01031458.1_pt1 | contig 23971 bp, 18 predicted proteins | sample 3178371 | NCBI WGS metagenome assembly SXGQ01 (sample SAMN11356859, study PRJNA531348) | freshwater metagenome | isolation source: freshwater sample F1-20 | place: China: Fuxian Lake, Yuxi | collected 2017-12-25 | reverse complement strand
AAGGAGATTATTTTATGTTTTTTGATATTTAACACAATAATATTCCATTTACAATATAATCTTATTTATATTTATATTTTTTCATTTAATAGCTATCTTCTTCATTTCAGGAAATTTTTAATTCCAAATTTATTATAAGGGTTTAGAATCCTTTGTCACCAAGAGAGGTAAACCAGTTTTTGGCGGTAAAGGTTTTAGGCTTTTTATTTTATCATAAGCTCTTGATGTTTGTTGAGCTTTTGATGTGTTTTTAGATATTGATGTTTCTAGAGCTTTTGATGTGTTTTTAGATATTGATGTTTCTAGAGCTTTTGATGTTTCTAGAGCTTTTGATGTTTCTAGAGCACTTAATGTGTTTTTAGATATTGATGTTGATGTAATACAATTTTCAAGGATAATATTATCATAAAAGGTTTTTGAGAATATTTTATATGTAATATTTGTGTTATATTGGACATCATATTTGCCGTTATATAATTCATTAAAAATTGTTATTAATTCTTTATTTTTTTCAGAAATTTTGTTAAAAATTATTATTGAATTACTTAGATTTGAATTACTAATATATGAAAACCCCTCGTATAATTCTTTTAATTCATCAAATAATATATTTGCTTTTATTTTTTGTTCATTTAATACAATCATATAATTATTTATATTTATTTCATTAATATTACTGTTTTTTACAAATTTAATATAATCATATATATTTTTAACAATTTCTCTACTATTTAATACCTTGAAAAATGTATTCATTAAAATATAATCTTTATTTGTTTCATCAATATTATAATCATAAAATACTAAATTTTTCATATATTTATTTATTGTATTGTCGTCTTTAAATTCATCGATTAGGTTGTTGTCCGGAATAATCTTCATATATATAGCTCTTATGTATTTCTCATATTCTGTAATTTGAATAATATAAGAATTGGCAATTTTTAATTGATTATCTTTTTTAAAATTTTCATTTATTTCTTGTAAAAGAATATTAAAATAATTTGCGGAGTTTATATAATAAGTATAACAACCAGTAATATCATTTTTCCATCGAGATTCTAATAATTTATTTATATCATCTATTTTTTTAATAAGCCATTTCCCTTCGTATATTAATTTATACAATTCATTTACTTTATTTTCTAATTTTTGTATTTTGTATAGCTCATTATCTATATCTTTTAGTTTTTTATTAATATCTTTTAATTGCTCTATTTCTCGATTTTTACTATTATTTATACTAATTTCTGGATTTACTTTACTTTTGTCTCGTGTTATAAGTGCTCTTATTGAAAAACCTATATTTCGCGAAGATATAGATACAGTTTCTTGATTTTTTAATAGCTTTTGTTTTTCTTTTAGTAGTAATATTTCTTTTATTTCAAGCGCTTTCCGCTTTTGTTTATTTGTTTTAAATTTGTCAATAAAAGAATGAACATAACTGGAAAAAAAAGCTCCTCCTTCTTTTTTATTATATTTTCTTTTAATTATAGTTCTTTTACTAATTATATTTTTATTTTTTTTGTTATCTTTGTTATTTTTCTTAGCCTTTGATTTATTATTTATAGAATCTTTCTTTACTTCTTTTTTAACTACTTCTTTTTTGGCTACTTCTTTTTTAACTACTTCTTTTTTAACTACTTCTTTTTTAACTACTTCTTTTTTGGCTACTTCTTTTTTAACTACTTCTTTTTTGGATATATTCATTAATAGTCTTATTATATATTGTAATTATTATTTTCTTTGAGACATAATTTTTTTATGTTTTTTGCTATTTAAATGTCTCATCATATGAAAATCTCTAAAACACACATATTCAATACCACATTCGCACTTTATAGTATTTTGAATCTTTCGTGTATTATATTCTTGAATTGCCCTTTCCTTGTATTTTTCTTCTTCGCAATAATATTTAATTTTACACATATCACAATACATATAATATATCTTTTCCTTATCATTTTTATAGGAAAATTCATTAAACGGTTTAACCTTATGACACTTAGTGCATTCCATAATAATTATAATGCCTTCAAATAATTATGAATAATCAATTTTTTCACATATAAGATTATGACTATAAATTATAATAATTATGAAACTATTGATTTTCGGAAGTAAAGGATGGATTGGTCGGCAATTCTGTGAATATTTAGATAATAATAATATTCTATATATTGAAAGTGATTCGCGGGCTGATAATGAAAAAGATGTAGAAAAAGAAATAAACGAACATAAACCCACAAATATTGTTTCATTTATTGGGAGAACTTATGGTGGAACCTTCAATACTATAGATTATCTGGAACAGCCAGGAAAATTAGTTGATAATATCCGCGACAATTTATACGCACCTATGATATTGTCGATATTGTGCGAAAGATATAATATTCATTATACATATATGGGAACAGGTTGTATATTTGAATATAGCAACAATAGCGACAGTGTTAAAAAATGCGAAGATGATGTTCCTAACTTTTTCGGCTCTTCGTATTCTATAGTGAAAGGATATACCGATAGATTACAACATATGTATTCTAAGAATACTTTAAATCTTCGCATTAGAATGCCTATAGTTAATTATGATCACGATAGGAACTTTATTACTAAAATAACAAAATATGAGTATGTCTGTTCTGTTGCTAATTCAATGACGGTATTACACGATATGTTCCCAATAATTGCCGATATGATAAAAAAAAATATAGTTGGAACTTTTAATATGTGTAATAAAGGTGCTATAACACATAATGAAATTTTGGAGTTATATAAAAAATATGTAGATAATAATTTTACTTGGAAAAATTTCTCAATAGAAGAGCAGAATAAGGTGCTTCTATCAAAACGCTCAAATGTAGAATTATCTACTGAAAAATTGTACGAATTGTATCCTAATATTCCTGATATCAAAACATCTATTGAAAATTGTATGATTACATATTCGCGTCTTCTATAACAGCAATTTTCTGCGAGTATCATAATATATATCAAATAAATCAGTTAAATCGCGAATAGTACCGTCATTTACTATTTCAACATCGTGAGGTATATCTATATATTCTTTTTCAGATATATGTATATCGCATATACCTTCCGTACCTTCAGTACCTTCCGTACCTTCAGTACCTTCAGTACCTTCAGTACCTTCCGTACCTTCCGTACCTTCAGTAATATTAATTGAAGGCCTACTTATTTTTACTATAATTAAAGAGTTTATCTTTAAGGAACTCTTTAATTTATTATATTCATGTAAAAATCGCAAATCACTAATTACATAGTTATTTGTAGTCCCGTTTTTATCATCTGATATATGCGACAGTAATATATCTGCCAAGAAGCATCTATTTGTATTTGGGATGAGTTTATCAATAGAATATTGCATTATTTCTGTTCCAAAAAATTGCAATGCTTTGCGAGGAGATATTCCCCAACGCTCATCAATAATCTCTTTTTCATTCCCTAAAGCATTTTCTTCATCAATACCTACTTGAATATCATTAAAATTAAATAGTTCTTTTACGGCTTTTTTCAAAGGCTCGGCGAAAGATAATTTTTTAAACCCATAATTTTCTATTATATACTTTGCCAAAACATCTTTGCCACTCCTTTTAGCACCACATATAGCTATAACATTTGACATCCTTATCTAATATTAATAGATATGTAATAGATATGTAATAGATATGTAATAGATATGTAAATCATTTTTTAGAATTTTTAATAATGTTATAATAAAAATAAAAATTGACATTTAAGAATTAATTAATTATAATTAACTAACGTACGAACACGCATTCATCATATAATGTTTTCATCAAATAACTGCTGGGATATTATGGATACCTATTTTTTAAAGGGGGGTTCTCAAGAATCATCAAACCCACTTGTAAAACATCAAATAGACAGTTATAATAAGTTTGTAGATAATACACTTGGACAAATTATTGCCGGCTTTAATCCTATCAAAGTCAAGGTAACTAATCCTAAAAGTGATTTATCAATTAACGATAATAACTATAAGATATCCATTAATATTCTTCAACCAAGTATCACAAAACCCAGTTATCAAATGAATGATGGAACGCATAATATTATGACTCCATATATTGCTCGAATGAACAATATGTCGTATTCAAGTGCTATCTATGTGAATGTTCATATTGTTACAGAATACACTAATAAAAATGGGATGATTGAGAAATTTGACAAAACCGTTAATAATATATATATTGGCAAAATACCTATTATGGTTAGGTCTAAACTTTGCGTTCTTAATCAGATGCAAGGAATATGTGAAGAGAATAATAGTGAATGTATTTATGATTTCGGCGGCTACTTTATTATTAATGGAAATGAAAAGGTGCTTATTTCACAAGATAGAATTAATGAAAATAAAACACTTGTATTTCATCCTAACAATAATAGCGAAGGGTTGTATGCCGAAATTCGTTCAGTATGTAATTCTTCGTATCTTCCTCCCAAAACCACCTGTCTTAATATGAGTGGTAAATTAAATCATATGGGACGCATCATTCGTATTAATACATCATTTCTTAGGTCAGAGGTTCCCGTATTTGTAATGTTTCGGGCTCTTGGTATTCTCAGCGACAAAGAAATTATTCATCATATTGTTTATGATACAACAAAGGAAGAGAATAAAAGAGTTATTGCCGAATTGATGGCTTGTTGTGAGGATGCGTGCGATATTAAGACGCAAGAACAGGCCGAATGCGTTCTTATTAAAATTATGAATGGTTCTAATAAGAATAACGAACATTCCGTAAATAAGGCACTTTTACATAATAATTTGCTGAATGATTTTCTTCCGCACGTTGGTAAGAGTTATAGAAGAAAGGCACTATATATTGGATATATTATTCGTAAGATGATTCGTATTTATCTCGGCTATGATACATATGATAATCGCGATTCATATATTAATAAGCGCGTAGATACTCCTGGTGTTTTGATGAGCAACTTGTTTCGCCAGTGTTATGGAAAATTGACAAAGGAGCTGAAAGTTGCTATTGAGAAGGAGCTTAGTATGTGGCGCGGCAATTCAAATACACCGCTTTCAAATATTATTTCGGATATTAGCATTCACAGATTTTTCAAGCAATCTTTATTGGAATCGTGGATTAAATATTCATTCTCTACCGGTAACTGGGGAATCAAAAGTATCGGGAGTTTTCAGAATATCAAACAAGGTGTATCACAAGTTCTCAATCGTATGTCCTATGCGAGCACCTTGTCGCATATGAGGCGTATTAATACAGCTATGGAAAAGAACGGAAAGCTTGTACAGCCTAGAAAATTGGATAATTCACAAATTGGTATGATTTGTCCTGCCGAGACGCCTGAAGGTAGTTCGGTAGGATTGGTTAAAAATATGGCGTTAAGCACGAATGTTTCCATAGCTATGAATAGCTATCATATTAGAAAGGTTCTTGAAGAATTGGGTGTTGTTATGTATGATGATAGCTATAAATCTGGAGATAAGCCAGGAGATAATTTGGAAAAATCGGCAATTAATTTCCTTAAGAATATGGGAAATAGTTCAAATGTTTATATTATGGTAAATGGTGATATTATTGGATATTATGATAAACCTATTGAACTATACAAAACGCTAAAACATTATAAGAGGTCTAGTATTATTCATCCAATGACATCAGTTGTTTGGAATATTCAAAAATCAAACATTATTATAAGTACGGAGGCTGGGCGTATGTACAGACCTCTATTTATTGTAGATTATGATGCTAAATTAAAAAAGAGTGTATTGCGAATTGAAAAGATTTTGAAGAGAAAAAATATGAAATGGGAAGATTATATTAGAGATAAAAACTTTGATTATTTCATATCTCCTAACGAACCCTATATTTATACCAATAATAGCAAGGATTCTCGTAAAGCTGATGATGGCGATAATAACGACGAAAGCTATTTGGATGAAGAGGGATTTCTTGAATATATGGATTGCGATGAAATTAATACAGCTATGATTGCAACATTTCCAGCTGATTTGGATGAAGGTATTAAAGGAACTGCTTTACCTCCTTGTTATACCCATTGCGAGATTCATCCAAGCTTAATGAATGGTATTCTTGGAGCAAATATTCCTTTCAGCGACCATAATCAATCGCCGAGAAATTGCTATCAATGTGCTATGGGCAAACAGGCACTTGGTATTTACGCAAGTAATTTCAACAAACGCATTGATACTATGGGGAATATTTTGAATTATCCGCAAAAATCATTAGTATATACTAAATTGTCAAAATATACTATGGCGCACAAATTGCCCTCCGGCGTTAATGCTATTGTTGCTATTATGACCCATACAGGATTTAATCAAGAAGATAGTATTATGATTAATCAGTCAGCATTAGACCGCGGATTATTTACAAGCACCTATTACAAAGCACTTAGGGATGTTTGTAATAAGAATCATAGCACGGGGGAAGAAGAAATATTTACAAATCCTAATGACAAAACAGAGAAGAAGCCATATTGCTATGATAAATTAGATGAAAATGGCTTTGTTCCAAAGAATACTTATGTAACAGGAAATGATATTATTGTCGGAAAAGTTATGCCTAAAAAAATTAATGGTGAAATTTCATATCAAGATAGCAGTCTTACTATGAAAACAAATGATGACGGATATATTGATATGAATTATAATGGTATTAATAGCGAAGGCTACAAGTTTTGTAAAGTGCGTATTCGCAAAAACCGTAAGCCGGAGATTGGTGATAAATGTGCAAGCTGTAGTGCTCAAAAGGGTACTATTGGTATGACATATAAACATCAGGATATGCCATATACTAAGGATGGAATTGTACCGGATATTATTATGAATCCTCACGCAATTCCGTCGCGTATGACTATTGCTCAGCTTATGGAATGTATTATGGGAAAAGCGGGGTGTCATATTGGGGCTTTTGGAGATTCTACGCCATATAACGATTGTACTGTTGAGGATATCGCAAAGGTACTTGAAATGTCTGGTATGGAAAGATATGGAAATGAGATTATGTATAATGGAAGAACAGGAGAACAAATTAGGACGGAAATTTTTATCGGCCCCACATATTACCAAAGGCTTAAACATATGGTTACAGACAAGGTTCATTGTCTTACTGAAGATCATGAAGTTCTCACAGATAATGGATGGAAGCAAATTGCTGATATTAGTATCAAAGATAATGTAGCAATATTGAAAAATAATGCTCTTGTATATGAAAAACCCGTAGAAATATATAAATATCCCGACTACAAGGGATATATGTATAACATCACAAATAATATGGTAGATTTAGATGTAACTATTGGACACCGAATGTATGCCTCAAATGCTAAGGATTCAGCATTCAATCTTGTGGAGGCAAGTAAAATACAAGGACAGAAGATGAGATATAAAAAGGATTCTTTGTGGAATGCGGTAGATTATCAATTGGATATTTCAAATGGCTATGGTAATAAGCCTATTAATATGGAGGCTTGGTTGTCATTCTTTGGTAAGTGGATAGCTTATAATGGGATTTATAAAGAAAATGCAATGCTAATTAATGGATATGGAAATAATGATAATGACGAGATTGTGGATTATATTAATACCTTGAGTGAAAAATACAATCTCCCTGATTGGGTATGGAAGTTAAGCGCGGTTCAATGTAGGTATCTCATTAAATCTATGGTATCTGTAAAGAATGATGATATCAAAAACAATTTTGATAATATGTATTGTACATTGTGCGAAAGTCTGGCAGATGATATGATGCGTCTATTGATTCACGCAGGATGGAGTGGGATTAAATCACGATATAATAGATATTGGAAGATTACTATTATTAAAAATAAAAATAAACCGATTGTAAATGATCCAAATGATAAATCAAATAAAGAGAATATCTATTATTACCAAGGAGCTGTATATTGTCTAAGTGTATCAACAGAAGTATTTATGGTAAGACGAAATGGCAAATCTGTATGGACTGGTAATTCTCGCGGTTCAAATGGCCCTATTGTTATGCTTACACGACAGCCAAGTGAAGGAAGAGCTCGTTCGGGCGGTCTTCGGTTGGGAGAGATGGAAAGAGATTGCTTTATTGCTCACGGAACATCAAACTTCCTTGCCGAAAGAATGCTTCATGTATCAGATAATTATCGCATCTTTATCTGTAAGAAATGCGGGATGCATGCGAATGTAAATACCGATAAAAATATTTATAGCTGTAAATATTGCAAAAATAATACAGATATTGCTCAGGTAAGAATGCCCTATGCCTTCAAATTACTTAACCAAGAGCTATACACTATGAATATTATGATGAGATATGTCTGTAATTAATCTTGTCCTGATATTCTATGATATTATTTATATTTATTATATATATTTTTTACTTTTTTTCTATATAAACATTTAATATATTATTTTATAAAAGATGGGAGATAATCATAAATTATATAAGGTATTGGATGTTGGTAGAGATGCCAGCGATGATGAAATAAAGAGTGCTTATAAAAAGAAGGCAATGCAGTATCATCCTGATAAAAACAAAGGTGATCCTGAATGTGCTACAAAATTCAAAGAAATATCAAATGCCTATAATATTTTAGGAGATAAGGAGAAAAGAGATAGATATAATGCTTGCGGTGATAATAATTATAATGAAGGTTCTCAGGATAATATGAGGAGCCATCAAGATATTTTTGAAGCATTTTTTAGAGGTCACGAACACGGTTTTGGAGAGAGTTTTTTTAGTTTTGGTGCTGGCGGCGGAGGTGGCGGCGGAGGTGGAAGAAGAGGAAATAGACAACAACAGAAGGCGGATTCTATAGAAAGCGTATTTAATTTAACATTGGATGATATATATGAAGGGTTTAATAAGGATTTAAATATTAAATTGAAGAAATATTGTATGAATTGTAATGAGGAATGTCCTGATTGTGATGGAAAAGGATTTATACATCGTATTCAAAGTATGGGTATAATGCAGACTATATTTCAATCGCAGTGTAACAAATGCGGTGGCGAAGGTATAGTTATAAAAGGCAAGGCAAGTTGTAAATTATGTAATGGCAAAGGATTTTATAATAAGGATATCAAGGCTACTTTAATTATACCGAAAGGCGTTAATGAATCTTATAAAACTGCTTTTCCCGAATTGGGAGAGCAACCTAAGACAGAAAATGTTAAACCAGGCGATTTAATAATTAGCATAAAAATAGAGGAGCATAAACATTTCAAGAGAAACGGAAATGACCTTCATTATAAAACAGACATATCTTTTATAAATTCTATAATAGGAGAGGTAATAACTATACCATATTTTAAAGATACTATTGAGATAAACACAAAGATACTTGGTGTCATTTCAAATGGCAAAAAATATCTATTAGAAGGAAAGGGATTGCCTATATTAAATACTAATAACAAAGGCAATATGTTTATAGAATTTAATATAAATTATCCAAAAATTAAAAATCCCGAAAAGCTTGATGAATTGAAGAAGCTACTCGAAGAAGTATTTGTATAAAGCACATTCACAGTAATAGAAATATTTATATTACTACACTATTTTTTTTATTATCTATGGAATATAAGATATTGTATATAGCCGATAGATTTACCGATGTTCTATCAAATCCGGCATTTTTAACAAATTTTAGAAGTTCATATGCTTGTTTATCATTTCCTACTATCTTATTATCATATCTTGTAATAACAAAGATATATTCTTTTGGATCCATTATTACATTTTTATTAATATAATATGTTTTCCCTAAAGTATCTGTTGATACACCACTGTTTTTATTATTATCAGAATCTATATTGGTATATTCTAGATAATCATAATTATCTTTTGACAAATCATAATATACAAAAGCAGGCGACAAATTATCGTTATTATCTATTTTATCAGGTTGAGAAAATATAATATCGTTTACAGTTCTATTTTCTCCAAAAATGACATTTGTAGTTTTAGCAACAAAATCATATTGAAGACAGAAACTAAAGTTTGATAATGATTTATCCACTATATTTTTTTTAATAAGATATACATTATATCTATAGGGATATTCCAAGCTGTCATTGATTTCTATTGCCTGTTCTATTTCACGACATCGCTTTATTTTACTTGCTTCTCTATAAATAACATCAAAATACATAACAATCAAAATAAATATTATGAGAGCTATAAATATTAAAATAATCAAATGCTGATAAACAGACATATTATAACTATTATTTGAGACCTTAGACAAAGTGTATAATATATAATATGAATATGCCTCAAAGCCTGATATATATAGATTTAATATATTTAATATCTCATTAAAACTGCTGTTTTCTTGATTTTCTTGAATATCCATTTAATCTACAATAATATAATAAAATTGTATTTTGTATTTGCTTTGGATTGTTTTTATTAGATGAATAACTTTTCACGATTATTTTTAGCAAATAATATATCATTAATTATATTGATACTATAGTTTTCATTTTTAGAATATATCTTGGTGAATTTTATTAAATCTCGCGAAGTTTCGTCCAGCGGTAGCTTATTATTATTATCATCTACGAGTATATATTTAAATCGTTCTTCATTCAAGATATTCGCATCTATATTTTCTATTATTTCACTCTTCATCGTTCTTAAATTAAAATATAAAAATATAAGTTTTTTTTGTTGTTCTATTGCCTCATCATTCAGTTTCTTAATTTTATCGTATTCTTCTCGTGCCAATTTTACAGCAGATTCTGTTGTCGTTAATTCTTCTTTTTTTTTATTATATTCTGGGGATGTTTTATCTAAATTTTTAATCTCTTTTTCAATATTAATCTTCTTTGTTGTTAATTCATTCAATTCTCTTTCTTTATTATTTAACTCAAAATTATAGTTTGGTTTTTTAAAAGATTCTGAACCATCATTATATTTTCCATTATCAGTTCCATAATCAATTGTTGTTTTTTTCATTATAAAATCGTATGTTATTTTAAATATATATTTTGATGTAGAAGTATCTATTAAATCATTATTTATAATTATAATATTATAAACAAATGGTTTCTTTTTCTTATTATTATTCTCAATTGTGTTAATTATTTTGCTACATTTGGATAATTTTTTGGCATCAGTATATATATTATCCCAGTATAAAACTATGGATATTATAGATATGATGGCTAAGAAAATTATAGTAAATAATACTTCGCTATAATTTGTTTTGGTCTCATTGTATATCTTTTCTAATTGATAATTAAAAGAATAATAGAATAATATTAAAAATTCCAGCTTCTCAAAATTATAATATAATAATGCCAATATAAATGATGCGAAAATTAAAATCACCAATAATTTTAATAACGATATTATATCAAACTTATAAAGCATATATATTATAATAAGCAGAGCTATGAAAGCATATAGCTTTAAATTATTATTAATAATCTCTGAGCTAATCATAAATATATTAGAAATAAATGTATATATTAATATAATAACAAGAGATACCTTGATAATCATTTCATAATCATAGATTATACTTGCTATTTCTTGTGCTTCTTTTTCAATATCATTATTTGATGAATTAGAATAATGTTCTAATTTATATCCCATTTATTCTATAATAATATTTTTAATTGTATCTCAATATATCTCAATATATCTTAATTGTATCTTAATTGTATCTTAATTGTATCTTAATATATCTTAATTAGAGTTTTGTGGCAATTTTTATATTAACATCAAAAATTGTCGCAGAATCAGATATATTTGCGCCAGCTATATCTTCTTCTGATGTAATTATTGATAAGTTTTTTAAAATAATTGCGTCAGTCGTATGTTCCCGCACTTTCATAACATCTACCATATATGTCTCTTTTTTTTCATAATGCTGTTTGGCTTTATTATACAGATTTTTTTCTAATTCTTTTATATATATCCTTCGCGCTTCATATTGCGATCTTATAATAGATGCCATATCAAACTTATTTTGAAATTTCTCTTTTTTTTTAAAAAAGCTAAGGAATATCTTTAATAATCGCAATAAGTTAGTAATAGCAAAGTTTGTGAATGGAGATTCTAATATTATTATTTTAAATACTTCCATCAATTCATCAAAAGGCCATTGATATGCCATCCAACTAATGAAAAATATATTCTTTATTATAAACCAAATTGCTAAGACTATAAATATAAGGAGTGTTAAAGCGTAAAAAGCACCTGTATAAAGATTCATCAATATTTTGTTAAATATAATTTTATCAAATATAATTGCCGGTATAACAGCAACGGGCTGATTGAATCCTACTGTATGGCTAAAAAGGCTTTCGACAGGCGAATTCTCAATTAATTTATGAATAGATTCTCTATAAGTATCATATATTATAGCTATTAAACAGAAAAACCAAATATATATACATATAGCTATTATAGTCAATGATACTTTTATAAATTTTAGCGGATTCATTTTTGAAAAATATTTATTGAAAATATTTTTAATAAAACCATTAGCCATTTATTCTATTGTGATATTTTTAATATCGCAAATATATGAATAATATTCCTTCTTTTTCTTTTTATTAATACCATATATATCTATAATATTTTCCTTCATTTCATTAATTATCTTGCCGCTCTTGCCGCTCTTGCCGATTTCTTTGTTATCATATGTATTGATTTTTTCATTTGCGTCAATAATTAAATGCGATAATAGATTATCTATTTGTTCGTTTATATCGTATATTTTGTTATTATAGTATATATCAACAATATTATTTTCAACCTCATCAATATTATCGATAATCTTCTCATCAAAATCATATTGTTCTTTTAATAATTCAATATATTCGTGTAGTTCGTATAAAAAGCACATAATTACTTTTAAATAAGCCTTATGAGTTTATGGCGTATAGTTAGAATAATAAAAAAATTCTACTCGCAAGTGTCAATTTTTTATAAATAGATATTATTATAGACATTTTTATTATTATATAAAAATTGATTTATATGATATAACATATATCATAATAAATATGAGTGCTGTAAAGAAGGTTTGTATTAATTCTTCTAAGAATTATTATACAGGAACAGAATTATCGCCTCTCCATTATGGATTGTCTGCCGAAGGCTATGATATCAATTCTATAATGGAAGGCTATGATAAAGAGTTATGGATTGTTGATGTCAAAAATAATAAAAAAATATGGACAAAAAATGACCAGCTGTCTCGCATTACTCACGAAGAACCTGTTATCAAAAATATAATGTCATTATATTGCGAAACTGAAGATATTGAAAAGATAAATCAATTAAAGCAAATGTGTGGTAAAGATGGCTCTTATAATTTAAAAGATATCAAAAAGTTTTATAATGTATGTTATGATGAATGCGATAATGAAATCGATGAGAATAGAACAGATATTCAAACAGATGGCAAAAATAATAAATGCCCTATTATTGCGAATACTGATGCCGCTTATCTCGCTTATGCGAATGATGATGTAAACGATGTTGTGAATGTTGATGATACTGCTTTCGATACTGCGGGTACTGCGGGTACTGCGGGTACTGCGGGTACTGCGGGTACTGCGGGTAATGAAGAAAAAGAGGGAAATATTATAGATAAAAAGGGTGCATCAAATATGGCTAAATGTATTACGAGAGATATAAATACTAATGATGTTCTTAAAGGAGGAAAAGGCAGAAAAGGAACGCAAGGAAATGTGTCAAAGACAAAGACAACAACAGTTGTAAATACCCAAGATACCAATAGTGAAAATATTGATATTGTGAAAGGCGAAGATAAGAAACCGACAGATTATAATATATTTGTTAAGTTTCGCCTGAATGAGCTTAAGGATATTAGTACAAATAAGAAGGATAATTTTGAAAATGTCAAAATTGAATGGAGAGAATTGAAGAAAAATAAGGCTCAGCTAAAAATTGTTATGGAAAAGGCATATGAGTGGTTTAATCATAATAAATAATATAATATAAAAATTGATTTATTATTTAAATAAATAAGAATAATATAAAGTATATGAATATTATTAAATTGAATAGGCATAATAATATTGTACTAATTGATTGTAGCTATTATATTTTTCATAGATATTTTGCTACAATGAGATGGTATAAGTTTCAAAAAAATTATCCTGAAATTAATGTTGATGATATTATTAAAAATGAAAACTTCATTAATGCCTTTTATAAACATATCAGTAATGATATGAAGAAGATATGTAAAATGTGGAAGACTACAACTGAAAATATTATTTTGTGCTATGATTGTTTGCGTAGTGATATTTGGAGAAATGATATTTATGATAAGTATAAGGCTACAAGAAGCCAAAAGAATAATTTTAATAAAAATATTTTTAGCATATTTAATGAGTTTGTTAATAAAAAGCTGGAATTGAAGAGCATCTATTCAGACAGATTAGAGGGAGATGATATTGTATATCTGACACATAAATATCTAAAACAAAAGATTGCTTCTAAGATTATTATTATTACAAATGATAATGACTTTCTTCAATTGGTAGATAAGAATGTCTTGGTATTTAATATGCAGTTCAAAGAATTGAAGAAGCGCGGATATGATGATGCTATTGTTGATTTAAACTTCAAAGCTATTTATGGAGATAAAAGCGATAATATACCTAAAATTGGCACAGGTATTACAAAGGAAAAGGCAATTGCTCTCGCCAAACTCTCTAAAAATGAATTACATAAATATCTTGTTGATAATAACTTTCTTGATAACTTTGAGTTTAATATGAATCTCATCTCATTTGAAAAAATACCGCAAAAATATATTGATATCTACAACATCAATAACAAGATAATTCTAGAATAATCCCGTAATCCCTCTGTGTTTTTATGAAGCAGAAGCACTATTTATCTATATTCACATACATAAATACATACAATTATATATTTTATTTATATTTTTATTTTTATTCATTACAGATATACAGATATCTCAATAGCCTCTCAATAGCCTCTCAATAGCCTGTGTTGGGGGAGGTTTTTCCATTGTTATAAAAATACTTAGATTGATATAGCAGTTCTTGAGACACTGGAATATTCATATTTTTTCATTTTAAAATTTGAGTACATCTTTCTATTTTTTCAAAAGTTTCAAAAGTTTTTTAGAAATTACAAAATAAATCAAGAGATGTACTCAAATTTTAATTTACAATTTTTATAAATATCTGGTTTCTTTTTAAGTTATCATAATGGTATTACAAATATCTGAATAGTCTCTCAATAAAACCGCGTTGGGGGCGGTCTCCCCCATAATAGCCTCTCAATAAAACCGCGTTGGGGGCGGTCTCCCCCATAGGGCGGTCTCCCCATCCCCCATTTGAAAATAATAAAGTTGCTATTGTTAGGTAATAATGATAGTGTATAAGTTGATGAAGGATTTGAATGAAGATGAGATATTTAGATGTATAAGATTAATAAATTCTAATTTTAAAACAAATCGTTTTAATACATATAGTAGTGTTATATATTATGTAATTGGAAGTGATATTATAGGTTTTATAGGAATTAATGATACATATCTTAATCAAATATGTACTAACATAAATTATAGGAATCGTGGAATAGCATCTAAAATGATTAATAAAGCAAAAGAAGTATTAGGAGCGGAGCCAATATATCTGTTTGTAGATAAGAATAAATCTACAACAGAATACTTGGTAAATTTTTATAAAAAGCAAGAATTTGACATAGAATATGAAAATGATGCTGAATATAAGATGATATATAAAAATTGATTTATATTATATAATTATATAATACTTACAGTACATATATACTAATGGAGAGAATTGAAGAAGAGCAAGATATTGACGTTTATATCGACGGTTCTTGTATCAACAATGGAAAGATTAATGCCAAAGCAGGTTATGGTGTGTTTTTTGAGACAGACGATTGTCGCAATGAGTCTAATGTAGTTCAAGGAAAACAAACAAATAACACAGGAGAGCTAACTGCTTTGATAAGGGCTCTTGAAATATTGAAGAAAGAGATTGAAGATAAGCGAAATATCAATATTTATACAGATTCCGAATATGTTATGAAATGCTCGGGTTCTTATGGAGACAGGCTGGCAAAGAATAACTGGAAAACAAAAGATGACAAGATTCCTCCAAACTTAAAGCTATTACAAAAAATACACGAGCTATATCACGCTAACAAGAAACATATCAAAATACACCATATCAAGGCACATACTAATCTATTAGATAAACACTCTATCAGCAATAGCCAGGCAGATAGATTGGCGAACTTGGCTGTTAATCCTAATTTTGAGGAGCGCGATGATGATATATGTGGATTTAAAAACCTTTCTATAATCGCAAGCTCCGAAAAAAACTTCATTAATGTATCATATACTTATAAAGATGCGGTGAAAAAGTTGGGATGTAAATGGGATATTAATAAAAAAAAATGGTATTACGAAGATAATATTAGTGAGGAAAACATTAAATCCATCAAGGATATTGAAAACATCTGTTTATCCACAGAAAAAGAAAAGTCCGCTCGGAACAATACTGGCGAATCCGGAGATGGCGCTGGCGGAGCTTCATGCGAATCTGACAAAATTGACAAAAGTAATAGAGTATATATTAAGGTTGCTTTTAAAAATAAGGATGCTGTAAAAAGACACGGATGTAAATGGGATCCTGAGAAAAAATCGTGGTATTATTTCGCGGACACAGACAAAAATAAAATAGCAGAAATTATGAAGCTTATCTAGTATTACAAACGGTATTTATGGGTATTTATGGAGGATACATAGAGATTATTTTTTTAATATAATTGATATTGATTAATGGGAGGATTGGGCTACATTCCCATAGGTGTGTTTTAAGGAATGTTTGGATATTATAATTTGCCGGATACATATGAAAGAGTCCCGAATAAATATCTGTCATATATTTTTTATATTTGTGATTGATGAGATGAATGCTATCCTTTGGGAGAACAATTAGCAGCTGAATGTTAGGATCCAGGAAGTTATTGTTTGCCATAATTACGGGTGCCTCGTGGGCTATTGAATGATTACTTATATCTTTTAATGTAGGCGGATAATTATAGGGATAATACCATTCGCAATCAATACTATACCCTTTATAATATTGATATACCCAATAAATGCCCTTAATATAGTTAGAGCACGAATTGTAAATTACTGATGAATCAATTGTAATATTAGTTTCAAATATCATATTATAATAATTCTTATGCCACCTGCTATTATCATTGTATATCTTGTAGCACAAATCATCCTTATTTTTTAAACCGTAATTATCGCTCGGAATATTAGAATTATTAAATATTTTTTTATTGATATATTTTTCACAAATAATAAATATATCCTTGTCTTCTGTAACTGATAGTTGCTTGAAAATGTATTTAAGGCACTCATAATTAATGCTATCGTTGCTCACGAGAAGTCCATATTCTTCTGTGGCTTTACGTGCTATTGAAATAATCTTGTCAGCACCATCAGTTTTAATATCAACTGTCAATAAGTGCGGTACAAAATCATTACCAAGGATAGAACACAAAGTACAATAGGATTCAATAATATCTTCCTCTTTATGAAGCTCTTTATTAAGGCTCCACAAAAAGTTCAGCTCTCTCAAAATAGCTACACGCAAGTTATTAATATTCAAATAATTATATACTACCTGATTCGTGATTTTATCAACTGTTTCGCGCATCAAGTAAATATTTTTAATATGCGACATCAGCGACAATATAATTAAATCGGCATCAAGGCCATTAATAATAATATTTTCTGTCGGACTGTACCACGATATCATCATATTGATTTTTTTAAATATCTTGTGTTCACCTTCGCCACATTCATTACTTCCGCTATATATAATTTCTATATTATGCGTAGAGTATCTCACTTTGTTATCCATAAAGACATTCAACTTTTTCATAAAAGCCGTCCCAGGCGTTATGGCATTTGTATCCCATACTGGCGTATTGATGAAATCCTTATCCAATTTATTTCTGTAAATATTCAAATATCTACGCTTCCTCTGTTGAATAATTTTAGCAGTCGGAGCTACGCCATCGGCGCATATAACATATTTTTTAGCCTTGTATAATTCAATGTAGATCTCGACTTTCTTCCAAATACCTTCCAAAATTAACTCGTCAATTTCTTCTGCCTTCATAGTTTCTGTTTGCTTATCCTTTAAAATTTGTTGGGCGACAGTATGTATTATGCCATTAAAATCAATACAATAAATATCTGTCTTTACCGGTTTATTATTATCTAAAATATTTTGATATTTTTTTGTCAACGAATAAAAATAATAAGGAATACCCATAATAATTTACTATGTATATATACTATTGTATTTATATGATTGTCATTTTTTATTTTTCTTTATATGATATTAGAATATACAAACAAAATAATGGGAAGTCGTACTATAAATATAAATGACATATTTTTTGGGTCAGAACAATCAAAATATGCCGGTATAGCATTATTTATGACAATTATAATACTATGTGTAATAATATTATTCAGTAGCAGCAGAATACCAATAGGAGACAGATTTATGTTCGTATTATTTATATTAATAATATCTGTTCCTTCAATTCTAATGTCATTATTTGAACTAACCTGTATAGTTACTGGCGGCAATCTTAATACCAGATGGTGGTGTTGGCTATTAGCGTGGATATTAGCAGTTATCATAATAATATATTGTGTTATGATAATAATATCTATGTTAATTTCTATGTCCGAGTATGATATGGCTAATGACAGATTAGATTATACTATGGAGAAAAATAAAATAGATAAAGAAGAGGCCAATTTATATGCTAAAAAAATAATGATAAACAACAAGATGAGCGAAGAGCATAAAGAATCAAAACCAGTAGTATATAACACTCCTCTCGCATCTTCTCCCTCTCCCGCGTCTCCCTCTCCCGCGTCTCCTCCTCCATCATCTCCTTCTCCCGCGTCTCCCTCGCCATCGAGTCCTGTAATATCTACTGCTCATCGTACCCCGACATCTAATAATGGGATGAACTCTTCATTGCACGGCGTTAATTCACAACCTCCTCATTATCAAGAGCCTAAAGTAGGCGGTGTTAATTCTTTGCCTTATCCTAAATCATCTGCTGATGATATTTATATGAATTATGCTCCTCTCGAAGGAGCATCAGCGGGTACTTCTATGCCCATTGTACAACCCCCGAGACCTACGCCTCCTTCTCAACATTTAACTAATAGCGTATCTTCGTTTAATGGCTATGACAGCTCCGACAATTATTCATCATATTAAAGGATAAATAACTGGATATTATTTTTACTGTATAATAAATACATTTAAGAAATGTTTAATATTATATATTAATGTTATTAATTATATATTAATGAAAAAAAAATATGATGACAGTAGTAAGAAAAATAATTATTTTCGTCCGCAATGTTGTAGGAATTGCGGATTAAATGGGCATTTATACAAAGATTGTCCGCATCCTATAATGAGTTTTGGAATAATATGCTATAAGGTAGTTAATAATGAGATTAAATATATTATGATACAGCGTAAGGATAGCTTATCATTTATGGAGTTTGTTAGAGGAAAGTACAATATAGATGATGATAAATATATTATAAAACTCATTGAATATATGACAGATTCTGAAAAAAAACTGTTACTTACTAATAATTTTGAGCAAATATGGAATTATACATGGTGTCAAATAAATCAAGGAACTTTTAAACATACAAAGGAATACATAGACTCAAAAAATAAATTTGAAATTGTTATGAATGATAGTAATATTAAAGGTATGCTATCTATTAAAAACTCTAATAACAATAACGAATCAGAACAAGAATGGGGATTTCCTAAGGGGCGTAAAAAGTTGAAAGAGGCTGATATAGATTGTGCCGTAAGAGAGTTCTGTGAAGAAACGCAATTGAATAAAAATGATATTGAAATAGATAAAAATATTATTCCTTTTCAAGAAATCTTTTTCGGTACTAATAATATTCTTTATAAACACGTATATTATGTGGCAAAAATAATCAATGATAATGCTGAAATACAGCTTGATAATACTTGTATAGAACAAATCAGGGAAATAAGGTCTTTAAAATGGTTTAGCAATGAGGAAGTATTGAATCATATTAAAAATCATAACACAGAAAGAATCAAGATATTTAAAAAGGCTCATAGCATAATAAATTATAATAAATCTTTAATGTAAATAGATAATGATTAAAACAAAAAAATGTCCTGAAGGCAAAGTTCTAAATCCCAAAACGGGTCGCTGTATAAAGAAGGAGAATCTTGAAAAGCAAACCAAAAAAACAAACAAGAGCATTCAAGTAGTACCCGTTGAAAAATCATCATCTTCTTCTAAAAAATATAGCAAGGATTTTGATTTATATTATCCTGATATGGATGATGAAAAATTTGAGAAAAAAATAGCAAGAAATAAGGAGTTTTCGATACACAAGATAAGAAACTTCCCTATTATAAAAAATATAGATGATTTTAATAAAGTAGCTAATGAATTATGTAAGTTTGAAACTACGCTATATCAGCATTTTATAAGCCAGTATCTATCTCATAGAACTCCTTATAAGAGCATTATGTTATATTATGGCGTAGGTGTCGGTAAAACTTGTACGGCAATTACATTAACTGAAACAATATTATCTACAAAAACGATGGATACAACAGAACCGCATATATGGGTAATAATGCCCCAGGCACTTGAAGAGAACTTCAATAAAGAAATATTCAATTATGATATTAAGATATTCAACAATTTATTTAATCAATGTACTGGAGATAATTATATCAAATTACTTAATATAAATAAGAATACTTTTAATGAAAAGGATAACAAGGATAATATAAAAAAATTATTGAAGAAAAGATATGAGATTTTTACATATGATAGTTTTATGAAGCGAATTAATGAAAAATACAAGGATAATATTGTAGTAGAGAACAAGGTTATTATTATAGATGAAGCTCATAATATCAGAAGTACGAATAATAAGGAAAAGGGAACATATAGTACTCTTAAAAAAATATTAGAAAATGGAAGAAATAATAGATTAATATTATTGTCAGCGACACCTATGTATAACGAACCCCGAGATATCCTCGACCTCTTCAATTTAATGTTGATAAATGATAAACGTGATAAAATATTAAAAGATAATTATAAGGTATTCAATAACAATAATAAATTTAAATTTGATGATAAGGCTAAGCAATTAATTAAAAAGTTATCCTCGAACTATATATCATATTTAAAGGGAAAAAATCCATTTACTTTCGCTTTGAAATTAAAGGCATCATATAACAGCGATATTAAAATATTAAATATTGAGCCTAAGAAAGACCCTTCTAATAATTCTATACCTGCTAAAGAATTAGGTTGGTTAAAATATATAAATGATGATATAGTAATCTCAAAATTAGGAATATATCAAAAAAACAAAATAGAATCTTTGAAAAAAATAATAGATAAGATTAATTATAAAAATATCGAGGAAAATGATGAGAATGAATTAAATGATTTAGATGATGCTGCCAACCTTGGTACAGATACAAATACAAAAGAATCATTGCGTAGTAAATCGCCTAATCATAATATGAAATTATTACAGCCTATGAATATTGTATATGATAATGATATAGGTAAAGTAGGATTTAATACATTTTTCAGAAATGTTGAAGGCACGGCAAGTATTTCTGTTAATTACAATGAAAAATATAAAAATGCCTTGTATCCCACGGAGGAATATTTAGGTAAATATTCAGGTAAATTTTTGAACATATGTAATATAATAAGAAAATCTGAGGGAATCGTAGTTGTATATTCAAGATTTGCTTGGGCTGGCATTATACCACTCGCGATATGCTTGGAACATCTCGGTTATTCGCGTGAAGGTACAAATAATATATTGAAAAACCCTGAAATTGTTAAGGATAAGCCAAAATATAAAGATGTATCTAATCCAAAATATTGTATATTGACAAGTGATAAAAAAGATATTATGGGTTCTACTACTATTAATAATTTAATAAAGAAGATTAATGATGATAAGAATATTAATGGTAAAGATATCAAAGTAATATTGATAACACAAGTAGCGAGCGAAGGCCTTAGTTTTTATAATGCTCGTGAGATACATTTAATAGAACCTTGGTATCACTTTAATAGACCTGACCAAATTATAGGCAGAGGCATTCGTAATTGCCGACATCAAAAGTTGCCCTTTGAAAAACGGAATGTAACTGTATTTATGCATGCGAGTGCCAATGATGAAGCAAAAATGCTTAATACAGAAACAATAGATATCCACGCATTAAGAATATCTACGAGAAAATACATAGAAAGTAAGGAAATTGACAAGATAATTTCAAGCAATTCGCTGGATTGTTCCTTGATGAAAAATATTAATTATTTTCCAAAAAAATTATTTGAAATGGGAAAAGTAGATATATTAACATCACAAGGAAATAAAATAAAATATGAATTAGGTGACAGCGAAGATTTAGAGCCATCTTGTGGTTTTAAAGATGATGATATTGAAAATGTGGGAAAAGAGGATATATCAGGCTACAGAAGTGATGTTTATAAGCATCTTTTGAAAATGGCAAAAAATGCTATTAAAAATAAATTGCTTCAACTGATAGAACGAGATGTTTATTACATATCATATACTGATTTAATAAAAGATATAAGGGAAAATATTGATATCGATGAAGAAATCTTGATATATGCTATAAATAAATCGATAAGACCTAATGTACTTATTGATAATTACTATATAGAACATCATAGACAGGGTATTAAACTTAGTATTATTAATAATAATGTCATACCGAATATAGTAGGTTCGATGGCAAAAATTAAAATAAAGATGGATATTGATGAAATAAATGATACAGCAGTTAATATATTAGATAATAAAAAGAGTGAAAATGACATCGAAAATATTCTTAAAATGATAAATATAGATTATACGAATATTATTAATACTACGATCTCTATATATTTCAATTTAGATGAAAAGAAATTTAAAAGACTAGTGGAATATATAATAATAAATTATGCTAAACTTGGCGACCTTGAAAATAACTTGAAGGCTGGATTGGAATATGTAATTAAATGCTTAGATTCACAGGGAGTTTTCATAAGAAAAAAGGAATTGCCTTCATATAATAAAAATAATAATAATGATTATATTGGATATATAAATATATATAATATTGAAAATAAAAATAATGAAGATATTAAAAATCTTGATATATCACTATATAATAATGTAGAAAAACGATGGATTGAATCGCTAACAATTACAGAACAGAAGGAATTCGCAAAATATCGCAATAGTAAAATTAGCACAATACCAGAAAATATGGAGTTAGAAGATATGCCATGGGGAATTATAGAGCCTCAATTTATCAAGAAGGATAATATAATTAAAAATATTTTTAAGATATTCTCCACCGATGCTGTTGTAGGCAAAGGGAAAAAAATAGGTCGTGTTTGTAGTTTCTATAATAAGAAAGAACACAATAATTTTATTAAACAAATAGAGAAAGGTAATGTATCTGAAAGAAACTTTAAGGATATCAAAGAGATGTTATGTAAACATATAGCTCATAAATTAATGGAAAATAAGAAGCTTATTTTATTTCCATTATTCAAATAATTTATATCGTAATTACTCCATTATTTTTATTATAAATGAAATTTTTATCATTATATATTACACATTTATCAAATAAGAATGATATAAATAATGCTGTTGATTTATTGAATCTGTCATTAGCAATTCCTGACATTATTTCGGCACTCTTTGTGATACCAAAAACTTTATTGAACTCCTTTGTAGATATAAACTTAATTATTTT
>SXGQ01497419.1_pt1 | contig 23973 bp, 27 predicted proteins | sample 3178371 | NCBI WGS metagenome assembly SXGQ01 (sample SAMN11356859, study PRJNA531348) | freshwater metagenome | isolation source: freshwater sample F1-20 | place: China: Fuxian Lake, Yuxi | collected 2017-12-25 | reverse complement strand
TGCTGTTGCTGTTGCTGTTGCTGTTGCGGTTGATGATAAACAATGAATTAAACTCTTTAAATGGATGTTCAAAAAAATATAAATATAATGATATTACAATACAAATACCAATACTAATACCAATACTAATATCAATCAATAACGATACCATAAATGCAGCACATTCAGGAACCATTTTACGGGGTGCCCCGAAGCGTGGCGTATTGCCAACAGGAGCGCACCGAAGAGTTGAGCCAGCGCATGCGCGACCGCAACATTCCGTCGGCGCCGCTGCAGCCCCAGATGTGCGCGCGCCCTGTTTTGACCAAGTACGCGGTCATGCCCGTTTTGGACCAGCGCAAAGAAGCCACCGTGCCGCTCGCAACCTATCCCGTGTACAACCCGGAACGCGTGTTCAACCCCGGCAGCGCGGTGGCTCCGTGGTCCGGCTACGCCACGGCGGTCAACGTGGAGTCCACGCTGCGCAACCAGTTTTTCGCGCTGCAAAAGTGCGGGCAGTCCGAATACGTGCCGTCGTCCAAGAGCGACCTTTACAACGTGCGCATTGACTCGCGCCAGATTGAGCAAACGCACCCGCTCTTATTTAAAACCGAGAAGTTTGCGCCCATGAACCCGGACTGCTTCAATTTGGCAAATCGCGTGTTCAACAACTCCACGCGCACGGATATTAAGAATGTGGAATAAAGTACAATCAAAAAAAATTATATAGGTGTAGTATACATTGCACGTATACACCACCCCACTTGAATGAGAATAGACGATATACCCGATAAACCATACCGGGACGAAGAATTATTGTATTATGAATCAAATAGCGGAAAGATTGATTATGTGATAACGACCCTCACTCCATTGGTAAAGTTGCTGATACAAATTGGTGTATTGGCCGGGCATGGCGAATCAATATTCGGAGGGCTGGAAACTGATAATGATATTAATACACACGTTGGTACACTTACGCCTAATCAAATTATGCTACATGTTTCAGGATTGCAGATAACACTTAAAAAACGTAAGTTGGTGCAGTCGGACGTATTGGCTAACATGGATGCGTTAGCAAATGAGGATGTGTGGGTTCCATTCGGTGAGAGAAGTGGCCGCAATGGAGAACTGCAGTTGAACCCCGATTTTCACACTGCGGTTGGGAGTGCCATGCGTGCTGCTCAAAATATTATTGATGCGATACAACAACCCCAAATGCAAGGTCAACCGCAGGACACTATGGCTATGGATATAGGGAATGACTCTAGTGATAGTGATGCCAACCTTATGGTACAACTTGACCAAGATTCTGCGCAATGCGTATTTGGTTATGATGCAACGCGTTCCCCCCCATTCGTGAAAGCACGGGTTGGCGTCAAGTATATGATTTCCATGTTAGGTTGCTTAACTCCGCGCGGGATTGTGCGTGATTTGATAAGGGGGGAAGATTTTGTTATCACGGGTGATGACATATTGTCATTGAATCAACGTAATGTCAAACAATTTGAGTTTCGTCTTACGGCTGCGTCCCGTGATCACCCCAGAGTGACATTTGCATTCCCAAATTATGTGCACACTATTCCATTCAGTAGTGCGGGTGTTACGGAGCAATTGCACGTGTACGTTCCGGTAAGTCAACAAACCGTAGTTATTCCCATTTCGTATCATTCGGACTATGTTGACGTGCAGCTGCCCAGCGTTGCAGCATCGCAATTGCCCCCGGTTGTCTCCATTGATCCAACCCAAATGATAGAACAATTCGCAGGAGACCTGCGGAACATACATTTGCATGCCGACCTGAGGGTGCCCCAATGCCCCATGGAACAACTTGTTTCTGCTCGCGTCAATTTTGCAACCCTAACTGAACCCATTTGCACAATTTTGGATACTTTAGTCAAAGAAACGGAGAGGTTGGATGAGGCGGACCTTCAAAAATATGCTTCAAAAATTCCGTATATATACTGCATTAATATGAAAGACATGACTTGCAAAAGAACCCGCATGTTACGTCACGATATTAAAATTCCATTATTGGAAATTCAACGATTTGAGGAATATAATGCAATAACCCAGATTGAAACACATTTGATTCGTTACATACTGTTTCAAATGTTACTGACCTACCGAAAATTTACATGGGATGATTTTAAATCATGTCCCGAGCACTGCGTAATCTTTGATTTGTATCTTAGAAGAGACCGGTCCCAAATCGTTTATCATTATGACTTAAGCCCCGGCACCATTGTTTCGACGGTTGGATTGTTATACAGCATGCCTCACGGTGATGTGATGATGGGAGCGCAACTGATTCCGCGTAGATACCGCACGGATCAGCAAATTTCAAGCACAACGGTTAAACCATTGAACCCTTTGGTCGCGCGAAACACTGTCGCCTTATTCAATAATGCGACTTGGTCACACAGCACTCCTGATGTACAACACATTATGAGTAGAACTCAAAATCAGGTAGAATATGAAGTTAGAGACGATAAAAACAACCCCATTTATACCGCCAATTTGGATGTCACGTACAACCCAGTTGAGTTCCCTGAAAGCATTAAGAATAAAATAAAGAAGTCATCAGAGAACCCGTCCCGGACATTTTTGCGCTCCTGGCACATTGTGAGTATATCTGCGGGTCAACAGGCGAATATAGGCCACACGGAAGATGTTGTATTTCCGAAACATACATTTGAAGAATTGGCGAATATCACAATGCGCGAATGCTTTGATTGGATGCAACGGTCCAATTGCATGTGCATTGAAGTTGGGGTGGATCCTGCAATTGGAGAAATAGTGCATCCCACAGTCCTTCCTGGGTTTCATGGTGGAAAACTCATGCCGCCTAATTTATTAGACCGGTCAAAACCGTCAAAAACAATCGCCCCGTTATTCGGCCCGTCAAAAACAATCGCCTCGTCATTCGCCTCGTCATCGTCAAAATCGTCAAAATCATCAAAATCCCAAACTCAGTCGTCAAAATCCCAAACTCAGTCGTCAAAATCCCAAACTCAGTCGTCAAAATCCCAAACTCAGTCGTCAAAATCCAAAACTCAGTCATCCGCTCGGCGGTCGTCCACTACATCCGTCTCCCATTTAAAACAACAAATTATTTCAAAAATTAACCAGCTTCGGACCGTTCTTGAAAATCCGAAAAAAAACGTGATTGTCGTGGCGGGAAAAATTATTCGCACGCCGCGTCGGACACGTTCGCATACGCAATTTTCACGAAAATCATCGGCTTCAAAATATACGCGAAAGGTGCGTTCGGTTTGAATTGCATGTTGCCAAAGTTGTCAAAGTTGTCAAAGTTGTCAAAGTTGTCAAATTTATAAACTGTTGCTTTTTATAAATTTTTTATGTACTTTTAAAGGTTTAAAGCGAGCCGAGCAGTCCGCTCACGTACCCCGACGTGTAGTAGTACACCACAGCGAATACGACGGCGTGCACAAGCGCAACCACGTGCTTGGAGCCGTTGGGGGGGATGCGCAGCAGCACGTTGGGGCTGAGCACGTAGAAGAGAAAAATAAGGTAAATGAGGCTGGAAACGTTGAACATTTTATTTGATGTGTATGGGTATGGTTATGGTTATAATATATAGTAACAAAAAAAAATGGTTTGCTAAATAATTCACAATTTCTTTTTCACTGTTCTTGTTTTTGAAACACGCTCGGTGGATTGCTTCACTGTGTCGGTTTGCGGCAGTTGCATTTTCGCGCCATTTATTTTCGCGCCATTTATTTTCGCGCCCTTGAAAAATTCATTCAGGTGTTCCATTATTTTTTTAGTAATGATGCAGTCAATTTCTTGTTCCATCGGGTCTTTTGGAACGTGGGTTGCGCTAAACCGCTGCATGAAACTGGAAACCCGGTGTCGCAAATCGGCTGCACCCGTGTGCGTGGTTGAACGCAGCGCATGGCTCTGAATGAACCGGTCCGTCAAAGTGTGCACGCTCAGCTGATGCACGTACGGTTTCACGTTGATGTAATACACCTGCCCGTGCTCCATGTGGGAGTGCATTTGATCGTCCAAGAAGCACACCTCCACGTTGGACGGCAACTTGGTGCACCGCAACAAATCGTCGTACGTTTTGTCGTGCGTGGTGCGGCCCATTTCTATCACCTTCCCGTTCACCTTGAACGCCGCCACGATTTGGTCGAACAGCGGCGCACCCAGTTTGGATTCCATGTATTTGATGATGTGCTCCACCCACGCGCGGGGGCCGGTGTTATTCGTGTACACCATGACCCCGCAGCACTCGTTGGCCTCCTTCTTCCGTTTCAAAAACTGCAGGATGTCCAGGATGCTGGGTCGCAGGAATTCGGGGTACGCGTCCATCAAATGGTTGAAGTGCGCGTATGGAGCCGCTGCGTCATTGTTCCATGCCGCTTGGGTCAGTGCATCGCAAAAAATGCCCAGTTCCACAAAGTAACCAATGGTTTCGTCCACGTCAAGCACCACTATTCTTTTTTTCGGGGCAGTGGCCATAATTTTTTTTGCGTTTTGAACGTAATACCTAAACCCGGTGGATCTAAACTATAATAAATCAATATTTAAAATTGCCGGTTTTTTTGGGTGACTGTGTGTAATAATTAAAATATTTTATCCGGGTTTAATAGGGACCCTCGGTTTTGGTTTGGTTTTAGGCATAAGCATATACAGGCAAAAGGTCATGAGCACCCCGCGTTCCATGACCATGACAAAAACGGATTACGAGAAGATTCTCTCGTACTATAAAATACCATTTGATAATTTGAGCCCCCGCGAGCTAAAACAAACGGCAGAGGACATTTTAGCAACCAAATTGTGCAAATGCATCAAGGCCGTGGAAAAGAAAGTGGGCACGCAAAATGCCATTGCGCTCTGCACCACCAGCGTGTTTGGGAAAAAGGGGTTGAAGTATTTTGACATGTCGTGCAAGGGGCGGGCGCAGCTGCAGTCCCGCAAAGGACGAAGACTTGCGAAAACCCGCAAAAACATCATAACGGTTTAACCAGCCAACAGCCAACAGCCAACAGCCAACCGCCAACACATTATGCGTGCATAATACAAATAGAATATAAACATAACATAACCCAAACAATGGTGCTTTTCTTTATTGCCGAATTGGCATTGACGGTTGCATTCAAATTAAGCACCTGGTGTTTGGGGAAAACGTGCGACGGCATCATGTATCTTGTGAAACGCCGCAGTAACAAACACATTGACCCCGATAAGGACAATGACAATGACAACGATTTTGTCGTGATCTCTCGTCAAGAATATTGTAGTCTAAAAAAATCCCACGCATTGCATCAATTGCATCAGTTGCATCATGCATCGGCGTCGGAAGAGGCATCCGAAGAGGAAGAGGCGTTCCCCGCGTCAACCTCCAAATAATCCATTGCGACCAACAAGATGCGCTCTTGCTGACTCAAGCGTTGAAAAATCAAACACTCGTCCATGCTGACGTGAAACATGGCCGGATTGGGGTGTGTTTTGCACAATAGCAGCACACCCTTTTGCCCGATTTTTATGTCGCAAATGATGGCCCCGCGCGAGAGTGCGAGCCGGTCGGGATGCTTCAAATCAATCCAACGGATGTACGCCCCGTGGGTCAACCCGTTTAAATCATCCACGTGGCGATAATCCGTCAGCTTTGTCATGACGTCCTGCAACACGTGGGGTTTCATGTCCAACTCGCGCAATTGACCCAGTTTTTCGGCGGTGATTTTCCGAGTGGTCAACGTCGTTATTACCGCGTTGTTTTCATTTTCCAGCGCCCTTTTAAACAGCGGGTTATTGCTGAGCGTAGATGACATAGTGTGCAGCGTGTACTAATGTGCCTATATTTTTATCTCTATTTATATTTTTTTTAAATAATATAAACCGTCCCCCCCTTTTCATACAGCGAGATGTTCAAACATATCAAATCGTATGCAACGCGCATTTTTCATCGCGCTTCAGACACGTTTCATGTGTCTATGATTGACATAGATGACATCCAAATATCTGTGACAGACCCAAAACCAGAAGACGTACCAAACGACGTACCCAAAGACGTACCCAAAGACGTACCCAAACCAGAAGACGTACCAAAACCAAACGACGTACCCAAAGACGTACCAAAACCAAACGACGTACCAAAACCAGAAGACGTACCAAAACCAGAAGACGTACCAAAACCAGAAGACGTACCCAAACCAGAAGACGTACCCAAACCAGAAGACCCCCAAAAGGACCCCGTTACCCGCCAAGAAACCAATTCCAAAAAACGAATATTTGCAAATCCGCTAACATTGGCAACCAAGTTATTTGCATATGCCGCGAGTGAAACGGAAGTAATTCAAAAATGGAATGCAATCAACAATGCATCGGATGTGTTTTCTTGCATGGCTGCATTGATTGGCATGATTCAACAGCTGTGCTTCTTTTCGCATGCGCATCGCCGCACGTTGCGGTTGTATGACGTGTGCATAGACGACATCGTAAAATGTATTCAAAAGGCCAGACGACGGCCGCGCATGATGATTGACACGGACGATATCAACCTGCATGATCCGAATCACCTATGCGCGGCGCACATCAAAATGAAAAAAATAATTGGGTTGTTTCACATTCAAAAATTCATCGTGCGGGTGGAGCACGCGTTTGACAATTCTCAAATAGCATCCGAACGCTACGTGGTGTCTCAATTGATAAACCATGGACATGCGGTCGGAATTGACAGCCAGCATCACGTGGTTGTTCCCGTGTGCATTCAAATGAATGCGATTGATCAAATTCCGCCAAGCGAACGCACCATATTCCATCACATTTCTTACAGCATTCAACCAATGGCGTTCAACACGCAAACCATTGACGTGTGGTACCGCCACAACCGCCCGAGTAACGCAACCACGCTGCATTTGTGCTGGCAAATGGCAAAAGCGATCGTGCATTTGCACCAGTGCGACATTGTGCACGGCGACATCAAGCCCGCAAACACGTTGGTGAGCAAGGTTCTACACCGCACGGGGCTGACTGACTCCGATTCAGGGTCAGGGTCGGCGTCAGGGTCGGATTCGGAACATGGGTCAGGGTCGGGCTCTTATCCCATTCTGTATGTCATTGACTATGGTATGTCGGGCCCGCATGCAACCAGTGAAGGAACCGGCGGAACCAAACCGTATTGCGCGCCAGAAACCGGGAATGGGTCCAATAAAAACAAAAAATACACGGAGTCGTATCATTGGATTAAAAATCACAAAGAATACGACATGTGGTCGTTTGGATTATTGTTTTTCACAATGTTTGCATTGGGCAAATGCAGTTCCCATGCCAAGGAATATCCCAGCGATTTTTTTGATGAATCGGGGTACATAACGGATGTAGAATTTGCTAAAATCAGCAATGAACCAGTGCGCGCATTGTTTCGGCGCACGCTGTGCCCCGTTGAAACCAGAATAACCGCGCTTGATTTCATGAAAGAAATTGATGAAATTTACAGTAATCTGACACGTTAATCATTCATTGAGAGATTGGTGCTACTGTTGTCATTAGCATTAGCATTGGCATTGGTATTGGTATTAGCACTAGCATTGGCATTGAGATCGGTGCTATTACTGTCATTTGCATTTGCATTTGTATTTGCATTTGCATTTGCAGTTGCATTTGCATTTGCATTTGCATTTGCATTTGGGCTAGTTGTAAGAGTAATTTTTTTTTCAATCGCGTCGCGTTTCACGTTTTGTTGCTGCAGCATCCACATGCACAGCTTGTCCATTATGCTGACCGTGTTCATGTACGTGCGATACTTGAAACAGCACAGCGTCGTGGGTGCAACCTCGGGGAACTGCATGCTGCACCACCAGTACGCCGGAATGTAGATGATTTGCCCTGCGCGCAGCTCCACGTCCATGGTCTTGATTTTGTCAAAATCCGCCCGGTGTTCGGGCTGCACGGACCACGGATTCACCGGCGACCGGAATTCAAAGTTGTCGTAATCGGACACGGGAAACAGGTACTTGCTGGCATGCGGCGCAATGAGCCGAAGTTTGATGCTGCCCTGCGTCACCAAATAGTAGTTGCGGTAATTCAGTTCGTGCCGGAGCGGGGTTTGGGTGCCCGGCGACGCGCACACCACGTCATACGCGCATTTGGACACCATGGGCGGGCGCAAAAAGGCGTCGTTGTATTTGAACGTTTTCACGAGGCCGGTTTCTTCCAGGAAGTCGCCGTTGTTTTCGGTAATGTAGCGCGCTTCCTTGTCGCTGCGGAACGTTTCGGCAAGAGCATGCAGCGTGAGCGGCACGTACAAATCGGTCGCATCCGCTTCTTCGGCGGCGTCTTTCACGTTGCGAATGCGCACGTCAAATGCGCCGTAGGTGCTTCTCATCGCAGGCAGCGTGCATGACTCCATTAGTCGCTCGTTGGCGTAGCCAAACAGCACGGGCTGCCGCAGGTCGCACACCTCCTCTAACTTGTCCTTGGACGGTTGATCAATTTCATACACTTCCAGGTCGTTGCTGGTCTTCAAATGGAAGTAAATGTGCAAATAGAGGAATAACACAACGCAAAACACGAGGACGGCCAACACGGATTGCATGCGAAATCAGATTTTTGGTTTGGTTGAACAAATGGAAGGCAAACTGATAGTGTGTATGACCTAATTTTTAAATACTTATTTATATGCTACACTAATTTCATATAAATTTTACGAGATGCGGCCGAGATGCGTTTGATCGCTCATCTGTCCGTGATTTCCAACTCAACGTTGGGTTCAACCTCCGCTGCATCAACCTCCGCTGCATCAACCTCCGCTGCATCAACCTCCGCTGCATCAACCTCCGCTGCATCCACCTCAAGTTCGGCTTCAACCGCTTGGTCTTCTTGAGAGAACAGTTTCAACAGCATTGCGTTCATCTCATTAATGGTTTTTTGCTGTGCATCCAGCAACTCACGCAGCTCGCGATTCTCGTTTTGCACAACGTCAATTTGCTCAATTATTTCAGACAAATTGGAATTCGTCATAATATTGTCCACAATGCCGTTGATAAAATCGGGATCGGATTTAAGGTTTTCCGCGGGGTTCACACCATCGCCGCAGGAAGAAGACCCGGTTTCAATGCAGTTCAACCGGTTCTTGATTTCATCAATGGATTGTGCTTGCTGAAACAAAAGAGTGTCCATTTGTTTCATGACGTATATGGGGGGTGCCGGCCATGTCAACTTGGACTGTTGGGACTGTTGGGACTGTTGAGACTGTTGAGACTGTTGGTTGCGATTGACCGGAATTTGTTGATGCGGGTGTTGTTGTTTCAGCATTTGCTGCTGTTGCAGCATTTGCTGTTGCAGCATCATTTGTTGTTGCTGTTGCATTTGCTGTTGCTGTTGCATCATTTGTGGTTGCTGCAATCGGAGCTGTTGCTGCTGCAAATATTGCTGGCGTTGCGCAGGAGTCAAATTTGCTAAAGGTACCGCTCCGGGCGCTGAAATCGGACGTTGCATGGGCTGCATGGATTGCATGGGTTGCATGGATTGTATGGGTTGCATGGGTTGCATGGGTTGCATGGGTTGCATGGGCTGGTTTGCCCGACGTTTCTTGGCGGCAGATATGGAAGCAGAACTACTCATGGTTTATGTGTTGCGTTTGTTGCGTGTGGCAATATAAATGCATATGATACTATTATTTCATATTCTTTTCGCATTTAAGTATTTAATTCGCGCGCTTATTGACGCATCGTCATTGGAACGGCAGCGTGGCATTGGTAGCCCTGCACCTCAAAATCCCCCACTTGATAGTCGTTTATGTCGTCGTGCAGCGCCCGAATGGCGATTCTCGGGAACTCGTGCGGCTCTCGTCTGCATTGTTCTTTCAGCGCTTCCACTTGGTCGTCGTATATGTGCGCGTTGCCTAAATGGTACACGAACTCGTGCGCGTCCAGGTCGCAGTGGTGCGCCAGAAGGTGGGTCAGCATGCTGTAGGACGCGATGTTGAACGGCACGCCCAGTCCCACGTCCCCGCTGCGCTGATACAGCGAGCACGACAGTCGGGTGCCGTCCGTGACGTGGAACTGCATGAGCACGTGGCACGGCGGCAGCGCCATTTCATGCAGCTGGCACGGGTTCCACGCCGAAATCAGAATACGGCGCGACGTGCGCTGCTCGGGATCCTTTAGCGCATCAATCACTGACTGCAGCTGGTCCACGCCCTTCTTAGAAGTGTCGGTTGCAGGATACTCCCCGCCGAAGTTCCGCCACTGGAACCCGTAAATCGGTCCCAACTCCCCATCCGCACGCCCGTTGCTGTTGCTGTTGCTGTTGCTGTTGCCGTCCCAGATGTGCACGTTCTGCGCCTGCAGCAGCCGGTTGTCGGTTTCGCCGCGAATGAACCACAGCAGCTCCTTTAGGCACGTCTTCCACGCCAGGCGCTTCGTGGTTAGGAACGGCACGCGGCGGTCATTTAGCGAGAAGTGCATGGCCGCGCCAACGGCCGTGAACGTGGTGCCGTTGCGTCCCTCTTCCTTTGTACCCTCCGAGAGAATATCGTCAATTAAATTCAGGTACTGGTTTTCTTCGTGCCGCATGGGGAATTCCTGGATTGCAGGATGCGCAATTTGCACGCGGCGGTATTTGTTGTACTCTGCTAAATTTTTCAACATGATTGGTCTGATGCTGATAACTGGGCGGCAACCATTTATATCATTGTTGGCATTTTCATTTTAATTTTCTCTCGTCATTGTAAATAAAAATAGGTAATTATGGACGCCATTGAAATTACCGCCAGGGACACCGCTTCCGCGGGCGGCGGCTTCTTTAAGCAAGTATTCAAGCTGAACGAGGACGCGCAGGGCGAAGTCCTGAACATGATGCAGTACGTGGCCATCGGCTTTGTACCCGCCATCCTGGTCATTTACGTGATTCGGTACTACGTGCCCGACCCCGATGATGACAAGGGCAGCTTGACCATTCTGGCCGAGATTTTCGCGCAGACGTTCGGCATGCTGCTCGGCATTTACTTCATCCACCGCGTCATCGTTTACTTCCCCACGTACAGCGGCATCAAGTACGAGCGCTTCCACATCGTCAACATCCTCCTGGTGTTCGTCATGATCCTGTTCTCCATTAAGACGAAGCTGGGCGAGAATGCGCAAATCCTGGTGGAGCGCGCGGTGGACATGTGGTCGGGCAACGGGTCCAAGGCCGGTCCCGCTCAGGGCCAGGGCCAGGGCCAGGTGCGCGTGACGCAGCCAATTACGGGCTCCATGGCGTCGGGCGTGCCCATGACGGCGCCGCCCCCTCCCCCGCAGCTCACAAGCAACCGGGCCCAAATGGGCATGGGCATGGGCAATGCCATGAGCGGCATGGTGAAGGACTTTAACGCCATGTACACCGGCGGCGGGCCGCAGCAGCAACAACAACAACAGCAGCAGCAGCCAATGATGGACTTTGAGCCCATGGCCGCCAATGAAGCGGGCTGGGGCAATTCCAGCCTATTTTAAAAGGGGGCGACAAACGCCCACAAGGCACTGCGTTTCGCCCCCCTTGGACCCCCTCCTTATAAATATTTTATGTACATCATGTATAACATTGTAAAATATTTATCACGCGCTTGGCAAAATATAAAAAATGGAAGTACAACAATATATTAATAATTTTAACATAATGAAAGAAAGGTTGATTAGTCGCGACCTAACTGTTCAATATTTGGCAAATGAATTAGGCATTACTGTTGAGGCATTGTTGCGAATATTAGTATTAAAAAATAATGATTTGTGGGATCATGTAATTAATCTAGATTATGATGTAGAGAATCGTTTTGTTTGGGTCGTTAATACACATATGACTGATCCATTCATACATGGTTATTTACAAAATAATTTAAATGCGTCCAAATGGATATGTTTCATGAATTTCTTACATGAAACCGTTATGGGCGCCCCCGATCTAAATGATTATGAAAATAATCTAATACATTATAAAAGTTGTGTATCACGCGTGTCAGAAGAAACACCAATACCGCCGAAACGTTATGCATATGGACCACCGAATAATTTAGACAATATCGGTTTGGGCACACAACTCCCGACAACTAAGTCACCCAAGGATGTTGCAATAACAGATATCAAAGAAGGCATTCTCAAAATATTAAATGGAGATCGCAAATTCTTGCTCCACACCTTAAAAACAAAAATCATTGAATATTTGAAAAGTAAAACGATTGATAACAACGATGTGCTTGATTTGTATAATGAATATAACACCATGTTTTATAGAACGAATGAAAGAAGAGAAGATGATGAAACGATGGATCAACCGAGATCACAATCTAAGATAATTCGTCAAAATTCCATCATAACTGCATTGCTTGAATTGTCTAAATTTATGGTAGGTGGCAAAAAGTCGCGTTCCAAAAAACGCGGTCGCAAGTCCGTGCATCGTCGCAATAAATCCATTCACAAGAAACGCAAGTGAATCAATCCAATGTCTGAAAGCATTTGTAATTGTCAATCACAATGACATGAATAATCAAAAAAAAAACCACGAGACAAGCAATGCCCCGCGTTACTGTCGTAAGCATGTAAGTATAGCATGAACGTTTTAGGTTTATCCATTTTCAAAAAAAATTGATGAAGCAACTGCGACGGCACTAGCACTGGCACCTTGTAGTTATGCCCGCGCACAATCCGAACAATCTTAAGGCTAAGGCTAATGCTAATGCCAAGGACAATGCCAAACGAATCTCCAAACCGGTAAAGCATAAAATTGACATTGCGGGCAAATCCAAAAAAAAGGTGGGAGATGCCGGCGAAAAGTTCGTTTGCGAGAAACTCCCTTGCCAGACGTGCGGAATCCGCAAGTGGCACAATTTGAACAAGAAAACCCCCAATTTCCCGGGCGTGGATCTGAAATGCATGCACTGCGGCGGCTACGGGCAAGTAAAAACGGGAAAGCATCCACTTCCCCCTCATCACACCGGTTGGAAAATACCGACCTCCCCTGCAACCGTGCGTGATGCACTGCTAAAATACAAGGGCAAACTGCGATACTACACCGTGTTGTATGACGACAATGGTCACGTGACTGAAGCGTGCGTGACCGAGGTGTTGACCTTCAAGAACCTGTTTCACACGGAAAATTGCATCGTGTCATATGACTTGCACAATTGGACGCCGACCATGCTGCAATCCATGTAGCACTGCAACAAAATGTAAAAAAATTGAATCGGGCTGTGCTTATCTTTTTTATTCAGCAATCAACGCAATCAACGCAATCAATCAACGCATGTCATCTATTGAAGTAGACACAACCGGCATTTTGATCACCCCCGTTGCAAAGGTGATCAAATCAAAAAAATCGGGGTCGCCCGACTCTCGTCGTGACTACAACGAGCAGTGTGTGCGATTCATGCGCGGCCAGCCCATGTGCTGGGACGACGACAAGAATAATAATACCAAGGTGGGCGACATTTTCGGGTTTTACAAGGGCGGCGACTGCGTGGAACTGCATCGCGTGGAAGCCGTGCAAGACCCGTCGCATCGCCTGCCGTCTTGGAGCGACAACGTGGGCCAACAGGGGCGCAACGTGCTCATGCTGTCGTGCACCCTGTGCGTTGTGCCCTGGTGCGACTGGGTCAAGTTCGGCTGGCACGCCAGCGGCCCGCTCCTCGGAACCCAGCGCGTGGCCAACGAACAGTCACGCGTCCAAATGATTGGGTACATCAATGCGGCATTTGGCAAAGGGACCGAAGTTTGAAGGAATTGGAAGTTTACTGTTTCGTGGAAGTTTACTGTTTCGTGGAAGTTTACTGTTTCGTGGAAGTTTACTGTTTCGTGGAAGTTTACTGTTTCGTGGAAGTTTACTGTTTCGTGGAAGTTTACTGTTTCGTCGCTAACACTTTTTTCTTCAAAAAGTATTTCAATCCGATCCGATGTCATCCCCTAAATGCATGCGTTTGATAAAAAATTGATTTGCAAAGTTTAAATTACAACATTGTTCAGCGATTCCATTACGACACGACATACAATATGGCAAACCAGCACATTAATATGCCAGGATTTTTAAGCAATCAACTAGATACAGGAGTGACCAATTTTGCTGCTATTTCAGAAGAAATTGACAATTCGTTGTCGGCTGGTTCCACCGAGAACAGATTGCATTTATCCAACGATGCTATTATCATGTCCGACAATGGCCATGGAATGAATGAGGAAAGGCTTACCCAGTCGTCTTTGTTGCATGACCGAACAACTTCAAGTGGTGGTCGTCATGGCCGGTACGGGTTTGGTTGCAAACAAGCCCAAATCACACTGACAAATTTGGAAGGACCTGTGAAAAAGTTCTCTTCAACTGGAACACGAATTGCACAAATTACGATTGATTTCCCGAAAATTTTGCAAACAGGAGTGTATAGTCCATTCGCTCATGGAATTGAAGAGGAGTCTCGCCCCATTTGGGATCAACACGCAATCAATCCATCGGGTCCTGGAACAATGTCACATATGTGCATTCCCCATGCCAAACGTGCCGAATTGAGGGAACTGTTCAAAAACGAAACAGTCATGGGACTTCGGTTTAACCTTGCAACCACCTACCGCGATGCACTCACCAAAGGTGTCAAAATTTGCATTCAAATTGGAGACATTCAACATCAAATTCATCCCATTGACCGGCTGTGTACCTTATTGCGTGATGCATCACTTCCACTTCCTCCCGATGTCCAATTCAAACATGCGTCCATTGAAATGGACCATTATAAAAACCCAACAACGGGCGAATATGTTGTGCACACTGTTTCATCCGATGGAGGACGAATGTGTTTAGACAAATCAAACAAACTTGTTTCGGTTCCAGAGCTGTCAATTGGGTCGTTTGACCACATCGGTCATACCAAATGCTCGGTGGCGTTTTCGGATGACTGGAACAAGTTGCAAAAAGATGTTCTGGAAAAAAATGGCATCACTCCTTTGACCAAAGGGAAAACTGGAATTCAAACGTTCAGAGACAAAACAAATGGAACAGAATTGGTGCGTAATGGCAAAATTATAACACATTTTCCCACAAGGTACAAAAATGTTGCAAACAAATTGAAAAAATACTGCGAGTCAACGCGAACACGCATTGAATTTGTTGCAAACGAACGAATGGATGGGATTTACGGTGTGCAAGTGAACAAGTCACAAGTGAATGAAGATGACATTGATCGCAATGTGTGGAAAACAATTGAGCGTGTTAGAAACCTCTTTATCGATGAATGCTGCAAAACGCTACAGTGTGATGCGGTTGAGGATTGTTCGGATTCTGACTCGGAATCAGTCGCATCCGTTCGCTCATCCGCATCCGTTCGTTCATCCGCGTCCGTTCGTTCATCCGCGTCCGTTCGCTCATCCGCGTCCGTTCGCTCATCCCACCCGGTTGCCCCTGTTGCCGTTGCTCCTGCCGTTGCTCCTGCCGTTGCTCCTGCCGTTGCTCCTGCCGTTGCTCCTGCCGTTGCTGCTGCCCCTGTTGCCGTTGCCGTTGCTCCGGGTACTGCCTCGGCTTCAAATTATCATTCAGATACGTCTGATTCAGAAAGTGTTTCAGACAATGAAGGGATGATGATGGGTGGAGCTGCTGCAGTGGAACAAACTCTAAACCTTGTCCCGGATTCGGTCCGCGAAGTTGGACCGTCGGTGCACCAACGAATCACTCGTGCAAAGGGTGAGAACATCATAGACCATTGGCTCAATTCGGGCGAACACCAAGCGACATTTGACAAAACTATGGATGACATGATCAAATCATATCAGGACAAGTGTGCGCCAGATCAAATACAAGACATGCTCACCGAACTCAATCCATCAACTAAATGCAAGATACTACTCGCTCTCATCAAAAAGAAACACCCATTGCCCGAAGACGACATGCGGAAAGGCATTGAATTGCTGCGCACATACAGCGAGGCATTCGGCGACGCCGCAGTTGCCGGCTTGTAAATCATGTAAAATCATGTAAAATCATGCGAAATTCATGCGAAATTCATGCAAAAAAAAAACAAAACAAAATTGTAAAAATATGTGCTTCATTTACTAACACTTTTTTTCATTTCATTTCATTTCATTTTTACATCAATTTAAACCAATGAATTGTGTACATCATCGTCATGTAGATGATTATCACCAGGAAAAATTGGATGGGAGCCAATAGATACAGTTTATTTATACCAATGATGCCTTTTTTTATCAAAATCGCATCAACCGCATTCATGAACAAAAATAAACTGGTGAACATGATTGCAGTCATCAACGACTTGTAAAAAAACTTCAAAAACAGTTTCATTGGATTGGATTGGATTGGATTGGATATGTCTGGTTTATGTAAATTGTTTATATTTTATTTAAATTTACATTCAATTACGACATGGTTTTAATCCCTAAATACGCCGAATTAAACGCGTTGATGGCATTGAATAATTCGCGCGTGTCGTATTCCTGAATTGGCGGCGTTCGGTTCTGCTGCGCGACGACCACGTGCTCCGCATCGGCTTCCACGACCAGGGCCACGTGCCCGTATTTCAACTCGTCCGTGGACCGGGGTTCCCAGAACAGCATGGTGCCCGGGCGCAAGTAATACAGCGCCGGTTTCACGTAGGGGTAAATGTGCGTTTTCAGGGGCACCGGCTCCGACCCTGCGCGCAAAGGCACCAGTTCGCGAATGCGGTAAAACATGTCGGTGGCATCCACTACCGACGGGAACGTGAGGCCGTGCATTTGATTAAAATACCGGCGCACGAATTCCACGCATTCAAACGGGATTCCGGCCCTCGTTTTGTACGTTTTGTACGTTTTACTCAATGCAGTACGATCCGATTTTACGTAGATATTCACCATGGGTATACAATTATACATACCGCGATATAATTATATCCCGGACTTTATGCAAAACACGCGCACCACTTCTTGCTCGCAATCAAGGGCAGCACCGTCAATTTGACCAGCTTGAAACTGCCGTCCAGCATGACGAGCGCCGCGTCTTCTTCCGGCCCATCCAGCGTGAGAATGAGGATGCACTTCAGCACAAAGTGCAGAAACGTGACGACCGTGTTGCTGTTTAAAGCAACCGCGTTGTTGCTTGTGGCGTCGGCCGAAAACAGCATGATGCAGTCGTGGATCAGCGCGAGGAAGTGCGGCGCATCGCTCATGTCAATCTTGCCGTCGGCCATGATGTTGGAAAATGCGGTTTGCATCACGGAGCCAATGGTGCGCCGGCTGCTGTCTTGGCCCGCGTACGAATTCAGCTGCTCCAACTCTTGCGGCGTGAGCTTGGCCTTCAACTCGTCGTACACCTTGCTGATTTCGGCGCCGATCAGCGACGGATTGTCCAGAATGACCTTTAACTTGGTCCGCAGGGCGGGCACATTTAGGATCATGGCGAAAATCACGTCCTGCACCATACCGATCAACGGATTTGGGGGTTTGGTTCCAACGGTTTCAACGGTTTCAACGGTTTCAACGGTTCCAACGGCGTCATTGGGTTCAATGACTTCGGTTATAGTAGGCGCAGGGGCAGCCATGCTGTTGCGCGCAGCAGGAATGGAAATGCCGAGCACTGCATTGGTTCTTAGGTTGCGGTTGGGGCGAATCATAGCTCCCCCACTGGGACCAATTACACTTTCCCCTTGGATCGGAACGAAGTGTTGCAATTGTTGCAATTGTTGCAATTGTTGTTGTTGTTGTTGTTGCTGCGGTTGCATGTTTGCGAGAATGTTTATACAGTACCTTCACATATTTTTTTTAAGTAAATTATTGTTTTTTACATATTTGCATATTATAACAATCAATCACTCAATCAATCACTCAAACGAGCGAATGCGCAACAAAACCCAAAAAAATGGAAGAAATTCGTGCCTGCAATGCGATAAATGTGACGCGGCGAGCAACGACATAATTGCAACAATTGACGCGGCTGCCATCCGACACAATGTGGATTACTTGCGCAGCATGTCAAAAACCGACATTATGCCCGTCTTAAAGGCCAACGCTTACGGACACGGGGCCATTGCGGTTTCAAAAATATTAAGGGCTCACGGCGTGCGAATGATTGGCACCGCAACCCTGGGCGAAGCGTTGATGTTACGCAAAAGCGGGGACAAAGGCCGCATTGTTGCCTGGTTGTACGATGCGAACGGGCCCGAATTGGGGGAAGCAATCCGCCGAAACATTGACATTGGCATCGTGGATCAAACCCATGTGCCCGCGGTGTGCAAATTGGCCGCAAACCACGCTGGCCGGGTTCGCATCCACTTGTTTGTGGACACGGGGATTAACCGCGCCGGAATACCGTACGGCGAATCCGTTCGTGCCGCCCTGGAATTATCAAAGACCCCCCGCATTGATTTGGTCGGGTTAATGAGTCATTTCATACAATCCGAAATACCGAATGACGCAACCACGCACGCGCAACTGAAGCTGTTTAGAGCACTCAGAGACACGCTCGTGCGCGATCACGGCGTCACGTTTGAGCACGTGCACATCGCCAATTCGGGCGGATGCCTGAATTACGACGTGTCCGACTTCACGCTGGCTCGCCCGGGACTGTCCGTGTTCGGAATGGACCCGAACGGGAAATACAACCGAAATCTGCGGCCGGCCATGACGGTGGAATCCCGCATCATTCAAATAAAACCCATTTCCAAGGGGGAAAGCGTGGGGTACGACAAAAAATACACGGCCAAAAAAAACATGGTGATTTGCGTTGCGCCCGTCGGGTATGCCGACATTGTGCCGAGGTCATCTTCGGGCAAGCTGCATGTCATCATTAACGGGACCCGGCGAAAAGTGCTGGGCAACATCAGCATGGACCAAATCGTAATAGAGTCCGCCCCCAGCGATGCGGTTGGCGACGCGGTGTTGCTATTCGGCTCTCCGCACAACGGCGCAATCCAGACGGTGTACGATGTCGCCGATGCGTCAAACACGATCGTGAATGAAGTGCTTGTCCGAGCGAACGCGTCCGGTCGCATCGCCGTCAAATACATCAATTTATGAAATGCACATTCATACAAATATAAACACAATCCGCGCAACACATATTATAAAGACATATCACATAACAACGAAATGTCCAGCATTCCAACGGGCAGTTATCGCAAGAACGTGCCGTTTGACGAACGCAAATTGAAGGCCGCCTTGATTTTGAAGCAGCACGTGGGCCGCATTCCGGTGGTCGTGGAATGCAGCGACCAATTGCAGAGCCTGCACCCGTTGAAGAAAAACAAGTTCATTGTTCCGTTTGATTTGACGCTGTCGCAGTTCATTTTTGTAATAAGGAAACACATGAAGCTGGACCCAACCTACGCCATTTTTGTGTTTATAAATAACAAGATGCACCCCATCACCTCGCTCATGGGGGCGTTGTACCAAGACCAACAGGACGAAGACGGGTTCATGTACTTGAACATATTTCAGGAATCAACATTTGGTCAAAAATACATATAAAGCATGCCCGTCAATATTTTACTACTGGACAACCAACCAACCAACCAACCAACCATGTCTGTCGTATTGGATCGGTTTACGACGCGTGACCAAATTGCGTCGTCGTGTTTATTAGTGCGTCATTATTTGTCGGACCTGTTGTTGCATCGGGCCATGATTGCGCTCGTTGATGTGGTTCCAGATAACAAGTGCTGGGAGTGGATGGAACGCGTGGACGTTGATAATATCACGGAAAACGGAGACCCCCTGTTCAGCGCAATCATGAACCACATGAACGCGCAGCCAACCTTCAATTACGACGTGACGTGGGAAACAAAGCCGGTGTTCGTCTGGCTCATGCGCCAGTTGCGCCACATTGCCAAGTACGGCAACGCGCATTACACGAACGTGTACGCGAAGTTTCCCGTCAACATGCGCGTGATCGGGTTGTGGGACTTGGAGATGGATTCCATCCACCTGTATGAAAAGAATAATTGAACGGCGCGATATATTATATTTTTATAATGATAGTATACAAATATATAACGCACACGCACACGCACACACATAAAACACAATATCTATTACCTTGCAATAAAAAGAATGTCCATTGCAACACTGAAGCGCAAGACCATGCGAGGGGGTAACCCGCGCCTGGATCCCGTGTCCGGCATCGGCGCAAAGGGGTTTTCTTTGAACGGCGGCTATCGCAACGTTGGCGCCGTGGGCCAGTTTAGAATGGTGTCCAACGTGACTCGCACGCCCTTTCGCGGCACGCAGCCCATGGGCCATGGTGGTTTTAACGGCGAGTATTACAAGGTGCCTTCCAATTCGGGCAGCTGCTGCGCCAACGACGACGCCATCATTAAGCACTCGTCCCTCACGACGGCCGGCATGATTGACGAGAAGTACAAATGGACCAAGAGCCAGTACCCTAATTACTGGGTCAAGGATGACGACAACGCCAATCGCGAGACAAAGACGCAGGGGCAGCTCACGGCGGCCAAGACGTGGGCATCCGGTGCGTGCAATTTTGAGAAGGCGGCCAACGCCGATCCGGCAAACGTGCAGTGCTGCAATCAGACCAAGCAATACTACTGGATCGGCGGCAAGAAGAAGTTCTTGTACTACCCGTACACCAAGTGGACGGACACCGACAAGGTGCAGTCGCAGGGCGTTTACATCACGGCAGGCGGTGTGGCGCGCAACAACTGTTTGCCCACCCCCGCCTGCATCCAGCCGTACCCCATGATGCTGTGCCACAACCACTTGAGTTGCAACATAAATCCCGTCACGTGGCAGGAAGCGCAAGCCCAAGGGCTTCTGCCGTCCGATTATTTGAAGTGTCCGACCAAATGAGCACGAACTGTCTCATCGCGCACTCAAAAAAAAATCATGTACATGCATAGTATATACACGATTTGATTGCACCAATGATCATTGAAAAACCGGAAGACTACGCGCTCGTGGGGTTTGAGCGCTCCCACGTCCGCGGCAAGAAATACGACGCCATTCTGCGCAACAAGAAGACGCGCAAAGAGCGCCGCGTCCCGTTTGGCGCCGTGGGGTACGAGCAATACCGCGATTCCACGGGCAAAGGGCTTTACACGCGCGTCAATCACGGCGACCCGAAGCGCCGCCGCAACTACCGCACGCGCCATAACGGCGAGAACAAGCGCAAATTCAGCAGCGGCTACTTTAGCTGGAAGTACTTGTGGTAATCGGGGAACTACGTGCCAAGCATTGCGCAGCGCAGTAGCCTTTGGCCCCGATCAACTTCCATGAAGTGGCTGTTCATTCGTTCATTCAATCCACTTATAAGGTCCGAACCCTTTCACGTTGGCGTCCGATTTCAACGGTTCCACCACAATGTCGGCGCGTTTCCCCACTGCGATCCAGTTGAACCTGCCGTTCCCTCCGTGCACGGTGAAGGTTCCGTCGTCGGCGTCCACTTCGGACACGGCGTACGCGTGCACCTTGCCGCCATCGTAAATTGCGGTCACCGTGATGGTGAAATCGTGCGCCCATCCGGGCACGTAATCCGGCAAACTAATTTTCGCGCTTGCATTGTCGGTCACTTCTCCCTTGCCTCGGTAATACACGCCCGCTTCGGGACCTTCCAGGCAAACGTGCACCAAGTGTTTGGTTTCAGGCTCTTTTGGATGGTCAATGACGAACGATTTCACGTAGCCGCTATTGATCAAGGTGGTCGCAAATGCTTCCAAATTCGTGTAGTCCAAATTAAACCCATTTGTGCTTACTAACACATTGGTGTATTCGCCAACGCCCAAACTACTCATGGGACCTGCTCGCACGCCGTTCGCGGTTGAAGCAGCAAAATATCCGCCACTACCAACTGCAACGTTCCCTCCATCTTCAGCAATGAATGAGCCAGTGTTTATTGCCGACACTAAACCTTGGTTGTATAAATTTATTTCACTAGTTCCGCCCCGGATGTTTATCTGGCTGTATTGATTGGCAACCGACCCAAATCCGATGGCCACATTGGATACACCTGATGATATCGCTCTGTAACCAAGCGCGACGGAAGCGTTGCCGGAAGCGACTGCTTCCGAACCCACCGAAAGAGATTGCACGCCCGACGCTTCGGCTGTTTTACCAACGGCGATGCTTTGAAACTTATTTGAAACCGTGTCCGTGCCAATGGCAATTGAATTTTGGTCCATACCGGTGGCACCCGCGTTTTTTCCAATGGCTATGGAATACACGTCTTGGCCATACGATCCAGCATAACTTCCGATTGAAATCGTGTCTATCCCTTTGTACGCGGTGATGCCGCTGTCATTCGACGCATGGTCCCCGATTGCAATGCTTCCACTGCCCAGCCACAGCTGCCCTGCTTGGGTTCCTATTGCAATTGAATTGGCGTTCGGGTACGTGTCGCCGGCTTGATTGCCAATCGCGATTGAATTTTCTTTTTGACCGATGTGCCCGGCGCTGAACCCGATTGCAATCGCCGCCCCCGCCGTTTCCCCCTGGTATTGCAGACCGGCCTCAAACCCGATGGCAATGGAACGCTGGGACTGCTCCTGAAACCCCGCATTGGTGCCAATTGCAACGCAATGCACCCCCTGCCCGTTGTTGGTGGACGTGTCTGAAGCGGCCCCGTTGCCGATTGCAATCGCGCCCCCCCTCTGATTTTTTTTACTGGCGTTTGTGCCAATCGCGATGGCATCCACCTGCTGCCCTTGCTGTCCAGCCAAATCGCCAATTGCAATGGAGCGAATGCCTTGCCCGGTTTGACCGGCCGAATACCCCACCGCCACGCAGTTCGTTTGCTGCCCGTACTGTCCTGCAGCGTGGCCAATGGCTACCGAATCATTGTTTTGATTTTCATTCCCGGCATTTAGGCCGATCGCCACGCAGCGGGACTTTTGCCCCTCATACCCGGCCGAATTACCGATCGCAATGGAATCGCTGCCTTGAATCAGCGGCGTGGGTCCGCCATTGGCGCTGGCAAACCCAATCGCAATGGAGTTCAACCCCTGCCCTTGCGATGCCGCCCCATTCCCGATTGCCACCGAATTGCTTTGCTGGTTTGCTTGACCGGCATTGTTTCCGATGGCAATGGAGCTGTCGCCCTGGTTGTTTTGTCCAGCGCGCGAACCGATGGCCACCCCGTATTGGGCTTGATTTGCTTGTCCGGATGAAGCGCCGATCGCAATCGCGTCTGCTCCTTGCGAGGTAATGGAAGCTGCACCGCATGCTATGTGCACCTGGCTTCCTCCGGGCATCCATGCATTGGTGTTCGTATTCCAGTACAAATAATCGGAATAACATGTTCCGTTAACTAAATTTCCGATTGGTCCCACCTGACCGGTTGCCCCCCGTGGACCGGTTGGACCCTGTGGACCCGTTGCGCCAGTTGCGCCCGTTGCCCCCGTTGCCCCCGTTGCGCCCGTTGCCCCCGTTGCGCCCGTTGCACCACTCCCTGGACCGGTTGGACCTTGCGGACCGGTTGCGCCGGTTGTGCCTCCTGTGCCCGTTGTGCCGCCACAACAACACACGGTGCGATTTGCTAAATACGTATTGTAATTCGCGTATGACATTATGGTTATTTCTATAAAGTCACATTTAAATTTTAAATACTTATCTCGGTATTTTTACTCCCAGCACATTTTGTATTTTGTTGATGTGGGTCGCATTGTACACACCGCCACCGCGTTCCACTTCGCCGATGATCGCAGCATCCATGTTGCACTTTTGGGCAAGCTCTTTTTGGGTGAGCTTCTTTTCGCATCGGGCTGTCTTGATTGCATCCGATGTGGCCTTGCCCACGTATTTCGTCTTTTTCGTGTCGTCATCCGACGCTGCTTTGTAGATACCCACGTTTGCAAGTGAAGACGTGTTGGTTGCGTTGGTTGCGTTTGTTGCATTGGTTGCGTTTGTTGCGTTGGTTGCGTTTGGCCGTTTGTTAAACGTCACCGTCGTCCAATCCTGACAGTCCGGCACATTTGAATCCTTTTCATCAAATCTAGACATCGTGAATGAGAGATATTATACATAAGTCGCAACATTTATGTTGTTTTCCATAAAAAAATGTTTTTGTTTTTTG
>SXGQ01007627.1_pt1 | contig 23982 bp, 23 predicted proteins | sample 3178371 | NCBI WGS metagenome assembly SXGQ01 (sample SAMN11356859, study PRJNA531348) | freshwater metagenome | isolation source: freshwater sample F1-20 | place: China: Fuxian Lake, Yuxi | collected 2017-12-25 | reverse complement strand
CCGGCTCCGGCTCCGGCTCCGGCTCCTATGCAAATGCAGTCGCCAGCACCAGCGCCGGCGCCAACACCGGTATCAGCAGAAGCACCAGCAAAAGCGCCATTCTGATACAAATAAGTAAGCAGTAATTAAATATAGCAACGGCGCAAGACACAGTACGTGTTTTGCGTCGTTGCTGTGATAACATATATGCATACACATTACGGAGGTCATATGAAAGTTGCAATTTTAGAATCAGAGCCTGGTGTTAAAGGCCCAACACGTTTTGCATTTAATTTACGTCAAGGATTCCAAGAACTTGGTCATCAATGCCAAGTAGTATCATTTACAAAGAGCGGTAAAACAAGAAAGTCATGGGGCACACCGCAACCTGGTGGCAGATGGTGGGGAGATACGCCTGATCTTGTAGTAAAAACAAAAGATCTTGTTGCAGCGCTTGACTCATTTGATTTTGTTGTTTTGCCTGAAATTAGAGTACTTGCTCACGATAAAGCAGCTACTAAACTTGGAGAAAAATTAGGCCAACCTGTATTACCAGAGTATGTAGACGCCTTGCGCCGCACTAAAACGCGGTGGACAACTGCTCTACACGGAACTCCATATTTACAAAAAGAAATACCGTATGTTGCTGCATTGCTTGAATCGCCTTCACGCGCTCAAGCATTTGTTACTACTCGTGATAATCCGGAAAAAGATGCTAATGACTATTTTTCATCTATAAACTGGGTTAGAACCCGTCTTCCGTATTTATCAAGGTACAATATTGAAGATCCAATACCTACTGGTGATGTAGTAGGCGTTACTGGTCGTTTTGTGTATAACAAAGGTCAGCCGCTTGCTGCTGTTTCAGGCGCATTTTTGCCGTCTAATATAACTATGGAAATTTGGGGTGCGTGCTCAATCGGACTCGGTCCGTCGCCTACATATTTAGTGTATGAACAGCTTAAAGAACATTTCAATGCAATAGGAGTACGTCACGCTAAACTAAACATGGAAAAAGTTGGTCAGCCAGGCTTTGACATGGATGGCAACGTAATTACGCCTTATCTTTGGGACTTGCAAATACCTAATGGACCAGCAATTAGATACTTAGGAAATTACCATGATCCAGTTGTTGTAAACTCTCGCTTTAGAGTTCACTTAAACCTCACCGCCGGAAACTTTTCAAGCGGGCATTGTGAGTTTACTACAATGGAAGCGCTAGAAGCAGGCGCAATGTGTGTAACGCCTAGACATTTGTCAGACTCTGAGTTTAAGATGAACATTATTGACTACTATGACAAATCGCCTACTCAAGCAAAAATAGTAGAACCTGACGGTATTGTATTAGCCAAACGTATTGCTGAGTCTGTCAAAGAATCGCTTGCAATACCTGATGCTGAGCGCTTTGAGATTGCAAAACATAATAGACAATTGTTGCGGGCGCTTAATTCGCCAAAAGTAACAGCTCAGGCTATGATTGATAGTGCATTTTCTGCGTGAAAAATCGCGTGCTGCTTACCGGAATGACTGCGCCGCAGTCGTCGCGTAGACTTGGTCTTACTAGCACTTCTTTTGCAAGTATTTTATATGATTTGTTAATGGACAGTGGATGTGACGTGTCGTGGCAGGATGCGCAGGGCACGTGGACAATTGATGATTTAGCAAAATACGACGCGGTAATACTAGGCATAGCACCAATACTTAGCTTGTCAGCAAATAAAGCTTATAGCATTCTCTCGCTAATTGACACGCTAAAAGACGATAAAAGACTATTGCTATTTATTGATGCGCCTGAACCTGCAAAAGTCTATGCTAGTCTTAAATCGGCAAGCAAAGACTACAACACGAGACTGTTTAAGCCGTTTTATTCTAAAAGAAAAGATTATAACACTGAAGCAATAGCATCTAAAGTAGCCACTGCAATTGAGCATTTATTGAGTAAAAAATGGCCTACTATTTTATGTCCGATGTTGCCGTGGGATACCAATCAATCTATTAGCAATAATTTGCCTGAAGTTATGTCTACATCAATTGTCGGCGTGCATGTAGACGCATGCTATTTACTCGGAGGCGCGCAACTTGCGACAAATAGTCGCAGAGCTATGCATTGGACTGCAGAATCTCCACGCTCAGCTTGGACTGTTGATGTAGCTAAAAATCTTATGTATCCTCACATTGCAATAAAAACCGGCAAAATTAGCAGTGACACTGTTAGCATTAATGCAATTTCTAATGGTATTGGCATGCTATTTAGTCCTCACGGCGATAAAAAAACGTGGTGGTCTCCTCGTGTACGTCAAGCTTTGTACACGCTTACTCCAGTTGTAACTGAGTGGCGTTTAGCAGGCGCTATTGGCTCAGCGTGGACACATTTAGCAGCTGGAATAGAAGAAATGTCGCATATAGACAGGTATGAATTGGCGGTTGTTCAGCGTGAACAATATAATAATTCATTACCAAAAATGAAAGACGTAGCAATGCAAGTACTCAAAGAAGCAGGTATCACTAGTAATGTCAACATTCCTATTTAATAACTGGCTGCGGGCAACTTTACAGTTGCAGCAAGCGGCATATAAAGTAGACTACACCGTGTTGCACGGCAATGCACCTGATGATTTGCGCGCGCTCATTGATTACATACGTTGGAATATGCTTGCAATTGATGATGAACTTGCAGAAGTGCGCAAAGCTATATCTTGGAAACCTTGGCAGCATGATGAACCGTACGCTGACCGTAAAGAAATTATAAAAGAATGCGTAGATGTTCTTCACTTTGTTGCAAATATATTGTGCGCGGCCGGCGCCACAGACGCAGAACTTGATGCTGAGTACTTAGCTAAAATGCAAAAAAACGCAGACAGACAGAAAAATGGATACAAAGTACGCGACATTGGCATGAAATGCACTAAATGTGCGCGTGCACTAGATGACTATGATATTAATGCATGTTATGATTTAGCATGCCCCGGGAAAAAGGACATACAGTAATGGAAAAAATAAAAAACGATTGGGTAAACGAACAGCTTGCCCAAGCTAAAGTGCCAGTAGCCGTAGGCGTAGCAGTAAAGAGTCTGTTAGACGCCTGGAATAAGTGTGCACATTTAGATCGACATGGTCAACATGTGCTCACAGTATTTAATAAACTTGTAGTTAATGAAGCTCTGGTTTTAGACAGTAGCGACGAGCAATGGATTAGCGCTCAACCGGGTGCTATCAAAGTAGGCGACACCGTTCGTGTACGAAGCAATGCATATGCTGCTGAGGCTGGTTTATTGCACAATGGAAGAAAAGGCCGTGTAATAGCAATAAGGTACGGTGACATAATTATACGCACAATTGACAATATAGAACCTAGCTTATCAAGCGCGCACCATTCACCGCATCATTTAGAAAAGCTTGTAGTGCGGCAATGAGAGTTAAAGTTCAGTATGAAGTTGTCGGTTCAACAATCGATGAACTGATACAAAATGCAAATATAGCTTGGCACGCATTAACAGATGACGACGAAGACTTGCCATCAACTACAGAACTGCACATTACTGAAAATGAAGCAACAGAGTACAAAGGCACAGTGTACACTCAAACAACGGTGCTACAGTGACCGAGCGAGAAACTGCGCTCGCGCTTGCGGCGCAGTACACGACTGGTGCAAGAGACGCGCAGTACGGTGGTCCTAGCGCTAACTTTAGCAAAATAGCAGCTATTTGGACTGTGTTATTTGATCGAAAATTTACTAAAGAAGATGTTGCAACTGCAATGATTGCAGTTAAAATAGCCAGACTAAGTTCTGACTTTGGCTTTCAAAGCGACACCTGGATTGATATAGCCGGATATGCAGCATGCGGCTATGAAGTGGGAAAGATTGATAGCGAAAAATCCGAATAGTCCGTGATATAGTGTGCATATACACAAAGAAGAATTGAGATAACGATGTCACTTAATTTTATAGATTGTAACGGTCTTGCCGGGTTTATGAGTCTTGGATTTGTAAACGCTGGAATGAGCATGGTCTTACGCACTGGCACGCTAAACTTTGGTGCGCCTGTAGCAGAGGCCAATCGACACTACTTAGGTAATAGCTGGAATTCGTATTTTACAGAAGGCGAAGACGAATGGCCAACACAGGAAGCAGATGCTGTTATTGGCTGTCCGCCGTGCTCTGGTTGGTCTGTGTGGTCTGGCCCTAATAACAGAGGCGAAGACGCCGCTGCCCACGAGCATACGCGAGCATTTATGCGGTATGCAGCAAAAGTAAAACCAACGGTAGTTGTATTTGAATGCGTGCAACAAGCCTACTCTCAAGGGCGTGCGGTAATGGTGAAATACCGCGACATGCTTGAAAATTTATCCGGTAAAAAATACGACTTACATCACGTAAAAATGAATAATTTACAGGTAGGCGGCTTTTCATACCGACCTAGGTATTTTTGGGTTGCTATACGAGAAGGCATACCATTTGGCGCAATGGCTACAATGCCTGAATCAGTACCAACAACAAATCAAGTTATTGGCGATTTAGCTTCGCTTGAACTTACGTGGGACTCTCAAGCATACAATGCAACACCGTCAACATTTGTAGAATCTCTTATAAGCAAAAGTGGCACAGTTACTGGTCATATGAATAAAGACAATGCTAATGCAAAAAGAGTTAAAGAAATTTTTGACATTGTAGGTAATAACGGTTGGCCGCCACGGCACGATGAAGGACAAGTACTAAAAGTAGCAGTAGAAAAAAATAATGACGTGTTTCCACAGTCGTGGGCACGTCAAGAAGAAAAGCTACGCAAAAAAGATTTTTACGTTGGTTTTTCTAATGCCGCGCGCTGGGACGGCAATTCGTACTGCAATGTGCTTACTGGTGGATGTATGGACCACGTTGTGCATCCAACACTTCCACGGCTTATTACTCACAGAGAAGCCGCGCGCATACAAGGCTTACCGGATGACTGGGCAATTATTCCCGTTAAAGACTACAGTTTTCTTGGTGCTACGTGGGGCAAAGCAGTAGCAAGACAGGCATCAGAATGGATTGCTAAAGCTGTAGTATCGGCACTAAATAGTGCACCTAATGGTCCTTCTGGAGAACTTATTGGAGATAGAGAGTATTTAATAGAGACAGACAAAGGGTTTAGTCGAAGTTTTGTTAAAAAGAAGTGGTATAGCTGATTTATCTATGATGTCTATGTTTTTATCTGCATTAGAAGTGATTAGACCTACCTAGCAGCATTCTTACTAATACACTAACTAAAGTATCTACCGCAATAAAGGAGATGATTCTAGTGATTATATCAAATGATTACAAGTGGTTATCAAATGCAAAATGTAAAGGTCTTACTCACATATTTTATGCTGCGTATAGCGAGCGCCCCCAAGCTAGAGCACTGCGCGAACGTAAAGCCAAAGAAATATGCAAAACATGCTCTGTTATTGAGGAGTGCAAAGCGCTAGGGCGCGCCAACTGCGAGCTAGGAGTATGGGGTGGAGAAAGCGAAGAAGACCGCTATAAGCTTGGATTTATTAACGTTTCAGATATGTCACTAAAAAGAAAAATGAATCGTATTTACGCCGCTAAATAATTTTTACATGCGCAAAAATTTTACTGTTTTTGATATTATTGTCACATATGAAAGAGCTTCGCACTGGACAAACACTTTGGTCTGAATGGTTTGGCTATGGTTTTACACCGTGCAATAGTTTGTCTATTGTCTATAGCACAATAGAGCATGTATCTTTAGATACAGAAGTAGTGATTCGCGGATTAGCTTCGCTTTTACAGCGTGAAGGAATAGTTGAATCGCTGGGACAAGGATATAGCAAAGCAGAAAAAAGTAAAGTAGTGCACGGCTATGCCGGTGTAATAGATAACTCGCGCGAAATGTATGTATGTAATTTTGCTGGAGAAACGCGAGAAGGCGACAACGTCGATAAAGTTTATGAAGTTACTTGGGTAGAAGTTTAGTAATGAGACTTAGCGGAGTTGGCAGTGTTGCTTGGCACGACGATGCAGCATGCGCGCATCCGCGCAATGCGCATATGCGAAAATTCTTTTTTTCTAAAATGTCTAAAGAAAAATACATGGCTAGAAACTTATGCTACACGTGTCCCGTGCGACGCCAATGTTTACAATGGGCATTAGATAACAAGCAAATAGACGGAGTATGGGGTGGAAAAGACGAAGGCGAGCTAAGACGCGCGCTGTCTGTGTCCTATGAAGGTCAAGAAGTGCGCAAAAAACGTTTTCCAAATTGTCCATTTTGTGGCGCGCGTCCTAATAAACTAAGCGTGCGCACCGCCGATGCGCCGGGCGGCGGGCGGTGGACAACAGTAAAAATAGTAAAGTGTGAAGAATGCAATTTTGATTGGACAAGTCGTACTAGCGCAAATGCTGTTGAAGCATACATTTTTGCGCAAGAAACTAAAAAAGCTAAAATAGAAAAAGCTAAAGAAAAGAAAAATAAAAAATCAAAGAAGAAGAGAGCCAGCGTAGAAAGAAAGATTACTAAGTAGCCTTTTATCTGTTGGCGCCATTTCTAAAGCTATAGTTCCGTATCTATTTGCTTTTTCATAGTCTTTTAGATTATATGCGCTTATTGCGGCTAAATCGTATGGCGTAAAATCCCACGAGTCTGCTTCAGTCAGATATTCTAAAGGACGCTTTTCAATAGCTAAAGCTTGCTCCGCATACTTTAGCATTTTTAGCCAATTAAACTTGCTATAGTAATACTTTGCAAGATCAACGTACGGTTCTCTGCTGCTCGATGACTCGCGTATTGCTTGCATGAGCCAGTACTCGGCTTCTTGCGGCTTGCATTTTGCTATAAATCTGTATGAAGCGCTGCGTTCTGCCCCCCACGTTGCTGTAGGCAGCAGTAAGTGTCTTTGAAATTGTTTAACTGCTTCTTCATATTTGCCATAGTAGTATAGCTCTCTAGCATAATAAAACGCATTTCTGTCGCAGTGCGGGTCTTCTTGAACTGCTATTTCTAACAATGGCATGTACCCAGATCGAGATTTTGTATTGTCCGGATGATGGTGAATTTCAAAGTTACACCATTCTTGTTTTTCTTGCATTACACCGTATGGCATTAACACTTCGTGAACTGGATGTTTCCATCTATAGCCGGCTCGTGCGTGTACTTTATCGCCACCATACTGCAATCCCGGCGCTCCGTCGTCTGCCCAACTCCAAGTGTATTTATATCGCGGTCTAGTTGCGCCGCGGTCTTTAGCTATTTGTAACTCACTTCTCCAGTTTTCACAAATAACTTCATCCATATCAAGCGAGACGCAGTAATCTATGTCTTTGGGCAGTGCGGCTAATGATGCATTTCTAGCAACGTCAAAACGCCAAGGAACTACATTAACATTAATTGTATTGATTCCTAATTTTTTAGCATATTTAATTGTATTGTCTGACGATCCCGTGTCAGCTATTAGCAAATAATCGCCGTCTTTGCAGGAATTGTACCAAGGCTCAACAAACTGCTGCTCATTCAACGCTATAGTATAAAAAGCTACTTTTACTGCACTCATGCAGTAATACTATCATTTTAAAGTGTAAAAAGTAAACTTTAGAATATGAAGTTATTTGCTAATTTAGGATACTGAATAAAGAATCCGGTGCCTTGTCCATAGCCAGTGCCGTCACCACTTGATGGATTATAGCCTTCAAAATTGTTATAGCCTACATAAAACATTTCGCCATTGCTATACTCTAATGACAGCGTCATTTGGTTTGCATGTTCAAAGCGTTTAGTAATTGCAACAATACCCACACCATGATAAGGCAGGTACGGCGTTATTTCGCGAGGAGTTACAGTAGTGTTCCAATCTGCACTTACAATACGATTTTGCATTGTTGTGCCGCTGCCGTACCAACCAAAAGTGCAGTATTTGTTAGTGCTAGTCTTAACCCACACTGTCGAGTAACTGTCTCCACCCAAGACCCACATGTGCGTAATAAAACCTTGAAAGCCGTCAGGCAAAGCAGAGCATAATGTAGGCACTGTTCTGTTTGTAGTTGTGCCGTCTCCAAGTTGTCCGTAGCCATTATAGCCCCATGCGTACAACAAACCATCTGTTGTTAGCGCGTAGAACGAGCCGCTTGCGCCGCCAGACCCAGTTAACTTTGCCCACAGTTTACCAGCAGGGCGTGTAACTTGACCATATGTGTATGCGTCTGTGGACTGCGCAACGTTTGTGCCAAGCTGACCGTGGTTAGACTTACCGCATGTATATATGTGATTGTCTGAAAACAATATAGCAGTAACTAATCGAATGCTAGCGCTAGTTATGCTTGAGCGTAGCATGCACACAGTCAGTGGATACGAATTAGGAGTTACAACAGACTCAAGGTTAGTCATACGCGTAGGTTGTGTCCTATTTGACGTGTCACCGAACCCAAGATTTCCTGAGTTATTATTTCCCCAACCGTAAATTTCATTGCTGTTGTTCCATGCAATAGTGTCACTGTAATAATCAGAACATCCTGAGTTCTGAAAGCTAGTCATTGTCTTGCCCAAGCGATTGATTGATGTTTCACCAATACGTACAAAAGTTGTTCTGTTTGTAGTTGTGCCGTCTCCAAGTTGTCCGTAGGCATTATAGCCAGCAGCGTATAGTTCACCTTCAAGAGTTTGCACAAAAACAGCATTTAAGTTGCCGTTTGAGGCTTCACCATCATATGTTACTTGAACTTCGACGGCTGTTCTACCTTCAGTATCGCCAAAAAATGAGTTTCTAGTAAACACGTATCGGTTATTTGTATCGCCAAGTCCAAACTGTCCATAACCGTTATAACCTACAAAATACACTCGACCGCGTTTTGTGCAAAGTGCTTGCATTGATAAGTTGCCTGTAACAAAATTTATTTCGTCATTTTTAGCAAGCCCGGCTTCGTCAAATTGACAATATTCTGGGATATTGTTATATCGATTGCCTGGGTACGTTGTGGGATCAAATTGGTTAGACATTGCATTATAGCCTAAGCCACCTTGACGATTAAAGCCTGCTGATTTAAGCGATCTACGATCAGGCATAATCCATGTGCCAAGTGTCTGGCCTTGCAGAATTCCTTGTCGTGAACGCGGCATAATACTTGACTGTGTAGCCTCATATTTATACGGATCCCAAGCGCGTGGAGCATAAGGAATAAGTTTATTGTTTAGTCTGCCTTTTGGTGCGCTCCAGTGGAGGTCTTTTGTCGTGCCAGAAATATATATTGTGCCACCCATTACCGCATGGTTTTGACACACATAGTAAAGAGTGCTTGGCGCATTGGCAGGAACGTCATAAATTATAGTTCCAGATGAAGCACCGTTATTTGTAATACCTGCAGCTACAACATTTGCTGCATTGTATGCGCCTGGAGACGTCTGAATCCAAAACGGATGGCCAGATGCATTTACTTGAATTGTATAAACTGTACCGCGAATTAAATTAAGTGCAGAGTTATTGTAACCGTTAACAACATATGCGCTACTGCCGCTATTTGTAACTGTGATCGTTGCAGCGCCTGAGCCGCCAGATGTGAGAAGGTAATCGTTATTGAATGTGGAGTTAACAGTCGACGCTACACCTCCAGTAGTTGCTGCAGGTATGCCGAAAAGAGTAGAAGCAGCTTGATCTGCTGGTACTGCAATCTGCACCCAAGACGCGCTCATCAGCTCTTCATTTTGCGGTAAAAGTAATTGAATTACTCCAAATTGAGACGTGCTTAGCGGATTCACATACACCATGCTAGACCATGGCGCAGTGTCAACACCTGGTACTGTAAAAGTAACTATTTTATTTGCTTCAGTGTAAATTCTTTGACGATTGTTTGCATCTAAATATGCATATGTTGCTGCGCTATTGCCGTATTGCACGTCATTTCCACGTGCGCCTGAAATACCGCGTACGGTGTCAGTAGCTGAAACACGCAATGCAAAAGGTTGCGCAGCAGATACGGCCGAATAGTCAAATGTATATGTGTAGCCTCGCACTAAACGTAGTGTAGGATTTACTGTAGAACTTACAATAGCAGATGTAGCAGAAGTGTAATTAACACTGCCTATGTTTGGCCAGTTTGCTACCGAGTAGCCAACTTCGCCAAAAACTTTAGCTTTTGTTACGCTTGGTCGTACTTCAGTACAACGAAATGTAGTACCACTTGTTGAAAAATTAAATCTTGTCATATCAGGCGAGCCCGCTGGCGCAGTTGGCGGCACGCCTAGTGCGGTATCAATTGCCGCATATGACTGCCCTTTGTACGATACTGCATCATTTTTTGCGTAAGTAGCTGTAGCATCATATTCACCGCGCCAGTTAAACTTAACTCCGACCAATAATTGATTTGACATATTTACTCTTTCTAATCTAAATTATGCAGGATATTTAGGTAATTCACCAAGTTCTGCGAGTTCTTCTTCTGTAACCTCTGCAAACTCAAGGTCGGCAGATGGAGCTGCAGCGCTAACGGCGTCTGTATTAGGAAATCGCATAAAAGAACGATCGCCTACCGTGCCAACAAAATCTATTGGTCCACCAGTCCAGCCACCACTAATTGGCAAGTGCTGTACATTACCGTTTTCATCTGTGCGCTTATAACCGTATATGATTGGAGTTGTCATTATTTCACCTTTTTTATGTGTAAATTACTTGTCGTGGATAGTAATTATACGGCTGGTCATTGCTGCCGTCGTGCGTTCCCGAGTTGCGTTGGTTCGGGTCATAACCGATGTAAAACATACGGCCATCATCGTAAACTAGGTGAACTCCTGAGTTACCACCGGTAATATATGAAGGCACGATGTTAATCAAGCCAACGCCTTGGTTAGGCAAGTTACCAGTGATTTCAAGTGGATTCATAGCGCCGTTCCAAAGGTTTGGAGTATAAATTTGCGAGTGCGTAATGCAACCATAGTTTGCATAGCCCCACGACGCCCAACGGCCTGTAGTCGTGCGCACAAACACAGTCGTGTATGCTGTAGGCGTCGTGTCACACGAGCCCCAAGCCCATACTTGATCAATGTTGCCTTGAAAACCGGCAGGCAGCATTGTGCACAGAGTTGGCGATTGACGATTGCTGGTTGTGTTGTCTGCAATATGACGTTGGTTGTTATTGCCCCACGCATACAAGAAACCGTCTGTTGTTAGCGCAAACAATGTAGTTCCAGAGCCGCCGGATGACCACAGTCTGGCAAATGTTTTACCGGCTGGGTTAATTATTGCTTGCCAAATGTCAGAGTTTTGACTATCTGCGCCGCCGAGACCAAGCTGTCCTTGATATGATCGACCAGTGACATATATTTTGCCGTCTGACATTAAGATAAGCGTTGTTACTCTGTCATTGTCATTACCACCCATATGCATAATTACGTCAATTGGAGTTGCGCCAGCAGTAATTAATGATTCAAATTGAACTAATCGTTGTGGCGAGTTTTGTTGCGTTGTGGTGTTAAGACCAAGTTGAGACTGGTTTATGTTACCCCAGCCATAGTATTGGTTAGCCGAGTTCCATGCAATAAGACATGAGTTGCTTACAGATGATTTACTACTAAATTGGAAGTCTACTACAGTAGCTCCACCAGCATTTAATGTTGAAGCACCAATTTGCACCCACGAAGTTCTATTAGTTGTATCGCCTTGACCGAGTACTCCAGCGCCATTATAGCCTGCGCCAAATAACTTACCTTCAGCAGTGCGAACAAAAAACGCGCACGTAGTCGTGTCAGATCCTTCGTAAATTTTTGGTATTTTTACATCAACTGCGGTATTTGAAGTTCCAGGTCCAAAAAATGTGGATGCTGAAAATATGAATCGGCTATTTGTATCACCAAATCCAAACTGTCCATAACCGTTGTATCCGGTGAAATACACTCGACCCAATGTAGTTACTGCTACTGCAGACGCTTGATTTCGCACTACATGCGAAAAATACTCGTTATCAAGCAGTGGCGTATCAAATTGACAATACTGCGTTTGGTTGGCTCGGTCACCTGGGTACGTTGCGGTAGAAAATTGGTCAGACATTGCATTATAGCCTAGATTCCAATGCCACTGGTAGCCGGCTGCTTTGATTGCTTTACGGTCTTCAGTTACAAAAAACATATTGCCGTAGCCAGGATGTGTGCCGTTAGGTGTAACTTGCATGCCGCCGCGGATATACCCCATCGATTGGCGCGCAAGCATTGTGCCAGCAACATGACTATTAACTCCGGTATATGGTTGCGAGTTGACTCGCCCGGACGGAATTGTCCACACTGGGTCGCCACTTGAGCCTTGTGCAAGAACCATGCCAGGCGCAGTGGCGGCAGCCAAACGGGTTAAGCCGCTTGCACCATAGTATGGAATGTCGCCGCGAGTTGTCAAAACAGTTGATGCGCCGCGCGATAGTGCATTCCAGTTTGCACTAATAACACCGCTAGTAATTGGCGCTACGCCTTGCGAAGAACCGGCCACACATACATATGAATCACCATTGTGGTACACTGCGTCGTTTAAAGCATATGTTGTTTCTGCTGCATAAACGCCAAGCCAGTTAAGACGAATTTTTCCTAAGTTAATAGTTGCCATTTTGTGTGATCCTTTTGTTTATTATGCTGTTAATACTAACTGTCCGCTTGCGTTTATTGATGGTACCATTTCGCTAGGCAAAATAGTGTAATTAATGTATGAACTTGCGCTAAATGTACCTTCTGCGTCTACTTCTGCAATAAGTTCACCGCTGCTATTCACATTAAAACCTAAAAATGTAGTTCCGTGACTAATCCACTTAGTGCCACTGTACATACTCAAGTTACTAGTGTCAGTTTCAACAATAACTTGTCCTGCCGCTGGTTGTGCTGGTCTGGTTGTCGAAGTGCTTACTGTCACAGCGCCTAAAACATTGCCAGTAGCTAAGCTAGTGTAAGTGACGCCGGCGGTTGCAGCTGAACTTGCCATTAAAAATGTGTTGTCTGCGCCTACTGCAACTCTTGAAAGTACATCTACTCCTGTTGCTGCAATTATGTCACCTTTAGCATTTGCAATTGCTTCTGTTACTACACTTGAACCTGCTACTTGCAATGTGCCAGCAACGGCTATATTTCCAGTAGTTGTTAAATGACGTAATTTAAGATCGCCATATACTAAGCCTACTTCGTCAAAGTCAACTGTAGTTGTTGGCTTAGTTGTTGCATTAGCAAACAATTTCCAAACACCGTCTGTAGCGTCTTTTGCAAAGCCGCTGTATGTACCGCGATTAGTTACTGTTGCGGTGCCAGTCGCTGAAGCTGCAGCAACGTTTGCAGCAACTTTTGCAAAACTAAATCTATGAGGCGAAGTTACCGTAACTGCAAGAATTCTATGAGTGCCATTGAATGTAGCATCTACACCTGTAACTTCTACGTAATCATTAACTTTAAATGAATGTGCGGCTGAAGTTGTTAATTGTGCTACATCGCCTGTTAATGATTTATTTGTAATGGTTGCTGTTAGCGTAGACGGCAGCGGATGTGCTGATTCACCAACAAACGCAAAGTCAACTGCATTACCTGAGTTTGTGCTTGCAACATATATCATTGGATCGACAACTGCGACGTTTGCTGTTTGGAATGTCGTGCCGGCGCCTGCAACTGAAATGGTGCCTTGCAACGAAAGATTGCCTTGAATATCCGCATTACCGTTTACAAACATGCTGCCGGTAATGCCAAGGCCACCGGCTACAACCAATGCGCCGGTTGTAGCTGACGTTGAGTCAGTTGCAATGTTAATTTTTACTTGTTGATTAGGTGTAATAACTAGTTGTTCATTGCCGGTAGTTAGTCCGCCTGCCGCGAGAATAATTTTATTTTCAGTACCAGTGCTACCAGTAGCTAGTACTAAGTTACCGGCACCAGCGCTACCGATAGGCGCTTCAGTGAAAATATAACCATCGTGCGCGCCGGTAAGCGTAAACAACGGGTCAGAAAACGTAGATGATGTAACACCCATGTCAATGTAGCCTGACTGATCGGCTCCATTGTTTGCATATGCAATAATGTCAGTTGAAGACGTAGTTGAATTACCAGTATTGCGAAATGCTAATTGCGAATAATTTGATGCTGCTGCCGATTGGAATACAGCAATTGGATTAGTAAGAGTTGCAGCAAAAGTAGCAGCACCAGTACCTACACCAATGAAAGAAAGATTTTCAAGTGTCATGTTACCTGACACTTTAAAGTCGCCAAGTACGTTTAGATTACCTGAAATACCTACACCACCAGCAACTGTCAATGCGCCGGTTGTAGCTGACGTTGATGCCGTTGCAATAGCAATAGCAACTTTAGTGTCTGGCACAATTGTCATTTGTGTGTTAGCAGATGTCAAACCACCAGCGGCAAACACAATGTTGTTGTGCGCGCCAGTGTCGCTTGTTGCAAGTACAAGATTACCGTTACCAGTAGTACCTACTGGAGCAGACATAAAAATGTAACCGTCATGCGGACCAGTAATGCCATAGGTAGTTGAATCAAACGAAGTATTTGTAATACCCATGTCAATCCAACCGTTGTCATCGTCGCCTGCGTCTGCTTGAGCAATAATGTCAGTTGAAGCTTCAGTGCCGACATCAGCAGCGTTAACTACTGTAAGTTGCGCGTATGAACCCTGTCCTGGACCCGTAACTGCATCTGTGTCCATCTTGAATACAGCAAGTGGATTAGTAAGATTTGCGCCTGTTGCAGCAGCACTTGGACCAAAATAGTTAGGAAATCCTGATGTAGAAATTGTAAGTACGCTTGGTGTGTTTGTCCACACTGGGTCGCTGCCGTCAGTTGTGAGAAGCTTATTTGCGTTTGAATTTTGCGCTGGCAAGTAGTCAGCACCGGCAGCAACAGTTGTCCAATAAGCGTCATCAATAATTGTAGTAACTCCAGAAGTAAAGTCTGCATTTGATATGTATGTAGAACTACCGTCTGTTACTAAGTCATTGTACAAATAGCTTGTTTCAGGTGTCCATGCGCCGCGCCAACGCATGCCGCCGCTATACAATGTCCACTTATTTAAAGTAAGATCAGCGTTAAATGTTGCTGCGGCTGTGTGCGTAGATGTAGCAATGTATGTGTTGCCACCGCGCTGCACAATATCGTTTTTTCGATATGTAACGGCAGTTGTCCAGTTGCCTGCGTAGTTTACGCCGTCAGTAAATATCTGCCATGACGCGCTGCTGCCTACTTCGCCGGGCACAACGTTTGTGCTTGCGGCTAATGCTAAAAATGCGCGACCGCCAACTGTTACAATGTCATTAGGCACATATGCGGTAGTAGACGACCATGAACCTTTTACTGCAATGCCATCACTAAATAACGCCCAGTATGCGCCTACTGTTGGCGCAAGACCTGAAGTTGTTTGTTTAGCTACATAGCTGCGGCCGCCGTAAGTGACAATGTCATTTTTTTGATATGACACGCTTGACGAATATGCGCCTTCAAATTGCAGTCCGTCAATGAATTTAACCCAATACACTGTATCGGTAGGAGGATGATTAAGTGTAGGCTCAATTGCAGAATACAAAATACCGCCAAAAGCTGCAACATCTGCAACTGCATATTGTGTACTTGGTGAGTAGTCGCCTGTGAAGTTGATGCCTTCAAGCATCAAAGCCCAGTGAGAAGTGGTTGTTGGCTGCACGTTTGCAGCAGCATTCATATTGATATATACGTATACATTGCCGCCAAAGCGCACACAATCGTTTACTTCATATGTGGTTGCAGAAGAATAGCTTCCAGCAAAATTAAAACGAAGTTTTCCAAGATCTATGATCTGTGCCATTATCGTACCTCCACCAATAGGTGTCCAGTGCTATTATTCCACGAGAATACAAGGTTGTTTGTGGTCCAAATCCAGCCGCGATAGGCATTTGGCTGAACAATGTACGGCGTGCCATCTGTGTTTGTTTCAGGCAGAGTTATTTGTTCTGGCGATGTTGGTAACACTTTTTCTGCTGTTAGACTACCTGTATCTGGTGTAAATCTAATGCCATAAAACGTTTTATTTGATACTTCTTCAAAATTCAAGTAATCAGGTGCAGGCATAAGTATGCTCTTTCAGTTAGACTATAATACGCGAGTTCATGCTAATTGTATACCACTAAACTGCTTTTATAGTTGTGTATTTGATTAATGTAAGTCAACGCAAACAATTATATGCCGCGCGTGCCATACACGCGCGCTAAACCTATTGTTGTCGGTAGTGGCGTGACCCAGCCTGCGTCGCCTCTACTAACTAAATCTACTATTAGCACTTCATGTTTAGGTAAGTATAATGGAATGCTTAGCAGTTCTACTGCGTCTCTCCCTGGAACTCTTATATTACTTTTTACAATCGTGTCTACGTCTGCGAGACCTGTTCCACTAATTGTAGTTACTTTTACTACTACAATAATACTGTCAAACAACATATTTTCAATAATAAGTGAATCAACAAGACTATTTGCATCCGTGTAGCTAAACAATGCTGGCTGGTTAGCAATTAAGTACTCTTCATGTGAAAATGGAAAACCATTTTTCATAGCAGTGTTTTTAATGTATCCAGGCATATAGTTCCTTACTAACGGTTAAGCATTTCGTAAAGTTGGTCAAGACCATTCACGGTAAAGCCAACATTTGATGTTGTTGCTCTTGCGTACAGTATGTCTCCTGGATTTACACTAAATCTTATAGACTCCCAAACATCAGACGGCCCAAGCACAACATCGTATGCATAAAATGACATTGATGAATCGTTGTTATTTGCTGCTTGTGAAGGCTTTACCCATATTTTTATAGATGCAGCAGTTGTGCCTCTATTGCACGCTGAGACTGCGCACAAATAGAAATAGTTTGCGGCTGCACTAAGCAATTCAACAGACGTATTTGCGGCAACATTACCTACTGTTACTAGTCGTTGAATTGGTGTTGGCATGTTAACAATCTCCTACTATAGCGTTCATTGACTAAGCCACCAAGCAGCAGCAAAACCGCCGCCGCCGCCGCCGCCGCCTGAACCTGTCGGACCAATAAGTCCTTGCGGTCCTGTTGGACCTACAAGTCCCTGCGGGCCTGTAGGACCGATAATAACTCCTCTATTAGTCCAGGACAATGTAGATTGCACCCAAACCATAAGTGTACCGTCAGCTAATAAATACGCATCACCTATTTGACCGACTGGCTGCGCTGATGTTAGTTGCGCCAGTGTGTCATATTGACCTTTTATTGTTGTTGGTACGCCCTGCGGTCCTGTCGGTCCTGTTGGCCCTAACACTGTTGAAGCTGGGCCAGTCGGACCTAACGGTCCTGTTGGCCCAATAACTTGTGTGACAACTAAATTCCATGTCACGCCTGACCACACATATTGCTGCGTGCCAAATGTGTATAGTGTGCCTACACTTGGATTATTTGGAAAATCTATTACTGACATTATGCAAGCCTAGCCCACGGCGACGACACCGTGTTTGAATATGTACTGCGGACTGTTGGTAAGTCAGTTTGTGATCCAGCGGCGCCTGACATGCGTGGTGGCAGCGAGTTAATCATTGTAGGCGAACTTGTGTGATTCATATATACTGAACCAGCTACGGTGCCAATTATCATAATAGCAACTGCATAGCGTTGACCTGCAATTAGTTGATATGTAGCAGGATACGAGTCAGCTGCAACAAATGATCGTGTATACAATGTCGAAATTTGTGAAAGTAGTGTTGTATCAAGTGCAGTTTTTGCAACAAGCGTTGCAACGTCTAAACTGTCTACTGTATACAAACCCATTTTGCCAAATGTTACATTTGTTGAAACTGTTGAGCCAGATACATAAGTTATGTTACTAACGGTCTGCGAGTGCAGTGGCGTAAAAAAAGTAAAAAATGCTACGCCATTAGCTAATGACGTAGTTGAATTAGTTGTTCGAGGCGAAGTATCAATTGCATTAGACGGGTAATGCAACACACCCTGTAGTGCGTCAAGCGATGGCGCGCTTATGTTGTACGGGCTAATTGCAGTACCTGCTGCAGTTTTAATTACATTGTTAACATTGTAGACTAAATTGGCAGTGTTGCTAATTCCGTGAATGTCACTACTGTCGGCAATATGATTGCTTACTGTAGATGACCATCTAGTGCCTGTTGCGGTAGTTGAGTCTGCTTCAAGAGTTGTGCCATCTGCGCCCACAGGAAGAGCTGCAATTGCATTGTCTGCGGTGCCAACAATGAGATCGCCTTTTCCATTTATAGTTGTGCGCAACAACACGTCTGCAGTGTTTGGAATACCATGCACATCCGTAACATCTGCTCGATGGTTTTCTACATATGTACTGGCCCAAAGCTGAGCTTTTTCAAGCGAGCCTTCTTGAGTTTCTAACTCTTCAACGTCAAAAATACCATGCACATTTGTTTGCTGCGATTCGTGCGCCGCTATTGCTGCTGAAATTGCAGCTGCAGATGCAGCACTTGTTATTACTGTTGGTGCAGATAATGTAGAAGTTGCGACGTCCCATGCAAGAGGACTAGTTGCATTTAGATACACACTGCCAGTTGGGCCAGTTGGACCTATTGCGCCAGTAGGACCTGTTTTTCCTAAACTTGAGTCTAAATTCCATGTTGCGCCAGTCCATCTAAATGTTTTATTTTCTACAACTACAACATCATTTATTGCAGGATTGTTTGGAAAGTCAATTGCCATAATTTATCCTATAACTCTGCATTAGCGGTGTAGCTATAAAATGTAGTACTTGAATTGTTTGACGCTTGCATGTGTCCATCTAATGTAGCAGTAAATGTTGCTCCAGACCCGACATTGAAAACCGGTGTCACTATAGGTATTGCGCGTTTACGGACTTTGTAAAACACTGTTGGATATGCAGCAGTGTATGCAGCAGCTGCTACTTGGCCAGTTCCCGCTGATTTTTCAAAGTATCGCATGCATCTTTGCAATTCGACATCTACTGGTCGTTGTTCAAAAAATGTAGAAATAGTGCCAGGCTCTAATTGAATTTCTGTAAATGAAATTGCGTTGCCTACTTGCGCGGCGGCATTAGCTTGATTTACTGCCATAGTGGCTAAAACATCATTTGTCCATGAAGTGCTAAGTGTACCGCCACTTGTGTAATTAGATCCTGCTGCAACATACAATGAAACAGTGAGACCGGTGTTTGAATTATTTTGTATTAACCCGCCGGTAGTGTCTGGTGGAAACGTAAGACTAACAGCCTGCCATTGATTAACAGAAGTTATTACATATTCTTTTGATATGCTTCTAATGTTTGCTGCATCTGCTAATTGAGCAATAAATGTGCCAGTTACTGAAGACTTAACATAAAATGAAAGCGTAAGTGAATCAGCATTTGCTGTGCCTTTACCTATGTGTTGAAGAAGTTGTCCTTCAATTCGCTGTTCTACTTTTAGTAATGAATTTGCATTTAATGAAGACTGTGGGCCAGTGTTAAGCAGTTGTAATGACGTAGTTGAAGCATTAACTCCAGTAAACTCTTTTGTTATTGTCCACGTGCCAACGTTTTCAATATGTGTGTGCCATCTATCCGTTGTGTAATAGCCGGAAGTTGTTATGCCAGACGCGCTGTTTGCACGTTGCGCAATTTGCATTGAACCGTTGATTAGTATATTTCTAAATGGTAAAAGCGATTGCCCTTGTGGTCCTGTCGGGCCAGTTGGTCCTGTTACGCTTGGTCCTGTCGGGCCAGTTGGTCCTGTTGAACCGCGTGTGCCTTGTGAGCCTGTAGGACCGGTTGGTCCACCTGACGGACCAGTTGGTCCAGTTGCTCCAGTAGGACCAGTGACACTAGGACCAGTCGGTCCAGTTGGACCGGCTATAGTTGATGCAGGACCTGCTGGTCCTGTTGGACCAGTAGCTGTTGGCCCGGTTGGACCAGCGTCATTTGCTGAAACTTCTACCCAGTATGAATCATAGTAAACATATGTGCGCATATTTGTTGTGTTTATCCACGCATCGCCGGACTGTGGCGTGCCGGGGTACACATCTGCTGCTATGTATTTTCCATTAGCACCAACAGGTCCTGGTACGCCAGGCGTGACAGGGCCGGCTGGCCCGGTTGGACCAGTTGGTCCAGTTACGGTTGATGCTGCACCTGTTGGTCCGGTAGGTCCACTGCCTTGTGGGCCAGTCGGTCCCGTTGCGCCAATTGGCGCGGCACCAACTTCTACCCAGTAGCTATCATAGTATACATACACTTTTCCAGTAGAAGAGTTAAACCATGATTGCCCAGGAGATGCATTTGTTGGCGGCGCACTTGATGAAAGCGCAAAAACACCTTGCGGTCCAGTTACGCTTGGTCCTGTTGGGCCGGTAGGACCGGGGATTACAGATGCAGCTCCTGTAGGTCCTGTTGGTCCAACTAAGCCAGATGGACCTGTTGGACCTGTTGGACCAGTAGGCGTAACACGGCGCACTTCCCAAGCAAAGCCTGTCCAAAACCAAGTTGTTACGCCTACAACAAGCTCTTGATTTATTTGTGGACTATTTGGAAAATCTATTGCCACTAAAACTCCAATTGATAATAAGTACTACTGATGCATTGCATTGGTCACACTCGTGATTATTCTACATTAGTTTCTAACGTGTCTTGTCCAGCATTTAATCTCTGGGCAAACTCTGACGCCCACGCTTCGCCAGCTTCATGCGACTCCCACGGTCCTGATGAGTCTACTATTGTAGGCCCGTCATAGATATCAACAATAAAAGTCTCAGTGTTAATTACATATGTATATGCCATTATTTCCTCATTACTATGCGCTGTACAAAATTACGCCGTTTGTACCAACTGCTACATATTTATCGTTTACACTATAAACTGCTGCATTTAATGTAGTAGAAACTATTGGCGTAATCTGAGTAAAATTGCTGATAGTGTGCATGCTTGTTGCTGTAGCAAAGCCCAATTTTCCAATAAACCCTGCTGCTAAAATGCCATATTTATCGTCAGCAGCTAAAGCAGAAATTGTAGTATTAGCAAATGACAAGTCTGTTGATGCAGTCCACGTTGTGCCGTTTATTGACATTGACATTGTGCCATTGTCGCCGGCCGCAATTGATAGTCCAGTCTTAGACGTGATTACACTACGTAATCGTAAAGTTGATAAAAATCCAGACACACGTTGAGTCCAGCTCGTCCCTGTTGTACTTGACGCTAACTTACCTAAATCACCAACAGCAACCCATCTATTATCGCCGTACGCTATTTTGTAAATGTATGTTGTACCAAAAGACGAAGTGCGCTGCGTCCATGATGTAGCATTTGTTGAAGTAGCCAACTTGCCGCTGCCACCTACAGCTACATATATGTTATTTCCGTAATCTATAGAAAGAATTGGCGCAGTGCCAAATGACGAAGTGCGTAGTGTCCACGTAATCCCATCAGTAGAAGTAGCTAACTTACCGCTACCACCTGCCGCTATCCACAAATTATTTTTGTATACAACTACATATATAGCAGTTGTGCCAAAAACTGTATTTATTGTTGTCCATGTTATGCCGTCAATAGATGACGCCATTTTGCCGCTATTACCTACTGCAATGTATTTATTAGCACCATACGCTACGTCGTTTATTATTGTAGTTCCAAACGGCTCGGTAGTATTTGCTATTGCCCAAGTCACGGGCCGTACTGGGCGTTTGGTCGTGCCAAATGCACCGTGTAGCGCGTGTAACATAACTAGTCAGATAAACTACCAAGTAGTATCCACGAGTTAGCTGCACGCTTTATTAGTGAAGCAACGGCGTATTGTCGCGACAGCGTGCGTTGATTTAGCTCAGAAACAAGTGATACACCTTCACTTGCATTTACGCTTGTTCTACCTGTATTAGTTTGACAAATTACTAGTTGCGTGCCAATTGGGAAATCAACAGCCGAATCTGCTAACACAGTTAGCACATTTGCAGACGCGCTGTTCATTTCAATAAGTTTACCAACATCAGTTAATGCAAGCGAGCGTGATGCTGTTGACGTTGTTGATAATAAATTAAAGAAAGCTGGACCAGTAGGTCCAGGTATTGTAGATGCTGCGCCGGCTGGTCCTGTTGGTCCGGTTACATTTGATGCAGCGCCTTCTGGCCCAGTCGGTCCAATTGCACCGGTTGGTCCGGTTACATTTGATGCAGCGCCTGTTGGCCCAGTCGGTCCAGGCGGTCCAACTGCGCCGGTAGGACCAGTTACATTTGATGCAGCGCCTGTTGCACCGGTTGGTCCGCCTGCGTCTGATACCAGTATGATACCGCGCATACTTGAGTGGAATGTGCATTGATATGTTAATGATGCAGGCGTATTAAACAAAACATCCCATACTATTATGCCCGAGTCGTCTCCCGGATTAGTTACACCGTCTGTGTATACTTGACTTACGTCATATTGAGTGCCGCCACGTTGAATGTTAAACGGATGACCTGTGGCATTTACATTAAATATATAGCGCATGCCGCGAATAACTACTAATGTTGGATTATTTTCATTGTTAATTACGTAGCTTCCAGATCCGTTGTTACTTACATAGTATGTAATACCGTTATTAAATCCTTGCGGTCCGGTTGGGCCAGTCACATTTGACGCCGCGCCCGTAGGTCCTGTAGGTCCAATAGGTCCTTGTTGCCCTGCAGGTCCTACAACAGTTGATGCTGCACCTGTAGGTCCTGTTGGTCCTGCTATACCTGTAGGTCCTGTTGGTCCTGCAATAGTCGACGCTGGACCGGTTGGTCCAGTTACGGTTGATGCTGCACCTGTTGGACCTGTTGGGCCGGTAGGACCTACCGGGCCTAGTGGCCCTAATGCACCGGTTGGTCCGGTTACATTTGATGCAGCGCCTGTTGCACCAGTAGGCCCTGTTGGTCCCGGTACAGTTGACGCTGGACCTGTTGGTCCAGTTGCGCCAGCATTACTTGACGCAGACTCAATCCAGTAGCCGTCATAGTAAACATACAGTTGACCAGTTGTTGAATTAAACCAAGCATCGCCGTTTTCTGCGTTAACAGGCGGTATTGATGCATTTAGCGCAAAATTACCAGCGCTGCCTGTTGGTCCAGTTACGCCAGGCGCACCAGGCGGACCTTGAATGTTTCCTACATTCACCCATGAATCTGGACTACCGTTTTGGCCCGGTGTCCATACAATTAAATCGCCACTTTCGAGTAAGTAGCCATCGCCAATGTTTCCTGTTGGATGTGCGCTTTGTAATGCAGCAAGCGTGCTATACTCGCCAAGAATTGTTACTGCTGCGCCTATTGGTCCTGTTGCGCCTGTAGGACCTGTCGGTCCTAACGGTCCTGCTTGAGTTGATGCTGCGCCGGTTGGGCCTGTTGCGCCTGTTGCGCCTGTTGCGCCTGTTAAACCAATTGCACCGGTTGGACCAGTTACGCCTGCTGCACCTGTTGGGCCTTGTATTTGTCCGACATTTATGTATGAATTACTTGAAACAGTCCACACATACAGTGCGCCTTGAATCAGATAACCATCACCCTGAGATGACGTTAATTCTGCGGCAAGTAAGTCAGCAAGAGTTGCGTATGAACCAAGAATTGTTACGCCTGAACCTTGCGGTCCTACTGCGCCGGTTGGGCCTGTTGGGCCAGTCTCGCCTGTTTCGCCTGTTGCTCCGTCTGCTCCTTTAATTACTCCTGAATCAGACCAAGCCGTTCCATTCCATGTCCAAAGGTTTCCAGCGAGACTGTCTGCGCTTTGAAGCAAAACTAAATATGTGTCGCCAATACTTGGGCTTGTGACCGTAACAGTCAGGTCGCCCCAATAATTAAATGTTCCTTTAAGTAATGAAGATGTTCCAGTTGGGCCGACTGCGCCAGTTGCGCCCTGTGGACCTGTTGGACCAATTTCACCTATTGGACCCGTTGCGCCAGTTGCACCTATTGGACCCGTTGCGCCAGTTGCACCTTGTTGTGAAAGTAAATATGGACTCCAAGACTCATTGCTTGTTCCAGAAGTTGGTGCATAGCCTGGATTATTTGGATTACCAGAACGAATATATTGAGAACCATCTACATATGTAACAAT
>SXGQ01253723.1_pt1 | contig 23986 bp, 17 predicted proteins | sample 3178371 | NCBI WGS metagenome assembly SXGQ01 (sample SAMN11356859, study PRJNA531348) | freshwater metagenome | isolation source: freshwater sample F1-20 | place: China: Fuxian Lake, Yuxi | collected 2017-12-25 | reverse complement strand
CGCGCAATGATGCGATCGCACGGTAGCTGCATCTCGCCGGTCGACGTGTTCAAAGACAACAGATAGGGCTTTTCACCACCGGGCGTTTCGCTCAGCGAAGCGCACTGTGTTGAATACAGACAGATGACCTTGCCAGCCTCGACGGTCTTCAAAATCAGTGCGAGGTTGCCGTCTTTGCAGCGTGAAAACTCGCCTGATCGGTTGACGAGATACACCGTGTTTTGCTTCGAGAGTGCGACGGCATTCTCGATAGCCGCATCACCAGCACCGACCACGACGATCGTCTCGCCCTTGTATTCGTCGGGATCGTCGAGCGTGTACTGCACGCAAGGCAAACCATCACCGGGAACGCCCAAGCGACGCGGATTACCCTGCAGTCCGATACCGAGAATGACATTCTCGGCAAGCACTTCACTGCCGTCCTGCAACTTGAGATGGAAGTCGCCTTTGGCGCCACTGATGCCAACGACCTCCGCACCGTAGCGAATATCAACCTTGTGCTCGGTGAGACCCTCGGCCCATTCGCCGAGGATCTTTTCGCGGGTCCCCGCTTCGAAGCGCATCGGACTGCGCAGCGGGAGAATATTGGTCTCAGCCATGACGTGCTTGCCCTTCTGGTACTTTTGGATCGTGTTCGAATGTGCTGTCGTTTGCTCGAGCAGTACATGCGATACGCCAACCTCAGCCGCACGGGCGGCTGCACTCAGCCCGCCCGGCCCAGACCCTACTACCGCAATTGCGACCTTCGTCGTCATCTCAACCGCCGTCTGCAAACTCCGGATACAGCGTCATGCCGCCGCAGACGAAAATCGTCTGCCCGTTGACGTAATCGGAATCATCGGAAGCCAACCAGACCGCAGCCTTGCCGATATCCGCTGGCTGACCAACACGACCGTATGGAATCAACTCGAGCAACTTTTCGAGCGCTTCCGGTGTTTCCCATGCCGGCCGGTTGATCGGCGTCGCGATCGCACCCGGGCCGATCGAGTTCACACGAATCTTTAGCGGAGCCACTTCCTGCGACAGACTCTGCATGAATAACTTCACGCCACCCTTCGAAGCGGCATAGTTCACATGCCCGGCCCAAGGAATGACTTCGTGTACCGAAGACATGCAGATGATCTTGCCGGCAGCCGGTGATCCACCCGGCTGAACCCCGCGCTTCATCATTTCGCGCACGGCGCGACGGCTACAGAGGAACATACCGGTCAGATTGACATTCATGACCCTGTTCCACTGCGCGAGTGTCATTTCGTGGAACGCGGCGTCCTGCTGCAGACCGGCATTATTTACGAGGATATCGACACCGCCGAATTCGGCCATCATCTTGTCGAACATCGCTTCGACCTGCACTTCGTCGGAGACGTCAGCCTGCACCGCGATGGCACGACCGCCTGCCGCTTCGATCGCGGCGATGACCGGAATCGTCCCCGCCGCATTGCCTGCGTAGTTCACGACGACATCGGCACCGGCCTGGCCGAGTGCCATCGCAACACCGGCACCGATACCGGAACTCGCGCCCGTGACGATCGCTTTCTGGCCTTTCAAAGGTTGGTAAGACATGAAATGACTCCTGCAGTTTGAGCAGCTAAATCAGTGGGAACGCCATTCGTCGATCAACGAAGCGACAAGACCGGTCCAACCCGTTTGGTGGGATGCACCGAGACCGACACCCGTATCGCCGTGGAAGTATTCGTGGAAAGTGAGGTAGTCGCGCCAGTGCGGATCCGACTGGAACTTTTCGATATTGCCGTACTCTGGGCGACGACCATTTGCATCACGCGCAAACACGGCAATCAACCGATTGGCATGGGTTCGAGCGATCTCGTCGATCGTCCAAGTCTTGCCATAGCGATCGGTGATCGTCAGGTCGTTACCGTGAGCCTTGGCGAGTTTTCGCAACGACTCGATCATGAGGAAGGCGGTCGGGAACCAAATCGGTCCGCGCCAGTTCGAGTTGCCGCCCTTGATCTTGCAGTCAGCTTCGCCCGGCTCGTAACCCACCTCGTTGCCGCCCAAGCGGAACGGATGCGCGAGGTGCGCGCGGGAGAGACTGCGCAGACCGTAATCGGACATGAACTCTTCGGGATCGCACAGCCATTGCAGCATGCGCTCCAGTTGCTGACGATCGACGATGGTCATCGCCAACGTCTCGCCTTCCGGATTGGCAATCCGTGAAATGCAGCGCCCAACGAGCTCGGAACGATTGTTCATGAACCAGTTCAGATTCGAGCTGAACTCCGGGAACTGTTTCAGCCAATCCGTCTCGAGACGCTCGACGGCATACATCGGGATGAGTCCGACCATCGAACGAACACGGATTTTTTCGTAGTGACCATCTGGATAACGCAGCACGTCGTAGAAGAAGCCATCGGTGTCGTCCCACAGGTCGTGGTCACGTCCACCCTGACGCTTCATCGCCGCACCGATGTAGACATAGTGCTGGAAGAATTTCGTTGCGAGGCTCTCGTACGTCTTGTTCTCTTTTGCAAGCTCCAGCGCGATACGCATCATGTTGAGGCAGAACAAGCCCATCCAGCCGGTCGCATCGGACTGTTCCAACACCGCACCACCTGGCAACTTTTCGGAACGATCAAACAGCGTGATGTTGTCGAGCCCGAGGAATCCACCCTCGAAGACATTGTTGCCGCGACTATCGACTTTGTTGATCCACCAAGCGAAGTTGATCAGCAACTTGTGGAAGCAGCGTTCGAGAAACGCGCGATCCGCCGTGCCGGAGCGGACGCGGTCCATGTTGTATACGCGCCAGACTGCCCACGGATGAACCGGCGGATTGAGGTCGGAGAATTCCCACTCGTATGCCGGGATCTGTCCGTTCGGATGCTGGAACTGCTCGAACAACATCAGCCACAGCTGTTGTTTGGCGAAGTCCGGATCGATGATGGCGATCGCGACGGTGTGGAATGCGAGATCCCACGCCGCAAACCATGGATATTCCCATTTATCCGGCATCGACAGCACACGCATCGAGTTCAGATGGCGCCAGTGCTGATTTCGAATGTGATTACGCGATTCCGGCGGCGGCAAATTGGGGTTGTCACCCTTCAACCATTGCTCGACGTCGAAGATGTAGTTCTGCTTCGACCACATCATGCCCGCAAAAGCCTGACGCTGAATGCGGCACTCGTCCTCTGTCGCACCCTTCGGGTGGATCGTCTGATAGAACTCGTCCGCCTCCCGACGCGCACGAGTGATCACCGTGTCGACATCGCTCAGTGACGCATTGCCGTCATCGGATAAACGGAAATGGAACACCACTGAACCGCGCGCCGGAACGACGCGGCGATAATGAACACCCGCTTTCGTGCCTTCGTGATCGTGGTTGATAGCCTCCGTCTCACCGTGAACGATGTGACGATGAAAGGCATCCTTGTAGAAACGTCGACCGTTCTCGGGCATGACACCGTACAACCGTTCGACGTTTGATTCGTTGTCGGTAAACATCGCCTCGCCATCAGCCTCGGCTGACAGATAGCGCTTTCCTAGCTGATATTTGAACGGCAGATTGGTAAGGCCGTCGGCCTCACTGTCGTCGACGACGAGGCGAACTTGCTTGCCGCGCTTGGCGCCGAGTTTGATGTTGGGTGGACGCTTCTTGTTCGCACCCCAGCCCCAGATATTACGGAACCACAGCTGCGGAATCAGGTGGATTTCCGAGTCGTCGGGACCGCGATTGCAGACTTCGACACGGACACACAGATCCTCTGGACCTTCTTTCGCGTACTCGACGAAGACGTCGAAGTAGCGATCTTCATCGAAGGTGCCGGTATCGAGCAGTTCGAACTCGGGTCCACGGCCGTGTCGACTCGCGTTCTCTCGCACCAACCACTCGTACGGGTACTCCGCTTGCGGGTACTTGTACAGGTACTTCATGTAGCTGTGCGTCGGAGTGCTGTCGATGTAGAAATAGTATTCTTTGAGATCCTCGCCGTGGTTACCCTCAGCCGGGATCAAGCCAAACGGGCGCTCCTTCAAGATCGGATCGCGACCATTCCACAGTGCCAAAGAAAAACATAACAACTGGTACTGATCGGAGACGCCAGCGAGGCCGTCCTCACCCCAGCGATACGCCTTGCTGCGCGACATGTCGTGGGTCAAGTTATTCCAGGCCGCTCCGTTCGCGCTGTAGTCCTCTCGAACCGTGCCCCACGAGCGCTCGCTCAAGTAGGGTCCCCAGCGATACCACGGCGAACCACCACGGGCTTGGGACAGCCGCTCATGCTCGGCCGTCTGCTTGGCTTTACCCATTTCAACCCCCCAATCAGAACGTCGCACCAGCTCTCGTCGGCTGGCCAGTCGTTGTTGTTGTTACCGCGCGGCCAACTCGACCCCGCGACTATTCGTCCAGACTGGATAATTTCCGAAATGAAAACAAGCGGGGTAGTGTGAAATTTGGGTGACCACCGTCAAACGTGACGACGCTTAGACTGAGTCTTACGCTCACAACGTGTGTCGCTGGTCGGCTTGGTGTAACCGACTCGCCAACTGCTTCATCAGTCGCAGTGCTTCGTCCGGGTGTGCGCCGATGAGATGCTCGAAATTCTCCCGAGTCATCGGCTCAACCTCGAGATCTGTCACGGCCACCACCGACGCCGAGCGCGGCAGGTCGAGCAGCAAGCCCATCTCGCCGACCCAATCGCCAGGGCCAAGTCGCGCAATCACTGCGTCATTCCCGTCTTTTTGCGCCTTCCGCACCTCCGCCTCACCGCGGCGGATCATGTACGCGCGATCCGGCTTCGCCCCCTCTTGAACCAGCACAGCGCCTGCCAAAATGCGTCGGTAACCGCACCCCTCGAACAGACAGGGATATTGATCCGTGTGATGTAGCTTGGCGCAGCCCGTGGCCGTCTTCTCGCCGCCGACACCGCGATACACCGCGACCGCGAGCACCGCCCCCACCATCGGGCCGACGAAGTACAACCACAAGTGATCGAACATCCCCATAAGCGCAGCCGGTGCAAAACTACGCGCCGGGTTCAGACTGGTCCCCGACACTGGTGCCTCTATCATCACCAGTACCGCAATCAGCACGCCCGCGAGGTAGGGCGTATAGCGCGCAACCGAGCGCCGATCGACCGCCCAAAAAACCAGAAATATCAATGAGAAAGTGATGATCAGCTCGGCCGCCAAGGCGATGGTTGCCGAGTAACCTGCGCCCGGTGTCGTCATACCGAGATTCACGGTCGCCGCAGCCTCACTGGCGAGGGCGCCGACAACCAGCACGCCAAGCACAGCACCCAATGTCTGCGCGAGCGCATACATCGCGGCATCCGTGTGGGTGATCTTGCCGCGCAACCAAAATGCAAAGGTCATTGCCGGATTGAGATGCCCCCCACTACGCTGACCCAACGGTGACAAGACCACAGCGGTACCGCCACCCGCAAACAAGATGCCGGTTGCCAATCGGCGCCACGGCTCGGAGGGGATAAGCTCGGCCATCATGCTGCCTTCGGACCACATGAACACGACCGCGCCGATACCGATCATCATCATGATCGCCGTGCCGAAAAACTCACTCAGATACTCAGACCAATTAAGCTTCATGACGTTGTCATCCTCGTAGCAACAAACCCCGTTGAAGAATCCGCCGGGATATGGCCTGCTAGCATCGCTCCAAAACGGATTAATTCAACTAGAAAAAATGGAGCGGAGGTTTTTTCAGTGATTCGCAACGATGTCGTGGCCAGCCTCGATCTGCCGCGCCGGGCGGCCGCGATCGTGCTCGCAGGTGGTCGGGGCAGTCGCCTGCTCGATCTCACTGCGAAACGCTCCAAACCGGCCGTCCACTTCGGTGGCAAATTCCGAATCATCGACTTTGCGCTTTCAAACTCGGTGAATTCTGGAGTGCGGCGCATTGCGGTGCTGACTCAGTATACGAGCCACAGTCTCATCAAACATATCCAAATGGCCTGGGGCTTCTTGCGCGGCGAACTCAATGAATTTGTGCAGGTCCTGCCGGCCAATCAAAGAATGGGCAGCGATGTGTGGTATCAAGGAACGGCCGACGCCGTCCATCAAAACCAAGAAGTGATCAAAAGTTTTAATTGTGACTACACCATTATTTTGGCTGGCGATCATATCTATAAGATGAACTATGCGATCGCACTAGCGCATCATGCCGAGCACGGGCGTGGATGCACCGTCGCCTGTGTCGAAGTTCCAAAAGAACAAGCTTCTGGCTTCGGTATTCTCCATGCCAACGACGATGACGTTGTGACCGATTTTGTCGAGAAGCCGCACGATCCACCGACATTGCCGAATGCCCCCCATCGTTCACTCGCTTCGATGGGAATCTATATTTTTGACACGGCTTTCCTGCTAAGCGAACTTGAGCGCGATGCGATGGATCCGGCGTCGACTCACGATTTCGGGCGCGACCTGATTCCGCGACTCGTGCGCGAGGGCCGGGTAGTTGCCCATCGCTTCGAGAGCAGCGCGGTCAATCGAAGCACGGACGCCGAGCCGTATTGGCGCGACGTTGGCACGCTCGACTCCTATTGGGACGCCAATATCGATCTCACTGCGACGGTTCCCTTGCTGAATTTGTACGATGACCGATGGCCGATTTGGACGTATCAGCCGCAGCTACCGCCCGCCAAATTCGTACATAACTCCGACGAGCGTCGCGGCATGGCGATCGAATCGCTGGTCTCTGGCGGATGCATTGTGTCAGGCACCATCGAACGCTCGCTGCTGTTTTCAGGGGTTCGCGTCCACTCGAACGCCATCGTCGAACTCGGTGTCGTGCTGCCCGGCGCGAAGATTGGTCGTGGCGCTCGATTGCATCGGGTCGTCGTCGACCGAGATTGCCAAGTGCCCCCCGAACTCGTAGTCGGTGAAGACCCAGAATACGATGCGCGGCGCTTCATACGCAGCGACAACGGCGTCACTCTGATTACGCAGTCAATGATTGACCGCCTCGAGTCATGACTCGCGTACTCCACGCCACGACCGAATTGTTTCCGTGGGTGAAAACCGGCGGACTTGCCGATGTCACTGCAGCCTTGCCGGAGGCGCTGGCGGATATTGGCGTCGACGCGCGTACCGTGGTTCCCGGGTTTCCGGCGATCATGGCAGCATTGGGAGACGCCTCCCCGGTATATGAGGTCGCCGGCCTCTTCGGTACAGCGACGATGCGCGTCTTGCGTGGATTTCTGCCGAACCGAAAAACGGCTGTTTATGTAGTCGATGCACCCGCGCTGTTCCAACGTCCCGGCAATCCCTACTCCCACCCGACCGGCGGCGACTGGAGCGATAATCTGCTGCGCTTCGCCATGCTGGGCTGGGCGGCGGCCAAACTCGCCGCCGGCGAACTAGATCGGCAATGGCGCCCCGATGTGCTGCATGTTCACGATTGGCACCCGGCACTCGCTCATGCCTATCTCGCCGAAGCATGGCCGCCCGTCAAAACCGTTTTCACGATCCATAACATCGATTATCCGGGCCGCTTCCCCCCTCATGACTATGGGCGACTCGGGCTCGCGCATTGGCTCGCGGCACCCTATGGTCCGCTCGAATTCTTCGGCGATCTGTGTTTCCTCAAAGCAGGCGTACTGCTCGCCCATCGTGTCACAACCGTAAGCCCGACTTACGCAGAAGAAATCAGTCTTGGAAAACACGGCGGCGGGCTCGATGCGATCGTTCGATCGCGTGATGACCGGTTAGTTGGCATTCTCAATGGAGTGGACTACGGAACGTGGGATCCGCGTCACGACACGCATCTGCCCACTACATACGATCCGCACGACGTGACGGGCAAGACGATTTGTAAAGCGCAACTTCGTCAACATTTTGCGCTGGCAGATGACACTGCAGGGCCCGTGTTCATCGTCGTCAGCCGACTGAATTGGCAGAAGGGGCTAGATTTGGTCGTCAATGCGACTGAGACGCTCGTCGCCGCGGGCGCCCAACTCGTGGTGGTCGGTAGCGGTGATGGCCATCTGGAGTGGCAGTTCCGGCAGCTGCAACAGCGCTTCCCACGGCAAGTCGGCGTTCATCTGGGATATTCCGAACCACTCGCACACTTGGCGATGGCCGGTGGCGATGCGTTGCTGATGCCTTCGCGCCACGAACCTTGTGGTCTGACGCAACTCTACGCCAAACGCTATGGCACCTTGCCGGTCGTCCAATCCGTCGGCGGCTTGGCCGATACCGTTGATCACCACTCGGGTTTCACGTTCGACGAACAATTCACATCATTGTCTGATGTGATTCAACACGTCGTTCATGTACATCACGACCGCACTCGCTGGCAGCAGATGATGATGACTGCAATGAGGCAAAATTTCGGGTGGGAAAGCTCGGCGTACGCATATCTGCGTCTGTATCAAGAACTGCAAGGATAGATCTGCCGACATGGAATCGATTTCGACCACTCCCACCGAGCAAGTGCACGCCGAGCTGTCGTCACTGCGAGCGATCCATCTTCAACTGCAAGATACCGTTACAAGCTTACGCGCCGAACTCGAAAACGCAGCGGCGGTTGGACGTGCCAACGTTCAAGCTACCGAGACGCACTTCGCAAATCAAATTTCCGAGCTTCGCAAAACCATCGACAGCCTTAGGCGCAACCTCGAGGATACCGCTGCACATGGTCGTGCCGAAACTCAGGCCGAGAGAGCGCGTGGCACCGCTGAAGCGAAGCAGCTGCGCGACACCATCGACTCGATGCGCATCGAAATGGATGGTCTACGAGTGACTCACCAAGCGGCCCTAACGAGGCAGGAGTCGGGCTTCGCGCTAGAACGCACTCACCTCATGGAGCAGGTCAAGCTGCTCAGACTCGAACTGGAAAAACGCACGTGAATACCGAGAATCAAAAACGCAAATCGACCCGCAAGAAAAAGCTTTCCAAGTCCGTCGCCTTGCGGCGCGCAGAAACGCTGCTTGAAGTCTCTGCACGTTGTGCTGCGGCGAACGATCTCGTGAGCGTGTTGCGTACGTTAGTCGATATCACTGCACGCGCTCTCGACTGCGATCGCGGCACGTTGTTCCTGAACGACTCCGAAACCGGTGAGCTGTACTCGCGAGTGGCGCAGGGCGACCTCGTGCGAGAAATTCGCATACTGAATACCTCTGGATTCGCTGGGCATGTTTTTCAGACGGGCGAAGCGGTCATTACCCACGACCCTTACTCGGACCCGCGGTTCAACCGCCAAGTCGATGATTGGACAGGCTACAAGACACGCAACATCATCTGCGTGCCGATTCGCCTCGCCTCAGGCGAGCTCATCGGAGCCATGCAGTGCTTGAACAAGAACACGGGGTCTTTCACAGAAGACGATCTTGAGCTGCTGCAGGATATGACTGCGCAATCGGCAATCGCACTAAGTAGCCTCCATTTTATCGAACACACCGAAAAGCTTCGTCAGAAGGAAATGAAGTTCATCGGTCTCGTATCCGAGATCAATCAAGAATTCGATCTAGCTCGTTTATTGCAGCGAGTCGTGGCCGAGACGACCAAGATGCTACGCGCCGAACGCGCCACGATCTTCATGTACGACTCGACCACCAAGACGCTCTTTTCTCGCGTCTCGGCCGGCGGCGAGATCGCCGAGATTAGATTCCCGTCGCACTTGGGCATTGCGGGCGAGGTTTTCACGAGCGGTCAATCACTCAATATCCCTCACGCCTACGCTGATCTGCGTTTCAACCCCTCGTTCGACCGACAGACAGGCTTTTTCACACGCTCGATCTTGTGTGTACCGATTCTCAACAAACATGCCGTGATCATCGGTGTCACCCAGGTTCTGAACAAAGAAACCGGTATCTTCACGCAAGAGGACGAACAGCGCTTGAAGGCATTCACGGCGCAGGTGGCCATCGCACTCGAGAACTCGAAACTGTTCGACGACGTGCAGCGCGTCAAGAGCTATAACGACAGCATCCTGCAAAGCATGTCCAACGGCGTAATTACGCTCGATGCGGCGGGCAAGGTCGTCACCTGCAATGCCGCCGGACTGAAAATCTGGAACGCCAAGAGCAGCGACGTTATCGGCAAGCCTCTGGTCGACTTGCTTGGTCAGAATAGTCTTTGGCTCAATGACAGTATCGCATCGGCCAAAGAGACGGGCGAAAGCGGCTACTTTCCTGACGCGCAGGTGACACTCGGCAGCGCGGAACGATCGGTTAACGCGAGCGTCATGCCGCTGCGCGCGGCCGATAACGACAAAGAGCTTGGCGCCATGCTGATGTTCGAGGACATCAGCTCCGAAAAGCGTATGAAGTCGACAATGTCCCGTTACATGGATCCGGCCATCGCCGCCCAGATGCTCGAGGGCGGTGGCTCCGATCTGCTCGGCGGTGCCAACAAGGAAGCCACGATCATGTTTACCGACGTGCGCGGCTTCACGACCATCACCGAGGAGTATGGCGCGCAGGGTACCGTCTCGTTCCTCAATGAGTATTTTACGTTGATGGTCGAGTGCATCAATCGCCAAGGCGGCATGCTCGACAAGTTCATCGGCGATGCCATCATGGCTTGCTTCGGTCTGCCAGCTGCGCATGAGGATGATCCCGATCGCGCGATGAAAGCGGCCATTTCCATGATTCGCGAAATGTGGGACTGGAACGCGATTCGCCGCGAAAAGGGACTGAAGACGGTGGATATGGGGATCGGCTTGAATACCGATACCGTCGTTTCGGGCAACATCGGTTCGCCGAGGCGTATGGACTACACCGTCATCGGCGATGGTGTGAATCTGGCCGCACGGCTGGAGAGCGCATGCAAAGCTTACTCGGCACATATTTTAGCGAGCGAGTCGACTATCCTGAAGCTGAAGGGTACCTATCGCTATCGCGACATCGACTTGGTCGTCGTCAAAGGCAAAACACAGCCAGTGCGCGTTTACGAGGTTCTCGATTACCACGACAACAAGACCTTCCCGAACATGATCGATGTGATCACGCGTTTTGGTGATGCCATGCAGGCGTACCGAGCAGGCCACTGGGACAAAGCCAAGGCGGGCTTCGGACTCTGCTTGAAGTTGAATCCCGACGATCATCTGTCGCAAACATACATTGATCGTTGTCATTATCTCGAAGCACATCCGCCGGCTGGAGAGTGGAATGGCGTTTGGGTCATGAAAGAGAAATGAGTGAAGCACTGACCTGTCGACCGTTGTTGCGATGGGCGCTCGGCCATCTCGCGCCGCAGTGCAGTGCGACACACTTAGAGGCGCTGATCGCGCTCGTTGATCGCTCGATGCAGCTGCCGACGCGCCACTACCACGATCTCGCGCACGCCTTGATGGTGGCCGAATCGAATGATCCTCTCGACGCCGTTATTGGCCTGTTCCACGACATCGTCCAAGCAGGTGTCGACGGTGCTTTGCCGCCTGATAGCGAGCACTACCTTGCCGGCTTGGTGGAAAGGAACGCTCGCGGTGAATTCACGCTGCTCGACTCGGTGGAAGCTCGACAGGATCCGGTCTTCGATATCGTCAAGCGCTGCTTCGGTTTCTCCGATACCCAAGTCTTGTCGCCCTTCGCCGGACAAAACGAGTTTTTAAGCGCGCTCATCACCTGCAAGGCTTTGCATGCCGTGTTGGATGCCGAGCACCTCGCGGCGGTTTCGCTCGGGATAGAGGCGACCGTTCCGTTCCGCAAAGATCCGCACCTGCTGGCCGCTTCCTATATTTCTGCGCTGATGGATATCAATCACCGCCACCAATCGAATATTGGCGAGTCAGACATGCGCTCGCATGTTCGACGGGCGATCCGCATTGCCAATCGGGATGTCCGCAGTTTCGGCGAAGCGGATTTGGTTGCTTTCCTGGATGACACCTGGGGCTTGATGTACGAGTCGTCGATCGAACTGCGAGCGGGCGGACTAGTCGGTATCACGGCTTACCGCCAGACGCTGCAGAGAATGACTCGATTCTTGTCGTCGCTCTCGGCACCCGTGATTTTTCGGCAGTACGATGGCGAACCGATTCAGTCAGACCATCAAAACAGACTTGAGGCAACTGCACGCAATCTCGAGGTCATCGCAGATGTCATGCATGCGAAGCTTTTGGCGATTTCTTTGATTGAATCTACCGATCGCGCCGGACTCGGAGCCTTCAGACCCACGCGTCTGAAAACCACGCTGCGTATAACGGCGGCAGCCGGTGGCATGTCAGCGCTTGATGTTTTGGTTGCCGGCTCCGCCGGCAAGGTCGAGTTTGACGTACGGCAGTCGCCCTTATCGCACCAACTCTCGCAGCAACTGCATCGAGATGATCTCCGCGCTTACACCAACGCCCTGGATCTCGGTGCGCCCGCTAGCAATCGTCTGCTCGAACGGTTTCCGATCGACATTCAATCGCGCACACGCGAACTTGCGCGAGCCATGCTGCTTTAGCGCCGGCCGCCACTCGCGCGTTTCGCCTTTTCGGAATCTGGTGGCGGCTTGAGCGGTGCAAAGCCCGGTTCGCCAACTTCGCAAATTTCGACGGCGTCCTCCACGCCTTTGACTTCATACAGACCGTGGTTACGCCACTCGATCTCCGGAATGCCATCGATTTCATAGCCGTTGAGCATCTGGAAGGCGTTTTCATAAGCGAATCGAGACATGAGGATTTGCTTGCCTTGCGCTAGCGACATGATGCGAGCGGCCGTATCGACTTGAATGCCGTTGAAGTCGAAGGTCTTGCCGGCCACCTTGGCGTTATCTGCGTAAACCTCGCCGACGTGGATACCGACACGATCCTGAATATTGGTGCCTTCGGCTTCGTTCATGTCTTCGATGCGACTCTGCATTCGCAGCGCAAAAGTCACCGCCTCCGACGGCGTGGCGAAGGCGATGAAGAAAGAGTCGCCGGAAGTGGAAACTTCCTCGCCGGTCGCAGTCGACGCCAGAATATTTCGAACGAGATCGTGATGCTGTCGCACGAGTTGCATCGCTTGCGCATCACCATACTCCTGCTTGAGTTTGGTGGAGCCGACAAGATCGGTGAAGAGCATGGTCACAACCCGATTGCTGGTCGCTTTGCGCGCACCGGCGTGAATCCCGGGCATCGAGCGATGCTCGTCGGCGGTCGCATGGCTCGGAGCCGCTTGGGGTGCGCGTGCAGGGGGTGCGGACGAGGGCGCCGGGGTTGCGGCCGGTACGGCACCGAAAGGATCCAGCGCAACCTGCGCCAATAGACCAACGATGGCGGGCGACGACACCTTTTTATTGAGGTTCGAACGCACCACACTCATATTTAGAACTTTTGACAAAACACCGTGGTAACGACTGTCGGCGAGATAGCCGAGACCACTCGGACCTTGCCAAACCACGACGACCTCGCCGCTAAGCCCGAAGCCGCGGCAGATTTCGCGCATTTGCCTCAAAAGGTTCTGCTGATCGCCCGCGGCAACGCTTGCCATTAGCGGCGAAAATGGCACAAAGACGAACTCGGTCCCTTGGATGCGTACGTGTGCGACTTGCAAGGAATTCATGTTGGACTCCCCCCTCTTGATCAGATGCGGACAGGCCCATGCGCGATGGGACGGTGCCCGATCGCACCATTATGAATACAATCGAGGCGAAAAAAATGGGTTAGCTGATATCCACCGCTCGTCGCGAGGGGGTCCACTTGGTCAAAGTCGATGAAACTTTGTTGCGCGTCATCAGCGCGGTACCGGTCTTCGCCGGTATCGGTCGATTGGAGCTGATCGCCCTTTTGACCAACGCGAGTCGGGTCGAGCGCGGCACCAATCAGATCTTTTTCGATGAAGGGGACACGGGACAGACTTTCTTCGTCTTCATAGCTGGCAGCGCGACCATTGAAAAGCGTACCGAGACGGGTTGGCAGTCACTCGTGGACCTGCGCCCCGGCGACACGTTCGGAGAGATGGCTCTCGTGGATGGCGGTAAACGATCCGCACGGGTCCTCGCGACCTCGAACGCCGTCGCCTTGATGTTTCAAAAAAATGACATCGATTTGTCGCTCGAAGCAGCCATCGTGATCTATCGAAACATTGCGCGAATCTTGTCGAAACGCTTGCGTCACTACAACGAGAAGCTCTAACGAGAGAAACCCGGACGCTCTCATCAAACTCGAGTCTCATTGCGGTTAGAATAGTCGCATGAGCGCGGAATACTTCGGTTCGATACTTGAACAGCGTCTGTCCCGTCGAAGCTTCGTAGCAAGCGCCGGCCTGCTCACTAGCCTCTCGGCGTTGCCAACATTGTCGTTCGCATCGAATGCGACGACCCTGGTGCAGAAAGCAGTCACCACGGCAATCGAACCCACCCGTGTTGATACGCTCACGTTGGCCGCAGGCTTACGCAGTGACCTTCTGATTCGATCCGGCGACGCCTTGTTCAAAGATGTAGCGCCTATCGACGGCAAGACCCTGCAATCGCTCGCTTGGCTCGACTCGGAAGCAGGCAAGCGCCAAGAAAAGCTCTTTGGTACGAATAACGACGCCCTCGCCTTTTTCCCAACCGGCAGCAGCGGCACAGCCGGCGTGCTTTGCGTCAACCATGAATACGTTATGGCCGAGCTGTCGTTTGCAGAGTGGCCCAAGGCCGGGCCAAACCGTGCTGAAGCACGGCAAGCGTGGCTCAAAGATCGTCCACAGGCCGTCGCGTGGATGCAGGCTGCTCACGGAGTCAGTGTCGTTCAGCTCGAGAAGGCGCCCCATGGTTGGCGAACCATCAGCGACGGCCCGCTCACCCGACGCATCACGGCCAACACGCCGATGGAGATACGTGGCCCTGCCAAGGGCCATGAGCTGATGCGCACCAATGCCGACCCGAACGGCACCATAGCACTGGGAACTTTTGCCAACTGCGCGGGCGGGAAGACTCCGTGGGGCACGTATCTCACCGCAGAGGAAAATATCCAGGATTACTTTGGTTCGGCCAAATCTTGGGCTGACAACACTCAAGATAATGCCACTATCGAAGCGCACCGGCGTTGGCCGCTGCGAGAGCGCTCTGCCTACGGATGGGATCTTATTGATGCTCGCTTCGATGTGCGCCAAGAGCCTCGTGAGCCGCTGCGCCACGGCTGGATCGTCGAGATCGATCCGCAACAGCCGACCGCGCCACCAAAGAAGCGCACCGCACTCGGACGCTTCTGTCATGAAGGTGCCAACACGATCTTGACTCGAGACGGCCGCGTCGCGGCCTACATGGGTGACGATGCTAAGTTCGAGTATGTCTACAAGTTTGTTAGTCGCGATCGCTACAACCCACGCGATCGCGCCGCCAATCTCGATCTGCTCGACCATGGCACGTTGTACGTCGCTCGCTTCGACGCCTCCGGTCGGGGCACATGGCTGCCGCTGGTGCATGATGAGAACGGTCCCCTGAACTCGCGCAATGGTTTTGCGAGTCAGGCCGAGGTGGTGATCAAATGTCGTGCGGCTGCCGATCTGCTCGGTGCGACGCCGATGGATCGACCAGAAGACGTTGAGCCTAGTCCGATCACCGGTCGGGTCTATATGGCCCTGACCAAGAACGACGAGCGTCAAACCGCGAACAAGGTTTTCAACGGTCGCACAGTCGATTTTGGTCCGAATGCCGCCAATCCGCGTCCCCAGAACGACTTCGGTCACATCGTCGAGTTAAGTGAGGATGATTCAGACGCCGCTAGTACACGTTTCGCTTGGAATCTGTTCTTGCTTGCCGGCGACCCGCGCAATACCCAAGCGAAGTTCCTGACCGACGCGGATGCAATCGCCGCCGGCGCATTGGCTCGCGAAGACCTTTACTACGCAGGGTTTGCCGATCGATCGAAAGTCAGCCCCATCGCGTGTCCGGACAATCTCGGTTTTGATCCCACCGGACGACTGTGGGTCGTGACGGATGCCGATACCGGCTTGATCGGGAACAACGGGTGCTATGTGGTCCCCACCAGCGGACCCGAGCGCGGCTACTTGCGGCAAGTCGTGAGCGCTCCGGTGGGCGCCGAGATTTGCGGTTGTGAGTTCACGCCCGATGGACGCACCCTGTTTCTCGCGATCCAGCACCCGGGAGAAGGCGGCTCGGTCGATGCGCCGGTCAGTCATTGGCCAGATGGCGAAGGCCTGCCTGCTCGGTCGGCGGTCGTCGCGATCAGTCGAGAGGATGGAAGCCCGCTGTAAGCGCAGATCGATGGCCGTACAATCGGCCGCATGAATATTCCAAAACAGCAGAACCAATACCAGCTTTTCAAACAAGCACAGGGCTTTAGTCTCAACCTCATCGAGGGCGCCTCGGTGAGAGCGCCGGGCCCAAAGGAAGTGCTCGTTCGAGTCCGTGCAACGTCCCTGAATCGCCGCGACATCATGGTGCTGCGCGGTTGGTATCCGGTCGGTGATCGCTCGACGGTCATTCCGTTGTCGGACGGAGCCGGCGAAATCGTTGCAGTCGGCGCGGGGGTCACTCGCGTCAAACTCGGCGAGCGCGTCGTCGCACAGTTTTTTCAAAAATGGTTGCACGGCAGACCCACCGCCTCAACGGGAGCCTCCGCTCTCGGCGGTGCACAAGATGGCATGTTGTCCGAGTACGTGACGCTAAACGAGGAAGGCGTACTGCGCTTCCCCGACCATCTGTCATTCGAGGAAGCGGCAACGCTGCCTTGCGCTGCTTTGACCGCGTGGAATGGACTCGTCACGCGTGGCGGTCTTCGTGCAGGAGATTATGTACTGCTACAAGGAACCGGTGGCGTTTCAATTTTCGGTCTGCAATTTGCCGTGGCATACGGTGCGAAGGCCATCATCACAAGCTCAAGCGATTCCAAGCTTGATCGTGCGAAAGATCTTGGCGCCAGTCATCTGATCAACTATCGCAAGACAGCCGAGTGGGCACCCGCAGTACTTGCTGCAACCGGAGAGGTCGGGGTTCACCATGTACTCGAAGTGGGCGGCGTCGGCACGCTGGCGCAATCACTCGCATCGCTTGCACATGGGGGACATATCGCCATCATCGGTGGGCTCGCCGGATTCGGCGGCGAAATTCCAGCTGCTGCGATGATTGGCCGCAGTACCAGCGTCTCCGGTATCTTCGTTGGTTCACGTACTAATTTCGAAACCATGAATGCATTCATCGACCAACACCAGATCAAGCCGGTGATCGATCGGGTGTTCGACTTCACACAAGCAGATGCAGCCTTCGTTTACATGGAAAATGGTAACCATTTCGGCAAAATCGTCATTCGGCATGGATGATGGATCTGCAAGATTTTTTTGAGCAAGAGCGCAGTGCCGGCGCAGATCTTGTAATCGCTCTCGTTGTCGCGACCGAAGGCTCGACCTACCGGAAACCGGGCGCGTTCATGCTCCTATCATCCAGTGGCCGTCGCGCAGGCTTGCTGAGCGGCGGTTGTTTGGAGAGCGACCTGCACGAGCACGCCCTGAAAATGCTGGCCGATAATCGTTGCTGCACGACTCATCGCTACGACAATCGCAGCAGCGATGATCCCATTTGGGGTCTCGGCCTTGGATGCGAAGGATCAATGACTATCTGCTTGTTGCGCTGCCGTAGCAATGAAGACTACAAACCATTGACAACTATTTTTGATCGGTTGTTGAAGAACGATCCGACTGATTTTTTGATTGATTTACGTGACGGCAGCTTTACCACTGTAGATACGAAGACGTCGACACCAGACTTGATCGCCGATTATTTTCGCTGGAGAGTCGTGCCACCGCTACGACTACTCATCTGCGGGGCAGGTCCCGATGCCGACCCACTCCTTGCCTTTGCACATCGACTGGGCTGGAAAGTCACGCTGCTTGACCATCGCCCGGCTTATGCTCTTATGCAGCAATTCGTTGGCGCCGAGACTGTCAAGCAAATCGAGCTGCACGAATGGACACAGGATCTCGATCTCGAGCGATTCTCGGCTGCGGTCGTCATGAGCCATCATCTCGGTGCCGATGCCCAGTATCTCGCAGGACTCGCGCGCTCTAAGATTCCCTATGTCGGCCTGCTTGGCCCGCCGGCAAGACGAGAGAGATTGCTAGCGGACCTCGGACCACTCGCTCTAGATCTAACCACTCGACTGCGGGCGCCTGTCGGACTGAATCTAGGCGGCCGCACGCCTGAAGCGATTGCACTGTCGATCGTCGCGGAAATTCAAGCAGCATTCAGTCTGAACGCGGTTTGACCCGTCGCGTCGGCTCCGCTTGCAGAGGATCCAAAGGCCAATAGTGCCTCGGGTATCGGCCGCGCATGTCTTTGCGGACATCAGCATAAGCATTACGCCAGAAGCTCACTAAATCCGCTGTGATTTGCAACGGTCGTTGCGCCGGTGAGAGTAGCTTGAACGTGACGGGAATTTTACCGAGCGCGAATCTCGGTGTCGCCGCGAGACCAAAAACTTCTTGCATCCGCATCGATGCACAGGGCGCAAGATCATCGATGTAGTCGATGCGAATACGACTGCCCGTCGGTACGACGAGATAGGTGGGTAACCACTCATCAAGGCGTCGTACGCCATCGGCGCCGAGACGAAACTGCAAAGCCTCGAGCAAGGGCAGCTTCGCGAGATGCGAGCGACGCGTGATCCCGTCGAGCCAAGGAGACAGCCACGTTTCGATGCTTTGAGTCAGTGCATCGTCTGACATCTCTGGCCAAGTCTGCGTTCCGGGCAAATCAAGTCGCCGTGCCATCTCGGCACGGGCACAAAACGCTCGACTCTCGTCGGACCACGGCAAAGCCGACAAGCCCATCTCCCGAATGCCATCGAGCATGGCTCGCAGCAAGTCAGCAGCGACATCGACCCGTCGTGGCTTCGTCTCGATAATCAGCTCGCCGAGTCGTACGACCTCACGCGCAACGACGCACTGATCTTCGGATGACCAAAACGTTTCCGTCTTGCGCTGCCAACGATCAGCGGTCGCCGCTTCCAGCATCTCGCGGGAAAGCTTGGCCGCCAGTCGAATCTGCGCCTCACGATCCCGATCATCCAGATCGATCGCGACGAGAAACTCGCTCTGCCCGAGGTGATCTGCACTCGGAATGACCGCTCCTTTACCGTTGGCAAGCAAAAACTGGCGATTGCTCCCGGGCCGCCGCTGCGCGATGCGATCCGGATAGGCTAAGGCGAGCAAACCACCGACATCGAGATAGGGTCGTACGTTACCGACCAATTCATCGTCCATTCGTTGTTCGGCCATTCGTTTTTCAAATTGAGTCGACAACTGTCGTACTCGAGCGAGCACAGCATGATCGATACCGATTCCCCTCGACGGTTGATCGAGCAAATCGAGACGACTCGTGATGTCGACATCCTCGCTGCGACGTAGAATGTCGCGCTCGGTCAGCAGCGCGGCAAGTCTGGCGCCCTCTCGCTCAACGTTACGTTGCCGACTCTCCAGCAGCAAATGCGCCAATCGCGGGTGGACTGGCCAACTCGACATGGCGCGCCCATGGCTCGTGATGCGCCCCTGCAGATCTAGGGCGCCGAGTGTTTGCAAAGTATCGCGAGCACTTTCGAGCACGGCTCGCGGCGGCACATCCAACCAAGGTAAACGTGTGGGATCAAGCACACCCCACTCGGCCAGATCTAAAGCGAGCGGCATCAGATCCGCCTCGATGAGTTCGGCAGGCGTATACGCGCTCAAGCTACGCTCGGCCCCTTCACTCCAGAGGCGATAACAAACGCCCGCGGCCACACGTCCGGCACGGCCTGCTCGCTGCGCTGCCGAAGCGCGTGAAATACGACGGGTCTCCAATCGCGACATTCCCGATACAGGATCAAAGACAGCACGACGAACCAGGCCACTGTCGATCACGACGCGAATACCGGGCAGGGTCAGACTGGTCTCCGCAATATTGGTCGAGAGAATGACGCGACGAATACCTGGTTGGGCGCGCAACGCCTCATCTTGCGATGCAGCCGATAGATCGCCGTGCAAAGCCAGCGCCTGCACGTTACTCGAACTGAAATCGGGTGCCGACTCAAGGAACTCTTTGACACGACGAATCTCAGCCATACCGGGTAAGAAAACGAGAACGTCGCCCTCACACTCACGAAGTGCGCGTAGTACGGCAAGACCCGCCATGCGCTCGGCGGACTCCGCTTGGCCAGGCAACAGCGGAAGACCTTTGCCTAGGTGCCAAACGTCCACCGGAAAGCTGCGTCCGGCGCTGCTGATGACGGGCGCGTCCGCCGTGGAATCCGACGCCAGTAACTTCGCAACCGCGACCCCATCAAGGGTAGCCGACATCACGAGAATTCTCAGATCAGTTCCGAGTGCCGAACGCGAATCGAGACATAGAGCCAAGCCGAGATCGGCATTCAAGCTACGCTCGTGAAACTCATCAAAAATGACGATGGCGACATCTTCAAGTGCAGGATCCGAGTGGAGTATTCGACTCAACACGCCCTCGGTCACGACTTCGATCCGAGTTCGGTGGCTCACGCGCGTCTCTAGTCGCATGCGATACCCCACGGTCTCGCCAACCGCCTCGCCCAAGGTGCTTGCCATACGCTGCGCTACCGCACGGGCTGCCAAACGGCGCGGCTCGAGCATCAGGATTTTTCGATCACCCACCCACGGCTCATCGAGTAAAGCTAACGGTACGACCGTGCTCTTGCCGGCTCCGGGTGGCGCTTCCAGGACAACGCCCGTATGTGCGCGTAGCGCGGCTTTCAGCTCTACGAGAGACTCGAGGATCGGAAGTGTAGGCAGCGTGATCACAGAATGGATAAAAGCCATTGCGACGGAGGGCAGAATTGTATGCAATCGGCGCTCATGCGGTTCGTCAAACGCGCACTCTGGCTCTGCACCGCCCTGCTCGCACTCTCATGGGTGGGTGTCACGATCTGGGCGTATTGGCCTTATCCATTGGAGCAAGCGGTCGCCTCGCTCGCGGATAAAGAGGATCGGTTCGTTTCGGTCGATGGACTGAACTTGCGTTACCGAGAGTGGGGAACCCAACAAGCCGGGCGTGCCTCACTGCTACTGATACACGGCTTTGGAAACTCGTTGCAGAGCTTTCGCACCCTCGCACCTTTGTTGGCGCAAACCCATCATGTCATCGCTGTCGATATGATTGGGTACGGTCTGTCAGACAAGCCAACCGACTACGATTATCACAACGGGCCTCAAGCCCTGATGCTGCGACGCGCTGCACGTCAGCTCGGTCTCGATAACATCGTCTATGTGGGGCATTCGCTCGGTGGTGCGGTTGCGCTGCAAGCAGTCGTTCAAGATGATCGCGCGGCAGGCCTTGTCCTGCTCAATCCGGGAATCATCAGCACCGGAGTTCCCAAAATCGTGCAAGTTACGCTACCGCCCCTACCACGAATGTCAGCCAAGCTATTCGCTAGCCGCAAGTTTAGGGGGCGGTTTCTCAAGAATTCCTATGTAAATCCCGCGATCGTCACCGAGCAGGTCATCGATGACGTGATGCTCGCTGCGCGCAGCGAAGGCTACATGCGTGGCACGACCTCGCTGATGGCGCAGTATCGTGAGGGCGAGGAAATCACGTTAGCTGCCAATGTGAAGGTGCCCGTTTTAATTCCGTGGGGCGATCAGGATCGGAACAAACCTTTGCAAGAGGCAACCGAGTTACAGGCTCTGTTACCCGGCTCAACCCTCGTTCGATTTTCCAACGCGGGACACTACGTCCATGAAGAAGCTCCGATCGAGGTAGCGCAAGCCATCGTCGATTGGCTCAGCCGGTCAGCACTCGTGAACGCCAAATCGAAATAGCCGCAAGAATCCACGTCAAAATCAACACACCACCGCCAATCGGAGCGAGCATCGCAACGCCTTTCGGCGCACCGAAGGTGAGTGCGTAAATGCTGCCGCAAAAGTGCAGCATTCCGAATAAGAGTGCTGTGGCGATCCTGCCAAACGTACGATGAGTCGGATCCTGAGACTGCAAACATCCGATACCCAACAGCCCCAGCGAATGGAAAAACTGGTAGGTCACCGCAATATCAAAACTGGCGAAGCGCCCTGGTGTCAGGATCGGTCGTAGCGCATGAGTTCCAAAAGCGCCCAGCGCCGTCGCCAACGCGATCGACAACGCGGCTGCTACCCAGATCGCCCGTGCGCTCATCTTGACCGCTCGACCTGTTGCCACGCGAGGTCGGCCATCAGCTCGACGTTGCCCGCATATTCCTTGGCCTTGGGACTGACCGCCGTTCCTCGAGTGAATCGCCCGCGAATCCCATGGAAGATGCCGGCCAAGCGAAACATACAGAACGCGACGTAGTAATCGAGAGCGGGGATATCCGAAATTCCACGCCGTCGACAGTAGCAATCGACGTACTGACGCTCCGACGGCAAACCGTTCTTCACCAGATCAACGTTCATCAGCCCCGGGATGGCTGCTGATGGAACGCGATACATCATGAAGTTGTAGGCGAAGTCCGCTTCCGGATTGCCAATCGTAGACAACTCCCAATCGAGCACGCCGAGAACTCGGGCTTCCTCTTTGGCGAAGACCATGTTGTCGATTCGGAAATCCCCGTGTACCAAAGTGGGTGCGGGCTCAGCCGTCGGTGCGTTGGCTGGCAGCCACTCCATCAATCGCTCCATCGCGGGAACCCGCCCTGCAACCTCGATATCGGCAAGATAGAGTTTTGACCACCGCGCCACCTGTCGCGCGACGTATCCCTCAGCCTTACCGTAATCAGTAAGACCTACCAAAGTGACGTCCACGCGATGCAGATCGGCCAAGGTTTCTGCCATCGTGAAGAAAATTGGCGTCCGCTCGGAATGCTCGACCTCCGGCAGGCTTGGATCCCAAAATATTCGGCCATCCAGACAATCCATGATGTAGAACGCAGTTCCGATGATGTTCACGTCTTCGCAGAGCACCCATGCCTTGGCAACGGGAAAACCCGTTGTCTGCAAAGCGTGCATGACACGAAATTCTCGCTCGATCGCATGCGCGGACGGCACGAGTAAACCGGGCGGCTTACGACGCAGTGCAAACGAGTGTGCGCGTCCTGCCACTTGTGCATCTACGCGATAGGTGGGATTGGACTGGCCGCCCGAAAATTGACTGACCCTGTCGATCCGCGAGAGTCCGGGGATGACCTCCCTCAAATAGACCTCGAGTGCGTCAACGTCAAACTCGAGACCGGGCCGGAACTGATGCGGCGAACTCATGGTCTTGGACTCCGTTTAGAGCGAACGTGTTGAGTTCGAAATGGCTTTCTCTGCCCTTCTTGCATGCCACCGGTACCTGCGGGTTGCCATGCCGGCACGAGGTGTTGCTTGCCGGGTCCGATCAAATCTGCACGACCCATACGTCGTAGCGCCTCACGCAAAGTCGGCCAGTTATTGGCATCGTGATAACGTAAAAACGCCTTGTGCAAGCGGCGAACCTTGAGGCCTTTTGGAATGACGACTTCTTCACTGCTTCGCGAGATGCGTCGCAGCGGATTTTTGCCAGAGTGATACATCGCCGTCGCGGTCGCCATTGGCGAAGGCAAAAAGGCCTGCACTTGATCGGCTCGAAATCCGTTGCGCTTCAACCAAAGTGCCAACGCGAGCATATCTTCGTCCGTCGTACCCGGATGTGCAGCAATGAAATATGGAATCAAGTACTGTTCTTTACCTGCTTCGCGCGAGTAGCGATCAAATAATTCTTTGAATCGGTCATAAGTACCGATCCCGGGCTTCATCATCTTGGACAACGGACCTTCACCGATCGCTTCAGGAGCGATTTTCAAATAGCCCCCGACGTGGTGCTGCGCCAGTTCCTTCACGTATTCCGGTGACTCGATTGCGAGATCGTACCGAACCCCAGACGCGATCAGCACCTTCTTGATACCCGGCAAGCTGCGCGCCTTGCGATAAAGCTGTATGAGTGGCGTGTGATCAGTATTGAGGTTCGGACAAACGCCGGGGTAAACACAGGAGGGCCTGCGACAGGCGCTTTCGATTTCACGACTTTTACAGGCGAGGCGATACATATTGGCCGTCGGACCGCCTAGATCGGAGATCACGCCGGTGAATCCCGGCACCGTGTCACGGATCGTCTCAATCTCGCGCAGCACCGAGGCTTCCGATCGACTCTGGATGATGCGGCCCTCGT
>SXGQ01271099.1_pt1 | contig 23988 bp, 21 predicted proteins | sample 3178371 | NCBI WGS metagenome assembly SXGQ01 (sample SAMN11356859, study PRJNA531348) | freshwater metagenome | isolation source: freshwater sample F1-20 | place: China: Fuxian Lake, Yuxi | collected 2017-12-25 | reverse complement strand
TCATGTTGGCGATCACTTTACGGTTTTCCGCACAGAGGCGGTGATGTTTGTTATTCACAGTCAGTTTGTTGTAAAACCAGACTGAACGAATCCCCGCCTCTGACCATCTAACTTTTATTCGCTAACAATCTGAAACCGCCGAGGTTTTTGAGTGTTCCTGCGATGTTGCCGGTGAAGTCTTTCACTGACTTGGAGGCTTCCAGCAAGCCTTTGGTGGAAACCTCATATCACGGTCGATCCGGTGTTTGGCTAGTGGCCTCTTCCACGAGCACCTTCATGTGTTTCTCAATTTTCGAGACTGTCTCCGAGATAGTAGTTGCCTTGCACGACGATCGTTACTCCGGGGCTTTTGGGCATAATGTGTTTGTGACGACATGTCTCCCACTCCATCCGTGGTTCTCGTTTGTTCTCCTGCTGTGTAAGGATCAGCTTTTCGATTTCCTTCTGCGTCGAGTCGAGTTCCGCATTCGTGTTCTTGTGTAAAGATACTGCTTTTCCGTGGGGTTTGAGAGTCTGATACTGGGACTCCGGCATTCTTCGATGCGGCGGTGTGAGGCGGGCAAACATGTCGGGACTCGTGCGCGAAGGCGGTGTGAGGCAGTCGAGTACGTGGTGGGACGTGCTCGGCGGTTGTGTGGGGCTGGTGACGATGTAGGGAGAGTGCTCCGGTTGCGTCTTGCGGTCGGATGGAGTGAGTGAAATGGCCCGTGAGTTCGTGAAATCCGACTGGGACCCTACTTCGCTGAAGCTTCCTCCTTCGCTGAAACCACGGCGGACAAGACGGCGGACAAGACGGCGGAATAGACGAAGGGCAGGCAGTCGGGATACGTTAGGTGAGGGGGGGCTGGGAGAGTTGGTGGCAGCGCCAGAGGGCTCGGGGGTGGTGGAAGAAGGATTTCCAGAGGGAGCCTTTGAGGGTGTTGGAGGGGGTGCCGTCGCGGTGGAGGTAGCCGAACCATTCGCCGTGGGTGGGGTCGGCGAAATGGTTGAAGGACCAGTCGCGGAGTTGGTGGTGCCAGTGGAGGTATTTCTCGTGGCCGGTTTGGTGGTGGGCCATGAGGGTGGCGATGAGGGCTTCGTTGTGAGGCCACCAGAATTTCATGTCGTGCCAGTATTCCTGGACGGGTTTCTGATCGAGGTCGCGGAAGTAGTAGAGGCCGCCGTGTTCGGTGTCCCAGCCGCGTTGCCACATCCAGTCGAGCATGTCGCAGCCGAGTTGGCGGAGGGTGGTGTCGTTGCGGTGGGCGGCTTCCTCAAGGATGAACCATGCGGCTTCGATGGCGTGGCCGGGGTTGAGCTGGCGGCCGTCGAAGTGGTCGATGATGGAGCCATCGGGGGCGACGGTTTCCATGACGGCCTGGAGGTCGGGTTTGACGAAGAGGCGGATGATGTCGTCGAGGCATCGGTCGATCCATGCGGTTAGATCGGGGGATTCGCCGAGGTGTTTGCGGAGTTCCTGGGCGGTGACGAGGGTGATCATGCGGGGACCGATGGATTCGGTGGGTCGGGCGCCGGTGAATTTGGGTGGGATGCGGCCGGGGGTGAAGTTCCAGTCGGTGAAGCGGTGAAACCAGTGGCGGGCTTTTTGTGCGGACTCGTCGTTAGAAGTGGCGGCGGCGTGGGCGGCGAAGGCGATGGCGGCGAAGGATTCGGAGTAGGCGTAGCGGCGTTTGCGGAGTGGGGTGCCATCGCGGGCGACGTGGAAGTACATGCGGCCGTCTGAGGGATCGACGCATTTTTGTTCGAGGAAGCGGAGGGCGCTTTCGGACCAGGCGAGCCAGTCGGGGTTTTTCTCGTGTTCGAGGTAGAGGGTGAGGAGCATCCAGCTCATGCGGCCTTGGGCCCAGACGGATTTGTCGGAATCGACGAGGGAGCCATCGCGATCGAAGCAATGGAGGAAGCCACCGTGGGTTTCATCGACGGCGCGTGGGAACCAGAAGGGGATGCAGTCGTTGAAGAGGTGGTGGTGGAAGAACATGGAAAAGGAACGTTGAGCTTCCAACGTCGAACGTTGAAGTGAAGAGGGAAGATTAGAGATTGGAGATTATAGGGGGATTTGGAGGGACTTTAGTTTTTCGAGGAGTTGGGAGATTTGGGATTGGGTGGGGTTTGTTAGGGGGAGTCGGGCGGGGCCGACGGGGACGCCGAGGTGTGACATGAGGGCTTTGGCGGTGCCGAGGAAGCCGGTGGCGGCGATGGCGTCGATCATGGCGATGGAGAGGGATTGGAGGCGGCGGGCTTCGGAGAGGTCGCCGGAGTGGAAGGCGGTGATGAGTTTCTGATAGAGGGGCGCGGCCCAGTTGTAGGTTGAGCCGACGCCGCCTTGTGCGCCGGTGGCGAGGGCGGCGAGGAGGGTTTCATCGACGCCCCACGGGAGATCGAAGCGCTGTCCGGCGACATCGAGGGAGCGGCGGTAGGAGACGAGGTCGGGGTTGGTGAATTTGATGCCGGCAAGGGTGGGGATGCGATCGGGAGCTTGTGTTAGAAAGGTCTCCATGGGGAAGGTGACGCCGGTGAGGGCAGGGATGTCGTAGTAGTAGAAAGGGGTGTCCGGCGCGGCGGCGGCGATGGCGGCGCAGGTATCGATGAGGGAGGTGAGGCTACCAGGTTTGTAGTAGGAGGGTGCGAGGGCGCTGATAGCACGGAAGCGGAGGTCGTTCGCGCGGCGGGCGAGGGTTTTGCAGTCTTCGAGGCAATTGCTGCCGACGTGGGCGATGACGTTGATCTGGTGGGCCGGGGCGGCGGCGTGCCATGCATCGTAGAGGGCGAGTTTCTCGGCGAGGGTGAGGGAGTGGGATTCTCCGGTGGAGCCGGTGATGAAGACGGTGCGGATGCCTTTGTTAGAGAGGTGTTGGGCCTGGAGCGGAACGACTTCCGGGGCGAGGGAGCCATCGGGGTGGAAGGGGCTGTGGGTGGCGGCGACGAGTTCGTGGAGCGGAGGTGCTGGAGTCATGGGGAAGAGGGGTTAGTGGCCGATGGGCGCGGGTCCTGAATCGTTGAAGCGTGGGCGGATGAGGAGGACAACGACGACGGAGAGGACGGCGATGGCGGAGAAGGTGCCGAAGATGGCGAACATGGTGACGCCGCGATCTCGGAGCGCGCCGAAGCCCCAGTCCGCGATGCCGCCGCAGCTGATGCTGACGAGGTTCATGATGCCGTAGCCGGTGGCGCGGAGTTCGGGGCGGGTGATCTGGCAGAGGATGGGCATGTTGTTTGAGTCGAACATGCCGAAGCCGATGCCGAAGAGGATGAGGAAGGCGATGGCGAGCCAGAGGAGTTGGGTTTGCGGGGCGTAGCCGAAGCCGAGCATGGCGGGGACGACGAGGGCCATGCCGAGGGCGCTGGTGTTGATGCGGCCGCGCTGGGATTTCCGCATCCAGCGGTCTGCGAGCCATCCGCCGAGGAGTGCACCTGCGATGGCGGCGACCTGCCAGTAGAGGGTGGCGGAGACGCCGGCTTTGCCTTGGCTGATGGAGAATTCGGTTTTGAGAATGGAAGGGCCCCAATCGCGAATGACCCAACCGGCGAGAGCTGGGAGGGTGAAGTAGAGGACGAGGAGGAGGAAGGAGCGGTTGCCTAACAGCTCGGTGACGGCGGCGCGGGGGCTAGCCTGTGGTTGGGCCTCGATGGGGCGCTCGGGGTTTTTCAGGAGTTTGAAGAGTGGGAGGGCATAGAGGATGCCGATGAGACCAGCGGTGCCGAAAGCCCAGCGCCAGCCGAGGCCGGGTGTGTCGGCGACGTGGCCGGAGAATCCGCCGATGATGACGCCGACGTAGATGCCCATCTGGTGGTAGCCGACGGCGCGCGAGCGTGTGGGGCCGCGGTGGAAGTCGGCGATGAGGGCGAGGGCGGCGGGGATGTAGAATGCCTCGCTGACGCCCATGAGGGCGCGGGTGAGGAGGAGTTGTTCGTAGGTTTGGACGTGGCCGGTGAGCCAGGTGATGATGGACCAGACGAGGAGGCTTCCGGCGACGACGTGGCGGCGGCTGAAGCGGTCTGCGAGGTAGCCGCCGATGGGGCTGAGTAAGGCGTAGGTCCACTTGAAGACTGCGAGGATTTTTCCCCAGTCGGCTTCGTTTCCGATGCCGGGGATGTCTTCCATGACGGAGAACTTCATCGACGCGAGCATTTGGCGGTCGAGGTAGTTGAGGAGGGCGACTGGGACGAGCAGTGCGACCACCAACCAAGCGCGGCTGCTGACTGAGGAGGTGGATGTGTTAGATGACATGGAGGCCAGGGATGCTTGGGTTTTTATGCCTGAGGATCAAGGCGTGAGATGGGACGGGTGGCGCGTCGCGGTTAATCGTGAGATGCTGGCAGGCCCCGGCAAGCTCCGAGAAACACGGAGTGGTGGTTTGGTGGGCCGACCGGTTTCTTCCGCTGGGGATGGGGGATATCTTTCGGGCGGAGAGCGTTGATTGAACCTATGGTTTTTCCGGCAACTGGAAGTGGAAGACTTGGTTGGTGCGGACGCCGGGTTTGACTTCGCCGTTGAAGAGGATGCTGCCGTTTTTCCATGGGGCGGTGGGCAGGGTGACGGGTGGTGGGGCGGTTAGATTGCCCGCGGTGGTCCAGCGGTTTTCGCTGATATCGAAGCGTAGGACTTCGGGGGTGAAGCCTTGGTGGAGGGTGGGGGATGCGAGTCCGGTTTGTTTGCCGTCATCGCCGGAGACGATGAAGAGGGAGTCGCCGCTGACGGGTGCGGGAGAAGCGGCGGCGACGGAGGGGCGCGGGAGGTCGGCGAGGGGTGACCATTTGTTGTTAGAAAATGACCATGCGTCGCGAAGGTAGGTGCGGGCGGGTTTTCCGGCGGCATCGGGTGCGAGGGAGCAGCCGCCGACGATGATGAAGCGGCCTCCGATGGTGGCGGCGGTGGCGAGGATGCGGCCGGGTGCGGGGAGGGGAGGGGCTTCGGTCCAGCCGGTGGCGGGTTGGTCGAGGTTGAGGGTCCAATGTTTGTTAAAGGCGGTGGTGTCGGTGGGTTTGCCGATGCCGCCGCAGAGGTGGATGGTGCGGCCGACGGATGAGCCGCACATTTGGGCGAGGGGTTCGGGGAGCGGGGGAAGTGGGAGGAAGGTGGCCTGGCGGTCCGCATTGAGGGTTATGAGGTGGACCTGTTGGAGGTGTTGGGTTTCATTGCTGCCGCCGATGATGAGGATGCCTTCGGGGGTGGTGATGGACACGCCGTATCCGTTGGGTGAGGGGAGTTTTCCTGCGGGTTTCCAGCCGGATTCGGGATGGTTGAGGTCGAGGGTGAAGAGGCGGTCGTGCCATACTTTTTTTCCGCCGTCCCATGGCATTTTGCCGTCGGGGAAGTTTGCGCCGCCGCCTGCGATGAGGTGGCCGCGGTGGATGCCGGCGAAGGCGCCGGCGAAGCCGATGGGATCGCCAACAGGTGGCAGCGGGGAGATGCTGAAGGATCCGGAGTGGGCGGCGGGTGCCAGTGCGAGCGCGGCGGCGAATGGCAGGGTCAGTGTTGGGTTCACGGTGTGCATTTCGACAGGTGTTTTCCTGCGTGGGCAAGCAGGATGATTGACGGATCTGACGGTGGGGGGGCGAGGGTTGGTGATTGGTTTTGGAAGCAGACCAGTTAGAAAGTGGGTTGAATGATGTTGTTGTTTGGGGGCGTTATGGGGTGATGCGATGGCTGAGCGTGCTGTTTCTCCTGATGCCGGTGGTGGCGTGGGCGGGTGATTTCGGGTTGGTGGTGTCTGATGGGTTCAAGGAGGTGGTGAATACGCCGCGACGCGTGCCGGCGGACTGGCGGGAGTGCAGCGGTGCGGTATCGGTGAACAAGGAGTGGGAGAAGACGGGGAAGGGGATGTGGTATGTGGAGATGCAGCGGGATGGCGGGCGGTGGGTGCAGGCCGGGTTGGCGCATGGGAATCGTGAGACGGTGGAGTGGGGGTTGAAGCAGTTGCGTTGGGGGTTTTCGCGGATGCGGGAGGATGGATCGTTTGATTGTGATGATGCGTTTCACAGTGCGAGTTTTCTGGTTGAGGCGACGTCGCATTCGATTTTGTTGATCGAGGCATCGCCCTTTGCGGATGAGTTGAAGGGGCAGGTGGATGGGCTGAAGGGGCCTTTGTTGCGGTGTGCGTTGTGGATGATTTCCCCGGCGACTTTCCGGGCGGCGGAAAGCCAGCGGATCTATGCGCATCGGAGGTTCTTGTTAGGTTGTGGGTTGATGCAGTGTGGGATGATTCACCGGCATGCGGAGGTGATGCGGGTGGCGACGTATTTCATCGAGGACGGGATGCGTTTGCAGAGGGCGGATGGGGTTTTTCCCGAGAAGGGCGGGCATGACAGCGGGTATCATGCGGTGGCGCTGATCTATTTGCAGCGGTTGATTCTAACAGTGACGGATGATCCGCGGCATGTGGCGTGGAGGGAGTCCGCGGATCGCGGGATGAAGTGGCTGTTAGGCAGGATTGATGAGAGCGGGGAGGTGAAGGTGGCGGGGAATACGCGGACGGGCGGGGGGCAGGAGGTCGGGAGAACGGGGGTGGTTAAGCAGGTGAATTTGCCGGAGGTGGCGACGTCGCTTTTCTATGGGGGAGCGCTTTCGGGTGATCCGAAGTTTGAGGCGCTTGCGCGCAAGCTGTTGGCGAAGCGGTGAGGAGTGGGGATGACCGGTGGGTGGAGCCGACCAGTTCGCGCTTGCATCAGGGAGGAAGCGGGGGAGATTGGTGTCATGCCGAACTCGCCGATGCCTGCCCGCAGCAGTCTTGTTGTTGAATGTGTGAAGGTTGTGCAGGCGCGGATCCGCGCTGGCGAGTGGTCGCAGATGTTGCCGGGGGAGAGGCGGTTGGCTGAGACGTTGCAGGTGGGTCGTGATACGATCCGTTTGGCGTTGCAGCAGCTTGAGCGGGAAGGTGTTTTGGCACCGGCGGCGGCGGGGAGCCGGAGGGGAATCATCGGAGTGGTTCCGGATCTGAAGCCGTTAGGTGGCATGTTGAAGATCGGATATCTGGCGCACCGGAGGCTGGAGCAGTTGCCTCAGCCGATGTTGTTAGAGATTGACCGGATTCGGGATGCGTTGGCTGACAAGGGGGGGTCGTTGGAGGTTTTCGCGCCGGGATGGTATGAACAGCGGCGGCCGGAGAAACGATTGGAGGCGTTGGTGGAGGAGGAGCGTTGCAGCGTTTGGCTGTTGCTGCGGTCGAGTGCGGCGGTTCAGGAGTGGTTCATGAGGCGGCGGATTCCTGCGTTGATCCGTGGGTATCCGAATCCGGGGGTGGAGTTGGCGCATTTGGACGTGGACTGGCAGGCGACGGCGCGGCACGCGGTGGGGCAGTTGTGGCGGATGGGGCACCGGCGGGTGGTTCTGTTGTCGCCGCCGGATGCATTGATGGGTGTGCAGGCGGCGGTGCGTGGTGCGATGGAGTTTGACGAGCCGGATTTCGAGGTTCAGGTGATGGTGGAGGATGGGAGCTCGCAAGGTGTGGCGCGGGTGTTAGGGAGGGCGTTGAATCTGAAGCAGCGGCCTACGGCGGTGATTGCAACGAGGCCGAGGCAGGTGGCTACGGCGATGACGTGGCTTGGGAGCCAGGGTTTGCAGGTGCCCCGGCATTTGAGTTTGATCACTCTGGCTTGGGAGCCGTTTCTGGATCATCTGGTGCCGGATATCACTGGGTATCGTGTGGATCCGGATGCGGTGGCGAAGATGGTTGTTAGAAGGCTGGAGAGGATTGCCGCGGGAGATTTGAATCCGGGTGGTGCCGGGTGGATCACGCCGGAGGTAGTGAAGGGTGGATCGGTGGAACGGCGGGTTGAAGCTTGAGAGTTCGGCGGGCTTTCATTCGGCGTCAGCCCATTCTTCCGCGAGTTGCATCTGATTCGGTGTGAAGTGTTTGATCTGGATGGGACGTATTCCTTTTCCAGTGAAAAGGAGAGCGGCGTCCATCCATTCGGTGGGGGAGACGATGGCGATGCGTTCGATGAATGGGTCGTATTTCATCTGGAAAGAGAAGTCGCCCCAATCCCCGTCGCTGGCGGTTCCTTTGAAGTTTTCGAGGACGAGGAGGATGCGGACCTTGCCGATGTTGTCGATTGCGTTGCCGGCGGCGGATTGCGATTTGAGGAGTTCCGGTTGGGTGAGGGTTCCTGATACGGTGATGGTCAGGACCCGTCCGTTGATTTTTCCGAGTTGTGCGCTCATGTTTGTCAGTTGTGGCGGGTTTAGAATGCCATGCCGAGTTTGAACCAGATGGTGTCGCCTTTCAGGCGCCGTGTTACGCTCATTTCCGGGAGCCATTTGATTTCGGCGGCGAGGTCGTGGCCGTTGATTTTGGTGACGAGAGAGATGACAGGGCCGAGTCCGGCGGTTCGTCCCTCGAAGTCGCCGAGGGTAGCGCCGCTGCCGCTGTCGCCGGAGATTTGTTGATAGTAGAATGCGTTGACGCCGATTCCGAAGATTCCGATGTCACCGATGGGGAAGTGTTGGGCGAGGGTTCCGTCGAGGTGGAAGGAAGTTCCGCTTCTGTAGTTGGTGTCAGGGTTTTCAGTATTGATGTCGAAGCCAGCGAAGAGTGTTGCTTCGGTTCCGATGGAGGAGCTGAGCCAACTGATGGAGACGGAGGGTTCAAAGGTCCAGTAGTTGCGTCCGGTGTTTGCGAGGTTGTCGGAATCGTAGTTTCCGGTGGGTGCGTAGATACCAAGTCTGATGTCGTATTTGAGGTCGGGTCCGTTGGTCCAACTGATCATGAAAGGATAGATTGCGATGTCTCCGAGTCCGCTGTCGGAGTCCGACAATCCGAAGTTGGGGCCGAGAGGCGGGACGATGGTTGCGTCGACCTCCATGTCGACGAAGGGGATGGCAGCGGCGAAGGCGTAGTGGCCGCCGAGCAGTTCGAAGTCGGTTTGATAGACACCGAAGAGAGTTGCGGCATTGCAAGTTGCGGAAGCGTTGAGGCCGAGGAAGCGTCCGAATCGCATGGGTTTGTCGAGGTCGGTGCTGCCGTCATAGTAGGTGTATGCGGTTGCAATGACTAGGCCTGGCTTGCCTGGGAGTGTATCGATGAAGGAGGAGGTTGCGCCCGGGATGTAGTGTCCGCCAGCGGCTTCTTCCGCGTGGGTGAAGGGCAGCGTGGAGAAGGCGATGATTGAGGCGATGGCGAGAGTTCGCTGTTGCATGGCGTTGTGGAGGTTGGAGTGAGTGGTGAGTTGGGAGGCGTTTCAGTTCTCGACTTCTCTTTGGCCGATTCCCTCGTCTGTGATGGATGGAGCGTCCGGTTCGAAGGTTGCGGGCGGGCTTCCATCCTCCGAGGCCATGAGTGGTTTTCCATGTTTCAGTCCCACGCTTGCGACGTAGATGAGAGCGAGAGGTTTTGCAGATTCCGTCCCCAGTTCGTTGATGCGGTTCTGGAGTTTCGCGACCATTTCCGGATTTTTTTCGGCGAGGTTGTTTTTTTCGTAGGGATCATCGGCGATGTTATAGAGGTCGACGCTGGTTGGGATGAGGCTGCGCCAGATGAGTTTCCAGTCGCCTTGTCGAACCGCGCCGCGGAAGGGTTCGATGTTGTAGACGACTTCATTTCTGGGAGACGGTGTTCCTTGTGAGATGGTTTTCCAGACGTTGATGCCGTCGAGGGGTTTGGATTTGGTGGTTGGGGCGTTTGCGAGAGAGGCGATGGTTGGGAACAGGTCGACGACGTGGATTGGAGAGTCGACGGTTTGAGGTTTGATTTTACCGGGCCAGTTGGCGCATGCCGCGACCCTGCATCCGCCTTCGAAGAGGGTTCCTTTGCCGTCGCGATAGGGGCCATTGTCGCAGGGGAGTTTGGTTTTAGAAAGGTCTGCCATTTGACCGGCGAACATGGCGTTGGTGGTTCCGCCGTTATCGCTGTGGAAGAGGATGAGGGTATTTTGGCGCAAGCCTTTCTTTTCGATGGCCTCGACGACGCGGCCGATTTCATCATCAAGGCAGGTGACCATCGCTGCGTAGGTGCGGCGTGTGGGGTCCTCGATGTTTTTGTAACGGTCGATGTAATCCTGAGGTGCGGAGTAGGGCGTGTGTGGTGCGTTGAATGCGAGGTAGAGGTAGAAGGGTTTGTCGGCTTTTTGATTGTTGATATAGTTAACGGCATCCTTGCCGAGCAATTGGGTTGTGTATCCCTTCTCGTGGACGGGTTTGTTGTCGCGGAACCAGTCGAGGACCCCGGCATCGCTGTGGGTGTAGTAGTCGAGTTCCCCGATCATGGCGCCGTATTGGTAGTGGAATCCGCGTTGTTTGGGCCAGTATTTGATATCGGCGTGGCCGAGGTGCCATTTGCCGATGATGGCGGTATTGTAACCGGCTTCGCCGAGGGCCTGAGGGAGGAGCCATTCGGAGGTGTCGAGTCCATAGCTTGCGGGGCCGGGTATGACGATGGTTTGGAGGCCGTAGCGGAAGGGGTAGCGGCCGGTGAGGAGGGCGGCGCGGGTGGGGGTGCACATGGGAAGTGCGTAGAACTGATCGAGTTTGGCGCCTCCTTGAGCGAGTTTGTCGATGTTGGGAGTTTTGATATCGGTGCAGCCGTTGAAGCCGACGTCCATCCATCCGAGGTCGTCAGCGACGATGTGCACGATGTTGGGTTGATCCCGGGCCATTGATGCCGAGGAAGCGGCGATGGCGACAGAAGAGATGGTTGTTAGGATTTTGGTGAGGATTGAGGGGGATTTCATGAGGATGACTGGGGTCGGAGATTGGAATGGATGGAGGAAGGGAATCCGAAGAATGCGGCAAGAGGGGTTAAGGTTTGAGGGTGGGCTTAGGAGGCGATCAGTTTGATGGGACTGGATTCCTTGATGGTGGTGCGGTTGTCGGAGTTGAGGAGTTGTGCCGTTCTTAGGGCGAGTTCGTCGATATTGGCTTCGCTGCCGCGGTACCAGGTAAAGGAGTTGACGTTCACGACGGCGGTTTTATCGGAGCTGTGATCCCTAAAGGTGGCGATGGTTTTGCCGCTTGCTGCATCGCGCAGGCGGCCTTCGATGGTGATGGAGCCTTTTCCGAAAGTGGAAAGGATGCCTGCGCCGGGGACGACGAAGCCAGCGGCGGAAGCTGCGGAGTTCCAAAAGGCTTTTGATGGGACGAGCTCGACGATGGAGGATTCGATGATGAGCGTGCCGGGGCCGGGATTGGAGACCACTAGGATTTTCTTGCCGGGGATTTGGTTTGCGGCGTTTACGAAGGATCGGTGGGTGAAGGTGGCGAGGTTTTTCGCGTCGATTTCGAGTTGATCGCGGGTTTTGGTGTTTTGGGAGTTCCACCAGGTTTGGTCTTTGAGGTGGCTGACGGTGACGGGAGCGAAGTAGACCTTGTTGTAGCTGTCGGAGATGGCTTGGCCGCGAAGTTCCGGTGTGACCCAGACTTGATCGAGGAATTCGGCCCTTGATGAGTTCCGGGGCGTGTGATTTGAGGTTGAGCAGCTTGCGAGCAATGCTGCAGCGGCGATGAGTGTTGGGTTGAGGATGATGTGTTTCATGGATGGATCAATTGAGTGAGGAGTGAGCTGCGACGAAGTTTCGGATGGCGGTGAGGATATCGATTCCCGGGTCGGATTTTCTGAAGTAGGCGGCGCAGCCGGCGAGTTCGGCCTGGTGTCTGATTTCAGGGGTGTCGTGGGCGGTGATGAAGAGGATCGGCGTTTGATTGCCGAGTGTGATGAGTTGTTGGTGGAGTTCGAGGCCTGACATGCCGTCGAGCTGCACATCGAGCAGGATGCAGTCGAAGGTCCTGAGGTTGAGATGGGCGAGGAATTTTTCGGAGGAAGAGAAGGCGATGGATTCCATCCCGGCAGCCTTGAGTAGCCTGGCCATGGATCGGCAGAGGCTGGGATCGTCGTCGACGATGGCGACGGATATGGGAGATGTGACCCTCATCGAAGGCCAGTATCTTCGCGGGGCGATACAGATGGGTGCAACTGCCCTTTTGGGCAGGTGGATGGGGGATGAGCCCGGGATCAGTGCCGATGGGAATCCTGTCCGTGGATCTCGATCCAAAGGCGTGTAAGTTCGGCGACGGAATGCAGGTTGAGTTTGGAGGTGATGGCGGTGCGGTGGAGTTTCACGGTGCGTTCATGAATTCCGAGTGCCGAGGCGATTTCTTTGTTCATGCTGCCCTGGACGACGTGTTGGAGGACCTGAATCTCGCGATCCGAAAGTTTGGAAAGGCGGTTGCGCTGTTCGATCCGATGGTTGCGAGATGCCAAGGACTGCTGATTGAGGGCGAGCGCGCGGTTGACTGCGTCGATGAGTCGATCCTTTGGCGCACGTTTTTCGAGGAAGTCGACGGCACCTTTTTTGATTGCGGACACGGTTGTGGGGATGTCTCCGTTTCCGGTGATGAAGATGATGGGCAAGGTGATGTTGCGAAGTCCCAAGGTTTCTTGGAGTTCCATTCCGCTCATTTCCGGCATGTTCAAGGCGGAGATGACGCATCCATGAGAGGACTGAAGGTCTTCAGCGAGGAAGTCGGATGCGCGGAGGTATACCTTGACCATGTAGCCGCTGGCGCGGAGGAGCCTGGCAGAGGCCCGCAGGAAGGAGTCGTCGTCATCTATCAGATGAACGATTGGAGTGGACATGCTGGTTTTCGCGAGGTTGATCGGATCCACGATGTGAGATGGATGTGGCGGGGAGTCAAATGAGAGCGCCTGTTTGAGCGAGGGGTAGGGAGAAGGTGAAGCAAGAGCCATGGGGGTTGGATTCGAGTTCGAGGGTTCCGCGATGGGCCTCGATGATGGTCCTTGAGATTGAGAGTCCCATGCCCATTCCTTCGGATTTTGTGGAGAAGAACGGGTCGAAGATTTTGTGGATTATGTCCCGAGCGATTCCCGGGCCGGTGTCGCGGACGCTGATTTTGATGAATCCGAGTGTTTGGTGTTGGCAGGCGTTGACGGTTACGTGGCGGTTTCCTCGTTTTGTTTCGGTCATGGCGTCCATGGAATTGATGATCAAGTTGATGAGGACCTGTTGGAGATGGACGCGGTCTCCGAGGACATCCGGGAGATCCGCCGGGATGGAAGCTGCGAGTGTGACGCCGCGAGCGGAGGCATCGACGCGGAGGAGTGAGAGGACATCCTCGATGTGGTCTTTGATTTGAAGCGGGCGAGGGTCGATGTTCTTGCGCTTCATGAGGGCTTTGAGCCGGTCGATGACGTTTCCTGCGCGGATATCGTCCCTGAGGATGTCCCTGATGATGGCGCGGATTTCGTTGATGTCGGGTGATTGGGACTGGAGGAAGAGTTCCGCGGCTTCCGCGTTGCGGAGGATTGCGCCGAGGGGTTGGTTGAGTTCGTGTGCGAGGGATGCGGCGAGTTGTCCCATCATGGAGACTCGTCCCGCGTGTGCGAGTTGACTGCGGATGAGATGGATTTCGTTTTCGGATTCGCGTTTTTCAGTGATGTCGAGGAGGACGCCCCGCATGCGGGCGGGATGTTTGTCAGGTGAGTTCTCGGTTCGTCCCCTTGCGGCGATCCAGCGTAATCGTCCGTCCTAGAGTTGGATCCTGTATTCGATATCATAATCGGAAGCGTCCTTGATGGATCTGTTGATGGCCTGTGAGACATGATCCCGGTCCTGCGGGTGGAGGAGTGCGAGGAAGGACTCGAAGTTGATGGGCAGGTTGTGGGGGATTCCGAAGAGTTCACGTGCGGCTTGATTGGCCCAGATTTCGCCGCTGTGGATGTTCCATTCCCAGAAGCCAAGCGAGACGGCATTAGTTGCCAGGTCCATGCGTTGTTGGGTTGAGTTGAGTTCGCGGGCGAGTCTGGAGGTATTGAGGACGTCGTTTCCGAGTTCCATTCCCATGGCGAGGATGACGAAGATGAAGCCGACGCTGACGAAGTAGGGAGAGTTCAGGATGCCTTCCTCGATCAAGGTGGCGTGGCCGCGGCCGAGGAGGAGGAAGAAGATCACGCTTCCACCGACGAAAGCAGCGCGGCGTTTGTTGCCGTTTTTCCAGAGCCGGAACGAGGCGCCGAGAATGAAGATGGTGACGAGGATGACGCTTGAGATGTCCGCGATGTTGAGGGGGCCGTTTTTGATCTCTGCCGCGGTGAAGGTGACGCCGCAGAATGTTTCCTTGTGGATGGAAGCGGCATAACGGATTCCGGGGATTTCTGAGGAGACGTTGATCAGATTCGCGATGAGGTGGATGCAAACGGCTGGCAGAGCGATGATGAGGCGACCGGTGCCGAAAAAGCTCCAGATGAATCCGGTTACGGAGAATACCATCGAGGAGATGGGGATTGCGGCCCAACGGAGGAGCCGGTTGTATTCATGCAGACTTTCGGTCTGCATGAGGAGGAACTCGAAGAAGCTGACGGCTGCGACCGAGATGGCAGCGAGTGAGAAGAAGAGGTGCGGAAGTTTGCGACCGTCACCGACTGCGATCCGGAGGTTGATCAACGCCAAGGTGAGGCAAGTTGCTGCCACCATTGGCCAAAGGACCGTCATCCAGTTCATGACGGATGGTTTCGCCGATCCGGGGTGGCGTCAATCTTTGGCGTGGGGTGGCGGCAGAAGTGGTCTTCGGACTGGAGTGGCGGGTCTCAGGGGACGGTGACTGAAAGGCGTGAGAAGAGTGTGGATGAGGAGCGGGGGATGAAGACGTCGATGCGGTCGCCTGGGATGGTGGGGTCTTCGGTTTGTTGGATGACGACGCCGTCGATGCCATTGGTGGCATTGGTCCATGGGCCTTGGAGGTCGGTGTCGTGTTGGGGTGTGGCGGTGAGGTTGGCGTCGACGGAGAGGTCGCTACGGCGGTAGGTGAATTTGAGGTATTCGCCGGCGGGGAGGTCGAGGGGATCGGTGATGAGTTCGAGGTTTGGGAGGTTGGCGACGAGGTTTTGGTTGGGGAGGTTGCCGATGACCATTTCGACGGCGTTGGGGATGCCATCGCGGTCTGGGTCGGCGTTGGGGCCGACGATGTCGGGGTCGGTTTCGCCGGGGAAGAAGGAGTCGATCCAGTTGGCGAAGGTGGCGGCGGACGGGCCGGAGGTGACGGTGAGGGTTCCGGTGCCGGTGATTTGGGGGATTTCCGTGTTGGAGCCGGGGTTTCCGGTGGCTTCGTAGATGCCGGCGGGTTGTTGGATGCCGTCGATGAAGAGGGTGGCGACGGTTTCGTTGGTTGAGGTTTCGACGAGGGAGGTGGCACCGAGTTCGAGGGAGGTTGAGTCCGCGATGGAGGAGCCGTTGACGACGACTTTGGCGTCGTTGGCGATGGTGAGGGTTGTGCCTGCGATGGAGGCGGCTGGGGCGATGGTGAGGGTGCCTGCGCGGACGGTGGTGCCGCCGGTGTGGGTGGCGGTTCCGGTGTAGGTCATTTCCTGGGTGGTGTTGTTGAGGGCGAGGCCGATGAAGAGCGCACCGGATCCGGAGATGTTATTAGAGACGGTGTGGGCATCGCTGCGGGAGAAGGTGAGGGTGCCGTTGTTGGTGACGGTGGCGGTTCCGAGTGATCCGCCGATGCCGGGACCGGATTGAGAGATATCGGTGTTTCCGGGGACTCCACCGACGCGGACGGGGACGGCTGTGGGGATGGTGAGGGAGCCGGAGAGTGTGTTTGCGCCGGTGAGGATGAAGCCGAGTTCGTTGTTGGTCATCGATGTTGCGGGGTCTTCGAAGGTGAGGCCGCCGGTTCCGGAGAGGATGCCTTGGAGTTTGAGGGTGCGTGGTGCGCCAACGGAGCGGTTGATGATTTTGTTGGATGGGCCTGAGAGCTGGATGTTGTTGGTCCAGGTCCAGTTTCCTTCGATTTGGGAGAGATTTCCGGAGGTGGTGGCATCTCCGAGGGTGATGGTGGCGGTGCCCATGGCGGTGGAGCCGTTGCGGATGGTTCGGAATTCGGATCCGCCGAGGATGTTGAGATTTCCGGAGAAGGCGGTCCATGAACCGGCGTCGGAGAAGCCGGTTCCTGAGCCGGTGTAGTTGAAGAGGGTGAGTCCGCCATCGAGTGTGATGGTGCCTGCGCCAGAGACGTTGCGGAGTTTTGGGGAGGTTTTGTAGTCGCGGAGTTGGGTGCCATCGAGCTGATAGACGAGCGATGCGCCGGAGGCGATCTGAACGGGGCCCGAAGCGATGTCGCCATCGGTGCCGCCGTTTCCGATTTTGAGGTTGCCCGCGTTGATGGTGGTTCCGCCGGATGAGCCGTTTGCCGGGCTGTCGATGACGAGTGTTCCTGCATTGACGGTGGTTCCGCCGGTGTGGGCGAGGGGGAGGGTTAGTGTGGTGGCGGCGGTGCCGTTTTTGACGATGCCGGTGGAACCGAAGATATCGCCGCCGGTGAGGGTGTAGGGGTTGGTGGAGTTGTTGAAGGTTAGGCTGAGGGGATTGATGCCAAGGGGTTCGACAACGACGTTGAAGCGGGTTGCGGAATCGTCGAAGAGGACGGGGTTGTTGGTGTTGTAAGCTGCGGGGACGGCCGGGGTGCTGGCGAGTGCCCAGTTGTTGGTGGTGGTGTCCCAGTTTTCGTCGGCGAAGCCTTTCCAGATCTGGTCTTCGAGGGTGACGATGAGATCGATGGATGTGTTAGAGGTGTTATTGACGAGTTCGAAGGATCCGAGGGTAGGGGTGATGCCGAGTGCGAAGCGGTTGAATTCGGATTCGGTCAGGGGTGTTCCGGAGTAGTCGATGAGTGTGATGGAGCCACCGTTTGTGGGGTCGTTGAAGAGATTGATGGTGTGGGTTTCGCCGGAGGCGGGAGGGGTGAGCGTGGTGGAGATGACGATTTTATCGGACGTGATGCCGAGGCGGAAGTCGGATTGGGTGTTGTCACCGAGTGTTAGAGCGCCGACGTTGGAGGTGGCGGGGGTGGCGGGGAGGCCGGGGAGGAGGAAGGTGCCGTTTTGTGCGGTGAGGGTTCCGGAGCCGAGGTTGGGGCCCATGCGCAGTGAGCCGGCGATGAGGTCGATGTTGCCTGAGAAGGCAGAATTGTTGGCTGTGAAGTTGATGCGTGCGTCGGGGGATTCGATTTCAACATCTCCGGAGCCGCCGGTGAGGGTGCGGTTCCAGGTGAAAGTGCCGGAGGTGTTGAACCGGAGTTTTGCACCGGAGGCGACGTTGAACGTGGATGCGGGGTCCCAGTTCGCGGCATTCTGATAGATGGGGTTGGTGGTTCCGTTGCCGAGTTGGAGTGTTCCGGCCTGGACGTCGAAGTTGAGGGAAGCGATGGCGCCACCGGCGGTTGCGGAGGAGCCGAGGGCGCCGGTCAGGGTGAGGGAGCCGTTGCCTTTTTTGACGAAGTTGATGTTGCGGCGCTGGTTGCTGCCATTGTGGGCGAGGATAGATCCGGAGAGGGTTGTGTTAGTGGATTGATCGAGTTCGATGGAGCGGGTTTGAGTGCCTACGGACAGGCCCCAATCGGCGCGGATTGAGCCGGTTCCGGAGAGGCTGTTGAGTTTCAGGGATTGTCCGCTGAAGGCGTGGGTGAGGATGAAGGCTCCGCATGAGGAGGAATCGCCGGTATCGAGGGCGAAGGAGCCGGTTTGAACGAGGGTGCCATTGTCGGAGGCCGCGCCGCCGCCGCCGCCGAAGGCGAGCCAGTTTGCGGGAAGGGTGCCGACAGCGGGGATTGATGCACCGCGGAGGGCGAGGGTGCCGGTGAAGTTCACGTTGGTGACGCCATTGGTGCCGCCATCGGACGACCAGTTCTTGGTTCCTGTGCTGCTGATGGTGACGGTTCCCGAGCCGGAGAAGGTGGCACCTTGGGAGGTGGAGGTGTTCGGGGTTGTGCCGCGGATGTGAAGGTTTCCGCCGGTTGCTGCCGCTCCCCAGTTGAAGTTGTTGGAGCCTGTCTGTAAGGCGGTGGTGATGTCGGTGGAGTGATCGAGGATGAGGTTGTTAGGGCCGGAGATGGAGACAGGGCCGGAGGCGGCGGTGAGGTTGATGGCGCCCCAGGTGAGATTGCCGCCGAGGGTGTTTGTCAGGGTGGATGAGGCGTCCCAGGTGGCGGTGTCCGCGGTGGTGGGGACGGTTCCGTCGGTCCAAGCGGCGGTGGTGTTGAGGTTGCCGGCGGTTGCGCTTCGGATGTCCTGAGCTTGGGTGGTGGAGGCGAGGGCGACGAAGAAGAGGGAGAAGCGGCGGATTTTCATGGCGGAGGTGCGTTGGACTGTTTGCACGGTCCGCCGGGGGACGGGATGTCACAAGGGGAAGGAGCTGGTCTGCTCGGGAGACCAGTTTGTTTATGGCAATTGGCTGGTGTGGCCTTTTGCGATGAGGAAGCGAGAGGCTTCCATGACAGGCTCGGGGATGGGTTGTTTGGATGAGAATCCGAGGTGGTGGTAGTCGATGATGCGTTGGAAGTCGCCGACCATAGCGTCGATGACGAGTTGGTATGTCAGGTCCCCGGTGCAGTATTCCGCGAGGGTGAGTGGGGGGGAGGAGGCGGTGAAGGTGGCATCGGGCCATTGGACATCGAGGGCGGCGATGGTCCGGCGTTCCATGTAGGGTTTCTGGACGACGATGGCGCGGTGGATGGCGATGTTGTTTCTTGTTAGAGTTTGACGGGCGAATTGGATGTTCTGGCCGGTGTTGGTGGCTTCGTTTTCGATGAGGATGCGGTCGGCGGGGACTTTGAGGGAGCGGGCGACCTGGGCCATGGCTTCGGCTTCGGTGACTTTCCAATGTTCCGTCATGCGGCCGCGGGCTCCGGAGAAGAGGAGCCATGGGGCGAGGTTGCGGTGGAAGAGCGCGGCGGCGTGTTCGGCGACGCGGAGATCGTTGCTGCCGAAGACGAGGATGGCGTCGGAGGGTTGCGGGGGGGCTCCGAGGCGGTGATAGTTCCAGAGGGTTTCCGCGGCGCGGATGATATCCGTGGTAGGGATTTCTAGAGGTTTCACCGGCGGCGGCGCAGGATGATGAGGAATCCAATGGCACCGAGGAGGGCGGAGGCAGGTTCCGGGATGGGTGTCCAGGCAAGGTAGAGGGAGTCGGCGGTGTTAGATCCGGGTTGGCGGAGGATGGAGAAGGAGCCGAGGCCTGCGTCGTAATTGGAGCCGCCGGTGATGGTTCCGATGGTGAAGAGGTTGGAGTCGGCGGCGGTGGCGGATCCTGATAGATTGATGACGAGCCATTCCTGTGGGGTGGACCAGAAGGCGTTGAGGAAGTCGACGGAGCCGCCGAAGGAGAGGTCGATGGTGGCACCGGGGGTGATGGTGAGAGCTCCGCCGGTGAGGTTGATGGCGTCGAAGGTGGTGCCGCGGCTGCCTGTGGTATTGTCGGTGAGTTCCCAGAGGAGGGTTGAGGAGTCGGCGTAGTTGAGTCCGTTAGAGAAGCTTTGGGTTCCGGGGCTAGAGCCGGGGCTGTGGGTTCCGGCGATGGTGGCGGGGCCGACGATGTTGCCTGAGCCGCTGAGGATTTGGGTGGTGCCGAGGGTCCATGAGACGGCGGAGACGTCGAGGGTGGTGGAGGCGCCGACGATGATCTGGCTGGAGGTGGCGATGGCGTCGGCGTGTCCGAGTTTCAGGGTTCCGGCCTGGATGGTGGTGGAGCCGGTGTAGTCGTTGTCCGGGTTGTCGATGGTGAGCAGCATGCCGCTTCGTTTGGTGAATCCGCCATCGCCGGTGATTTTGGCGGACCAGGTTTGTGACCAGGCGGTGGAGCCATCGAAGAAGCCGCCACCGGCACCGAGGGTGATGGTTTTGGAGGAAGAGATGCCGGCGCCGTTGGCGTTCATGAAAAGGCCGCCGCCATCGAGGGTGACGCCGGAAGAGCCGCCCATGCTGGTTTCCGAGAGGAATCCGAAGGTTCCGGCGGTGGATTTCCATGTTCCGGAGAAGCCGGAGTTCGCGGCTTCTCCGCTGATGACGAGGTTTCCTGCGGCGCTGCGGAGGAAGGTGCCGCTGCCGCTGATGGCTTTGGCGATGCCGGTGGGGATGCCCGAGGTGGTGTTGGCGGCTTCGAAGGTGGCACCTGAGGAGATGGCGAGGGATGTTCCGGCGATGTTGTTGAGGGGGGAGTTTGAGCCGGTGGAGCCGGTGATTTTCAAGGTTCCGCCGTTGACAGCGATGTCGCGGAGGCCGTCGGCAGCGGAGGTGAGGGCGGCGTTGTTAGAGACGGTCAGGGTGCCGCTTCCGGACTTGGTGAGGTGAAGGCCTCGGCCGCTGGAGCCCGCGTTGAAGGTGCCGGAGAAGGTGGTGTTGGTGGATTGATCGACGATGAGGCGGCGGTGGTTGTTGGTGCCGCCGTCCTGCCAGTCGGCGCGAACGGAGCCAGCGCCGGAGAGTTCGCCGATGGTGGCGGAGCCGCCGTTGTATGCGGAGCCGAGGATGAGGCCGCCGGAGGTGATGTTGACCTTGGTTTGGTTGGAGGTTTGGCCTGTGGGATCGGTGGCTGTGGAGCCGAGGATGACCCATTGGCCGTTGATGCCGAGGGTTCCGTTGAAGCCGCCGGAGTGGCTGAGGAGAAGGTTGGAGTTGCTGGTCTTTGTTAGATTGCCGCTGATGGTTCCAGCGCCGGTGATTTTGACGGTGGCGGTGTTGTTCAGCGTGAGGGTTTGGCCGGAGGCGATGGTGATGCCGGTTTGGGAGATGCTGGCACCGATGTTGACGGTGGCGCTGGCGTTGAAGGTTGCGGTGTCGCCGTTGGTCCATGTTGCTGGACCGTTCCAGACTCCTGCTGTGGTCCAGACGGTATTGGCGGGGTTGGATGAGTTCCAGGTGAGGTCCGCTGCGAGCGTGGGTAAGGAAAAGAGTGCTGCCGCGATGGCTGGGCCGGTGAGGAAGCGGTTGAGTGAGGATTTCATGAGGCAGGCGTTCATCAAGTAGTCAAGGGGAGGACGGCGGGGTTGCAAGGGGAGGGTGGTGGTTGGTTTGGCCGACCAGATGAGTGGGTGGTGGTGGCGAGTTTGATCTGGAGACTTGGATTGCGGACAACGCTTCAATCTTCGAGGTTCCGAGCGTAAGATTATGAGGGGCATCGAATCCATTGCGGACCTGCGACAGGCGGGTCATAATAGCGGTGGAAGACCGGACATGCGGATCCTGAAAGAGGAGGCACCAACCACGGCCAATCACCGGGAATAGTGCGCCCGGATTTTTCCTCATTCTTAATATGTTGCATGAACTGTGCCGCTGCGGTGTGATGATCGACAATAGTAACTTTTGCTGCCTGAAACGACAGAATTACGGCGGCATTGAGTTCGACAAGGGCACGGTCCTTCCACAAGGATGTTCTTGAGGAGAGGTCGAGTTTCATGAGTTTTGCCACAGTCGGCAGAAGGTTGTAGCGATTGGTGTCTCCGAGGTTTCGGGAGCCGATTTCGGTTCCCATGTAGAACCCGCTGAAGGGTGCGGCGGGATAGAATTTTCCATTGGCGGAAAGGATCATGTCAGAAACGGCGGGAAGCGCTGGCCAGCGAATGCCGAGTTCGTTGAAGCCGGGCAGGTCCGGGTGGCGGATTGGAACTTCGAGTACCGCATCTGAGGGAATCGTGAAGAGTTGTGTGGAGAAGCCAGGAGCCGAGATGATCAAGGGGAGTATATCAAAGGGTGATTGGGGGTTTGGAGGCGTCCAACCGAGAGAGACCGCGAATCGGGTGAATTCGAGTTGTTCGGGATCTCCCATGATCGAGCCATCCTGCAGCGAGTACGCAGCATAGCGTATCAGTTGGCGATTGTGAATCCTGATGCCTGATCGGGGATCGCCGGATGGAGCGAAAATGGTTGCGGTTGGACGAATTCGTCCTCCGTTCGTGGAGTAGCGGAGGTGGCGAACGCACGCCTGGAAGATCTCTTGCGGGTGGGACAAGTGAGTGGCATCGAAGACCTCTAGGGAGTTCCAGAACAGCCTCCCGATGCATCGCGGGTGGTTTCGCCATGCGACACGGGCGGCGGACTCGAGTGAATCAGACATGAGGGAAGGCGGTGGGAAGGTTCAGGAAGAATGGTTGTGAGTGGTGTTTTGCATTACCGGTTTTCCAGATTTCGGCGGGGCCAAATGAAGGCTGGAATCATTTCAACAGTGGGCGAGAGGTGCAAGGTGAGAGGGCGAGTTGAGGTGGGGCAAGGAATTGACGTATTTTGCACGAGGAGCCAGTCTTTCAGCGTAAAATCGCGCAATCTGAATTCATCCAATTCGGAGATTGTCTAGTCGAGGGGCGAGTTGGAAGTGAGAGAATTGAGAGATAGCCGGGTTTCCTCAAGGGTAAGGAGGACGCAGGTGGAGATCGAATCCGTGATGGGATTGCTGGTGATAGCGGCGGCTTCGATCGATGTAAAAATCTGTTCGAGTCTGGAGAATCCGAGGTTTCCGGCGCTTCCTTTCAGTTGGTGAGCCGATTCACGGACCTGCTGAGAGGAGGTATTCTGGGAGAGCTCCGAGAAGGTGGATGTGCAGGAATCGAAGAACTTCTCGGCAAGTGTGAGGAAGATCGGGCCGATCCGTTCGATGATCATGTTGATCCGGTCCGAATCGCAGAGGGGCTTTGAGCTCGCGTCGTTGGCTGGATGAAAAATCGTGAAATCCATGTAAGGAACTTGCATGGTTTTTCATGCTGTTGCAAGAGCAGGCCGTGAGTCGCCACCGACAGTCTGCCGAATTGATCATCGCCGAGGATGACGAGGCTTCAAGGCATCTTCTTGAGCTGTTAGCAAGGCAACGTGGTTACAGTGTGGAATCGACTGTGGCGGGAGAGGAGGCAATGAAGATGGTTGGGATCGACACGCGTGTCGTTGTGCTGGATCTTGAGATGCCCGGATGGGATGGGTTTCGTTGTCTCGAGTATCTTCGAGATCGGCATCCGGCGGTGTCGGCGATTGTGCTTACGGCAAGTGATCAGGCCGCGTCGGCCGTTAAGGCGTTGAAGTTGGGGGCGCTGGATTACGTGACGAAACCTTTTGATCCAGAGGATTTATTCCGCGCGTTGAGAACCGCGTTTGAAATGAGCCGTGTGAGGGAGGAGAACCGAGAATTGCGGGACTCGATCGGTGATTCAAGTGTGAGGCCGGGTGTAGTAGCCGATTCGAAGAAGATGCGGGTCATCCTTGAGCGAGTGAGGAAAGTGGCTCGGCTTGAATCGAGTGTTTTGCTTACTGGTGAAAGCGGTGTCGGGAAAGGTTTGGTCGCGAGGTTGCTGCACTCGATGAGTCCGCGCGCATCGGGACCGTTCATTACGGTGAGTTGTCCGGCGTTGCCACGGGAGTTGCTTGAGAGCGAGTTGTTCGGGCATGAAAAGGGTGCTTTTACGGGAGCGTTGAGGAAGAGGATTGGAAAAATTGAGGCTGCGGCAGGCGGGACATTGTTTCTGGACGAGATCGGAGACTTGCCGATTGAGTTGCAGCCCAAGTTGCTCAATGTCCTGCAAGATCGCCAGTTTCAGAGGGTTGGAGGGGAGGAGACGATCCGTGCGGATTTTCGTTTGGTTTCTGCGACCAACATCGATTTCGCGGAACGGATTGCTTCGGGTCTTTTTCGCGAGGATCTGTTTTTCCGGTTGAATGTCGTGCCAATCGAGATTCCGCCTTTGAGGGCACGGAAGGAAGAGATCGAGGGGTTGGCCAAGAGCATCTTGGAGAGGATCGCGGCGCAGCGGGCTGAGAAGGTTCTGAGAGTGAGCAAGGGTGCGATGAATAGCCTGAGAATGCATGGTTGGCCAGGGAACGTCAGGGAGTTGGAGAACGTTCTGGAGCGCGCGTCTGTGTTTTGTGAGGGGGGTGAGATCGACGAGGAAGACTTGGAGGATTTGGGAATCCTCGGGAAAAGCGGCAGAGTTGAATCAGGAAGCGCAGGGCCTTTGGGTCTGGCGGGGTATCCGTTGGCGGTGATCGAGGCAAGGGCTGTATTGGAGACTTTGGAAATGTGTGGGGGGAACAAAGCGAAAGCCGCCCGACTGCTGGGTATTACCGAGCGTTCAATCTACAACCACCTGCGAAGATTGGAATCCGAAGGAACGGCCAAGGAAGAGAACTTTCAAGCAGATGGCAAATCATGAAAGGCGGTGCGTGAAAATCGTGTATAAGCGTGTATAAGAAATTTTTTATTCAGTATGTACGGATTGGTAAACAAGGC
>SXGQ01150246.1_pt1 | contig 23991 bp, 17 predicted proteins | sample 3178371 | NCBI WGS metagenome assembly SXGQ01 (sample SAMN11356859, study PRJNA531348) | freshwater metagenome | isolation source: freshwater sample F1-20 | place: China: Fuxian Lake, Yuxi | collected 2017-12-25 | reverse complement strand
CGTCAGGGACCGGTAGTCGTTCGGATTGCCGGCCTTGAAGGTCCGACGAAGGAACAGCGTGGTATAGCTGTTCCGCATGTCGGTGATCTCCGTGCCCGCGAACGGATCGCCGTAGTAGAATGCCGCGGGCCCCTGGGGCCAGGTGGCGTCGCTGAACTCGGGGGTCCTCCAGGCCTTGGGATCCGGGACGGAAGGCTCGCCGGTCCCCTTCAGGTAGCGCCATTGGGATCCCGCTGGGAACAGCTCCTCGGCCCAGCTCATGGGTGAAAGAATCAGAATAGCGAAGAGTGCAAGGAACCAACGACGGGATCGGAATGGATTCATGTGCGGGTCTTGAAACTCTAGCAGAACCAATGCCGAATGGAACCCAACTTTGCCGGGACGCGAGGCCTGGCGGCCCTGCCGGAGGGTCTGTGTCTACGTGGCCGGTATGAATCGTTGGGCGAGCAGCGATGCGAGCCAGCCCACGACAAACCAGGCGGCGACGCCGGGTGTGGGAAGCAGGGCGAGCCAGTCGACCAGGCAGATCCCTGCGAGGAGACCCGACACCGTCAGGCCAAGGTTCCGACCTCCGGGTCCCAGGGTATGTCGGAGACACCAAACAGCCCAGGCAGCCACGAGGAACCCAACCGCCGACCCATAGAGTCGGTACGCCCCGCCATTGTAGAGCGCCGAGAACAGGAGCGGCAGGGACAGCGCCAGGAGTGGCCAGCGTTGGAGTCGTCCGGTCGTGCTTTCCCGTTTTGCCACATAGCTGAGGCCGATGATCCATCCGGCCAGGGCCACGGCGGACCAGATCGAGGCTCCCGTGACCCCCAGAACCCCGGCCGAGGCCGCCAGCGGGTAGAGAAGGAATCGGCACGCCGCCATCAGGACCGGAGAGAACGACAGGGCCTTGTGGGACGCGTCGTATAGAACCACCGCGAACGCGAGCAGCAGGGCGAGGATCGCCGAGGTCCAGCCCAGGAGAGCGAGGATCGCGGTTCCCGACCCCAGCAGCCCCAATCCGATCCGCCAGACCCACGACTCTGGGATGGCCCCGCTCGGGATGGGCCGTGACTTCCGATACTGGCGGTCGAACTCCGCGTCGAACGCGTCGTTCAGATACATGCCACCAATGTACACCATCGAGGTGCCGATCAGGACGTGGATCAGCGGCAGGAGAGAGGGTCCTGCTCCGCCGAGACCCCAGCCGGCGAGGCCATTGGTCCAGACGGTTGGAAGATTCGACACCCGACCCAGCACGAGCAGCGTGCGCAACGAAGGTCGATTGGGTCGGGACATCTGGGGACGGAGGCTAGGGTTGGACCCAGTGTGCCTGCAATGCGGGGTTGGAACCGGCGGACGTCAGGATGGACTTCGAAGCCAGACGGCCCAGGCGAAGGGCCGGTCTTACGGAGCCCGTCTACAACCGCTGCTGAATGGGAATCGGCATCGGTGCGTCGGCACCGACGACACAACATCCCTTTGATCCCCCTCCATCCCACCTTTCTACTGCCGGGTGGAGCTGGTGACGACATCCTGCCCGCATCGAACGGAACCCCATGCACCGCCGCACCTTCCTCCAGGTCCTTGGCCAGTCCGGGACCGCCGCGTGTCTCTCATCGGAACTGTGGGGCGCGACCGCTGCGACCCCCGGCCAACCCGCCGGGGGTGTTCCGCCGACTCCGGGAGTTGAGGTCGATGCCTCGGAGTGGAAACGTGTTTCCTCCCTGCTCGATGACGCGTCATCCAGCTATTCAGAACCTTGGGACGATGCCACCTGTCGCACCCTCATGAAGGGTGGGTATCTGGGCAACGGAGACCTCGGTGTCCACCTTGGGGGCACGAGGCACTCCTTGGTCTACTACCTCGGGAAGAACGGATTCCACGCGGGGAACGACACGGTGGGATTGAGGTCGGGAGACGATCCGGCCCCGGGTCCCTACAGGCAGCACATCCTCAACCTCGCCCGATTGACCCTCGAATCCGTGGAAGGCACTGAAGCCGGGGATCATTACCGGGTGACCCAGGACCTGAGGCATGCGGAAATCCGGACAGAGTGCACCATGGCGGGTCTTCCCGTCCGGGTCCGGGCCTTCCTGGCCCCGGAGACGAATGCATTTGTGTTGGAGCTGTCGACCGGCGGCGGGATGGATCTCCGGGTGAAGGCGACCCTCTCGGTCGTCGGCAACGTCTCCATGGCGCTCGACGCGGGAGTCGATGGATCCATGGCGTGGGTCACGAAGGAGCCCAATGCCGACGGCGCCCCGTTCTATGTAAAGGGTGCGGTGGTGGCTCGCGTGATCGGTGCGCCTTCGGAGGCCACTCGTCAGACTCCGGAGCAATCGGGGCTGGCCTTCACCCTCCCCGCAAATGGGAGGGTCGTGCGCCTGTTCGTCCAGGCCGACCACACCAAGAACGCACCATCACCCGCGTCACGCGTCCGGTCCATCGTTCGGGACGTGACTCCCGAGGACCTGGATCGGATCGAGTCGGAAAACAGGACGTGGTGGCGACGGTTTTGGCTCAGGTCCCATGTCCGTCTCGGGGATGAGGTCCAGCGGTACTGGTACAATCACCTCTACATGATCGGCTCGGCCGCCCGGAGTGGGGCCGACAACAGCCCGGGCAAGGCTCCGGGTCATTGGGGTCCATGGAACCGGGCTGATGACATGAAGTGGTTTGGCAATCTGGGCATGAACTACAACGCTCAGAATCCGTACTATGGCACCTTCGCGGCAAACCACGTGGATCTCGTCGATCCCTACATAGAGACCATCCGCCACTACGCCGCGACCACAGGACGCCAGCGCGTCGTCAACCGCTGGGTCTCCCCGGAGATCGCTGCTCGGATGCCGCCGAACTGCCGGGGCGTCGAGTTCGAGGGTTCGTTCACGTCCCATGGCACCCCGGCGACCGGCGAAGGGAAGGTGGGGGCGGAGGACTGCTGCATGGCCACGAATGCCGTGTTCGCCATTCTGCCGATGGTCTGGAAGTGGAAGTATGGCCGGGACACCGAGTTCCTGAGGACGATGGCGTATCCGCTGATGCGGGAGGTCGCGGATTTCTACGACGACTACATCGGGAAACCGGTCGATGGACGCTACGACGTGTACGGATCCGTCCATGAGGGGGCCGACTGGTTTGCGAAGAACGACATGTTCAGCCTTGGCGCCATCCGATTCCTCTACCGAGAGATCATCGCGGCAAGCACTCATCTGGAGTGCGATGCCGATCGCCGGGCCCACTGGCAGGATATTCTCGACCACATGGCGGACTATCCTCTCCAGCTCTGGGGGGATCGGGTGACCTTCCGGCCCGATGGGGTGCACGATGTCATGGAGGCGCTGCACTACAACGGGGGCGCCCGGAACACCGGGGTGATGTTCACCACGACCTTCGACAACATCGGCAAACGATCGCTCCCGGCCTATTGGCTCGCCACGTGCAACACGCTCGACCGGGGCAACATGTTCCATCCCCAACGCTGGTGCGGATGGCAGAATGGAAACGACTTCGGGATGATGTTCGTGATGGCGGTGCGGGCGGGCTATCGACCGGATCGGGTTCTGGATGCGATCCGGGCCTGGAAACCCGAACCCAATGGGGTCGTGTCCCAGAAGGATGGCGGTGGGATCGAGACCGCCGGAATCCTCGAAGCCATCAACAGCATGCTGCTCCAGAGCCACGATGGAGTCCTGAGGATCTTTCCGAACTGGGACCGATCCCGCGACGCCGAGTTCAAGGGCCTCCGGGCAGTCGGGGCCTTTCTGGTCGAGGCCCGATACCGGGCCCGGGAGCGCATGGTGGACCGGGTCCGCGTCGTCAGCGAGAGGGGCAATACCTGTGTGGTCCAGAATCCGTTTGAGGAGGCCTGCATCCGCGTGATCCGGACGGATACCCGTCAACGGATCGCAGCGGAACAGGACCAGGAGGAGTTCCGGTTCCCGACCGTCCCGGGGGTCACCTACGAGGTCCAACCTGCCGACTGTCGGCCCGCAGTCCGCGGGGCTCCGGTGATCGTGTCCCATCCGACTGCCGCCACGGTCCTCCTGCCGGAGCCGGCCACATTCTCCATTGCAGCGAAGGGTCGAGGTTTACGGTACCAGTGGCAGAAGAACCGTATCGACATCCCCGGGGCGACCTCGACCACCTATACGACCTCGGCCACGACGCTTTGGGACATTGGCAGCGAATATCGGTGCGTGATCTCGAACAGCGAGGGTTCCGTCCGAAGCCGTCCGGGTGTCCTGGTCCCACGGCCGGCCCCGGACGGAGGGGTGCATCCGATCGTGGGCACCTGGTCCTACAGCCATGCGGGAAGGAGCTATACCCGGGAATTTACGTCGGACCACCGCTGCATCCTGCGGGATGGGGGCGTCGTGGGCTGGGTGAAGTCCTATTCCGTGGCCGGTGACCGGACCGTTCTGGTGGAGGGTGGGCTCCGGCATGTGCTGACGGGGCCGGATACCCTCGATATCGAGAAGGCGTTCATCGGCCATCGAGTGGCGGTGCCGTGAACCAACCCTGTTCCGAAACCTGTCGGACTCCACCGCCTTGAAAACCGCCTTGCCTCGTCCTTCAGTCAGGCAACCCTCAAGAACCCTGTCCATGAGTCCCTCCACGCGTCTTCTCCTCGGTCTTCTCGTCCTCCTCACCACCGTCGCCACAGCGGCGGAAAAGAAGATCGTCCTCATCGCTGGAACCCCGAGTCATCCCCCCGGAATGCATGAGTTCCGCGCCGGGACCCTGCTGTTCCAGAAATGCCTGGCGGACCTTCCGGGTGTGCAGGTCCAGGTGTATTCCAACGGCTGGCCCACCCGGGTCGAAGGCACCGCCACGGTCGACGCCAACGAGGTTCTCGGTGATGCCGATGCCGTCCTGGTCTATTGCGATGGCGGTCAGGGACATCCTGCCATCCGGCCGGGCCGGGTGAAGGTCCTCGACGCGCTGGCGGCGAAGGGCAAAGGGCTCGGATTCGCCCACTACGGTGTTGAAGTTCCCAAAGGCGATCCGGGTGCCGCCCTGCATCGGTGGATTGGCGGCTACTACGAACACCAGTTCTCGGTGAACCCGATGTGGAAGCCTGAATTCAAGTCCCTCCCGAAGCATCTCGTGACGCGGGGCGTCCAGCCCTTCGCCACCCGCGACGAATGGTACTTCAACATGCGTTGGGCGCCGTCGACCAATGGCATCACGCCGATCCTCGTGGCCCAACCCTCCGATGAGGTTCGCAAAGGACCCTACGTCTGGCCGAAGGGTCCGTACCCGCACATCGTCGCCGACTCGGGTCGGCCCGAGGTGATGATGTGGGTGTTGGAACGGAAGGATGGCGGTCGTGGGTTTGGATTCACGGGCGGGCACACCCATGAGACCTGGGGAGATCCGAACCAGCGGAAGCTGTTCCTCAACGCCCTTCTCTGGCTCGCCAAGGCGGAGGTGCCCGCGGGCGGGGTCGAGTCCCGGATCGATGCAGACGATCTGAAGCAGAACCTCGATCCCAAGGGCAAGAAGTGATCGGACTCCCCCGGGCTGGCATCGGGTGGCGGGCGGCGTTCCTGGCGCTGCTCCTGATCCTGCTCGAACCCGTTCGTCCCCGGGCGGAGGACAAGATCCAGTATCGATGGGAGGGCTATTACGAGGACAACAACCGGACCGACGTCACGACCCAAGGGGTGTATGTCGAGAAGGACCTCAACCCCGACCTCATCCTCAAGGGCAACTTCGTCTACGACGCCATCTCGGGTGCCACCCCCACAGGAGGCCCCCCGCCGCCGGGAAGCGACCAGGTCCAGCTCTTCAACTTCTGGGATCGTCGTTATGCCGGCTACGTGGAGGTCGACTACAAGCAAGGTCGTTTCACCCATCAGCCACAGTTCGCCTACAGCTGGGAAAGGGACTACAGAAGCATCGGTCTGGCCTGGAACGAGCTCATCGAGCTCAATGCGAAGCACACGACGCTCGCGATCGGGTTATCCCACAACTTCGACTCGTTGAACGGCCTCTGGCAGCGGCAGTTCGTCGATAAGGGTGTTTCGGACCTCCTGCTCGGAGTGACCCAGGTGCTCGGACCGCAGACCACGCTGACCTTCAATGTCACCTTGGGCTACTCCGAGGGCTACCTCAGTGATCCCTATAAGGCGGTCAACTTCTACTACGCCTACCCCGACCCGTCCTATGACCCGTCGCCCTATGGAATCAACTCCCAGGACCAGTTGGGCACCTTTGGATTCCCGGCGGAGAACCGACCCGGGCATCGGGTCCGATCCGTCGCGTGGCTGGGGCTCAACCACTACGTGAAGTCGATCGATGGAGCCCTAGAGGCCAGTTTCCGGGTCGGGACCGACAGCTGGGGACTCACCAGCGAGACACTTTCGGTCGCCTGGTTCCAGAAGATCGGAAAGCGGTTCACGGTCTCACCCCTCTTCCGATTCTATCACCAGTCCGCGGCCGATTTCTATGCGGTGCGGTTCACCGGGGATCCTTCAAATCCCTACGGAGGTCCCTACTCCGTGCTGCCGGATGGCTCCCTCCTCTTCCCCACGGATCCCGGGTATCCGGGCGGGGGGCAGATCGAGAACGTCCCCGCGTGGCCCAACTACTACTCCGCCGACTATCGCCTCTCCCAGATGAACACCTACACCTACGGCCTCAGTGTCGAGGCCAAGGTGACCGACTGGGCCTCGGTGATCGTCTCCTACAAGCGCTACCGGATGGTGGGCACCGATGGGGTCACCTGGCAGAGCGCCTATCCCCAGGCGAATGTCATCAGCGCCGGCCTGAACATATGGTTCTGAATCGTCATCAGCCGACACCTCGGCAGAGAGCCTCCGGAGCGGAAGAGGACTTCGGGGTGCGTGCGGTCTGGGATCGCGTACGTCCCACCCTGCGGGTGACCGCGTTGCCGGGCTCGGGATTCGGCATCGAGTTCCAGGCGTTGGGAACGTTGTGCCGGATGACGTTGGCGGGCCCGAAGCCGGCCGCGGAGGCCTTCGTTGAGCAGACGCTGGGTTGGATGGCCCGGTTCGAATCGAAGTACTCGCGGCACCTTGCCGGTTCGCTGATCTCGCGCATCAATGACCAGGCCGGGAAGGACTGGGTGGCGATCGATCCTGAGACCGAGCGGATCCTTGCCCTGTGTCAGGAGCTCCATTTTCTGTCGAAGGGTGTGATGGATCCCACCGTGTTGCCCCTGCTGCGGCTGTGGAATTGGAAGGCGCGGCCGGCGGTGGTTCCCTCCGAGGAATCCATACGGGAGGCGATGTCCCGGGTCGGATGGTCCCGGGTCCAGCGCGCGCCGGGTCGGGTCCGGTTGCCCGAATCCGGAATGGCCCTCGATCTGGGTGGGATTGGAAAGGAGTACGCGGTCGACCAGGTCGCGTTGCTCTCCCGTGGATTCCCGCTGACCGGGGTGCTGGTGGATTTTGGGGCCGACATCCGGGTATTGGGACTGCCTCCGGATGGTCGTCTGGGCTGGCACATTGGCCTCGAGGAACCGCGATCTCCGGGACGGACCTGGTGCGGCTTGGTACTGCGCGAAGGCGGGGTTGCCACGTCCGGTAATTACCTCCGGTTCTTCGAGTCTGGTGGCGTTCGTTACGGACACATCCTCGATCCCCGGACCGGTTGGCCGACGCCGTCCGAGGTCCTTTCGGTCAGCATCATCGCACCCTCCTGCACCCAGGCTGGATTCCTGAGCACGACTGCCCTCGTCCTGGGTCCTGTCGAGGGCATGCGGTTGATCGAGTCGACACCCGGTGTCTCCGGAGCCATTGTCACTACTACACAAACCATCCAATCCCGTCGTTTCCATGAACACCGCGCGTCTTAGCCTCACCGCCTCCCTGTTCCTCCTCGTCACGTCCCTGCTGTCGGCCGCCGCTCCGAAGGTGGGCGATGCCTTCCCGGATCTCGGCGCCTTCGGTCTTGAGGGCCAGGTGCCGGATCTGAAGGGCAAGGTGGTGGTGGTCGACTTCTGGGCGTCGTGGTGCGGGCCATGCCGCCAGTCGTTCCCGGCCCTCCAGGAGGTCTACACCCAGTTCAAGGACAAGAACGTCGTTGTGATCGGCGTGAGCCTCGACGAGTCGAAGGACGACATGGACAAGTTCCTCAAGCGCAGCAAGACGGAGTTCCCGATCCTTCGTGACGCCAAGGGGAAGCTCGCCGAGAAGCTGTCGGTTCAGTCAATCCCGTCGTCCTTCGTGATCTCGCCTGACGGCAAGATCCTGGCGATCCACGTTGGCTTCGGCGGTGACAAGACCAAGAAGGCCTACATCACCGACATCGAGAAGGCTCTGGCCAAGAAGTAGTCGTTCCATGGCCCTCCACTCCGGCCACCCGATGTCTCGTCACTGCTCCCTCCTGATCCTCTGCCTGCTGGCGTTGCTGGCGACGGGCTGCGCCCGTGTGAAGCCGTGGCAGCGGGGCACTTTGGCGGATCCTCTGATGAACCGGGGGCGGGATCCGATGGGGCTAGCCTATTCCGAGCACATGTACTTCAGCCGTGAGGGCACCCACGGCGGTGCTGGCGTGGGCGGTGGCGGGTGCGGGTGCAACTGAGGGCCGGCGGCGGTGGTCGGGTGCCACCCAGATCCCGGAAAGACAGCACGGCCTCCGCGGAGCCGCTGCAACTGGAACATTTCCAGGACTTCACCAACTTCGAGGAGAGTCCTGTTTGCCGCGATTATTCCGTTAGTTGACGGCCTCGATCTTCACCGTATGCGTGACGGGGAGGAGTGACTCCCGGATGGCGGCGGCCAATGGGGCGCGGGCCTTCTCGGTCAGCACAACGGTCGCCTCCATGTCCGCCCGGCCCTCCTCGCCGTGGAAGAGGCTCTTGATCTGCTTCGTCTCGTAGTTCTGCTTGTTGCCGACCGCCTCATCAAGGCGCTTGAATGCGTCGTCAAACGGGGTCTTGGCAAACCGGTCCGGCAGGAGGATACCGTCCGCGAGTTCCTTGCCGGAGAACGTCTTCGTCTCGTTACCCCAGGTGACCTTGTACTGCTTGGCGGGCGCGTTCTTGACGACGAGGCGCAATCGGTTGAAGCGGGAATTGAAGTCGGTCAGGGCCATCCCGGAGCGGATCGAGTTGTCGTCGGAAAGCTCCCCGGCCGGTGCACAGAACGGATAGCGCCCACTCTTCAGTGTCAGCTCGCCGTTGGAAAAGGCCACGACCTCATGTCCACCGGTCGCGGATGCCTTGCCGTTCCCGAGATCGACCGTGAACGTCCCCAGGTCGCCATCCACTCCAAAGGCCTGGAGGAATGCCGTCGCCATCACGACCTGTCCCGCCCAGCCGGGATGTACGGCATCCTTGCCAGCGATGGCGTAGTTCCCACCGAACTGGTTGGTGGCCTTCCAACCCAGCGTGAGCATCGGCCAGAATACGTCAGCGAAAGCCACCTGTTCCTGCTGGGCGATGTCGATGTCGATGTTCCGCAGCTCGCAGAGGTTCAGGTTCATCGCTTCGGAACCCGCGTTGCTCCACGGCACCTTGGGTCCGACGCAGCCGGGGGAACCAAGGACGAAGCGGGCACCCGCCGCCTTGAAGCCTTTCACGATCGCGAGCTGGTTCTCCCGGTACCACTGGCCGTTCGCCGCATCGTACGGACGATATTTGTGGTCGTTCATGCCATAGCAGGTCGTCGCGACCGTCGGCTTGAAGCGGAGGGCGTCGTTGACCATCCGGTTCTTGAAGCCCTCCGCCGTTTCCCCGCCCCATCCGTATTGGCGGACGGTGACCTTCAGCTCCGGGAGGCACGCGGTGAGGTAGGTCTCCAGGATTCTCGAGTACATCTTCTGCTCGGTGATCGAGTCACCGATGATGGCCAACCGGTCGTTCTCCCGGAGCAGGAGCCCTTGGGTGGGAGGCGCCTTCTTGGCGTTGAATTTGGCGAAGACCGTTGCATCGGGCTTGGGCTCGAAATCCTGGGCACCGACAACCAGCGAGAAGGCGACGACGGACACAACACGCAACAGGGGAGTCATGGGAGGACGGTGCCGCCGGACGAAGAGCCCGGTCAAGCGGGTGGGTTCACAGGCTTTGGGGCCATGGCAGGCTTTGGGGCCAGGTCATTTTGATCTGGGGTTAGCTCACGTGTCGGTGAACTGCGGCACCCTTACCAAGGTTCTATCGCCCACTCAGGCAGAGGCCCCTGCCCGTCTGTCTTGGTGTCGGAGTCTCCAGACAGTTTTGAGCGTTTTTGGATGGAGGAGAGGAGGTCTCTTTCGCCGCCCTCTCAAGCCACTGCACCTCGACCAACCTCGGAAGGAAGCCGGCTCTCATCTTGCCATCAGAGCATTCTGGTCTGCGCCTCAGGTCCGTTGAATACCCATGGGACAGGCCCAGAGACTGCAGAGTACGCCCCCAGGTCCCTGCCGTGCGTCTCCAACGCGGACCTGGTCACCTCTGCGGCACGACACGGAAGAACTCCCTCTTGGAGGTTGTCGGGGCCGAAATGTCCACAGGTCCCGGGGGATTGGTCGACACCGGTGACCAGTCCCGGAGATCCTGGCTCTTCTCGAGGACACCCGGTCCCGATCCGGGGTTCTGGAGCCGGGCCTTGAAGGAGGCGCCCGAGGTCTTCGGGGCCGAGGCTTCGGTTCCGGATTCAGAAGCTCCGCTGGAACCCTTCCCATTGGCCGCGGGCCCGCGCGGTGCCGGCTGAGGGACCTGGCCGGTGCCGATCAGGAAGCGGACCGCCTTGATGACGACGGTTGTGTCCCGAAGGTTCGAGACGAAGGTGATCCGGAACGGCAGCTGAATTTCCGAAAGATTCTTCACCGGGATCGTGAATTGGTGCTCGATGCCCTGGTAATTGGCCCGGTCATCGCCGTCCATGAACGCGATGCGTCCGATGCATTGGGCTGAGCGGATCGACGACCGCAGGTTCGCATCCGGGGTATTCACAAACAGGCTGATGCGTCCCTTCTCCGTGTTGTTGATCGTCCCGGTGACGATCTCCAGGCAGTGGACCTCGGCCATCCGGCCGACGAGTCCGGGATCCTTGATCTCGATGGTCGCTGGGGTCTCGAACGTGACTGCGGCATCCAATCCACCGCTCTCGACCGCGGTGAATGTAATCGGCAGGTGGACCTCGCCCAAGGAATCGCCCGCAAGGGGCCGGTCGTATTCCACGGAGTTCATGTGCTTGATGATGTCGCTGATGCTGACGCACACGTCGCTGCCATCGATGTCAGTGAACCGGTAGATGGTCTTGCCCCATCCGCTCGTGTCGGGATCCGGCTGCGGCTGCTTATAGAGCGACCAGATCCGATCGATGTTGGCGTGGTGCATGAAGAAGATCGGATCCAGCGCCGCATACCGAAGCGTCCCCATGTCCCGGTTTGCGCCGATCCGCGTCCCCACCCAGTCATGGCCGTCATTGTGGGGACCCTTTTCGAGGAGTCCCTGGTTGGACCGGTCGATTCCCGGCCGCCCGGCAAACTGCTCGAAGGGCACTCTGAGCATGTAGTTCACGTAGGCCTCGCCCATATAGAACATGGTCTCCTCGACATGATCCTTGCTGTCCTGCGTCAGCTCATTCTGGGGGGACATGTTGGGCTTTTCGATCGAGGGACCCCGATACCCGTTGAACAGCGCCAGGTTGTCGAAGCCGAGATTGTCCCCGTTCACCATGTCCTCCTGGGAGAGGTCATAGCCCCACAGGGGACTCGCCAGCCCCAGCTCGGCCCTCAGGCGCGTGTTGGGGATTTCCTTGTGAAGGATCCAATCCCAGTAGGGAAAGGCAAAGGTACTGCCGTCGACGTGGAACTGTGTGGTCAGGATGTTCGCGAGGATTCGTTCCAGGAAGAAGATGTAGCCCCGGTGCCACGGCAGGAAATTCCAACCCCAGTGGACCTGTGGGTACCGGGCGCTGCTCTCCTTGCAATGCAGTGCATGCTGCTGGGCATAGTTGTCCCATTGGAGCGGGCTCTGGATCGGGTAACCATTCCGCATGAACCCGACTGCCCGGCACAGGTTCTTGAGGTCTTCATCGGTGAGGTCGTAGAAGCTCTTCCGGATCCGCCGTGGCTCTTTACTGAAGTCAAACCGCCTCGCCGGATAGGGCCCGCAGTTCGGATCCTCTGGCAGGATGGGATAGGGGCGTTTTCCGGGTCGGAACACCGGCCCGGAGGTCGATGTCTTGCTTTGTGCGACCGCGTCGAGACCGGAAAGGGTTGAGGCTACGGTGGAACCAACCAGAAAGTTTCGGCGATTGATGTTCATGGGGACTCTCTTGACAACTTGTGTCACTGACCGCGCATTCCAGCTCCAAGGAGCAGGACAACCGCCATCAGTGGACTCGAGGTCTGGTTGACTGTCTAGCCGGAGTTCCGCCACTCGAACGAGGATTTGACGATTTTCGGATCACCGGGCGGATGGGGATGATCAAAACCTCAATGATTCCGCAGAGTTTGGAGTTCTGGAATGTCGTTTTGCGCTGTCCTGGCGACCTGCCCCCTTCCGGTAGTGCACAGGCTTTGGGGCCAGGTCATTAGTCTGAGGTCATTAGTCTGCTGAGGCCCCCATCTGATCGGGCACCTCCGGGAGGCCAGATCATCGGAGAACCAGATGCCTGGGGACCTGGATCGGGACCTGCGAATTGCCAGTTTTGCAATGACCCGTACCGTACTCCGTGATCCGCCGCATGCTTCTCTTCGTTGCCACTCTCCTCCTCGTCGGGCTGGTGTGGAGCGGGTGTTCCATGACCCGGGCCGGCTACGAGTCAGCCCCCTATACGGTCCTTGAGAAATCGGGGCGGATCGAACTGCGGCAGTACCCCATCCTTCGCGTCGCCGAGACCTCCCGAGGCGGGGACGACTTCATGCGACTCTTCCGCTACATCTCCAAGGGCAACGCCTCGGGTCAGAAGATCGCCATGACCACGCCGGTGTTCATGGCCGGGGAGGGCACGACAAACGAGACCATGGCCTTCGTCCTTCCGGAATCCCTGAATGCCCCCCCTGCACCGGCCAGTGACCGGGTCACCGTCCGGGAACTTCCGGCGTCCACCTTCGCCGTGCTCCGGTTCAAGGGCGGACAGCAAGGGCCGGACGGCAAGGCGGCCGGGGAACTCCACCGCTGGATGGCGGACAGGAAACTCCCCGTCGGCGGCGATGCCCGCTTTGCCTATTTTGATCCTCCGTGGATTCCCGGGTTTCTGCGGCGGAACGAGGTCATGATCCCGACACAACAACCGGGACGCTGATGGCCCAACGCGTTCCTCAGCGTTCCGTCATCGATTGGATCGGGAAATCCCGCCGATATCGCCGCACCAGATCCTCCGGATCGTTCGGGACCAGATAGAGCTTCTGCCGAAGCCTCTTGGACTCGCCCGGCTTGAGGCCTCCGACGAGGGGATCACTGTGGAGACAAACGTAGACCCCCTCGAACAATTCGTGGGTCTGGTCACTGGCGGTGGCCAGGATCCATTTACCGTCCCCAGAGACACATCCGATCAGGCCCGAGCCGAGGCGGTCGGGTGAGATCGGACGCGGGTTCGCGTCGGCCTCTGCAGTCCATGGAGGCAGGTAGACCTGGCCACCCAAATACCGGGCCTTCCCGGTCCGCCGAATCCGATCAAGGGTCTTCCGGCCCTTCGTGGTGAACACAAAACTTCTCCGGGTGTAATTCGACTGGCCGCATCCAGTGAACTGAGCGACCCGGATGCAGGCAGGTTGGAACCACTGCACCGGAACAAGGTTCGTCCCCTCATTGCTGAGCAGGAACCGGAGATCGAGGCCATCAGGCTCCACACGGACCTCGTGGAGCACCACCACCGAGGGCTCCACACGGGTCCGGAACCGGAGTTCCTGTCCGTCGGGGGTGGCGTGGAGAAGTTCGGTATGATGCGTCAGCCGCGTCTCGTTCCAGTCGCGATCATGGGCTCCCGGCCGAAGGAAAGCCTCCAGGTACCAGACCTCGAGTTTCCTACCCGGAAGCCGGGCATCGTGGAACGTCAGGAGGTTGGTGGCCCAGGAAAGGCGTACGCCCGACTCCGGTTGGCCCGCCATGCCGCCACCGAGGAACAACAGGAGCCAGAACGCGGTCGCGAGCAGGCTTCCCCAAACCCTGATCCGGCCCTCCTTCACGCGGAAAAGCTGCCGAATCCAACGGCCCTGCCAAGCTTTCTCATGGCGCCAACGACTGCACCCGAACGAAGAGGCTGTCATCGCCCAAGGGGTACTCGACGACGACGCTCCTCGGTTCCGCTGGATAATCCAGGGCCGAATCCGGGAGCTCCAAGGGCTGCCACGATGGCACCTCGAGGAAGGGCGAGAGCTCGATCCGCAACCGACGGTTGGCCGGTTGTCGAATCTGGATGCTGGCCCGGCCGCCGGAGGAGACCACCGACAGCACCGCCGGTGGATCGGGCTGCGGCCAGTCCCGGATCGCCCCGATCCATTGCTGAAGGAGTTGGACGCCCACTGGGTCCGGAATCGAGGAGCCGAGCGGGGGCATCTGACCGCTCCCCCTGGATCCCATGCGTTGCAACAGAATCGAATGGGGACCATCCCCGGGTGCGATGACACGATGGGTGGAATCCCCCCGCTGGTTGACCAGCGGGCCGTTGACCAGGCCCGCCAAGGCGGTCGGGGTCACCGTCCGGGCATCCCAGTGCCCGAGAGCCGTGCCACCGGGCCGATGGCACGAGGCACAGTTGGCCTCGAGGTAGGAGCGGACCCTCCATTCGAGGCTGTAGCGGGTGTCCGAAGGATCGGCGAGTGCGGGGAGATCACGCGGTCTCGGCAGGGGAGCATCGAGATAACCCGCCGCCGCGAGAGACAGCAGCTGGTTCGTCCGGACACCCCCAAGATCGACCTCGCAGTTCAGTTGGGAGGTCTTGAAGCCGAGGGAATATCCAGCCTGCGGCGTATGGCAGACGAGACACTCCGTTCGGGAGGGATAACGCCACTTCTGGGTGAAGGACTGCCGTGACGGTTTCCCATCCCGCTCCCGGACCAGAAGCTCATCAGCGCCCTCCTCCGGTACCAGCGTTGCCGAGTTGGGCCCATCCCAGCGATAGGTGACTCCGTAGACACCCCGGGTGTTGCGCACGAGCAGCCGTGTCTCAAGACGGCGCCTCGATCTCGGATCCCCAACCGTCGTGTCGATGTCGAAGTGTTTCACCCAGACCGCCCCCGGTGGCGCGGTCCAGGCATCGTGGAGCGAGACAGCAAACGTCTGGTTCGTCTCCGGGAGACAGAACCAGCGTTGTTTGACGGCATCATCGGACCAGAAGGACTGGTTCAGGCTGTACGGGACGAACCCCGGGGCCGGTGTCAGGCTCTGCAGGTCATCAAAGACGCCGGTCTCCGCCAGTGTCTGTGGAAGTGGTTGTCCGAGGAAATTGGTGTTGTAGACGAGCTTCCAGACCCGACCTGACGACAGGTCTGTCGCGAGGATTTCCCCATCGCGGGGATCCGGGGTAAACGCCGTCAGATAGGGTTTCCAGGTGACGGGCAGCACCGTTGCCGGGGCGCCGCTGGAGGCCGACAGGGCGATCACGTGGCCCCAGGAGTGGTCGGCGAAGACATACAGACCATACAGCTGGGTCAGGGCCTTTCCCCGATAGACCAGCCCGCCCAAGGCGGATCGGCCGACGTTGTGGTCGTAGGTGAACACCGGGGGGACGTGGTTGTAGGCGGGGTTGGACGGGAAATCCGTCGGCATCTCCGCCGATCGGAGCCCGGGCCTGGTCCCCTCCAGGAAAGCCCAGCCGTGGTTGGCACCTCGGCGGGTGAGGAAAATGGACTCCCAGCTCTCCTCGCCCACATCCCCCAACCAGAGTTCCCCGGTCAGCGGGTCAAAACTGAACCGAAACGGATTGCGGAGCCCGACCGACCAGAACTCCGTCCGAACGACAGACGGGTCCACGGGCTGAGCCAGGAAGGTGGAGGCCCCGACAAACGGGTTGTCGGCCGGGATCCGGTAGTTCTGGACCATATCCGGCCGCGGATTCGGCGGCAGGGAATCCGGGCGGCCATCGACATCAATCCGATAGATCGCCGAGTAGAGCCCTCCCGTGATCTGCTGGGCATTGGTGTACGACATCGCACCGTCCCCGATCGATCCGTAGAGATAGCCATCGGGACCAAACCGGAGATCACCCCCGAGATGGCTGGAGGTGTTGATCTTCTGGGAAAGGATGACGGTCTCACCCGGTTCCAACCGGTTGGAATCCTGTCGGGAAACCCGGAACTCGGAGATCCGCATCTCGCGGTCCCCGAAGCCCTGCACCGTCCGATAGACGAACAGGCGCCTGTTGGCGGCATGGTTCGGGTGGAACGCCAGTGCCAGCATCCCCTCCTCGGGTCCGATGGAGGTGGTGCTGGCCAGGTCCAGAAGCACGGTCCGTGTGGGTGCAGCAAGGTTGGTGACAACCGTGATCCGCCCCCCGAGCTCCACCACGAAGAGTCGGTTCGTCTCACCCGGTGGAGCCGCCATGGCGACCGGCCCGTCAAACTGCAGGTCGAGCGCATCCACGAACTCGTATCCAAACCCACCCGGCTCGGCAGGCATCCGGAGGGTGTCGTTTGGCCGCCGCGCCGGTTGGGCCTCGACCGTCATCCAAGACACCAGGGGGAGGACGGAGAGTAGCACCCCGAGCGAAGGGCACCTCAGCCGCCGAAGGAATCTCCACACGATCCACACCATGACCCGACCCCGGAGACGTTCGGTCGAGCCCACAGGTTTCGCAAAACTGCTTCTTCCCCCGGTGTTCGGGCACTCCACCCCGCCATCGCGTGGGCGCGTTCAGAACCGCTCCGGCACACCCTCCTCGAGGACCCGGAGGTGTCGATGGAGGCTCTTCTCGCCGGCCACCTCCCGCAGCCACCGTTCCGGTTCGTCCATGTCCTCGAAGCCCAGCTTGAACGTCCCGAAGTGCATCGGTACCAGCCAATCTGCCCGAAGATCCTGGAACGCACGGACCGCCTCGTCCGGCCCCATATGCACGCGCCGGAAGGATTCCGGGTGATACGCGCCGATCGGCAACAGGGCCAACTCGGGACGCATCCGCTGGCCGATCTCCTCGAAGCCCTCGAAATAGGCGGAGTCCCCGGCGTGATAGACCCGGCGACCCTGGTGCTCGATCAGGAAGCCTCCCCAGCCCCGATGCTCGTCCTTCAGCGTCCGGGCCCCCCAGTGCTTTGCCGGGACCAGGGTCACCTTCCAGTCGCCCCGACCGAAGCTTTCCCACCACTTCAGTTCGATGATCCGCTCGAATCCGAGAGAACGGGCGAGGGATCCGCATCCCCATGGCAGGACCGCGATCTTGGCGGACGGCGGGAGCTTGCGGATCGATGGCTTGTGGAAGTGGTCGAAATGCGCGTGGGTCAGCAGCACGACATCGATCGGAGGCAGATCCTGGGCGCGGAGACCCGGACGCTTGAGGCGCTTCAGGAGGAAGAGCCAGTTCGCGAAATTCGGGTCGATGATCATGTTCAGGTCCGAGAACTGGAGCAGAAATGAAGCATGGCCGATCCAGGTCAGGGCCAACTGGCCGGCCTGGAGGTGTGGGTATCGCGGAACCTTCACCGATCCCACCTGAGGGGTCATGAGCGCCTTCCAGACCATCTCCCGGAAGAAGGTCCGCGGGTTGAAGTGGTTGCTCGGGGTGAGCTCTCGGAACGATCGCGGAATGCGACGACGACGCGTCCGTGCATCCACGGGTTTCGGCTGCTGCCAATCGGAACTCATCGGTTCCCAACTGGTAGCGGGTGGACACTCCGAGGCCAAGTCGGAGTGCGTCCATTGCTTCCGGCCACTGTTCGAGATCGAGTTCTTTTGAATAACAGGAAGCCATCACCCGACCCGGGTTTCTGAATAGGTCGAATCCGACCCAGTCGAACCCTGCGACGGCAATCCTCGTCCTATGACTCTCAAATCCACGGTTCTGGGCCTCACGTTGGCATCCGCTGCGATGCACCTTCCCGAGGCATGTCCATTTGCATGGAGCTTCGGCGTCGGAGGCGCCGGGAAGGGAATCGGCTGGGGATTCAGCGTCGGGTCCACAGTGCCCGCCTACCCTCCGCCCGTGGTCCCAGCAGTCATCCCTGTTGCAGTGGCCGCGCCGGTCCCGGTCCTGCCACAGCCGGTTGTTGTTGTGCCGATCGGCATGGCAGCACCCATGATGCCGCCACCCCCGGCACCCCTGTTTGCCGGACCCCACTGGGTCACGGCTCCACGGGGGCCGAGACCGCATCACATCCATGTCTTTCACCCCTGTCGATAGTGGGTTGGAGTCAGGGGTTGGGGTCCGCCGGAGGAGACGCCGGCGGACCCTCATTGTCGTCCACGAAGGGCCCGGCATGCCGTGTGAACCCAATCCCTTTTCTGGGAATCCGGATGGGGCCTCGGCCTTGGGGTGGGCAATTCCAAGACCAGAACAGGTGGGCACCGGTGCCCTCGAGGATCGGTTTTCAGTTTCCCTCCGGGTGGTTTCCCATGCTGAATCCGGGGGTCAGAATTCGCGGTTTCAAACCCACGGCATGGCCGCATTCCCCACCCCCTCCGACGCCCCTCCGCCGGACCTCCCCTCGATGGAAGGGGTTCGGGTCCGGGTCGAAGGCAAGTTCTTCAGGCTCGGGGAATCCAAGTTCACCGCCAAGGGCGTCACCTACGGGCCGTTCGTCGTGGGGCCTGACGGTGAACCCCTCCCACCCCGCGACCAGGTCGCGCGGGATCTGCACCAGATCCGGGAACTCGGTGCCAACGTCCTCCGGGTCTACCACGTGCCGCCCCGATGGTTCCTGAATCTCGCCCTCGCTCAGGGGATCCGGGTCTTCGTGGATGTCCCGTGGAACAAGCACCTCTGTTTCCTCGACGACTCGGAGGCCCGGGAGGCGGCCATTGGGGCCATCCGAGATGCCGCGGAACGATGTTCGCGCCATCCCGCGGTCTTCGCCCTCTCGGTGGTCAACGAGATCCCGGCCGACATCGTCCGGTGGAGCGGGGCCCGCGCCGTTTCCGACTTCATCGATTCCCTCATCGCACAGGCCAAGGCCGTGGACCCCGGCCTCCTGTGCACGTTCGGGAACTTCCCGACAACCGAGTTCCTGCGACCCCGGCTCGTGGACTTCGAGTGCTGGAACGTCTATCTCCACCAGCAGCGTCCGTTCGAGAACTATCTGGCAAGGCTCCAGATGCTCGCCGACGCCCGGCCGCTCGTGATCGGGGAGTTCGGCATCGACTCGCTCCGGGAGGGCGAGGAGAGCCAGGCGGAGATCCTTGGTTGGCAGATCGAGTGCGCATTCCGCGGCGGCTGCGCCGGGGCCTTCTGCTTCGCCTTCACGGACGAGTGGTACAAGAACAATGAACCAGTGATGGACTGGGCGTTCGGACTCGTCCGCAGGGATCGCACGCCGAAACCCGCGTTCGAGACCGTCCGTCGCCAGTTCCACTCGGCCCCTCGGTTCCCTCTCCCAAAGATCCCCAGGGTCTCCGTCGTCATCGCCAGCTACAACGGTGCCGCCACCCTCCGCTCCTGTCTCCACTCCCTGGAGCGGCTCCGCTATTCCGACTACGAGGTCATCCTCGTGGATGACGGCTCGACCGACGCCACGCAGTCGATCGCCGCCGAGTACCCCTCCGTGCGGTACTTCCGTCATGCGATGAACCAGGGACTGGGTGTGGCCCGGAACACCGGGATCACGGCAGCCACCGGGGAGGTCATCGCGTTCACCGACTCCGATTGCCGGGCCGACGAGGACTGGCTGCACTATCTGGTCGGTGATCTGCTCAACTCACCCTTCGCAGGGGTCGGCGGCCACAACTTCCTCCCCCCGGACTCCGCCTCGACGGCCGCCTGCGTGCTGGTCTCGCCGGGCGGACCCGCCCACGTGATGCTCAACGACCGGATCGCCGAACACATCCCGGGCTGCAACATGGCGTTCTACAAGTGGGCGCTCGACAGCATCGGGGGCTTCGATCCGATCTACCGCCGGGCCGGGGATGACGTCGACATCTGCTGGCGCCTCCAGCAGCGAGGCTATCGGATCGGGTTCAGTCCGGCGGGTTTCGTCTGGCACTATCGGCGAAACACGATCCGGGCCTACCTGAAACAGCAGTCCGGCTATGGGGAGGCCGAGGCGCTCCTGGAGCGGCGTCATCCCGAGAACTTCAACCGGTTCGGCGGATCGATCTGGCATGGGCGCATCTATTCCAACGCCAAGTTCGGGCTCCAGACCCGGGCACCCATCATCTACCACGGCCTCTTCGGTAGCGCCTTCTTCCAGAGCATCTACACCGAGCGTCCCAGCCTGGGGGCGATCCTCGCAACGACCCTCGAGTTCCACGTGCTGGTGACCCTACCCCTGTTGGTCCTGGGCTCGGTCGTCCCCACCCTCAGGGCCTTCGGCGCCGCCAGTGCCCTGTTCTCCGTGGCGGTCTGTTGTCTCGCAGCCGCCCAGGCCGAGATCCCGGTGGGCCAGCTCCGGTGGTGGTCGCGGCCCCTTGTCGCCCTGCTCTTCTTCCTCCAGCCGATCGTGCGCGGATGGGCCCGCCACCAGGGCCAGCTCTCCGGACAGGAACGGACCCTTTCCGACCACGAGACGCTCGACTCGCTGAGCCTCGAGGGACACGAGGACCAACTGGGACAGCTCCTCTACTGGAGCGAACAAGGAGTGGACCGGATGCGGTTCCTGGGGAGGATCCTCGAGCGTCTGGACCAGAGAAGCTGGCCGAACCGACCCGATGCTGGCTGGAGCGACTACGACATCGAGCTCTACGGTTCCCGGTGGGCCAGCCTCCAGCTGACCACCGTTGGGGAATGGCACCCCGGGCGCCGGGAGATGATCCGCTGCCGACTCGTGGCCCGATGGAGCTTCCTGGGCCGCGCCCTGTTCTGGTCCGCCGCAGGACTCCAGGTGGTCATCATCGGGGCCGTGGGCCACTGGGCAGCCTGGGGCCTGCTCACGACCCTGCCCCTCCTCGTCTGGTGGCTCAACGGCGAGAAACGCCACCTCACCAGGGTCACCGCCAATTTCCTGGACGAACTCGCGAAGGAGTTCCGCCTGGTCAAGGTGACCCCGTCGCAGATCGCGAAGGCCCGGTCACAGGCGTCCGCATACGGCACGGCTGCCAAGGCCGGCTGAACAGCCTATCCCCCTGACCCCAAGGCGGCCTCCGAGTCCGCTCCCCGGGACATTCGCTGTCGGATCTTCTCGATCGCCCACTGTGCATGCTCCGCAACCAACGGCTCAGGATCCCCAGCCGCACGGGTCAGCGCTGGCAACGCCGTCTCATCCCCGACGTTGCCCAGTGCAACGCAGACATTCCGGAGAAGTCCACGACGCTTGGACCTCAGGATCGGGGTTCCAGCAAACAGCTCCCGGAAACCGGCGTCGTCGAGAGCCAACCAGGCCAGTAGGTCCGGATGTCGCCACCCGGACCGGAGCCCGGCCTTCAGGAGAGCGCTTTCCTGCGCAAACCGGTTCCACGGACACGCCGCCAGGCAATCGTCACACCCGAAGATCCGATCCCCGATCAGGGGGCGCAGCTCCACCGGGATCGAACCCTTGAGCTCCATCGTCAGGTAGGAGATGCAGCGACGGGCGTCCAACACGAAGGGCCGCGGAAAGGCGGATGTCGGACACGCATCGATGCACCGCGTGCAGGAGCCGCAACGGTTCGGTTCCGGAGCGTCGGGCCGCAGAGGTACGGTCGTGAGGATCGCACCGAGCAGGATCCAGTTCCCAAGGCTCCTCGATACAAGGTTCGTGTGCTTGCCCACGAAGCCAAGACCGGCACGACGTGCCAGGTCCCGCTCCAGCACCGGCCCGGTATCGACGTACCAGAGAGCTCTGGCCCCGTCACCCCCGGCCTCCTCGAGGAACCGAGACAGCTCGCGCAGACGATCTCCCATCCGTTCGTGATAATCCTCACGGCAAGCATAGCGCGCGACCGTCCCGCGAAGCACCAGACCCTCCCCCGCGACAGGATCCGGTTCCGCTGGCAGGCCATAGCTTGCGGCGACGAGGACGAGGCTCTTCACCCCGGCAAGGACCAGATCTGGCTGGAGACGCTTCTCGGCATTGCGGGCCAGCCACTGCATCTCGCCATGGCGACCTTCCGCCAGAGCCTCCTGGAACAGGACACCCGTCTCGGGAGCGGAGGCGTCGGTGATCCTGCAGTCGTCGAAACCCAGCTCCAGGGCCCGGGCCCGGATCCTCCCGGTCTCCTCAGCGGTCCACATGACGGGATTCCTGTCCGGAAATCTGACGGAAGGCCGAGGCGATCAGTCGCGCCGACTCGTTGGGCGAGCGGTAGTCGACCCCTAGGAGCAGGTCCGCCTGACGGTAGACGGGGCCTCGGATCTGGAGAAGATCCCGGATCGTCGCTGTCGGATCCGGGGTGTTCAGCAGGGGACGATGGGCCTGATGTCGGACCCGTTGGTAGATCGTCTCGACCGAGGCCCAGAGACAGACCACGTAGGCATGGCTGCGAAGGCTTTCTAGATTCCCGGGGGTCATCGGAAGTCCACCCCCGGTCGAGATCACCTTGCGCTCCACCCCCTCTAGCTCCCGAACCAGATCCGATTCCATCCTGCGGAACGTCGCCTCTCCCTCCTTGGCAAAGATGTCGGCGATTCGTCGTCCCGACCGCTCCTCCAAGGTGCGATCCGTGTCCACAAGCTCAAAATCAAGGATGCCTGCCACCATCGAGCCCACGGTGGACTTCCCGACCCCCATGAATCCGATGAGGGCCACATTCCGAACCGGGCGGGTATCCGACATCCCGTGGTGGTACCCGTTGCCCGACCTCCAAGGAACCTGAAATGTGTCCCGGAAGTCACCCACCCACCCGCCCTAAAGGCCTCTACGGGACAAATCCCCATGCTGCCTGGAGACTCCCCAGGGAGCGTCAGGCCGTGACGACCGGCTCCATCAGAAGCCGCTCCATGTACACCACGTCCAGCCAGCGGCCGAACTTGTAGCCCACTCGCCGGAACCGACCAACGGTCGCGAAACCATGCCGCTCGTGGAGTCGGATGCTGACGTCGTTGTCCGCATCGATGGCCGCGATGATCGCATGAAGTCCCCGCGCCTCGGCTGCGGGGATCAAGGGCGCCAGAAGGCGGGAACCGAGTCCCCGACCCCGGTAATCCGATGCCACATAGACCGAATTCTCGACGGTGAACCGATACCCGACCCGGTCGTGGTACGGGTTGAGCGCACTCCAGCCGACCACGCGGCTGGAAGGGTCAACCGCGACCAGGATCGGGAACCCCTGCCGCTTTCGGGTACCGAACCAATCCTGGCGGTGCTCGAGCGTCCGGGGCTCATAATCGTACGTGGCTGTGGTCGTGAGCACGGCCTCGTTGTAGACCTCGAGGATGCCCGGGCAGTCCCCGAGGGTTGCTGGGCGGATCTCGAACCCGGAGTCCTCCATGGGGTGCGTTTCCTTCAGACCGCCACCGGGGCCTTGATGGGCGGATGGGGATCGTACCCAATCAGCTCGAAGTCCTCATGGACGAACTCCTCCAGCTCGCGTCGCTCCGGATTCAACCGCATGCGGGGGAGCGGTCGTGGCTCCCGCACGAGTTGGGTCCGGACCTGTTCGACGTGGTTCGAGTAGATGTGGGCGTCCCCAAGCGTATGGATGAATTCACCCGGACGGAGACCCGTGACCTGCGCCACCATGAGGGTCAGAAGCGCATAGCTGGCGATGTTGAATGGAACCCCCAGGAAGAGGTCGGCACTCCGCTGGTACAGTTGGCAGCTCAACGTTCCTTCGCTGACGTAGAACTGGAAGAATGCATGACAGGGTGGCAGGGCCATCAGATGGAGCTCCCCAGGATTCCAGGCCGACACGATCAACCGCCGGGAATCTGGGTTGCTCCGGATCTGGGACACGACGTCCTTCAACTGGTTGATCGACCGTCCCTCAAACGACCGCCAGTCGGTCCACTGCGCGCCATACACCCGGCCGAGCTCCCCCGTCTCCTTGTTGGCCCACTCGTCCCAGATGCTCACGCCGTGCTGCTGGAGCCATCGCACATTGGT
>SXGQ01899102.1_pt1 | contig 23993 bp, 26 predicted proteins | sample 3178371 | NCBI WGS metagenome assembly SXGQ01 (sample SAMN11356859, study PRJNA531348) | freshwater metagenome | isolation source: freshwater sample F1-20 | place: China: Fuxian Lake, Yuxi | collected 2017-12-25 | reverse complement strand
CTCGATGCTGGCGTTAGTGGGTAAATTGAAACCCGCTGCCTTTCTGTGACCGCCGCCTCCGTATTTCTTAGCAATTTCGCTCACGTCCGAGTCCTCGTGGTGGGCCCTCAGGCTCACCTTCACCTGACGAGTGTCGTGGTCGTAGAACCAGATCACCGCGAAGTCACATTTGGGAGAGAGAGCAGCTCCGATCTCGGACATCCAGTGTGGTGAGTTCACCACGAGGACGTCCTTGCCGCCCATCTTCCTCGGCGACGCATGCTTCGCGATCTTCGAGATGACGGTCTTCGAGTAGGCGAGGATGTAGGCTCCACGCTCCTGGGCGCTGTCCACCGCCGAATCATCGAGGTACTTGTCGAACTCCTCGAAATCGAAAGGCACCATGTCGAACGCTGCAGAGAATTCCTTGCTGTATGGGATGTCCCATTTCCAGAGGTCCCGGTCCTCGATGAACTTGATCATGCGCGGTGCTTCCTTACCCGGATGGAAGAATTTCCAGGAGAGCATCGCACCGCTGTGGTTCATGTCGAACCTGGTACAGGACACATCATGAAGCTCGACCACAGCCGTCTTATGATGATCAATGATGAGAAGATTTTTTGCCTCCTTCATCATTCGCTTTGTGGTGGCATTGTCATACGAGAAGTCAAGAACCACGACATTCTTTCCTGTCACATTGGGTGGAGGTTCACCATGCTTTGCAGCGTAGTATTCTGCTCGATCACCTAACAACTTCCAGGCTGCGTACGCCGCACCGAATCCGTCAGTGCAGCTCGCGTGATAAATAACTAGCTCAACGCTCGATGGCTCTAACATGTTCATACGTGCTCCGGACTAAAATATTATCCCACAGTCTCGTTCGGATTGCACATTATCGGGTGGTGACGGAAGCATCTTGGTTCATAGAGATTTTTCCCTCCGACCTCTATCTCACGATCGTCATTGCTAAGCTTGGCAGTGTAAAAAGCGTCGTTACCGCAAACGGGACAAACTGCTGGGCACTTCTCAACCTTGGTCGCGAAAGGTAGAAGACCAGTGACCTCATCAAATGCCCTACACTTGGCGCTCAGGTCGAGGGTGGCGATCAGCACGTCAACCCCGCTCCGCATGATCTCCAGGGCTGCTGGAGCCGCCCCGTCTATCATGAAGGCTTCGTCTATGGCTACTGCATCAACATCACCCTTGATGCTCCGGAAGTGGTTTAGAAGGGCTGCTCCGGAGCTCACGCAAGTGGCAGGCCACTTAGCTCCTGAATGGGTACAAATCTGGGATTGTTCATAACGAGCGTCCATTGCCGGTTTGTAAGCGATGACCGTTCTTCCCTGAAGTTTCAAACGTTCGATCGACGCAATTAGTCTCGATGTCTTGGACCCCCACATAGGCCCACAGTAGATGATAAGCTCAGGGTTCTTACTCACGTCTCGTCTCCCGTCCATAATCGTCTTCGATTCTGACTGGAACATTATCGGCACGATCTCCGACTTCTATGATCTGACAATCCTCGAGCGCCTCCAGTCGATATGGACACTCAGATTGCACGTGCAAAACGTCAAATTGATTTAGGATCCTGGTCTCGTATGGATGTTTCTCAGGATTCTTCAATGTCTTTGAATCACCGTAAGTAGCAAGCACTTGCCCTTTCAGGACAAAGAAGACCTCAGACTTGATGCTATGATATTTCAGACTTGTTCTTTCGCCTTTCCTGATGTGGATGAACTTACCGTGAAGATTTCCCACCGTGTGCCAAACACGAGTTTCTCCCCACGGCTTGCTCTCCTCAGCCGATTTCGTGGACCAAGCCTGCTTAGGCGCCGGCATCGAGCTTCCACCATTCTAACGTGATCTTCAGCCCCTCCTCGAACTGCACCTGCGGCTCCCAGCCGATCACCCGCTTCGCGACGTTCACATCGGCGAGAGTATCGCGGACATCGCCCGGACGAACGGGGGCATTCATGATCTCAAGATTCGGGAACTTGATCTTCAGCAGATCGAGGACTTCATTGTTGGAAAGAGAATTACCTGACCCTACGTTCAGAGCATGACCGCGGAACTCATGTTCAGACTCTGCGACAAGACGATTAGCACGAGCAACGTCCCTCACGAAGACGAGGTCACGAGTCTGGTAACCGTCGCCGTCGGAGCGAAGCGGACGACCATCCTTGAGGGCTGTGCACCAAGCAGCAACAGCCGTTGAATAGGGAGATTTCCCGTCCTGACCCGGACCGTAAACGTTGAAGTAACGGAGGCAAGCGCTCCACTGATCATAGAGACGACCGAAGAGAGTCAGGTAATCCTCTATCATCCGCTTCTGCAAACCGTAAGGTGACTGTGGGTTAGACGGAGCGAATTCCGTCGTTGGAAGCTGGTCAATCTCGCCATAGATCGCAGATGAAGACGAGAAGACGAAGCGGGTTCCAGTACCGCGGATCGCGTCCATCAGAGCGAGAGTTCGAGAAACGTTGAGGTCATTGGACTCATATGGAAAATCCACCGAGTAACCGACTCTGGGTTGGGCGGCTAGATGGAAAATCACGCCGTAGGTTCCGATGTTGCCCCTAGCAAGAATGTACTTGTGGGAGAAATCACCCTCAATCACCAAGACGGAACCAGGTTGACGATCAGCCTCAGGATGCTTCGTCTCAAACTGATCGAGAAGATCTGCCGGACATGCTCGAAAGTTGATTCCCTCCAAAGCGTCAAGAGAACCATTGGACATATCATCGACCACGTCGACGATGTAATCGTGAGCGATGAGTTCACGAACAACGTGGGAACCGATGAAACCGCAGCCACCGGTCACGAGAGCGCGCTTATTCTTCATTTTCTACCTCTTAAAAAAGTGATAACCCTTAAAACTAGTGCTGGCTATGTAGTGATGGGAGAGGCGCTGGTCCTTCATCTTCCTACAACGAACGGACACGAGAATGTTTTTCCAATCATTGATAAAATCATGGAGTACGTGATCATCGTTGGAATCATCGATCTTAGGTGACGCAAAAAGCAAACCGTCCTTGAGCTTAGCCTCGCTGGCTGCCCAGATCGATCCCTCGATTCGCATTAGATCACGGATCGGAAATACTCGAGGAAGTGCTGGCATCGGACGACCAAAATTGTCGCTTGCGTCCGCAATCGCATCGAGCATTTTAAAATCACGCTCGTAACAGTGGAGCGAGTTTGATGTATGAACGTAATCACCGAGTTCGACCCCGAGCTCATTTGCTAGAACCTCCTGCATGATTGTGAAAGCTGGAACGTCATAAGCGATTCCGAGAATGATATCGCTAGATCTCATGTTAACATGAAGATGAAGCTTACCTTCTCGAATGAAGAATTGTAGAGCGAGAGTGCAAGGAACATCCTTCACGGCATGAAGGGAATCATCCGGAGTCCTGATATGAACAACAGCTCGACGACTATCAGGATCTCGTGTGAGTTCACTCTTTACGTAGTTCCACTGGTTTAGACCTCCGTCAGCGATCCTTGGATGAAGCCTGAAGATCCTTGCGCCATATGCTGAATTGGCAGTTTCACCATCATCGCTGATGTCCTTCCAGAAAGAAGCATACTTCGAAATCCACTCCGTGGAGTTGCTACCGCTCATGTACCACAGTGTCTCGGCGACGAAGAAAGAGAGCGAAAAGTTTCGAGCCTCAACGAATGGAAGTCGATCACGAGGATTCTTGATCCTAAACGGCACGCCTAGCTTTTCCTTGATTCTCATGCCGCGTGGAGCCGACTCAAACTCTGCTTCGTCTCGTATCTGACGGCACAGGTCAACGTAGGCCTGCGTGAAATTGCTATAGCTGTTCATGCTGCTAGTTGCTCCCTGATTTCCTTAATTTCTCTGCCAAGATCCTCGTCATCGACCCAGATCGTGATGACCTTACACTTCGTCCACGTCGCGAACTCGTCGTAGAGCGCGTCGATTCCTGTGAGCGTCTCAGAGTCAACGTAATCGTGGAGGTCATCACGAATCCCATTATAACTCTTTCGACGACAAATGACAAACCATCCTCCAGCTGCCGCGAATTTTTCATCGACCTTGCGAAGAATTTCAAGATCCGTTTCGCGATTGAAGTACTTTGAGTAGACCCACTCTGAGGCATAATTTCTATCCATGATCACGCTGACTTTTGTTTGCTGCATAAAATCAGCCAAGAACGTTGCGCCGTAAACAAGCAGGTTCTTGAAGTAGCTCGGATCACGAAGATCCGTGAACCACTCCCCAGAGTTTTTGAAGACGGGAACTCCAGTCTGTCGGGAGAGCTCTGCTGCGATCTCAGATTTACCGCATCGATCAGGACCTTCGAAAGCAATCAGCATCTTAACCTCGCTTCGCGTGTTGCTCGATCATATCAATCTTATGTGCAGGACTGAAATCTACAACCTGCCGAAGTGCCTCCTCCTGACGTTTAATAATATCGACCCGCTCCCCAACGCTTGTCTGGGAGAGTCTGGTTACAGCCCGAACGACGTCTTCCGGATCATTCACGAGAAACTCCCCAAGACCGACAGGACGAGCATGAACGTACTCGTACGGGATGAGTGAGACAACCCCTGCCTGGATCGATTCCGTGAAACGCATCGTGATGTTACCGTAGGGTGTATAATCATCACGGGTGATGTGGGTCACAGCGATCGAGTTGTTGATGACGCTGAAGATCTCCTTGTAAGCGAGGCGGTGACCAAAAGCCACGTTGGGATTCTCGCGAAGCAGCGCGCTCGGGTCCCGTCGCTCAGGACTCCTCTCAAGCCAATTACCCCAGACCTTCGTTTGAATACCACGAAGACGGAGAGCGTGGCTCGGGGTCGAGTAGTACTTCCTGAACTGCGGATCACGATCGTAGTTGTTACCGACGTACGTGTAGTTGTAGGAGTAATCAACGGGCTTAAAGAGACGCCGAGCAGATGAAACCCAAGGCATCGAGATACGGGAGCGGGTCTGCTCGCGAGGCTTGATGCAGGCATCTGCGAGCTGTGCATTCGGCCACCTTTCCTCCTCCTCAGGTGTCATCTTGAGATCGCCGTCGTGGATGATGATGGGTGTTCCCTTCGAATGGTAGTAATCAAGGAGCTCACACTGACGACGGTAATCCGACTCGGTCGCCCGATCGCCGCCGAGCTTGACATCGTTCTTCCACGTCGGCCAGCGCCACTCCACAAAGAGCACATCACCCTCAGGAAAGCCGGAATCATCATACTCCACGCCAGGATACGGCTCATCGTCACGACGCTTCTGGACCTGCACCACCTTGTGACCACGTCGTTGCATCTCATCGACGAGATCAACGCGCCCACCACGATAGTGATCCGGAGTTGCTGACACAGTTTGTTTTTCGAAAGGAGTTACAAAACCCCAGAAAGAATATAGAATTCGCATCTTTTACCTCACATAACCTTGATTTTCTTACCCTTTGTCGACAATCCGAAGTCAGAACGATCAACTTCGGCAACGCACAGAGTGTACGGTTCGAAACCAATCTTACCGTCCCAATCCCACATGAACATTTTTTCCGTATTTCCTGCCTCACCCATTACCTGGAGCATGAGGTAGGGCTTTCCGTTCTTCGTCTTCTTCTCGATTGAACTCACAATGACAAACCAATAGATGTCAAGTCTCTCCCAGTTATCGATCGAGTAAACCTCTTTGTTCTTGAATTTCTGGCGTAGTTCAGGGGAGATAAGAGATACGGGATCCATCTTGCCTGAGAGCTCGATCTGCATGAGCGCCATCTCGCGACGGGTCCACTCCGGCATGCCTTCGGTCTCGACGAGAAGCTCGCGGAATCGCTTGACACCACGCTGCGGATCCTTCTTCGCCCACTTCTTGATATCCTCGGCATTCTCGATGAGAACGTGATGCATCTGCTTCCAGGATGAGAATTGCTTGTCCTTTCCGACAATGTCCATCGATTCGAAGGCGTTCGCCTTGATGAGAGCCTCAAGCGCGCGGCGGTTGAACTTCGATGGACGCCATTGACCGTCCTCCTTCCAGAGCATCTCCTCGACGCTTCGATAGGGACGGCAAGCGACGATCTCCTCGATCGCAGTCTCACCGACTCCCTTGATCGTGTTGAACGATGGGATGAGGAGCTTACGGGCTGAATCAACCGACCACTGGTTCGTTGACAGATTGATATCGACATTACCGATATCGTATCCCATCTTCTTCACATCGGAGATTGCTTGAGTGCGATCGTCCGGATTGCCGATCATCGATTCCATATAAGCGCAGAGCCACTCAGCCTCGTAGTATGTCAGGAGCCAGGCACAGTAGTAGGAGTCGATAGCGTATGCCAGAGCGTGGGAGAGGTTGAAGCCGTAGCCTGCGAAGAAGAGGATGTCGTCCCAGAGCTTTGAAGCGACCGATTCCTTGATCCCGTTACCGACCGCGCCGTTGACGAAGCTGTCCTTCATCGCTTTCGCCTTCTTCATCGACTCTTCGGGATTACCGCCCTGCCGCTTGAGGATGTTCTTTCGAACCTTATCACACTCGGACTTCGGGAACCCAGCCACCACGTTACAGAGCTGCATAAGCTGCTCCTGGAAGATGATGCACCCGTAGGTGGGTTCGAGAACCTGCTTGATCAGAGGGTGTTTGTAATCGACACTTCGCGGATTCGCCTTCGCCTCGAGGTAGAGCTTGTCAACCTTCGCTGCGAGGGGACCAGGTCGAAAGACGGAGGTCAGGGTCGCGATATCGATGATCGAACGTGGCTTTGCGTTCTGGAAGAGGCGCTGGGCACCCTTACTGGTGAGCTGAAAGACTCCAGGAGTTCGGCTCGTCGCCTCGTGGTAGACGTTCTCATACACTCGCTGATCATCGAAGTCGATCACATCGGTCGCCATTCGCTCGTCGAACCAAGCCTTGACGTCCTTGAACGTCGGATTCTTGATTCCATGATGCCGCTGGAGGATGAGTTCGATCGTACGATGGATCATTCGGAGAGTTTCAAGACCGAGCAGGTCGAACTTAACCCACCCGAGCATCTCGAGGTGCTTGTAGTTCATGCCCTCGACCCAGGGAGTCTGCTGCTCACCCTTCGCCATGATGAGTGGCATCCGCTCCTGGATTCGCTCGGAGATAATCACACCACCGGCGTGACGACCGAGTGCCTTGTTCTGGCGGAAGAGAACCTTGATCGATTCGGACACCTGTGGGTACTTATCGATGAACTCCCGGAAGCTCGGGCAGTGCTCGTAGCTGTCCTCGTAAGTCAGGACGAACAGGTTTTTATCGTCGCCCACCTTCTTGGTTGCATCCATGACCTCCTTCTCAACGGTCTTGAGGGCAGCATTCACCTCCTCAAGCGGGATATCGTAGAGACGGGAGATGTCGCGGACGAGTGTCTTCAGCTTGAAGGTGTTGTAGTTCGAGATCGGAACGATGTTCTCACCGCCAAACTTCTCACGAAGGATCGCGAGGAGCTGATCGCGGTTCTCAACATCGGTATCGATGTCGGGTAGCCCCTCACGATCCGGAGAGAGGAAGCGTTCGAAGAGTAGACCGTACTTGATCGGATCGACGTCGGTGATCCCGAGCACGTAACAGACAAGGGAACCAGCGCCGGAACCTCGCCCGACGCCGACAAACATCTCCTCCTTCGCGGCTGAGATGATCTCCTTCATCGTGAGGAAGTAGGACGCGAAATCCTTCTGCTTGATGACATCAAGCTCGTAGGCAGCACGATCGGCGTACTCCTGATTACCCTTGAAGCCTTTCGCCACGAGTCCGGAAGCCACCGCCTCCTCGAGTGCCTCATTCGCGGTCTTACCCTTCGGTATGACGTAGCTCGGAAGCTTCACGGAACGATCAGGCTGGATGTCGCCGATCTCCTCATGGGCGAGGTGCCAGGTTCGCTCGACCGCCTTGCGAACAAGATCCTCCTCGCCTCGGTAGAAATCATCCGTCTGGCGGGAAGTTAGGAACTCATCCCACACCTGGCTTGCGTTCTTCGGGTAGAGCTCACATTTGAGCTGGTCCTTGCTCTTCGGGATCGAATCGGCTGATAGTTCAGCGTAGTTGAGCCATCCGAGCTTCTTATAGATCTCACGCTCACGCCAATGTTCGGGACGAGCGTAGTGGGAGTCGCATGTAACAACGAGTTGGTCGGTCATGCCCTGGCGCTTCGCGAACTCGATGATGCCACGATTGACGATGTGCTGGGCCGGAAGTCGGTTGAACTGGAGCTCAAGCATCACGTTCTTGCGACCGACGGCCCACTCGAGACCCTCGAAGGCATTACCGATACGACGAACGACACGATCCATCATACCGGAGTCATCGAGGAGTCGGCTGTTCAGGTTCTCGAAGCTGTGCTCCTGCAGCTCTCGAAAGACCTCGAAGGCGAGGGGACCACCGATGCAGGCCGTCGAAACGATGAAGTTGTCGTCCTCCTGTGCCTCCTTCAGCATCCGGAGGTCGATGCGAGGAAACTTGTAGAACCCCTCGGAGTAACCGCGGCTGACGAGCCCGAAGAGCTTCTCGAGGCCCTTGCTGTGCCGAGGCAGGACGACAAGGTGATGACGACGGTTGATCGGGTTGAAGTGCTTCGTCGACTTCGTCTCGTCCTCATTCTCGATCGTAAGGGCCGAGGCGTCGGTGTCGATGCCGATCGTCTCATCGTTACCATCCGTGAGAGCAACGATAGGAGTCACCACGTTCTCAGGCTTCTCCTTCGCCTTCGCGTGACTCTTACGATCACGCTTCAGCTGCTGCCACTCATCGTACTCAGCCCGCCAGGAATCGAGATCCGGGTGGATGTACATCTCGCAACCCGGGACCAGTTTGAAGTTCTTGCCTGACTTCCGCATCTTGTCAACGTGAAGCCACGCATGACCGAATGAGTTCATGTGACCGTGGTTGGTCATTGACCAACCATCGAGACCGTTCTCGACGCAGAAGTCAATGTGTTCCTGGGGAAGGCCCAGGCCATCGAACACGCTGAACCCATCGTGGGAGTGCAACCCGAAGAACTTTTCCGGACGCTTTAGCTCGCTACCGTCTGCCATTTTATCTCCTGTGGCAATCATACCACAGGAGAATCACGTTTGCATGATTACGCTTGCGGAGGGCGGCAGCTTTTAACGATGATTCGACCGCGGGCGTCGTTCTTCGTATCTGCCTTAATACGTCCCGAACCTTTTACACCACCTGACGCTGGATCATAACTTGCATCTCCGGAGGGTTCAGTGTTTGAAGATGCGGAGGAGTTCGTTTCGACCTCGACCTCGCATCCATTTTCGACACCGTATCTCGCGAGCTTTAACATCTCGGCTTGATGACGAGCCTGCCTGCGGCTGTCGCTCTCACCCTTCGCGTACCACGTGCTGGTGGCGAACCACGACGATTCACGATTACTTTGTCACCGACCTCGAACGGACCAGAATCTCGTATAGGAGCGATTGACTCTGACAAAACTCTCTTAGATTCTTCCAGTATGATCTTTCTGAGACGACTTTCACTGATCTTCATCATGAACTCCACGAATGCTAAGTATTCGAAAAAAACGATTTTAGCATGGGTTGTTCTTATACCACTCGATCATCTGCAGAATCTTTGGAACCTCCCAGTCGTCACAGTCCTTGTAGCTCCGTCCGAGTCGGGATTTCAATCGTTCCCAGATATGCGCGTAACTGTTCCGCTTCTTAAGGAACTTGCAGGGTGGAAGCTTTCCATTAAGGTGATCTCCTGCATCTTTCGCTGCTGCGCGGATGATCTCGATGTTTTCTTTCGATAGTGCCATGTTGGACTCCTATCTCTGATTATGGAAGAGAGACCCTATCTTTTCAAACTAAATTATTCTTGATCTTTGAAAATGATTTGAAACTAGCTTCGACCCGGCTCTAGATCGAGACTCGTTTCTCCGTCTATCTTTCTTTTTATCGTCATCCTTGAGCTCGTCGATTAGACTCTCCGTCTTCGTGGGGTCCAAGAGACCGACTGCAGTGGCCACCAGACCCACGTTGGTCATGAATCGACGGTTAAAGAAGCTGTAAATGAGACGTGAGCTTAACTGATCTTTCTCGAAAAAGCCTGCTACGTCGGACATCAATCCAAGAACTTCGCCAGACAGCTGCGATAGGCTCAAAAGCATCTCATCGAAACTCGCAACAGACAATGTCGCTGCTATTCCACCGCTCACAACTTCGTCCGGAAAGGCGTTAATGAACGAAATAACAGATGATGATGCTTTCTTCATCATCGACGCGATCAATTTCCTTATCCTGTTTTTCTTTTCATCCGGAAGCTGTGAGATTTGTCTCAGGACTTCCCTTGAGATTGGTCTGTCGAGAGCAAGAATATTACCCGGAGTTCCTATAAGCGCCGATCCAAAATTTTCAGAAAGAAACTGATTGAGCTCCATCCACGCGCGCAGTGACTGTGTTAGATCGTAAACTCCCTTCACGAGCATCGCGGCATTTATCACTTAAGCTGGAATCACACCGGCTCCGGTGGCATCCAATCCAGCGGTTGCCCCGGATCCTACCAGCGTCGTTATAACGCCATTCCAGTTAATCCCGCCGAGCCCGTATTCTTCAGCTACATTTTCAGCTTCTTCCGCAACATCCTCGATATCGTTTGAATGGGGACGATCCTGGTCTTCGAATAAACGAGTAGACTCTTCACGCAGAATCTGTCTAAACTTTCTCTCGCTGATTGGCATTTAAAACTCCTGAGTTAACATATACGCGTCCATCGCAAACTGCGATGATCAACCACCTCAACCGCGCCCCGGTCGTTTGCCGCGATGCTTCAGCTTCGAACCAGCCATCTTCTCTGCGCGCTGGGGCGGAACGCCAGAAGCCCTCAGGCGGGCGAGACGAATCTTCCTGAAATCGTCGTCGGTCTCCTTCTCATAGACCATACCAACGTCAAGATCCGAGTCATGAGAGCCTGCACCGCCAGGGATCGCAGGACGATCGATGTCGTATCCTCCCTTCTCCTCGATCTCGTCAGCCTGAACGATCAGTTTTTTCTTGCGCTCTACCGACTCGATCTCCTCACGGACGATCATGCGGAGCTGTGATTCTGTAATACGCATTCGCTCTCCTGGGTACTAACTATTTCGAACGAAGCATCCGCTCAGGTCGTTGACCTACTTTCCTAACGTTGCGCATGCGCCTCGCCTCTGGTGGCGGTGGCGGAGCGTATGACTGCATTCCGCCCACAAATCCAGTGTCGACCCAAGCGATGATCTCATCGACCAGCGTGCTTGGAGCCCCCGACCAACCTGATACGCGACCCACATGATCGAGGATCTCACGACGTTTGCCCTCGCCCCAGACCCAGGCTGCAGTGCGTTTTATCTCCTGCATTCTCATCTCAAGCTGGCCCGCGAGACGCTCCATAGAAGCGACGTGATCCTCAACGGGCGCGTCGTCTACCTCTATATCGAGCTCAGCCGCAATCTCCATCAGCCGTCCACCGTCGCCCTTCTGCAGCGCCTTGTGAGCGTCCTGGAACATCTTCGCACGTTCAACCTGCTCGCGCTCGCTGAGCTCGGCGCGGAGGAGGGCGTCGGGATGAGTTTTCGAGGAGATCTTCCTGAAAAGCTTGCGCTGCCACTGGGGCTGCTGAGGCGCAGGTTCCTCGTCCTCGGGAGGAGCAGCTGGTGTCTCGGACGGTGTCTGCTGACGTTGTGGGAGTAGATCTCCTGAACGGGCGAGCAGCTCCATCACGGCACGTTGGAGCTGCCATCCTCTTCTGTCGAACTCCTCCTCGAGATCGTAGAGCTCCTCTCGCAGGTACCCGATCTTCAGCGCGAGCTTTTTTAGCCGACGATCGCCACCCGAGCTCACTTACCTTCCAGGGAGCGACCCCAGCTGAGTGCTGTTCTCACACCCTCGACGACGTGCTGCGGCCACCTGTACGAGGATCTAAGACCTCTCATGTGATGGCGCGCGAGGGCGGTGCACTCGTTCTTGACGTCCTTGCTGCGGGTTGAATCAAAATCAAACTTCAGCTCTGAGATTCGAGCGAGTCGATAAGAAGCGTCCGCCGCGATGCCAGCGACGTAGATCGAGATTACGGTGAGAAGTGAAGTAAGCATGCTGCCTCCATCATCTAAGTATCATTAGACTCGCGACTCTTCCTGAGAGCTGCTGCATTTCTACGATTCGAAATCCCTTCCGGACGCTCCCCCGTCTTTCTCGGTTCGGAGGACGGAGGTTCATCAGCGAGCTGCTCGATCTTCGCTATGCTGAGTAGCATATTCTCACCCGTAGCTCTTACGGAAGCCAATGCGCGCTGCATCCCCGCCTGCGTTGCCTCAAGACGTATGACCTCATCACCCGACGACTTTATTGAGGACTCTATCGATGAAACGACTGAGGAGATAATCTCACTCATCTTGGCTAGCTGTGCCGCAGGATCAGACGCTGTCGTGCTGGTCGTCTCGATCTGGAGGCGCCGAAGTATCTCGATAAAATCACGTGAGAGCTTCGACGTTGCTCTCTCAGAAATTTTGGATTCTTCGATGATCCTCTCATTCTGATTGAGGCTCTGGACAAGAGAGTCGATCGTGGAGATTATGGTTTCAGCTACCTGACGCTGGATTTCAATTTGCTGCTGGTTCATGCGCTGATTATACAATGCAACTGCGATTGTGAAAAAAATGGGCGGTGGCCCGAGAGCCACCGCCCAAGTTAGCCCGCTAGGGCGTCCAGAGATCTATCAGACCTTCTGGATGGTGACCACGTCGCCTTCCTCGAGGGCGAAGGAGAGCTTGAACTCCCCACCGTCGAACGAGTAGTCGGCAGTTGCCGGGGTCGCCGCCACGGCGGCCTGCGTGCCTGACATGAGCATCTGGCCGTTGACGAACACCATCGAGTTCGCGGCGGTGTAACCCGTCGGGATCGCGATCGGGAGGGCAGTCACGAGGTTCGCACCGGCGGCCTGCGCACCGCCCGCCTTCACGACGTTCTTGGCAGCCGCGGCAGCCGCAGCGCTCTTGAGCGAGCGAAGCGCTCCGAGGATGCTGTCGCCGCCGAAGTCGGAGAAGAACCCGTCGAACTCAGCCTTGTCGTCCGAGAGCGCGACCGTGTTCACAGAGCCGTAGCCCTGGAACTTGACCAAGTTTCCGCCCGACAGGATGAGGTCCCCGCCAGCCTTCACATCGAGCGGGCCGCTCGTGTCGAGCGATCCGGACTTGATGCGCAGCGCGTTCGGCCCAGCACCGACCTGCAGCTCGAATCCACCCACGGCGGGGACGCTCCAGGAGAGGTCACCGTCGAAGAGCGCCTTGTTGTTGTCGGTGAGGACGATCTTGTTCGCAGCGCGTGCCGGTACGAACACCGAGCCTGACAGGTTCGATCCACCGCGGAGATCCGCGAGACCGGCGATGCGAGCCGAGCCGGCTCCCACCTGACCCATGAAGGTCGCGTTCGCGCCACCGAGGAAGTCTCCCGAGCCGCTGACCTGGCCGGTGACCTTGAGCTGAGCGCCCGTCCACAGCAAGTTCCCGGAGCCAACGATCTCGCCGGCATCGCTGGCGGCGAAGGCGAGCTGCTGGTTGTCGAGGTTCGAGGCGGTCAGGTGAGCAGCTGAGGCTCCGGCGATGAACAGCGCCGAGGGGGCCTCAATCTTCTCGCTGAAGGTCCAGCCCTTAGCAGCTTGCCAGATGATGGTCTTGTCGGTCGTACCCTTGAGAGTGATACCACCGCCCTCGGCCGTGGCGTCGGATCCAGCGACACCGGACGGGCTGTGTCCAAGCTCGATGTTGACGTCATCGACCTGCAACGTCGTGGAGTTCACGGTCGTGGTCGTGCCGTTGACGATGAGATCGCCGCCGACGGTGAGGGTCTTGCCGTTCGCGATCGTCACGTTGTCGTTGAACTGCGAGGTGCTGGTGACCGTGAGGGTGCCTGCAAGCGCGGAGTTACCCGCCACGTCGAGGGTTCCACCGGACTTGAGGGCAGCGGAGCCGCTGATCTCGCCGACGACTTTGAGGACGTCTGTCGCGCCAGAGATGTCGAAGACGAGATTTGCGTCATCGACGAGCGCGCCGCCGGCGCCAGCGAAGACAACGCGCTTCTCGGTGAGGTCGCTGACGATCGCGGAGGCGAGAGTCGCCTCGCCGCCGACTTCCAGGGCGCCTGAGCCGCTGATCGCGCCGACAACGGAGAGCTTGCTAGAGGCGAACTTCAGGTTCGCGTCGTTGTCGAGATCGCCGTCAGCGTCCGCGAAGACGAGGCCGCCTTCGACAGCGTTGAGGTTCGCGACCTTGGCGGAGCCGACGCTGGCCAGACCGTCCGCGGTGAACGAGGCAGCGGTGACGCCGAGCGCGCCGGTCAGGGAGCCGATGACGCGAAGAGCTCCACCCGCGGCCGCTGACGCGTCGACGTGCTTAGCAAGGTCCGCCATCTGGACGTTGGCGTAATCAGCGGCGTAGTCAACGTCGAACGCTGCACCAGCGATGGCGGCGACCTGCTCCTTGATTCCAAGGAGGTCGCTGGCGAGGGTACCACCGGTGACGATCTCGGCCTTGATCTGCTCGGCGCGGACCTTGGTCATCGGTCCTGAGCCGGTTGTGAATGACTTGAGTGACATTTTTTCTTTCCTTTGTTAGAGAAATACGTAAACACGCGATCACCTCCGCCACCATTGGGGAGTTGAGTCACAGTCTCTAATACAACGGAACTGGCGCTGGGATTCGGCGCGCTTCACACGAGCCGCTCCTGCCATCGAATACAATTATACTCGAAGCGACGAAACCAAAGAAAAAAAATAAAAAAAATTTAACGTTTCTCGAAAATCAAACGTGCATTTTGCTAAGCACCATTTAGGGCCTTCTTAAGGGCCCGAACCTGCGCGTCGTACGCGCTGAACTCACTATTCACGAACTCGAGAGCGAGGGCAGCGCAACCACCGTCAGCATCGCTGAACTCAAACTTGAATTTTCCGCTGGGTCCCTTTCCGGCAGCGACGAGCTTCCGTCCACGTAGCTTCAGGAATGCCGCTAGGGCGAGGTCAGATGTGATGTAATTCTGCATTTGTTCTTCCGCTTCCGATTGTTATCGTTGCTAAATATCCGCATCGTTGATGCAAAAGTGTTCGTTTGTAAATTATGTTGCGTATGAGTACGTCGCCCTAAAAATATCCGTTTGAAGGAGGGACCTGGCAAACGTAACGACGTTTCCTGAGAGGGAATAATCGTGGCTGGGACCCTGGGTCAGCAGCTGTCCGTTCAGGAAAAGCATGAGGGAGCTGGAAGGGTCCGGATTCTGGGGAAGCGTCAGACCCGTTACCTCATCATTCACGACGGTCACTCCCGCGGGCTCCACCGCAAGGGCAAACAGCTTCGTCGTGATCTGCCGGGAGTACATCGCACGGAGGACATCCGTCGCGGCGGGGACGACGTTGTTTATGAACGTCACCGTGCTTGAGCTCACGCTGTAGTCAGATCCCTTCGTCAGCAGTTGGCCGTTCAACCACAGCATGAAGGAGCTCTCGTCTATGTTGGCGTGAGGAGCTGTGAAGACTGTGTTAAGTCCGTCTAGGGTGCCTGCCAACTCCACGTTGAGAGCTAGATCAGTGACAGTCCCTCCCTGAACCGGACCAGCTAGAGAGACCTGCACCTGACCGTTCGAACCGGTGGTGACCTGAACGCCGGAGCCTCCCACAAGATAGGGGGTCGATCCGTCGGAGAGCTTTGTCAGTGAACCGCTCAAACCCGCAGTGGCGACGAGGGGTCCGACGAAAGTCGCACCGACAAGGGGCGCGTACCCGGACAGATCGACGCTTCCGGCCGAGGAGAACTCCACGAGATCGGAGTCACTCACACCGTCCCTGTACCAATACTTCTTGGAGATTCCTCCCACGATGAGACGAACCTCCATCGACTGGAATCTCACGCCCGATGGTATCGCAGAGTTCGCGTTCGAGCGTGCCTCACTCACAGTCGTGCCGATGTACGGCCCTGACCACGCGTCGACTGGAGCAGGATTGACCGGTTGCAGGCCATACGGAAGCTGCAGGCCTGCATAGGGAACGAGCGCGCTCATGACCTCGTCACCTGATGATTATGGGTGTTCGGGCTGTAGGGCTCAGCGTTCGTCATCGTGTAGATGTCATAGGAGACTGCGGTACCTCCGAAATCTAGAACGTTGAACGTCGATTTCACGTAGCTGGTGGTGATGTTCGCATTCAGGGCGTCAACGTCGATGACATTGACGATATTTGTACTCGCTGGAACGGCGAACGAGAAGACCTTGTTAACAGTTCCAGTACTGATGGAGAACGGATTGCTTCCATCTGTGAAAATTTTCGAGGAGAGCGCTCGAACAGCGTTGGAGTTCGCAGGGGCCTGCGCGACAGATCCAAAGAAAATGAGGTTCAGGAACGACACTGTCGTTAGGCCTCCGGTGATGCCATAAGCGCTGAGATGCTGCTGGTATGTATCAATCACGCGAACGCGGTAAAGTATTGAGGCGCTTGTTTTTAGATCCAGGTTGTTGTGGTTGATCTGGGTTACGCTGGAGGTTCCGGGACCTATGGAGACGGGTGCCTGATTTATATCGACCCAAGTGTTTCCATCGGTTGAATACTGCAGCACGTAGCTCACAAGACCGACCATTGGACTATTGCGGGTGATCGTTCCGCTGAGATTGGAGCTAACATTCCCACGCTCTCGCTTCAAATTGGTCTCTATCGGATTGAGAGACGCTCCGACAACGCTAAGTGAGATCGTAGGTGCGATGTAACCTGCAGGTGTGATATCCAAAATCGCAGTTGCCGTAGCACCGACGCTATCAGTTACGACGTATCGATAATTGAACGTTGCGCCGTTGAAAGCTGTGTCAGTTAGCGTATGTGTGAAATTTCCAGATGATGATATTCCAGAGCTGAGCGTCGTCCAGCTTCCCGAATTTCCGCGCCTCCACTGCAGAACCGCCGTGGACACGGTGGCGTTGAGGCTGTTGATGGTGTGAGAAAAATTAAGAACGTTACTTATCGCCGTCTGGTTGAAAGCGATCGTAGTCGATGATGTGAGACCGACGGTCGGATTTATAGGCTCAACAGTCGCGAGTGCGAGAACTTCGGCAGCCGTCTTACCAGTAGCTGGAATCGTATCACCTGATACGTAACGACCGAATGTTTTTCCATTCGAGAGGCTAACGACTATATCATTTTGGAAAGTGGATTCACCTGTCACCTGGGATGATATTTCGAGCTTGCCTGATCCATTCGTGTTTACCTGAATTCCCGCGCCGGCGACAATATCGAGATTAAAGGTCAGATTACCACCCGCGAGATTCGAGCTAAGACCTGAGCCTGCAACTACGCTCGGTCTTGTGTTCGAGATAGTCAGCTGCCCGTTGTTGTTAGAGACAGAGATCCCTGCTCCAGCAAGTATCTTGGATTGCAAGAAAGTTGGGTCGACGCTAAGAGAGAGCAATCCGTTAGGGTCAGCGACAGACGAAAGTCCGCCGCCGGGAGCCGTAACTACGCCAGCTTGCTGTGAAGCTATGTAGCTCGTGTCTAAGGCCACCGTCGCGCTACCATCGCTGCTTGTGGTTACAAGCGTACCGACACCTGCCTTAATCGCCGACGTTCCGTCAAAAAGTCTCAGGGCGCCCTTACATCCATCTTCGATAGTCAAGCGACCAGTTATGTGCTCATCGCCTTCAATCCTAAGGGACGCGCGCTTGTATCCCTCCAGTCCAATTTGGAGCTCATGCGGAGCGATCACCTTCGTGACGTCCAGCGTACGTGTATCCTTGACTACGAGGAAGTCCTTCTTGTCTACCTCGAGACGATTGACTTTAGGCATGCTGAAGTATAATTATGACGAAGGGGTCGATTGCTCGACCCCTTCTCTCGTATCAGTATCCGTCTCTCAATCTTCGGCAGATCTTGTCATGCTTCTTCACATAAGCGGTGTGAAGCTCCTCTGGGGTGACACCCACGAGCCTTAGAGTCGTGAAGAAATACTTCATCGCGTCAACGATCTCTTCAAGGAACGCTTCCCTGTCGAGATGAGGAACCTCAGTCTGACGATGGGATTTCGCGTTCTTAAGCTCCTGAAGCGCTTCGAACATCTCCTCAACGCCCTTGAGAGTAACGTCCCTGAGAAGGATCTGTGACTCCTTCTTAGTCACATCGATCGGCCACTCTGGGTAGTAACCCTCAAAGCGTTGACAGAGGAGATGCATGAACTCCTCCCTGAGTTCGAACATACTCTCGAGCTTATCAGCCTGCATCAACGGTACCGTTACGATCAGCTGCGAGATGAGTCACCTGCTCCTGCAGGCGCTGAACTCCAGCGAGGAACGTCTCATTGTCAGCTTCACTGATCGTTAGCTTCTCGCCATCGGCAGTGAGACGTAGAGTCCTAAGATTATCAACGATGTCTGTTCCTGTCAGAAGGGCGAGCTGAAGCAGATCAACGATCCGAACGATTGCCTTGTCAGATAGATTGTAGCTGGTCATTTTGTTCTCCAATTAGATTATAGTGACTGTTCCGGGTTGTTTACACCTGACGCGCCGGTACCCACCAGGTGGTTCTTCCATCGAGAGTCTCCTCTCTTACCACCTCTTCTCCGTCATCATCTTTATCTCTTCCATAACAAAGAAACATCTCTCCGTAACCACCCGACTCGTTATTAAACCCTTTATATGATTTGATTGTTGCCCCCTGAGACTCGTATGAATCCCTGAGCACTCTCTTGATGCTGTCATTGAGAGCTTCGAACTCCTCAGAGCTGAGTGAGTCGACCTTCCGGTGAGGAGAGAGCCGGGCCACCCAGAGTGAGTCAGCCTTCACGTAGTTACCGACCCCAGCGATGATACCCTGATCCATGAGAGCCTGAGCGAGGGTCCACTTCGGTTTACGAAGGAGAGCTGCTTGGAATCGCTCATGGGTGACGTCCTCAGCCAACATATCAGGGCCCAGCGACTTCAACTTCTGCGCTAGCATCCGCCGGCCCCGGGACCACTTCAGAGTCCCGAAGTTCCGGGTATCGTTGTAGTACACATCCGAGCCGTCATCGAGGCACAGACGAACTCTGGCGTGGTTGGAAGCGCTTCTGGACCAATGGCCTGTCATGCCCAGCGTAGACCACAGCGAAGAGTCGCCGCCATCGAGTAGGATGTAGATAAACTTGCCGTGGCAGCCAGCCCCGACGACACGCTTCGGTAACTCAGCGACAAGATCGGAGTGACCGTCGAAAGGCTTCTTCGCGTAGCGGCCAGACATGATCTCAACACGTTCGATCGTCCGACCGGACAGGACCTTTGCGAGCGCCTCAGCTGCTCGCTTGACCTCAGGGCCTTCAGGCATCACATTTATCTCCTAACTAGATTGTATAGGAGATTCTTAATTTTACAACATCTGCCTGATGAGCTGGCGTAACCGGGACTCATTCTGCTGACGTTCCCTCATGAGGCGATTGTACATCGTTTGAGCTATAATCGCCATGGAGCTATCACGATCCGTGATGAAACTCTTCACGGTTTCAATATCACCGGACCGTCCCGCGTGCTTGAGAGCTGCCATACGAAGGAAGCCGCTGAGTGACGTGTCACGCATGATCTCGTAGGCACGTTCACGTGGAAAATTTACGTTCGTAACAGCGGCCTTACGAACTTCTTCGCTCTTGTCGTTATCGAAAATTGAGATTAGCAGGTCCGGAGGGATCGATTTATTTCCAGCCAGTTCCTGACGAACGCTAGAATTTGGATCGAGCATGAGCTCCTCGATCAAATCATCGGGAAGATCCTGCTTCGCAGCAACAAACACTCGGGCGTTCCTGGTGTCATCGTTTTTATTTCTGATTATCCTTCTCAGGATATTTGGGTCCTGCGATGCTCTAGCTAGACCCAACAAGGCTGCGGGATCGCCCGAGTCCAAAGCCAACGCAGCGCGATCCTCAGCTGGAAAGTTGGGATTCTGCTTTGCGTCATTCGAGACGATCCTACTTGGATCCTGCGCGAGCTTGCGGAGTGTGTCCTCTGACGTGTGCCTGCTCCTGGCCAACGCGCTCCTGACAGCGTCGGATCTGCTCATCAGCTCACGCTCGACCTCATCCGAGAGCTGCATTCCCGCCACTTTCGCCAGCACGTCATCGAGATCGCTGCCCTTGATACCGTGAGTGAGCTCCTCGAGACCCTTCACACTCTGGGTCGCAGCGACTACACGGGCATAAGCTGGATGCTTACCACCGAGGCTCTCACACTTTCTCGTCAGCAGGTCCTTGATCCTGTCGAAGCTACCGCCGAGCCTTGCTCGGATGTCATCCTCCTGGATGTTGTTATTGCTTCCGTCCACAGTCTCGGCACCGTACTCTCCCTCCTCACCGTAACGAGGCTGGCAATCCTCGCCAAAAGTCCAGATGAACATCTGGTCACGCGCCTCGTCACCGGTTAGGCCGTCGCGGGTGAAGGTGAAGAGGATCGAATCGCTGATGTAATGGGCCCACAGGTTGTTACCTGCGGAGCGTGTGGTGCAGAGCTTCGGGTTCTCGAGACCAAGCACGCAGCTATTCTCGCGTGTCGAGGGGATCGATATCTTCCACCCACCGACCCGAGCGATGACGTCGGATTCAGGATCAGCGGCCTTACGTGTATCGACGGTCTGCCCTTTCGCTCGCTGCAGGTCCTTTAGAGCACCGACAAGGTCGCGAATGTCCGCGGCACTCATCCTCGTTGGATCAGTGACCGATGACCCCCTTGTCGATCTCAGCTTCGCAGCGTTGCCGCGTATGGCGCTCTCATTCTCCACGAACGACATGATCGCGAGAAGCGAATCGTAGAATGATGAGGTCTCCTGAGCTGTTGGACGCTCACCGAAACGAGCCGACAACCATTTGATCGCGTTGTTGGGGAGATTCTCAATCTCCACTTCGTACTCCTCAAACTTTCGCTTGAGGAAATCTCGATCAGCCTCGACTCCTTCGAGGAGGACGGATTCTATCAAATAGCGGAGCTTATGTCTAGGAATCATGCTTCCTAAGTATCAGCGTCACCAAGTGTCTTCTTCAGATGTTCATGATAATCATTAAGAGCGTGATCGTTCGGCTGCACAGCGCGCCAGTCGCCGAGGATGAAGATCCGATAGGCATCGTCGCCGTACTTCCCGATGCCGTGCAGCTCACGCGCGTGTGTCCAACCACCTGCTGCGTACTCGGCGGACATCCGCTTGAGGGTCTGCGTCCGCTTTCGCTGCATGCCAAGCGGGGTAATGAGAGCCTCAAGGTCGGCATCAGGAGCTGCAGCGAGAGCCTGCGGTGTCGGCCAACGCTGGAACATCTCCTCGACGACAGGCTCCATCTGCGCTCTCTTGGTGAGGTTCAGGCAGAGGCAGCAGACAAGGATCTTCCAGCCATCGGGCCAGTACTTTTCCTGAATAAGACCGTACTTAGGGGGTGTCCACATACCATTATTTTAGGGTAGACACCTTTACTTTACAATATCATCATCCTACGCCGGTGAACCCGTTGGATCCCGTGATTGTCTGGAAGTTCTTTATTGGGACCCCCGTCAAACCCGCGATGATTGAGTAGCTGATCGAAGCTCCCGTTGAGCTTGAGACAAAGAGTCTGTCAGTTCTAATCTCACCAGTGTAGTCACTTCCGGATGGTATCGCGAAGTAATTCGTTCCCTTCACCCCTAGCTCAGTGAAACCGAATCTGAGCGGAGTGGAGCTTGTGTTTTGAATCGTGAAGAATCGTGTGACGAAAGGAAACGAGATCTCGTTAACAGTCGTTACAACCGAAGAAGTGACAAAAGGAACTGCTGAGACCTGGTAGGCAGGGACAAATCCCTCATGCATCGCTGGATTGTTTAAGCTCATGATATCTCTCTGAGCTAAGTATCACGTACGTGTGAAGCTGATCGATCTATTTCGCAGGAAGAGCGAGAAGGGCTGGCCAGATTGACACATCCTGAGCCGCCACCTTATTTTTAGCATCCGCATCAGAAATCTTCAATGCATTAGCAAGAGCTGCGATGCTCTTGGGTCCGATCGCGCCGTCGATCTTACCGATATCGTAACCTGCCCTGCAGAGGAGAGCTTGCGTCACAGCAGAAAATCCCTGCAGGTCACCGTGACCGACGAGGAGAGCACCACAGAGAGCCCACTGCTCGTAACCGAGACGGGCCATCACACCTGAGAGCTCGCCTGGGTAATCGAAGTGCCAAGCCTCGCTGGCGCCCTCATCGGCCGACTTGATGATGGGCTTCCATCCGAGTGGGATCGCGAGCTCCCAGAGCTTATCGAGCTGCTTGTCCGCCGGAACACCCGGGAACTTAAGCATCCCAAGGTGAACATCGATCGAGCGACCTGCGTTGTGACCTGATCTTCCAGGCGCAGCGACGAAAGCGTTCTTCATCGTCGCTGCGTTCCAACCTGCTGCGCCGGGCTTCGGCTTTCCAGCCTGAACCCAGTTGTCGTACTTGGCGCGTGCCGCCTTCTGGACAGCAACGTCACGATGACATTCGGTGACCCTAAAGTCACCACCTGCCGCAGCGACCGCCTCCGACAGGGCAAGCAGGGCAGGAGCGACCTCCGGATGAGCCACACCTGCCTTGCCAAGTTTCGCAAGAGAGGTGAGACCAGATCTTAAACCCCCTGTCTTACCTGACTTGTCATATGAGGAAGCGATCGTGATGTCAACCTGAACGAGCTTGACTGCGGACATTCATTATCCCGAGCGACGAGATTGGACCGTCGCTGATGATAATTATCTCCAAAATATAAACGACATGATGCGTCGCTTTATTCAATACGGAGGATGAAATCTTTCCTCGATCACCTTGTCGTGACCAAAAGCTTCGATCGTGTGCTTGAACGGATCACCGGGAATCGATCTAACAAGATCGAGCATCTGGGTTGCAAGCTCCCGAACCTCGGATTGCGCGTCCGGCTTCATTCGAAGATTTAAGAAGTGATTGAAGCTACGCCAGTTGAACATCACATCCATGGTGATCTGATTTCCGTAAGGAAGGTAGAATCTAGCGGACTCCTTCGCTCGCTTTCGATCCATTCCGCCATCGACGAGTCGCTTCAGGGTATCGTGGTAACGCATAAGAGCGTCCTCAACGAAAGCGATGTATTTCGCTTTCTCCACCGTCGGCCAATCCTCTGGTACGAGGTATTTGTCTCCCCTGAGTTCCTTGTACCTGGCGGATTCGCCGTTGATGGAAACTCCGATCCGGTGCTTCAGCAGGTGAATATGAGTCGCTGTATCTACGGTGATGAGAAAATGAAGGGAGCTCTTCTCGAATGGAGTCTCATGTCCGTTCTCTGCTAGCATCCGTAGCAGCCCTGGAATTCGTCCCCGCTTCTCCTCTGTCAGCTCCCTGCTCGTTGATGTCCACGCCGAGAGAGCGTGAACCTCGTCCCCACCGTACCAACCAACTAACTCCGCCTTGTTCTCTTGAAATGGCATTCCTGAAATTCTCCCTGATGTACCTGTCCCAAGCCACCTCGAAACCCCATTGCACAAGCATCAGGGTCGGTCCGATGACCACTGTGATACCTGCAGACTCCTTGATTTCTCCCGTGAAAGCGTAAGCTATCAGGAATCCGCAGGTCATCGATAGTGCTCGCCATGTTAGAACCTTCGCGAGCAACTCTGCTTTATCAGCTTTCACTTAGTCCAAGATGTAGTTAAGATCAACCTTACATGTAAGGGTCGGGATGCGAAGCTCGTTGGCAATGTTGTGTGACTTTGCCTCCGGCGCATCGAGATACCAGTCCGCGTGTCCGCGCTCATGAACGAGCTTCAGGAAGTAATCCGAAGGCTTGCCACAGTTACGAGCCATCATCTCGTAGACTTTCTTGTTGAGACGCTCGACTTCCTTGGCGTCAGCCTTGATTTCTTCCACCTTACCGAACGCACCGCTGGAAACATCATGGACCATGAGGGTCGCATCCGGATCCATGTATCGCTTACCCTCCGCACCGAAGCTGAAGAGGAGGGCGCCGCAGCTCATCGCCTTGCCCTCAACGATTGTCGCTACCGGAATCCGGGAGGCCTTGATCGCGCTG
>SXGQ01026676.1_pt1 | contig 23998 bp, 18 predicted proteins | sample 3178371 | NCBI WGS metagenome assembly SXGQ01 (sample SAMN11356859, study PRJNA531348) | freshwater metagenome | isolation source: freshwater sample F1-20 | place: China: Fuxian Lake, Yuxi | collected 2017-12-25 | reverse complement strand
CCTTAAAAGAGAAGAACGCATCGAGCATTCTCCTTCTTGACCAAGGCTCTGCTGAAAGGCTAACAACCTCACTTGAAGGCAAGAAGCTAACAGTTAAATCAATTGAAGATTCACCAAGGACAGAGAGACCAAAGCCTCCCTTTACTACCTCCACAATGCAGCAAGATGCTGGATCTCGCCTTGGGTGGGGAGCGCAATTAACAATGCGAATTGCGCAGAGCCTCTATGAAGGTGGTTTTATCACCTATATGCGAACTGACTCTGTCAATCTTTCACAGACTGCAATTAGCGCTGCGCGAAGCGCTGCGCAATCTCTCTATGGCAAAGACCATATTCCAGAGAGTCCAAGATTTTATGAAGGCAAAACCAAGAATGCTCAAGAAGCTCATGAAGCAATACGTCCTGCAGGAGATTCTTTTAAGACGCCAGGTGAGCTTGCACCTGAGCTAACTCGTGATCAATTAGCTCTATATGATCTAATTTGGAAACGCACTGTTGCATCACAGATGGCTGATGCTAAAAAAATGCAAGCAAGGGTTGATTTTGATGTAACAACCTCGGATGCAAAAGCTTGCATCTTTAGAGCTAATGGCAGCGTCATTACATTTCCAGGGTTTCTTGCAGCTTATGAAGATGTAAGCGATGAAAAGAGCGATGAAGACAGTGATAGACGCCTTCCACCAATGAAAATTGGGCAAGATGTTGTTGCTACTAAGTTCTTATGTGAGGGCCATGAAACTAAGCCGCCAGCTCGTTATACCGAACCAACTCTGGTTAAAAAGCTAGAAGAGCTCGGTATTGGGCGGCCATCAACCTTTGCCTCCATTATTCAAACTATCCAAGATCGCGGCTATGTAGTTAAAAGAGGAAGGGCCCTAGTACCCACATTTCTTGCGTTTTCAGTAACTGGCCTGCTTGAGCAGCACTTTGCAAAGTTAGTTGATTATGAGTTCACCGCCTCTATGGAGGAAGACTTAGACCGAATTGCAAACGGCGAGGAGGACAGACTTAATTGGTTAACTAAATTCTTCTTTGGCCATGATGGCCAACCTGGTCTGCAAGATTTAGCAGCAGATCTTGGAGCAATTGATGCCCAACAAATTAACACTATGAAGATGGGCGAGAATATTGAGATACGCGTTGGTAGATATGGCGCATATCTTCAAGAGGGAGTAGGAGATGAGCGAAAGTTTGCCAATATCCCTGAAGGCTTAGCCCCTGATGAATTAACTTTAGAAAAAGCTATTGAGCTATTAGCAGCTCCATCTGGCGAGAGGGAACTTGGTCTTGATCCAAGTACTGGTCTTCAAGTAATTGCAAAATCTGGAAGATTTGGACCTTATATAACCGAGGTATTTCCTGAAGTAGTTAGCGAAGATGGAAAGAAACCGAGAAAGAAAAAAGATGCACCAACGCCAAAGACTGCATCACTTCTTTCAACCATGACGCTAGATACGATTACCATTGATGATGCGCTAAAACTTCTCTCACTGCCACGCTCTCTTGGAGTTGATAGCGAAACTGGCGAGGAGATAACGGTTCAAAATGGACGATATGGCCCATATTTAAAACGGGGAACAGATTCAAGAACTCTAACCTCTGAAGATGAGTTGTTTTCAATTGATTTAGAGCAAGCAAAAGATATTTATAAACAACCTAAAGTCAGACGTCGCGGGGTTGCTAAACCGCCACTAAAAGAGCTCGGGGTAGACCCTGAAACTAAGAAAGCGATTATTATCAAAGATGGTCGCTTCGGAATGTATGTAACCGATGGTGAGAGTAATGCAACGCTGCGACGTGGCGATACTGTTGAAGCTATGACAATTGAACGAGCGCTAGAACTCTTAGCTGGTCGTAGAGCTTGGGAAATTGAAAATGGCGGAGTAAAGAAGAAGACAAAACGTGCAAAAAAGAGCGCCACTACTCTTACCGAAAAGACCCTTAAAGGCGCTGGGGCTAAGCGTAAGGCGAAGAAATCAGCAAGCGGTAAGTCGAAAAAAGATAAGTAATAGGCTTTATCTATGGGCAACTCAATTCCAGACCCACTTTCATCATCGGTTGGCATACGCAATAGCGTTATGACTATTCCTGGCTTTAGAAAGCTCTGGAATGCGATGGCTTTCTCCTCGTTTGGAGATTGGCTTGGACTACTTGCTACCACTGCCTTGGCTCAACAATTAGCAGAAGGAGATTATGCAAAGGCAAACTTTGCTATCGCTGGAGTATTTATTGCTCGCCTTCTTCCTTCAGTAATCCTAGGGCCACTTGCTGGAGTTATTGCTGACAAATTTGATCGCAAGAAAGTAATGGTAATTGGAGATATCTTGCGAGCTCTTCTCTTTATATCAATACCAATTGTTGGTAATTATTTCTGGCTCTATACCGCAACAGTGCTAATTGAGTGCGTTACTCTCTTTTGGAGCCCTGCTAAAGATGCCACGGTGCCAAATTTAATTCCTAAAAATAAATTAGAGAGCGCCAATCAGATGACGCTTCTAGCATCTTATGGAAGCGCCCCTTTTGCAGCTATTACCTTTACTCTGCTAACTCTCTTTATAACAGGAATTAGCGCAGCCTTTAACCTTGGCTCTAATTCAGCTGTTGACCTAGCTCTATTTATTAATGCCTTATCTTTTCTCTTTAGCGCATGGACTATAAGCCAGATGGATATCCCTAAAGAACACCTAAATAAAGGTGATCTCTCAACCTCTATTTTTGCCTCACTACTTGATGGGGGAAAGTTTTTATCATCTTCTAAAGTAATTAGAGGTTTGATATTTGGTCTTCTTGGCGCCTTTATCGCAGCGGGCGCTGTTATTGGGCTTGCTCGGACATTTGTTGGTGATCTCGCAGGTGGTGATGCGGCCTATGGAATTCTCTTTAGCGCAGTCTTTACTGGCCTTGCTATTGGTATTGCTCTTGGGCCAAAGATTTTTTCGCAATTCTCAAGACGCCGACTCTTTGGAGCTGCGTTATGCGTTGCTGGGTTTCTTCTAGTCGTTCTCTCCTTACTACAGAACCTTGTTCTAGCTCTATTGGTTGTGGTTCTCCTAGGGATCTTCTCAGGAGTCTCTTGGGTTACTGGTTTCACCATGCTTGGCATGGAGGTTTCAGATGAGCTGCGTGGGAGAGTCTTTGCCTTTGCGCAATCGTTAGTGCGCATTTCACTAGTGGGAGTTCTTGCCATCTCACCTCTAATAGCTGCCGCCATTGGTGAACATGATTTTAAATTTGGTGAAGTCGAACTAACTTATAACGGAGCTGCATTTACCATGCTTGGCGGCGGAATTATTGCCATGATCGTTGGTGTTGCCTCCTACCAGCAGATGAAGGATCGCCCTGGCGTATCTTTCTGGAGCGATGTATTAAATGCTTTAAGAGGGGAACTTGGCGGGATCACTCGACCAAATGTTGAAGGACTATTTATCTCATTTGAAGGCGGGGAGGGATCTGGTAAATCAACTCAAGCAAAACTACTTAAAGAGTGGTTTGAAAATGAAGGCAAATCTGTAATTTTAAGTAGAGAGCCAGGGGGAACAGAGTTAGGAAAAGGATTGCGAAAGATCCTTCTTGATAATGCCACCGGAGAGATCTCCCCAAGATCTGAAGCACTTCTCTATGCAGCAGATCGGGCCCATCATGTCTACTCGCTAATCCGTCCAGCTCTAGAGCGTGGAGATGTTGTCATCACCGACCGATACTTTGACTCCTCTATCGCCTATCAGGGAGCTGGTCGTATTTTGTCGCCTAATGAAGTAGCTCGAATTAATCGTTGGGCCACAGAGTCACTCTTTCCAACTTTAACTATTATTTTAGATCAACCTGCAGATATTGGTTTATCCCGGATTAAGAGCGCTGATCGTCTAGAGAGTGAATCAATAGATTTTCACAATAGAGTCCGTAATGAGTATCTACAACTAGCTAATGTTGATCCAGAGCGATATCTAGTTATTGATGCTCGAAAGCCAATAATTGAAATTCATAAAGAGATTACCGCGAGAATCTCGCAGTTATCAGTTAAAAGACCATGAGTATCTTTGACTCATTAGTTGGCCAGAGCGAGGTAGTTGGAAGACTTAAAGGGGCAGTTGAAGCGGCTAAGAGCGGCAAGAGCACCCAGGAGATGGTTCATACCTGGCTCTTTGTCGGCCCTGCTGGCTCTGGAAGATCAAATGCTGCAGTAGCTTTTGCCGCAGCGCTGCTCTGTAGTGATGGTGGTTGCGGGAAGTGTTTAGATTGCCAGACAGTTCTTGCTGGGACTCATATTGATTTAGAGCGTTTCAATCCCAGTGGACTTTCAATAAAAGCAGAAGAGGTCCGCGAGTTAATTTCAAGATCTGCCTGGTCGCCATCTGTTGGACCTTGGCGGATTGTAATTATTGAAGACGCCGATAGATTAACCGAAACTGCAGCTAATGCGCTCCTAAAAACAATCGAAGAACCAGAGACACATACGCTCTGGCTTTTATGTGCGCCAACACTTACCGATGTTTCAGTAACTATCCGCTCTCGTTGTAGGCATCTGCAATTAAGAACCCCGTCAACGCTAAGTGTTGAAGAGTTCTTAATTAAGAATACTGGCGTTGATTCAAAGAACGCAGCCTTTGCTGCCCGAGTAGCTCAAGGCCATATTGGGCGAGCAAGATTTATTGCCACTAACCATGGCGCGCAATCAAGGAGAAGAGAGATACTCTCACTTATATTTTCACTTAAAGATATTAGCTCCTGCTTTAAAGCTGCTGCTCGCCTATTAGATATTGCTCAAGAGCAGGCAGAGAGCGAAAACTCTGAGCGAGATAGTAAACAGCTTCAACAGTTACAAGATGCATATCAAGGCACCGGTAGAGGGATGATCTCTGGTGGAGCAAAAGCAATTAAAGATCTAGAGAAGGAACAGAAGTCGGCTACAACTAGGGCGATCCGTGACAATATTGATGGAGCGCTATTAGATATTGCTAGCCTTTATCGGGATATCCTCTTGATTCAAAGTGGGAGTCAAGAGATTCTCAATATTGACTTTAGGCAAGAGATAACAGAGTTAGCCAAGGCCAGCCCTGCTAAGCGCAGTATTGAGCAGATTGAGGCGCTCCTAGAGGCTCGAGCCAACCTTGGACGTAACTCTGCCCCCCTTTCAACTCTTGAATCCTTGTTTTGCGCTTTGAAGTAGCTTTCGGCATCATCTGCACATGCGCTTAGACCATATCTCTTATGCAGCAACCCATGATCAACTAGTAGATGTAGTCCAAAGGATTGGCTCTCGAATTGGTTCAGCCTTTACAGATGGTGGAATTCACCCAAGATTTGGAACTCGTAATTTCACTCTCGCTCTAAAAAATGGCCACTATCTTGAAGTTGTCTGTCCTTTAGATCATCCAGCTGCTGATGCCTCACCATTTGGTCGCGTAGTTTCACAGCGCGCAAATGAAGGTGGAGGTTGGTTAACCTGGGTAGTTTCAACTGAGGATTTATCACCGATTGAAAACCGCCTTGGACGCTTAGCAGTTGATGGTTCTAGAAAGCGCCCTGATGGTTCTGAGTTAAAGTGGAAGCAGCTAGGAGTGCTAGGAACTCTAGATGATTCACAACTACCGTTCTTTATTCAATGGATGTCAAGTGATCATCCATCAAATGACGGGAAGGCAGTTGCTGAGATTGTAAAGATTGAGATTTCAGGAGATGAGAAGACAATTGAAGAGTGGCTCGGCTCAGATCTCTCCAAAGCATTTGATGGCGTTGAAATTCAATGGGTTTTGCCAGAGACTAACGATGGTCAGACTGGGCTTGTGGCAGTTCATCTTGCAACGCCTAATGGCGATGTACGCTTGGATTAATTCCTAATTTAATAGCCTTTAACGCATCGCCGCCCTAGCTCAGTCGGTAGAGCGTCGCTCTCGTAAAGCGAAGGTCATGAGTTCGATTCTCATGGGCGGCTCAAGATATTGAGCATAACTTATTCATTTTCCTGCTCGGTCTGCGATAATTTTCTACGTGGATGCAATATTGGGATGCAAACCAACCCCCTAAGAAGCTTGGCGCTTTACTGCAAATTTTCTTCAATCACGCTCTAATGAAGTGGTTTTCAACACCACTTCTAGCTGCCAGCCATCAGGGTCAGTTAGGTACGCTGCATAGTAATTAGGACCAAAGTCCGTCCAGATTTTTGGCCCACCTTTGTCAATTGCACCCATTTCAATTCCTCGCTTATGCCACATGCCAATCGCCTCACATGATGGTGCAGAGAAGGCAAGATGAAATCCAGGGCCTGGAGCAAGAAATTCTGAATTTCGTTCCTTGATAGTGAAAATGTCCTCATTTGGCGCAACCCCATAACCAATTGCCTGATGCCTTTCACCAGGTCGTAAGTCCTCAAATGCTCTTACATAACCCAATGGTTGGAGAATTGCATCATAGAACGAACCCGATGCCACGATGTCGGAAACCCCAATACTTATGTGATGAATCATTTGCTAAGAATACTAACCCCTAACTCCACAAAAAGAACCACGGTGCTATTCATTCGCAATAAGAATTGGATGCAATTCTGGATGCAACTGAGCTGGATATAGGCGAATAACCATGGACGCCTATCCCTGAAGATGTCGGTGGATTGAGCAATAATGAACGCAGTGAGTCAATGGTGGATAGGAGAACTGAGAACTCGTAAAGCGAAGGTCATGAGTTCGATTCTCATGGGCGGCTCTACTTCGGTATCTAAGTGTTTTAAACTATACGTCGCAAGTCATTTTTTAGAGAAATCCACTGAATTCCCTGGAATTTACAAAATAGATTTAAGAGTTTATTTGCTAGACTAAAAAACTAGTGACTGTTTTTCCTCCTAGATATTTACAGTATCTTAATCTCATTGTATTAAAATTAATCAAACTCGACTTTAACAAGATCGATTTACGACATTAGATTTAGAATGATGCCATCAGAGTTGCTTCGAATAGAAATGGCTAAAATCTTTGCATCGCATTACTAACTACATCTAGTAAGAGTAATAGTTTATTTTTAGATTGTAAGTAATCAAAATAAACTAGTCCCAATCACAGCGCACTTAATTTACGCATAACTTCCTCGTCGACTCCAGCAACTATGTTGTCCTCAACTACAACATCCCCATATAAAGAAACTAAGTACTTAGGTATCCAAGAGTGTAGACTATGGAAGTTTCCAAAAAAAACCGAATTGTATAATCCTAAAAATCCTGAAACAAAATCAGGGGAAAAGATAAATCGAAAGTCTCCTCGAAGATTTCCGGAGTTGTTCAATGTTATTTTGCTAGCATTATAATCTGAAAGAAAAATTTGTTTTTTTAACAGAACATCGGGCCGCAAGAGTACAATTAAATCATAAGATTTCAATTTATGTTCAGGTATTAAGGACAATCCAAGTTTTATCGAAAGCGCCTGTGAAATTCCTGCAAATTCTCGTCTAAATATATTGAGTCGCATTTTACTTTTTATAGCACTGATACCATCTGAACGAAGTAAATTTATGTAGCTCAAGATTGTTCGAATTAAAATACCAAGTTTGTATCGCCTATAATTTGGAAAGTTATAGCCTATTGGTCGCAATAATGACATTAATGAATTTTTCAGGTCAAAATTCCAGCAATGTATGTAAGTGTCGATTTCCCAATCAGTGTTACTGCCATGCAGGTTTCTATTTATACTTTCTAAACATTGCTCGAAATCAACGTAGTCACCAGTACCATCACCTCGTGTTCCTTGGAAGCGTGATTGACGGTATGAGATTCCACCTCGATACACAACTGCAACTCGTTTCAAGTTCCGCTTCTCTTTCGCGCAGAAAACCAAATCCAAGCGTCATGAGTGCTATTTCTCCAACTGGGGGTGATTTCCCAGTCAATATCTTGAAAGCCGATCATTAGTAAATCTGATATAACATGCGAAGGTTTTGTAACGCTCACATCAAAATCGCCGTTTGTAGATGGCGCACCATAAAAATTTGCAAAGTAGCTGACACTGAACTTATCCATACGTTTTTTGGTTCCTGCCTGTCTTAAATTTGTATCATTAAATCCCATCTGGAATCTGAAGTACCCGCCTTGCTCTAGGCAATCATATATCTGGCTGAATATCTTGTTTCGAAGTGATCGAGATGCTATATGCTGAAATGTGATTGTAGAAAAAACAAAAGAATACTTTTGAGATTTAGGAACACCCAAATCATCAAGAGAATTTTTGAATGTGTCACAGAGAATAGTTGGGAATGCGTTTATCATGGAATTTTTTGCAGCGATAACGTTTGTACTTGAAATGTCAACGCCATCAATTCGAGTAAAGATATTAAGTTGAGCAATGTTTCTCAAATTCCTCCCCCCCCCACAACCGAAGTCAAGAGCATTCTTCCCCTGAAAAAAGTGAATTTCATGGCAGAGAGGGCTGAATCCGATGCGATGAAGTTGGGGATTAGAATTGTGCTGTTCATGATCACTCTCTACTAATTGCTTCGAACCCCTTTCATAATAAGACTCTTGCATTGAGAAATAGTCATTTGGAGTCTTTCGCAAGTGAGCGAGTCTAAGGCCAAGAATTTGCAGCGACTGACTTATTTTATTCAGAAACATCTTCATACTCCGATTATAGCCAAAGATATAATCGATTGCGTAATATGACAGACTTGATTCTTTCCAAATCCTCCCTTTTGAAGGTAATCGAGATAATTCTGTTTGTCTATTATTAAAAACCAAGAAATATATGAAAAAAGTGATCTCAAATTAATACCAATTAGAGTTTAGACCGCTGTCAGACATCCACTTAAGTTCTTTAGGCAAGAAGCTCTCTTTCCCCAGAATAAAATGGCGAAATATTGCACACCACACAGAAAGTTTTGCTCCAGTCCCAATAAACGTTTTTGCGCTAATACAGATAGCTAAAGTAGTTATGTGGTCAAGGCTTGCTAGTTTAAACCCTGCCAAATCATCAGAGCGTGAAATATAATCAAAAAGTTCATCTCTGGGACTGTCGGAGAGAATTATCCCGTTTACCTCCCCCAAATTTAACTTTGATAGTAAACCTTCAATTCTTTTGGGACTTATTAAAGAATGCCTTTTTACCTTTAGCAAATCTCCTAATCTGTAGTGTATAGCAAGACTATAAGGAAAAGCATCAGGATAAAGTTTCTCAATAAATAGAATTTCAAAGAGAGAGATAATTGAATCTTTATCAAAAGTTAATTGTGTATAGTGTCCTCGCAGGGAGATAGTCCAGACTTTAATTAAATCAAGCGAAATATCATTGTTAGCACGTTTCACAATGTGTAAATAATCAAGAGTATTGACTATGGAAGTTTTAAGAAACGTTTTTAATTTAAAGCACTTCAAAGAAGCAGAAGTTTGTTTCGCATCTTGTTTGTCCACAGTTGAAAAGTCATCAACTTGACTAAAATGAATTCCCAATTTGTGAAAATCAAATTCATTTTCCCTCCTAGTGATTCCGGCTGTATGAAGTATTACTCTTATTCTTCGCCTTGGAAACCTTTTTTTTAATCTAATAACAACCAAGGCAGTAAATAATTGTGATCCAAATCCTCCCCAGGAGTGAACAGTTAACGCTGGAATCACTTTACTCAACATTGGCATAGCCTAAACCCATCTTCATTCTACTTTCACTTGCAAATAAATCTTCCGATATGCGGCAATAGATTTGTCTATTGCAAAATTTGCGACTTGTTTAGCTTGATACTCTAGGCAGACATTGACTAGTTTTTGATTATTTAGCATACTCCAGATTTTTTCAGCAAGCTCACTGGGATTATCTGTGTCAATAAGCCCAGGATGATTGTTTCCCAAAACCTCTGGTATTGCGGATTTTCGTCGAGCCACTATAGGAACTTGTTGAAGCATAGCTTCCAACAACACGAGTCCAAACCCTTCATAGTCCGATGCCAATACAAAAATATCAAGTGTTTGATAAAATTCATCAACCCTATCTGTCTTGCCGAGCCAAGAAACGCAATGGTTAATCGCTAATTCTTTGGTAAGGGATTCAAGGTCCTTTTGTAATGGTCCCGAGCCTACAATTGAAAGCTGAACAGGCGTTTGCTTTGATTCATTAATTATTTTGATAGCCTTCATTAGCAGGGGCAAATTCTTTTGCTTAACCAACCGAGAAACAGTTCCTACCTTGTGGAGATTGGATGCCTTAAAGTTAAATTTTTTTGGTACTAAATCTTCAATTACCAATCCATAAGGGACTACTACGCTATTTTGTGCATTCTTCATCTCTTTGGTATCCAACAAGAATCTTTTAACCGCTTCAGAAATAGAAATGCAGCACTGAGCTCGCATTAAAACAAATCGAGAAAGTGCCTTGGAAAAGAGTGCGGGTTGCCCTGGGAAAAAGGGCTCTGCATTATGACGTGTAACAACGAATGACTTGGATTTTAAAGCTAACGCACAAAGAATTTCTGCCCTTGGGAGATGGGCATGAAATACGTTATTTTTTTGATGTCTTTTTTTCCGAAGTTCAAAAACTTGTCGAATAAAAGAAAAATGTGAAAGTGTATTGTCTACCTGAATTCCTGCAGAACTAAATTCACTTAAGAGAATTGGGTTACCTTTCAAAAAGATTACCTTTATATCATCGCCATGCTTGCTCTGACAGGTTGCAATTTCAAGTAGCTGCTTTTCAGCCCCACCGAGTTCAATTGTAGTAATTACGTGAGTGATAGATAAACTCATTTTTTCTGACTCATCACAAGAGTTTCTACAAGCCGAGACACCCAACTAGTAAATGAATGCGATTCGGAGGCTATACCCAATCGTTTTACAACTTCTGAATTTAATTCCTCAGAGTTAAGTAAACTTAAACTTCTGATTTCAGAAAGAATAAAATCTAGTGTTTGATTCACGGGTTGCTTACTCCAAGATCCAAATTGCGAGCAATACTCTTTATTCCATGTGATAACTGGTATACCTAAAAAGGTCGTTTCTATTAAAGTTTTGTCTAAAGAGCCAGTGGACAGATTTAAAAAAGTCCCATAATTTTCTGCTACTTCAGGTATCATTCGTCGTAAAATTGGCTGATGAAAAACTATGTAATCACTCAAAGCATTTGAAGTAATTAGGGCCTTTACGTGTTCCAAATATGGTGTTGGAGTTTGGGGCCCGTAAATATGAATTTCAAAAGAATTAAACTTTGAGTTAAGAATTTTCAGTAGTTCCACCATTTGGATAATGTTTTTCGATTGATCTAATCTACCGTAGTAAAAGAGTCTCTTAAGCCTTGTAATTGAACTCTTTTGAAAAGCAAAATCCTGTGGGTTAATGCCTTGATTTATAAATTTAATTTTTTTCCTGTTGAACTTTAACCTACAAGAGCCATGTGTTGATGAAACAATCGCCGAAACAAAAAAAGATGACCAAACTAAATATCGGGAGTTAGTAGCATGCGCGTACCAAAGGATATGTCTCATTCTTAAAATCCAGGTAAACGGCGAGAGTAAAGCAGATGGCACTTCCGTCATATGGCTAAACAATATTGCGCGCCGGTTCTTCACTATAACAGGTAGAAGAACTTTAAATATCGTGAGGGCATTACGAGTGTTAGAGTCTTTCTTCCAGGATAAATGGCTAACTTTAACATTTCCTGGCAAAGTACCAGAATACGTTTCATGGGTGAATACATGAACCGTCTCAAAGTATTTAGCTAGTGCAAACACGGTCTCAACTTGGTGGGAAAAGAGAAGATTACTGGGACTCATCGAATAATTGACTACAATTAGCTTCACGAGGACGACTGTACAATACTGTTGATAATCTAGGAAACTGTTACCAGAAATGAGAGTCTAAAATGCAACTCAACATCAAACAACAACTCTCATCCTTCAAAGAAAAGGCTGTTTTTCTTCCAATTAAGTTGCTTGAAAAAAGAGACCGTATTTTGCTTGGTATTGTTTTATTGATCACAATTTCTCTGGCCTTCCTAGACTTGATAGGTGTTTTGTTGGTTGGGGTTATAGGCTCACTGTCAATTACTGGAATCAGTACTGGCCAAACAGGAAATCGTGTCTCAAGGGTGCTCAGCGGTTTAAGACTAAATAATTTTGAACTAGAGTCTCAGGTAGTGATCGTAGGCTTAATAGTTGCAGTTTTACTAATTTGTAAAACGCTTGTATCTCTATATTTAATTAATAAAACGTTGTTTTTCATGGCAAGAAAAGGAGCAGACATATCTAGTAATTTGATATCAAAACTTTTTACAATTCCAGTCTCACAATTAAATCAACGTTCAACACAATTGACTATTTACGCTTTAACAGGCGGAGTAAATAAGATTATGGTTGGTGTTTTAGGAGTGGGCGTAGCTTTAATCTCGGATATTGCCCTCTTGTTTGTTATGGGAGTTGGATTATTTTTTGTGGATCCAGTTACCGCGTGTTTTTCCACACTAATGTTTGGGCTTTTAGCTCTTTACTTATATAGTAACTTGCATAAAAAAATTAAAAGGCTTGGGGAGCGCCAAGGGATTTTGGGAATTGAAAGCTCTCAAAGAATTTCTGAAGCTGTCAGTTCATACAGAGAATTATTAGTCAGAGATCGTCGTGGTTTCTATATAAAGCACATAAGCGATTTGAGATACAGCATAGCAGTGGAAGGTGCTTCAATTAGATTCATTGGTAATCTAAGTAAATACATTTTGGAAATCGCACTTGTTGTCAGTGCTTTACTTCTGGCGTTTTATCAATTTTCTACAACTACTGTTTTTCGGGCATTAGCAACGATAGCCATATTTGTTGCAGCGAGCAGCCGAATTGTTCCAGCAATTCTAAGGTTACAACAAGGCTTTTTGGGAATGAAGGCCGCCCTAGCGGAGGCTGGTCCAACTGTTTCATTGATCAAAGAACTTTCAGACGTACATGCTGGTAATTTCGAAGTCAAGCCAATGTCAAGAAATCATCCAGGTTTCCAAGGCGACGTGATTGTCTCTGGCGTTTCATTTTCTTATGATAAATCTAGTCAAGTTCTCAAGAATGTTGATTTTCAAGCGCGAGCAGGCGAGTTTACTGCCATTATTGGTGGTTCAGGAGCTGGTAAGACCACATTTGTGGATGTTGTTTTGGGGGCAATTGAAGCACAAAATGGACAAGTACTAATTTCAAATATGGAGCCAAGGTTCGCATTCTCTAAGTGGCCTGGCGCGGTGTCCTATGTGCCACAAGATAGTCCTGTAATAAATGGAACGATAAGAGACAATCTAGGCCTAGGTTACGAAAGTCATGAAATTAAAGACGAGTACTGTTGGGAATCTCTAGAGATAGCTCGACTTGATGAATTCGTAAAAACACTACCAAAGCAGCTCGATGCACAGGTAGGAGATAGAGGATCTCAGCTGAGCGGCGGACAAAGACAAAGATTAGGCATTGCAAGAGCAATGATGACACGCCCAAAGTTATTAATTCTGGATGAAGCCACAAGTTCTCTAGATGGTTTGACTGAATTTGAAATTTCTGAAGGATTTAAGAACTTAAAGGGCGAGACAACTCTGATTGTAATTGCTCATCGATTATCTACGCTAGTTGGTGCGGATAATATTTACTTTATGGTTGAAGGAAGATTTAAAGGTAACGGAAAATTTGAGGAGCTTAAGAATCGTTTTCCAGAATTTCTTAGACAAGCCGAATTGATGGGACTGTAATGAAAGTTATTATCACAGGTGCTGCGGGATTTATTGGAAGTCACGTGCTTCAAAAAATGAAGCATATGGATATGGAAGTTCTTGGCGTAGATAATTTTTCTCCCTACTACTCCGTCGAATATAAGAATAGAAGGTTAGAAAGTCTAGGAATAAAACTAAACGAGGATCTAAAGAGTTGTGATATTTCAGATATTAATGATGTCAAAAGTATATTTTCAATTTTTAAGCCAGATTACGTAATTCATTTAGCGGCTCAAGCGGGGGTTAGATTAGATTTGGCTGACTATGATTCCTACATATTGTCTAATATTTCAGGCTTCAATAATATTGTTAATGCTGCAAGTAAGCACAAAGTGAAAGGCATATTGTATGCATCATCATCAAGTGTTTACGGAGATGTCAGTGCAATTCCATACAAGGAGAACTCTATTAATTTAAAGCCAAAAAGTTTTTATGCTGTTACAAAGCTCGGTAATGAGCTTTTTGCTGAGATACAATCAAAAGTAGGCGGACAATCATTTCGAGGCTTAAGATTCTTCACAGTATATGGCCCTTGGGGTCGACCAGATATGGCCTACTTTAGATTAGCCGCTGCAGCGATTGGCCAAGGGAAATTTACTCTATTTGGTGACGGTTCTGTGAAGAGAGACTTTACCTATATTGATGATGTTGTCATGAACACTGTTGCGCTGTTTCAAGACCTTACTACAAAAGATCCAGGGTTCAATGATATCGTAAATATTGGAGGCAACAAATCATTTGAGATGAATCATTTAATAAATCTAGTCTCACGAAATGCAAATCATTCAATGGAAATTTTAAAAACTGAAACGAGCGTGTTTGACGCAAAGACCACAGCGGCAGATACCGCTTACCTGCAGTCAATTTTGGGGCAAGTGGGGTTTACGAGTTTAGAGCAAGGAGTTGAGTATCTCATGAATTGGGTAAAGGGCGACGATGTTTTCCCACATCTTCAAAATTGGATAGAAAGCACTAATTGAGGTTTGAATAGGATATTATATGTACCCAACATGTTGAGAGGTAGAATTAATGGGATCAGTTGTAAAAAAACGTCGAAAGCGTATGGCAAAGAAAAAACATAAAAAGCTTCTCAAACGAACCCGAATTCAACGTAGAAACAAAAAGTAGTAGTTTTTAAAAGTATGGATTCGTCGAAACAGATAGACTAAAGGAATAGGCACTGAGGGCGTTTTATTGTAAGTTTAAGCAGGTGCATACCACTTGTGACTTGTAATTAAGCTTCCAATTTATCATTGGTATTAATTACGAGTGCAGAATCCCCGCCCCGTATACACCTTGCAGTGCTAAAAAGAAAAACAAACCATTACAGAAAAATCTATATAACACAGTACATCATTACTGAAAAAGTATCTGCACTTATTACTAAGTCTTATAGAAACGTATTAATAGTGGAACCAAATGTTCCAAACAATAGTTCATGACTTCCAATTTACCTAAAACACAAATTTGCAAGGACTGCAGTCCTAATTCTACTTATCTCTAAACCGTATTTTGTTTTTCAATTTACGAAGATGAGAGTCAAATTAAACATTTCTTAGATAATTGGAAAAGGAGAATCAAAAAACCAATTCACGAAGAGAAATTATAATAACAGTTTTCCCAGGTTAAATTTTTGAATCCAAATATTTTCAGTTTTATACACTTATTAACTTTGACTTTGGAAAAAAAGATAACAAATATAGTCAGAACCAAATCATAGTCTATCAATGAAGAAAAAAAGAATTAAAACCTTAATTCTTAGAAAGCGAATTTAGAATCTCGTCGAGCTTTGAATTTAAAGTATCTGCGAAATTTGCACTGGAGCAAATCCACTCAGTATCACCAGTGATAACTTCCGTATTAAGCGCTGAGAATATCTGTTTCAATAAAGCCTGTTTATCAGGAGCTACACTCAATCCAGTAATTACCCTCAAGCCAGAAAAGTGGGGGGCTGAATTTACTGATTCTTCAAATCCGAAACTGCTCCCTGAAGTCAAAAAAGTCGGCACACTAACAGGAACTCCCATTTCTAGAGATTCAATGCATAAAGTAGACATTTGGGATATCAGAATTGACGATTCCTTTAGAGTTGCAAAGAAATTGTCACTTGATATTCCTGAATTTTCATCAACAATTGTTATATTATTTTTGCTCAGAAATGTTAATTGTGCATTATCCAATTTAAAACGAGCAAAGGGATGCGGCCGGTAAACAATCGTAAAATTTGAAGCAAGTTGCTTACGAATCTCGATCAAGCACTGTAGGTATTGAAAATCAAAATCTACCGCTCCATGCCCAGCAAAAACTACAGACTTAGGATCGACACTTAAAAGTCGTCTCTGGCGGTAAGATTTTTCGTTATGTGACAATGGCGCGCTTCGTCGACGCGGATTACCTAACAGCACTATAGAGCAGTTTGTTTTACGTTGAATAGTTAAGAGGTGATATTTGGATTGTTCGCCCCAAACTCCAAAAAAAGTGGGATTTGAATAGAGGAAATTCTTAGTGCAAAAATTATCCCAATTTGATTGAATAACAAACGTTATCAAACCAGTCGATTTAGCCAGGGATAATAATAAGTCAAACTGTCCATCTAGTAAACCCTGATAAGGCATAACTAATATCTTGAATTGCCTCATAAATCTATAATTTCGTAAATATTCAAGATAAGTAATTCCAACAAAGGCTCTTTCTAAAATCCAAAAAGGAAAAGCTAGGGCCCAGAACCTTACAATAAGAGCAATTTTTAAATTACTACTTGATTTTCCATTAATAACTGTGTCATAGAAAAGTGGATTTTCCCATGGTAATGAAAAAAAACTATTTGCTCTTATGTAATACAAAATTGTTCTTTCACGATTTCTCCAAAGTCTACAAAATGCAAAGAGATTAGCAACTTGCTTACTAAAATAATTTAGGACTATACCAGTTTTAGCAATCACGAAATCTTCAGAAACTAATTTATCTTCGATGTAATTTAGGCTTACCTTCTCTTTAAAAATTTGCGTTTCGCCAACGCCTGAAAGTTTTATATCTCTCAAATCTCTAGGCAATCTAAGCAGCCAAAGTATTTGTGTCACCTGTTCCGACCTCCAGGAAATTGTTTTTGTGCAGTTTGACGATTCTGAGTATTTATCCATGAAGTAAGCGTCAGGTCTTTGCCGAGATACCAATTGATATTTCGATGATTTAGCAAGTTGGCAAAACCTCCTTGATTAAGATCAGTAATAACCTCCTTGTTCACAAATAAGAATTCCAGAGTAAATGGCCATAGTTTCTTACTTGGAAGAAGTGCAGAGCCACTAAAATTGTTGGCTGAGACATAACAAATCGAAAACTGTTGAAGTATTTTATGGAAAAAGTTTAAGGTACTTTTGGCAAAAGCATTATCTGTAAAGCGATTGAGATGATGAAACTCAATGGCCAATTGATCAATGTTTTGCCATGTTTTTAAACTTACATTTTTTAAACTTTTATATTCATCTCCTTCTATGTCAATTTTTAGAAGTGCAAGTTTTTCTTTAGATTTGATTAGAGATGTTTCCATTAAGCCCTCTAATGAATTCAAATTTCCTTTTTTTACAGGCCCTAGTCCAATTGGAAAGTAGTGTATTCTGGGATATTTTTTTAAAAACTTTTTTGATGGAGGCGTTATGTGATCAAACATGAAAATACTTGCACCCTTCCCATGTAGCGATGCATCCAGAATTTGATTATTTCCAACTCCAATAGAAATTACCTTTCTATCTTCAAATGAAAGAGATTTATAGGTGGGGTACACCCCGTCTCTATTAATTTCTCCATGAAAAAGCAAGGGAACGGATATTGAATTTCTTATGACTAGATTTATAAAATCATCTATATCTGCAAGTGTTCGGTAATTACAATTTGTAAGAAAAGTTAATTCATCAACGGTATTTCGTATATCGATGAAGAGGCCACTTCGACTTTTGATCGAATTATAAATTCGGGCTTTAAGTTTTTTGGTGCCAAGCATGGATAAAGCATACAATACTGTGTGTATTTTGACCCAACAATAAGATAATGTTTTGTATTGTCGTCCATTTAACCCCGATATTGCCTTTCAGTGGTTCTCATCGATCTTAAAATCGCTTATATTTGTTAAAAGAAAATTAGGTTTTGTACAAAAGAATTTCTACCTTTTAGAAATTGAGAGCCTTGGGCAATTTATTAAAAAGCCGATATAAGAATATTCTTAAGAATGAGAAAGTTACTTTAAATTTGGATTAGACCAAGTCTTCCTTTAATCGCGGTTACTGCAAACCGGACTCCGTCGATTACTACTATGGCAATATCTTTAACACCGTTGAGGGTGGCGCCATTAGCTATTTTTGGGTTTAAGCTATGAGAGCCAAGAGAACAGAGTCTCTTTTCACATCCAAACAAAAGACCCTTGGCATCAATTAGTAGAGGAGGACCAGGAGTTCCATGAGCCTGGGTTGTAACGCGGGTAGGAGATTCATATTCATCAATAAGCGTAAAACTCACCTCATCAGGGTTTGGTAGACGAAGGCCGCTAGCACTTAACCAACTAGCAGCAACTCGATTGCCATAGCTAGCAATAGAGACGTCATAACCTGCAACTGCCACTCCATTTTCTGGACCATCTAAAGTACTATATCGCCAATCTTCAGGAAATATTGAATTTCGTTTAGCCAATCTAACTTCACCTTGGGTAGCAAAATTAGACGAGGAAAGAGTTAGAACTGAGTCATATAGAAGATATACGCTCTTACCGCTAGATGTAGCGCTAAGAGAGAAACCAACATCTCCTGTAGTTCTATTATCACTTGTGCGATCTCCATCAACAATTTCATATATCCAACCAGAATTACTTAAAGCAGCACCTAGTACTATACCATGAGATTCATCGCGATAGAAGACTTGAAGACCAGCTGGTGTAACAGCGCAGGCATTAGAGATACTTACATCACTTGCAGTTTTGCGCCTTGAGCTCTCTTTATAATCTTGAACATCTTCACCATTGCCATCGACCACCTCATAACGCCACTTTTTGCCATCATAGGAGGCATGGCGAAGATCCTTATTCTCGGTATCGGTATAGAAAATATGGAGTTTCTCATTGCTCTTACTTCCTGAGACGCAGAGAGATACTGGTCCAGCTAGATTTCTATCTGATCTCCCGCCCGCAGTTGATATGCCATCAACAATTGATACTTTCCAAGAGTTATTAACTAGCGTTGCTAGTTTTAGATTGCCAGTTATGGCATCAGAGTAGGCAATAACAGACTGCTTTTTATATATTCCAGAGGCAAGTGATTTAACGTCTGCTTTACTATCAATAGTTTTAGCTTTCGAGCCAGCCTGCGGCTTTACCTCATTACTGGTCACGGCATCTGATTCGCCATTATCGTTTTTAGCTTTGATAGTAAATGAGTAACTCTGCCCATTTGTTAGCCCAGTAATCCGAGCAGGGCTTGAGGCAAATTCTCGCTCCTGCCCGCTTGGATTTATCGTAATTTTGTATCCTGTGACTCGATCTAGCCTTCTACAGTTTGGTGAATCAAATGTCAGAATCACATACTTATCGCCAACTAAGGCCCGCACATCAACAGGTTTTGCAGGAAGTGATTGCGCTTTATTAGCAGGAGGCTTAAGCAACATATCCTCAATCATCGCTAGAGCAATACTTCCCGGGCTTCTAAAGACCTCGCCACGATCTAGCACGGGAGTCATAATGGAATTTAAAGAAGAATTTGAAAAGGTGGCTTCATCAAGATGGGTTATCGATGACCCCTCCTCATAGGGGCTTGGAGAATAAAGCTTTGGCTTAACGCCATTATTGGCAGCAATGCCTTTAGCTCCACTCCAAAATAGCGGAGCGGTCATAGCTTTACCAAGCTCAACTGAGCGGGCACAAAAGTCAGTAAATAGTCGACCATCTGGGAGTTGAACATAGGCATCATAGGGAGTGGGCTGGATTAAATAGCCAGTATTAAAGAATCTGTCATATTCAGCGTTAGAGAGAAAACCTAATCCATGGCCGATTTCATGAAGGACAGTGCTTGATAGATCATAGGAAAGTCTGCCTGGCTTTCCATCTAATTCAATATGCCACATGGCGTTGGAATTAAAACGTAAAATAATATCTGCCTTACCAGGAGCAAGATCTTTTCCAGCAAGTCGATCTGCAAAAATTGATGGATACCAGAGATCATTATCAGGGGCGCCATCAAATGAGTTGAAGAAGTCTCCAGGCCTAGCAGAACCTAAGACTCCGTTTATCTCCAGCGGCTCCCAATAAGCTTTAACTTCGATTGGAACGCTTGATTCAAAATATGATGCCCAAATATCTACCGCATATTTAAATGCTGGCTTTGCATCATCTGGAACTCCAATATATTCCAGGTTCCATTTAGAGAGCGCTTTACCAATCTCAACTCTTGGGCTTTGCGGTTTGGTAGTTAAATTTGCGCTTTTGCCAGAGCCATAGATATATCCCCATTGAGTGGCTGGGATACTTTTAAAAGTTAGAGCTGGGGCGGTAATTGGAGTGATGAGCGTTAAGGAGAATGCGAAGATCAGAAATACTGCGCGCAAATACAATCTTCTGGCCCTCATAAGCACAAATGCTATCGGTCTGAGAGGATAGGTGATTATGGACTCAGTAAATCTTAAGGCGGCCTACCTCCGTGCTCAGCGTGAGAAGCCCTCGCTAAGTATTAATACGGGTCAGCGAGGTGAAGTCTCTCTAGATGAAGCTAGAGTTGAATTGGCAGGGGCGATAAGCAGGACTTTAACCAACCTATTTCAAGATAAATATGGCCCACTTCTAGGCTCATTAAGTGAGCCAGCAATTGTTGAAATCTTAAAAGGATTTGAAAGTAATCTAAGCAAGGCTAAAGGTGATGTAACTTTAGTAGCGCAAGAATTATTAGATCGAGTAATGCCGCCGGTTTCTCGGCGCAGGAAATAAAAAGCTATCCCTTAACAGCCTTTGTTGCTGGGTGAATTACATAGAGCGGCAAGTGTTTAATCTTTCGGTTATTCATCGCTGCAATTCTTGCTCCGCATAGCTCTGCTAATTTCTCATAGGCCGGCAGATTCATCAACTTAATTAATTCTTGCTTATTTGAGAGATAAACCGGCTCTGCTCCATCATGGGCTTCGGTATCTGAGGAGCAGTACCAATCCATATCCGCTCCACCATCACCCCAAGCCTGACGGGTGTACTCACCAATAACTATTACTTCATACTTATCATCACCAACACTTCTACTCTCCCAAGTGCGGCGTATTGGAAGCTGCCAACAGATATCAGGCTTAGTCTCAATAAAATGTTTATCTTCTCTTATTGCTAAATGATGGAGAGCGCAACCAAAGTACTCTTTACTAAACTCTGCTTCATTAAAAAAGATGCAGGTCTTATTGACCTTCTTAGTCTTACGATCATTATCTAAACCGAGCTCACTAATCTTAAACTGCTTACCTTTTCGAGCAATGTCATAGTTTTGCCAGAGTGATTTGGTGAGTCGCTTAGCTGCTGCTGTAACACGGACTTCATCTGCTTTGTCATAATAATAAGCGCCATCACTACAGCAGCCGTGATCTGCTAAATCTTTATCTATTCCTTGGCAGCCATTGCCGAAAATACAATTCCAATAAGAGGTAAGCCAGGTAAGGTCGCACTTAAATATCTCAACTGCGTTCTCTGGGTTAGGAAACTCTGCCCATTCGCGGGTAAAAGTACTGGGGAATTCACTCATGGGCGGCAATAGTAGGGCTCGCGTGTAGCCTTGTCATATGGCTTTTTCAAAGATAGGCATTATTGGCACAGGGGTAATAGGTGAGGCATTAATTGAAGTATTACTCCGCTCTGGCCTATCAAAAGACTCGCTTTTTATCGCTGAGAAGAGGGGCGAGAGGCGAGATGAAATTATCAAGAAATATGGAGTTAAAGAGCTAGACCAGCAGCTCTTATTAGATGCAGTTTTAATTGCTGTGAAACCACAAGACTTTCTAACTACCATTAAAGAACTTCCAAGCTCTGCCACTGATTCGGCGTTAATTGTCTCCTTTGCCGCTGGAATTAGGATCAAGGCAATCGAAGATAATTTAGGTGGGGGCTCACGAGTAATTAGAGTTATGCCAAATACTCCAATGGTTATGGGAGCTGGAATGTCAGCTTTAAGCCTTGGAAGTAATGCGACTTCAATAGATCAAGAATGGGTAAAGGGATTTCTTGCAAAAGCTGGCGAGGTAATAGTTGTTGATGAGAAACTTCAAGATGCGGTGACAGCAACTAGCGGATCAGGGCCGGCATATTTCTTTGCATTTACTGAGGCAATAATTAAAGCAGCAGAGCGTTTAGGTATTAGCCGCCAGGATGCCACAACACTAGCTAGCCAGACACTTATTGGGGCTGCGTTGATGGTGGATAAAAGCGGCAAAGAATTAGCCACACTTAGAGAAAATGTCACCAGTCCTAATGGAACAACGGCTGCTGCTTTAAAGAGTTTTGCCGACTCATCCCTTGAGGAGTTAGTTTTTCAGGCGATGAAGGCAGCTCATAATCGCTCAATAGAATTGAGTTCATGAAGGCAAAGGTAGTTATTTTCTCCAGGCAAAACTGTCATCTCTGTCATGAAGCTGAAAAGATTGTTAGAGAAGTTTTATTAGAGATATCTTTTGATTTAGAAGTTATTAATATTGAAGGCAATGCCGAGCTGGAATCACTCTATGGGGAGGAGGTCCCCGTAACTATGATTAATGGGGCCAAACATGATTACTTTAAGGTTGATAAGAAGCGCTTTAGCGAGGCAATACTTCGTCAGCATCAATAATGCGATATGAATAACCCTGCTCTGCTAAGAATCTCTGTCTATTTTGAGCAAAGTCTTGATCAATAGTGTCTCTTGCCACCAAGGAATAGAAACGCGCACTCCTACCATCTGCTTTAGGTCTAAGTATTCGCCCTAACCGTTGAGCCTCCTCCTGTCTTGAACCAAAGGTGCCAGAGACTTGGATAGCAATGCATGCTTCTGGTAAATCGATTGAGAAGTTAGCGACTTTGGAGACAACTAAACATTTAATCTCGCCACTTCTAAATAAGGCATACAACTCTTCACGTTCTTTTACTGGAGTATCACCTTTAATTATTGGAACTGATAAGTCAGCTGCTATTTCATCAATCTGTGAAATGTATTGCCCAATAATTAATACCTGATCATCTTTATGCTGCTTTGCTAAGGCAAGGACTACATTTTTCTTGGTAGCTGTCGTTGCGCAGGTGCGATATTTATCTTCTTGTTCAGCTGTGGCATAAGTTAATCTCTCATGATCAGTTAGCGTGACTCTAACCTCAACGCAATCTGCAGGGGCGATATAGCCTTGAGCTTCAATCTCTTTCCAAGGAACATCAAATCTCTTAGGGCCAATTAGAGAGAAGACTTCACCCTCCATCCCATCTTCGCGAACTAAGGTTGCAGTAAGGCCTAAACGGCGACGAGATTGAATATCTGCAGTAAATCTAAAGATAGGGGCGGGGAGAAGATGAACCTCATCATAAATAATTAAGCCCCAATCATGGGAATCAAAGAGGTCTAAATGAGCGTATAGACCCTTCTTTCTTGTAGTCATCACTTGATAAGTAGCAATCGTTACTGGGCGAATTTCTTTCTTTGCTCCTGAGTATTCGCCAATCTCATCTTCATTTAGCGATGTGCGCTTTATCAACTCATCTCGCCACTGTCTTGCAGCAACAGTATTTGTTACCAGAATCAAAGTTGTGGCTTGAGCATGAGCCATCGCAGCTGCTCCCACAAGAGTTTTTCCTGCCCCGCATGGAAGTACCACAACACCAGAGCCACCATGCCAGAAACCTTCTGCAGCAAGTCTTTGATACTCCCTAAGTTTCCAACCATCTTCATTAAGTGAAATAGCGTGTGCTTGCCCATCAACATATCCTGCAAAATCCTCAGCTGGCCAACCTAGGCGAAGGAGGGCTTGTTTTAGATGTCCTCTCTGACTTGGGTGAACAGTTACAGTTTCATCATCAACTTTTGTCCCAAGAAGCGGAGCTACTTTTTTTGCACGCATAACTTCAGTTAATACTGCTACATCAGTTGAGATAAGAACTAGACCATGTACTGGATGAGATTCAATTCTTAACCTGCCATATCGTCCCATTACATCTGCGATATCAAGTAGTAGAGCATGCGCTACGGCATATCTTGAGTATTTAAGTAAGGTATCAATAACTTGTTCTGCATCATGTCCCGATGCTCTTGCATTCCATAAACCTAGTGAGGTTAAGCGATAGGTGTGAATAT
>SXGQ01209712.1_pt1 | contig 24006 bp, 16 predicted proteins | sample 3178371 | NCBI WGS metagenome assembly SXGQ01 (sample SAMN11356859, study PRJNA531348) | freshwater metagenome | isolation source: freshwater sample F1-20 | place: China: Fuxian Lake, Yuxi | collected 2017-12-25 | reverse complement strand
CGACGATTGATAACTTTATTGTGGTGCAAAAGTAGCAAAAAGATTCTAACCCGTCAAGTTGAATTGCAAAAAAAATAAAAAAAGGCAGTCCTGTAAGCCGGGTTCTGTACCCCAGTTGCCTGGGGCTTCTATCATTGATCTAGGGTGTAACTCACGCTACACCTCCATCGGTCTACCCTCCTGGCTTGCCGAAACAATTGGGCGGGCCGCCCTTTGATCCAGGTTTATTTGACCTTTCAACCCGCAAGGTTTGTCCCAACCTCGAATCACTCCGAGATGAGTGGGCTCTTACCCCACTTTTTCACCCTTACCACCCGAGGGTGGCGGTTTCGCTTTCTGTGACACTGTCTGTCGCCCCGAACCGAAGCTCAAAGCGCCTTCCCGCTAGGAAGTGCGATGCCCTGTGTTGCCCGGACTTTCCTATTCGCTTTTACGAATCGATAGAACGGACTGCCTTCGTCAAAGGTAACACCGATTTCGGTGGAAAACACGATCCCATACACAATGTGCTTTTGCTATCTTTGTAGAACCTAAGTATGGAAACACAATTCGAGGCAGTTATCGGTCTAGAAATACACGTGCAATTGCAAACCAAGAGCAAAGCGTTCTCGGCAGACAGCATTGAATATGGCGCCTTACCCAATACGCAAGTAAGTCCCATCAGCCTCGGTCACCCTGGCACCTTGCCCATACACAACAAAGCGGCCATCGACAACGCCATCAAAATGGGTTTGGCCTTGAATTGCGATGTCCGTCGTGTCAATCGTTACGCAAGGAAAAATTATTTCTACGCGGATTTGCCGAAGGGCTACCAAATCACACAGTTCGACACCCCCTTGTGCAACAATGGCTCCGTTCGCATCAAACTGAGCGATGGAACTACTAAGAATATTCGCCTTACCCGCATCCACATGGAGGAAGACACTGGTAAGAGCATGCACGACCAAGACTTGAATGACACGCTGGTCGATTATAACCGTGCAGGAACCGCGTTGATTGAAGTAGTCACAGAGCCCGATATCAAAACCGGTGAGGAGGCCTATGCTTTTGTAACCGAAATTCGTCGGCTCGTGCGTTACCTCGACATTTGCGATGGCAACATGGAAGAAGGCAGTTTGCGTTGCGATGCCAACATTTCTGTCATGCGGAAGGGTTCAACCACATTTGGCACCAAGGTGGAGGTGAAAAACATGAACTCCATATCGAACGTGAAACGGGCCATCGACTTTGAAATCAAACGTCAGACCGAACTCATCCTCTCCGGTGGCACAGTTGACGGCGAAACGCGCGGATTCAATGGCTTGAACGGCAGCACTTTCAGTATGCGTAAAAAGGAAGCGGTAAACGATTATCGCTATTTCCCAGAGCCCGACTTACCACCAACCATCGTCACAGAGGAGTACCTCTCGGCTGTGCGCGCTACCATGCCCGAATTACCAGCAACATTGTATTCGCGTTTCACAGAATCCTACGGCTTGAGTGATTATGACGCATCGGTTTTGGTCGATGACAAGCACAGTGCGTTGTATTTTGAGGAGGTAGTTAAGCACACCCCCAAGTACAAACAAGCTTCCAATTGGATTTCTGGCCCCATCCGCGGCTATTTAAACGAGAATGCCTTGGGGATGGATGACTTTTGCCTGAAGCCCGCCCAAATCGCCGAAATCATCGAACTGATTGAATCAAACAAAATCAGCCATACCGCTGCCACCCAGCAGTTGTTCCCAGCAATGACCCAAAATGCGGATGCATCGGCAGAATCGATTGTGGGAACCTTGGGCTTGGCCAATATCACCGACACTTCCTTTATCGATGGATTGGTGCAAACGGTGTTGGCCGAATTCCCCGAAAAGGTCACGGAGTATCGCGCCGGTAAGGTTGGATTATTGGGGTTGTTTGTGGGTGAAGTGATGAAACGTTCCAAGGGAAAAGCGGATCCAAAAACTGCCAACGCATTGGTGAAAGCCGTATTAGAACAAGACTAATTCCTTTCGGGATGATGAAAAGGGGCTTTTTGGTTGCTACGTTTTCGCTGTTCTCAGGGTTTGTGTGCGGACAAATTGCCAGAGAATATTCATTTCTTGATACCACCGCCAATCTTTTTCAGGCACACCAAGCCTCTCTCATTGGGAGTTTAACGGAACAGATTAACGAGAGAAATACACCCTCTTTCAGTGTTTTACACATTGGCGATGAGTTGGTTCGCGAAGTTGCAGAGCCTTTGGGCGATGGATTGTTCGGTAAAACGCGCGGTCCCGGCCTCTTTTTTCCAGGCAGTTTGATCAACAATGCGGTGTATTCGGAAATTGAAACCAGGCACACCGGAAATTGGATTTATTCCACGCCGGTTGAAAACAATCCATTGTTATCAGCTGGGATTACGGGTTATGCTGCCAAAACTGAGGATTGGCGGTCGGGTTTAACGGTGGAAATCCCCGCGCCTTATGTGAAGCATGTGGATCGATTTGCCGTGTATTGCGACCGGAGCGAGCAGCACTTTGATGTGGTGATTTCGTGCATGGGAGGCAAAAAAGCCGATGGCACCCCTATCCTGCTCACCAAAAGAGAATTTCCCGCTTCGATCTCCTACAAAAATTCACCCTATTTGGAATTCGCGCTCCCAGTTGGAACCAAAGCAATTCTGATACAGTTCAAACAGGTGATTTCTACCCAGAAATCTTTTGTGTTGCATGGCATCGCCCTTACAAACAGTAAGCAAGGCAATCTTCACAGCATAGGCATGCGGGGCTGTGGTTACACGCAGTTAAATCGATTGGAATTGTTCAAACAGCAACTCACCCAATTATCACCAAACGTGATTTTGTTGGATTTTGGGACGCACGACAACTATCGGGGCAATGAAACGGAGGCCATTTTTTTGGAACCCATCAAGCGTAGTATACAAATCCTGAAAGAGGCACTACCATCATCAAAAATTGTGCTTGTGGTTCCCCAAGATGGCCTCCGGGGCGGAAGAACCCTCTCAACCTTTGAAAAATACGAGAAGTCCATCATCGCCCTGTGTAAAACGGAAAAAGTGGTTTACTACGATTGGTATCGCGTGGCTGGTGGGAAGTATGCCGCCCAGTATTGGGCCGATTTCCAACTATTCATGGTCGATGGACTGCATTTACAAGAAGCGGGCAACGCACTGAAAGGACAACTTTACGCATCGGCGTGGGAAAACACTACAAAGCGCTACAACAACGGATACCGACAGTTTATCATCGCCGAAGACAGCAGCAAGCGTTTGGCATTTCGCACGCGTGACACCCTGACAAAGAACATCGTGGTTTCCGAGGTTTGGCGCTATCATGTCGTTCGTAGGGGCGAAACCGCCTATCGCATCGCGCTTCGTTATGGAATCACGGTAGCCCAACTCAAAGAGTGGAACCATTTGCGCAATTACAATATATCAGCAGGAACGCGTTTGAAAGTGGGCAAACTATCCATTGCTACCAAATCGGATCCAATTCAAACCTTGGAAATGAAAGACAGTGCCGACGCCGACGGAAGCACATCGCTCGGTCCAAACATTGAGCCAAATAAAAACCAAGATACCGCCCAAACCGTGGTACCTAAAAAACTCAGTCCAACACCCGTAGCACCCAAACCAAGGCCAGTTTACCACAAGGTTCGTTCGGGTGAAACCCTATATTCCATTGCCAAAGCCTATGGCTCAACCGTGGAAGATGTGAAGCGAATGAATGGGTTGAGGAGCAACAACATTGCCGTAGGACGGCTCCTTAGGGTGCGATAATTTTCAATGAATCACCCTACTAAATTAAACCTTTGGGTCTAAAAAACGTCAGTTATCCAGCATCAGCACAACGAAAATGCAAACCCCCTATCATTACCACTACTTTACGACCAATTTCCTTGCGATTTCATCCAACTTGGAAGGTGAACCCGACGAAATGGGCGATATTTGTATTTTATGAATTTCATCTGTCGCACCTGCCGCCCCATTCTGTTTCTTTTGATTGCAATGTGTGTATTCACGAATGCGCATGCACAACAATTTGAACCGGGCATGCGTGGCGATGGGCCCGGTAGCTCCGGAAAGGGCGATGTGGGTGCTATTGGCATGGGAAGGCCTGGAAAAGGAGGTCCTGTGGTTGGATTTAGGGCGATTGGTTTTGGCTCTTGTATGTCGTTGAACTGGGAGGGACAAGAAAAGCCTTTGGCGGGAGCGGTCATTTCACTATGGCTGCCAAACGATACGGCTTTGATTGGTTCAAAGCTCAATATTTTGCCCGATGGAAGTGTTGCGAGTGAGTCATTGAAGAACTTTCGCTTTATGACCAAAAGGATGAAGGAGGGCGACAAATACTACCCCAATGGCGGCATGACCGAAACTGATTCTCAAGGCAACTACAGTGTTCGATTTTCGGTGAGACAGTTCTTGAACCCAAAAACACCGCCTGATTTCGAAGCGATAAGCAGAGATATCGCCAACCCCAAAAGCAAAGCATTTACCTTTTTGGTGGTGGCCATTCACCCCAATGGAACCAAGGCACAGCAATGGATCAATCTACATGAAATGGGTATGAAACCATTGGCCCAATACCAAGAGGAAATTGCGTTTTCAATTCCAAAAATGTGGTTAGTGAATGAAGTTTTGCCCATGGAGGGTGCACTCATCAAGGTACAAGCAGTCACCATCAAGGGCGATACCACAGAAATGAACGCGTCGAGCTTCAAGGTAAATCCAGATGCTTCTGCAGAGGACTTGGTGAGCAAAATGCCGGGTGTGACATCGTCGAACGGACAAATTCAAGCCCAAGGGGAGCAAGTGAAAAAAGTGTTGGTGGATGGAAAACCCTTTTTCGGTGAGGACCCAAATGCGGCATTGAAAAATTTGCCCGCTGAGGTGGTGGGAAAAATCCAGATTTACGATGCGAAATCTGAGCAGAGTTTGTTTTCAGGTATCGATGATGGAAATACCACCAAAACCATGAACATCGTGACGAAGTCCCAGTTCAGAAATGGATTGTTCGGACGCATGTTCTCAGGAGTTGGAACGGCCATTGAGGGCACAGGAGACCCAATCAAAAACAAGGCGGGGATCACAGTAAACTCATTCAAGGGGAACCGTCGACTCACATTTTTAAGCCAAATGAACAACATCAACGAGCAAAACTTCTCGTTTGAAGATATCGTCGGAAGTATGGGCGGCGGCGGTGGACGAGGTGGCATGGGTGGCGGCGGTCGTGGTATGGGGATGATGGGTGGCATGGGCGGTGCAGGAAACTTCTTTACAGGCACCCAAAACGGCATCACCACCACAAGGGCGATTGGCTTGAATTACAGCAATCAGTGGGGCAAAAAGACCGAATTCAGTGGAAGTTATTTCTACAACAGTACCGACAACGACAACCGCACTGTAACCAATCGTTTTTACGTGGGTGGCGACCCCAAAATGGGTGGGTTTAACTATATCGAAACCAATCCCAATGCCACAGAAAACAGGAGTCATCGAATCAATGGTCGATTGAATTTGAAACTGGATTCTGCGAACACTTTGCTGATAGAACCCCGCGTTTCACTTCAGCAAAACAATAGCAACAGTCCAATCGATGCTCTAACCATCAACAGCTTTTTCAACCCCGTTTCAAATCTACTCAACAACACGCAAACCAACACCAATGGCTATCGCGCATCGAGCAGCTTTTTGTATCGCCACGCATTTGAGAAAAAAGGCAGGACCTTCTCCATGGAACTGAATCCGGGGCTGAACGGACAGTCGGGTCTCACCAATTTGAATTTCAAGAACATGGTGGTGGCTGATACCAATGGCCTTATCGTCACGAACAGCCGAGACCAGCGCACAGATTTATTGAAACAAACCAGAACCTTCAGCGGAAACATCACGTATACCGAGGCATTGGATTCCAATCATTTTTTGGCAGCCAGTGTATCAACCAATATCAACCAAAACAACAATGATCGTTTGGCCTATCTAAAAGATGCAGCCTCATTGGGATACACCTTGTTGGACACGTTTTTCTCCAGTCAGTTTATCAACGGGTATTCTCAACAAAAAGGCGGTGTGAGCTACCGATACCAAACCTACAAATGGAATATTACCTCAGGGGTTGACGCACAGCTGGCCCAATTGGATGGGTCGCAAAGTATGCCACGCAACAGTGAACTTGATCGAAGTTTCGCATCGCTCCTACCCTATGTACAAGCCCGTTACAATTTGGGGATGAAGCGCAATTTGCGGTTGAATTACAACACTTCGAACAACGCGCCATCGATTGACCAATTGCAACCGGTGATCAACAACAACAATACGATGCAACTGAGTTCGGGCAATCCCAACTTGGTGCAAGATTATCAGCATGGCTTGTTTTTGCGATATTTTTCTGTGGTTCCTGAATCGGGTAAAAACGTTTTCTGGATGATCAACGCCCAACAGAGCAACAACTACATTAGCAGCAAATCTGTGCTCGGAGGTCGGGAAGCCGGATGGATTCGCTTGGATTCGGCCTTTTATGGCGGTGGATCAGGTGGGATGGACATGGCACGTGTGACCCAGAACGACAGTATACGGTTAACGCCTGGCGCGCAAATGACGGTGCCCATCAACTTAAATGGATACTATTCTTTGCGATTGTTTGGTTCATGGGGTAAAACCATCAAAAAGTTGAACGTAAATACGAATGCGGGGGTTTCCACCAACAACATTCCTAGCATGATTCAAGTGGGCAATGGCAAACCGATGATAAACAATGCCAAGAACCCATCGGTGAATGTGGGCTTGGTTGTGGGCAGTAATATTTCGGAGCGATTGGATTTTAGTATTTCGGGCAATGGAAGTTACAGCAAAGTCATCAATACCCTTCAAAAGGCAAACGACCAAACCTATTTGAGTTACTCTGGTAAATTGGTCATGAATTGGATGCCCACAGCCCACTGGGTCATTAATTCAGACATTACCTATCAAGCCTTTGAGGGATTGTCGGCCGATTTCAACCAGTCGTACTATCTGTGGAATGCCGGACTTGGCTATAAGTTTGGAAAGAACAAAGCCGCTGAATTGAGACTCACGGCTTACGACATCTTGAACCAAAACCGCAGTATTCAGCGAAATGTAACGCAGACATTCTATGAAGATGTAAAAACAACCGTTTTAACGCGTTATGTGATGATGACCTTCAGTTATAAATTGCGCAAATTCAACGGCAAGGGTGCCGATGGAAAAGACATGAAAATGATGTTTCCGGGTGGTATGCCTCCTCCGGGGATGCCGGGACACGGGATGCCTGGTAAGAATAATTAAAAAAGCCTCAGATTTCTTTGAGGCTTTGGTGGTGATCCCGCTGGGACTCGAACCCAGGACCCATACATTAAAAGTGTATTGCTCTACCAACTGAGCTACGGAATCATTTACTTTTCTCTTCTGCTAAAAGGAGGTGCAAAAATACGCCTCTAAGCGGAAAAATCAAATGTTTTCGGAAATTTCTTTTCGATACGTATGGTGAATTTTGGTCTTCTTCGCACCCAAACTTTCTAACATACTGATCATCTTTGGATTAAAATCGCCAATCCATGCCAATTCCATGCTATCAACAATTTTATCATCTTTTATTCCCTGATAGCACTTCATGATCAAACCCGTTTCAATGCCCAAGTTCTGATAATCCGGCACAACGCCGAACACAATTCCTTTGGCCTTGGTAATCGTACCGCGATACATCAAGAACTGCAATTGCTGCCAGAGGCCCATTTTGCCTTTGAAACGCTTGAATACCTGATTGATTTCCAAAATGGCGATGAAAAATCCAATTGGACGGTCACGGTCGTAAGCAAATACCGCGAACTCCTTGGGCATTGCAGGTTTTATTTCCTTCAAACGCTTGTTCAATACCTCCGGTGTTAAGGGTTCAAAATCATCGTGAAACGCCCATGCTTCATTGTAAATTTGTACGAAATCAGCAGCGAACTGACTGAGTTTGCTGTAGTCGAGGTAGACAAAGCGGTAATTTCCTCTCGACATCACCCGATCCGATATTTTACTGAATCGCTCGTAGTTGAAGGTGGCATTGGTAATGTCGTATGTACTTTGTTCTATTTCGATTGCATATCCCCGCTCTTCAATCCAAGCACGGTAATATGAAGGATTGTAACTCTCTCGGTAGGACACTGGGTTGGTTGCCGAAATCAATAAGCCCCAAAAGCTATCACGATCGCCAAAATTAATTGGCGCGTCTATACTGACACATTGCTCCTCTCCCAACCAACTTTCTGCTAAATCCCATGATTTCATCGCCAATTCGCGATCTTCAATGCACTCAAAAAACCCAATACCGCCACGCTTACCCGATTTGGGCTTTTGGGTATAAAACGCTGCAATGCGTGCAACAGGCATTCGATTGCCATCGACCACTACCCACCTGCGCGCGGCGCCAGTCAAAAATGACTTGTTTTTGGCTGGATCAAATATCCCTTCAACGTCATTGACCAATGGATATATGAAATTTGGGTCATTGGCATATACACTATCCATCACCTGATGAAACAATGCTTTGTCCTCCGCTGTCAGCACCTCCCTCACTGTATGGGATTCCCAATGTATGGTCTGCTCGGTCATGGCTTTGTCGTTTTCCTTTCCAAAGATATGTTTTCGTCCCCTTTTTGGTATGGCGTATACGTAATAATGAACTGAAACATTTCATCGGATGCCCGCATGCTTGCACCTCCATAGTCCCAGCGCTCTGCCACTGTTTTGGGTGGATGATTGGGATTGTAGGGGTTCTTGGCCGTGTTGTCAAATTCCGCAATCGCCACAATTTCCGAACCCGCGGGAATCCTCACCATCGTTTTGAATGTGTAGAAATACTGCCAATTGAAATTCCATCGCCTAATACGAATCAACGGAATGGTATCTCCGTTGGGCTTGATTGCAAATGCCCAAAACGACTTACCCAATTGATGCAAATGGGGATTGATGGTCAACACAGAAATATCCGCATCGATGGTATATCGCGTACTGTGTTTGGTTATTTTGTTCGCCGGCACAACCAAAGGCGGAACGATTTTACTGACCCCATTGGTGCCCAACATCAATTCTCCTGTGGCGCGCTTGGGAGCCGTTTCTGTGAAAAAGACATTTAAAACTGCCTTGTCTACCGTATTGGTATCGGATGGACCGTAGTGCACATCATTCATGACTGCCGCAAAATCTCGGGTAACCTCATACCCACCGATGCCAGCAGGATATTCAACACCCTCGACACCCGGCAAGTAATTGAATGCAGAATGAATTCTATTGGGCAGCGGACCGCCCACATTGATCAATTTCATTTTCTCGAATGAATTTGAATTCATCGCGTCGGTCGTTTCCATTTTCCTCACCGTTCCTGGTGTCTCCGTGTTCGACCCTTCCGCATACAAGAGCAAATGTCCGTTCGCATGATGAATCAAACCCATGGACGACGGCACCAACTCAAGTGCGGATACAAACCGTTTGCGATCCAACTTCACATGGGCTTTGCTAATGAAAAAGCGATCAAGATCCCCTTCATGCAGAGCGACAGTATCGAAAGGAATGATCAAATCAGGTTTCCGAATACTGCTGCGGTAAGATTCAGGCGCTTTGTAGCTATACCCCACCGACCCCTCAACAGCACCTTGTTCAACCCAACGTTGAATGGTAGCAATTTGTTCTTCTGTTAGAACTTTTTCCCCCACAAAATGCGTGTAATTGGGATCGGCTGGCCATGGTGGCATGTAACGATTGAGTGTAACTTTTGCGATGGTTTTGGCACGTTTCTTCACCGCAGAAAACTGCTCCAACGAAAAAGGCGCTGCGCCATTTTCTCTGTGACATGGCAAGCAATTTTTAGCCAAAATAGGCGCTATATGCTCAGCAAATGTTGGATTGGATGGCACATTTTTCTCTTCGGATACCTTACCGCAACCAATCATCGAAGTAATTAGTATTAAAATAATGATATTAAATATTTTAAATCTCATTGAGTTTTTCTAATTTAAGGCCAAATCTCCCACAAAACAGCCCACAGCTTGATTGCTTTGAACCTTTACACATCCGGTCGAGATCAATTGCTCCAAAGCGTCTTTAAGGTAGTGATTTTCGGCTTTGATTTTCACCGTACCCAATGCAACGGCACGATCATCAATTTTGCCAGCGTATAATATTTTCCTTTCCAAACAATTCACCAATACCACTTGGGGATAAACCTGAATATTATACCTTTTACAAATAACCAATGTTGGGTCGCTGAATCGTGCTTTCTCCATTCCGGATATGGGCTTGGTCCCAACCCCAGGATCCAACAAACAAAAGGTAACCTTGTTGCCAAATTTGCTGTACAAAGACTTGATTGTATTGATGTAGTTTTTGGCTACAGGACATTCATTGGAGTATGAAATCAAGCACAAATACTTTCCACCTTCGAATTTTGATCTAAATTCATCGGCAATCAACGATGAATCTTTATTCCTCAATTTACAGGATGCCGAATCAAGATTGGCAACGGCATTTTGATGGCAGGAAATCGACTGTAACGACAACAACATGATGCACAAACCAAGAATCGCTGGCGCTTTCATGCATCGACCGTGGGTGGAATTGTGGGTATGTGATTGCCAAATCATGTGATTACACGCGTGTTCTGGCGTATTCCCACAGCAACATGCCGCAGGAAACCGCAATATTAAACGAATGTTTGGTGCCCAATTGGGGTATTTCAATGACGCCATCACAGGCATTGATTACATCGGCATCCACACCATCAATTTCATTCCCAAAGACGAATGCCACTGGCTGATGATCAAATTGCATATTTTGCAACATCACAGCGGTGTTGGTTTGTTCGATAGCAAACACTTTAAAACCCCTACCTTTCAAATCCTCTATTACATCCATCGTTGATTTACTATATATCCAATTGACAGAATTTTCTGCACCGATGGCGGTTTTGGTGATATCGCGGTGTGGCGGTGTTGCAGTGATGCCACAGAGGTACAAGGAATCACAGAGAAACGCATCACACGTCCGCATTACTGAGCCCACATTGTTCATGCTTCGAACGTTGTCGAGCACTACAGCAAAAGGCCATTTCTCCGCGGCTTTGAAGTCGTTTATGCTCAATCGCTGGAGTTCAGCGCCCACCAATTTTTTCACAAACACAAAGATACTTAAAATCAATGGGGAAAAAGGGCGTGTAAATGTGGAAATCGGGGTGGTAATTGGCTGTAATTTTGGGGTTTATGGCAGGGGCAAGTACAGACAAAGAAACACCGCTCATGAAGCAATATCATAGCATCAAGGCGCAATATCCGGGCGCTATTTTGCTGTTTAGGGTGGGTGATTTTTACGAAACTTTTAGCGAGGATGCGCGCATCGCCTCTAAGGTCTTGGGCATTGTGCTCACCAAACGCTCCAATGGCACGGCTTCGGACCAAGATTTGGCTGGATTCCCCCATCATTCGCTCGACAACTACCTGCCTCGCCTGGTGAAGGCCGGTTATCGCGTGGCCATATGTGACCAACTGGAAGATCCTAAAAAAACCAAAACCATCGTAAAACGCGGGGTTACAGAGTTGGTAACGCCTGGGGTCAGCTACAACGACAAAGTCCTTGAGACCAAACAAAGCAATTACTTGGCATCGGTTTACGAGCAGAACATGCAATGGGCGGTTGCATTTTTGGATATTTCAACCGGTGAATTCCATGTATCGGAGGGTTCTATTGTCTCCATCAAAAAACTCTTGGACGCCTATAAACCCTCGGAATGGTTAATGCCGAAACAACAGCAATCTTTGGTTCACGAGTTGCTGGGCACCCCTGCTTCATTCCAAACCCTGGAATCTTGGGTTTACGAGTCAAGCACATCCCAAGAATCGCTTTGCAGGCAGTTCAAAACCCAAAACCTCAAGGGATATGGCATTGCCGAGATGCCTTTGGCCATTGCCGCAGCGGCCGCTACCCTTCAATACCTGAATATCACCCACCACACCCACATCGCCCACATTAACAGCATCGCACGCATTGATGAACACGATTCGGTATGGATTGATGGCTTTACCGCGCGCAATCTGGAACTTGTACGTCCGATCTACCAGGGTGGCACAGCATTGATTGATGTGATTGACAAAACATGTACCGCCATGGGTGCGCGTTTGCTGAGACAATGGTTGGTTTTCCCATTGATTCGTCGCAATGATATCGAAGCGCGGCATAACCAAGTGGAAGTGTTTATCAACAACGCCTCCGAAACATCGTCGTTCCGCGATACAATGAAACAAATTGGGGACTTACAGCGACTTGTATCCAAGGTTGCCCTGAGAAAAATCGGCCCAAGAGAATGTCTCATGTTGGGTTATGGTTTGGAAAATCTACAAGAGAGCAAGGCATTGTTTGAAAATAGCAAAGACCCTTTGCTGCAGGCATTGGCATACAAAATCGACTCCCTACCCCAACTTCAGCAGTTGATCATGGACCGCATTCTCGCCGATGCTCCCGCAGTGGCAGCCAAAGGCGGCATCTTCAAATCCCATGTCCATCCGGAACTAGAGGAATTGCGTGGCCTCACAACTTCCGGCAAAGACAAACTCATTGAAATTCAGCAACAAGAAATTGAACGTTCAGGGATTACTTCGTTAAAAATTGGCTTCAACAACGTTTTTGGGTATTATTTGGAGGTCACCAACTCGCACAAAGACAAAGCCCCATCCGATTGGATTCGCAAACAAACACTCACCAATGCGGAACGATACATCACCCCGGAACTCAAGGTTTACGAAGAGAAAATCCTGAATGCCGAAGACCACATTTTGGCATTAGAGGCCCAATTGTGGGAGCAACTTCTCGATGCGATGGCTGAACATGTACCTGCGCTGCAACTGCAAGCCAACCTTTTGGCAGAATTGGATGTATTGTCTGGATTTGCGCAATTGGCAATGGACAACCACTATTGCAAGCCACAGATGAACGACGGCCACAGTTTGTTGTTGAAAGACTGTCGGCACCCCGTCATTGAATATCAACTGCCCCCCGGAGAATCATACATCCCAAACACCATATCGCTGAACAAAGACGAGCAGCGCATCATCATCCTTACGGGGCCAAACATGAGCGGTAAGAGCGCCATATTGCGTCAGACAGCCTTGGCAGTCATCCTCGCCCAAATTGGCTGTTATGCGCCTTGTAGTGCCGCTGAAATTGGCGTGGTTGATAAAATCTACACCCGTGTGGGCGCATCAGACAACATTTCGGTGGGGGAAAGTACATTCATGGTAGAAATGACGGAGACTGCCAGCATTTTGAACAACTTGAGTGATCGCAGTTTGGTTTTGTTGGATGAAATCGGACGGGGAACCTCAACATACGACGGCGTTTCTTTGGCATGGAGCATTGCTGAGTACATACACTCACATCCATCCCAACCCAAAACGCTCTTTGCAACCCACTATCACGAATTGAATGAGTTAGAATCCAAGTGTCCGGGCATTCGCAATTACCACATCTCCATCAAAGAGCAAGGCAGCCAGATCATCTTTTTGCGCAAACTTACGGCCGGTGGCAGCGAGCACAGCTTTGGTATTCATGTAGCGCAATTGGCGGGTATTCCCAATGCGGTATTGTTGCGCGCAACCGAGATATTGAATCGCCTCGAGGAAGATCGTACGAACCTATCGCCCCAAAAAACGTTGAAAAAAACGGATTCCAAGCCGGTCTACCAAATGAATATGTTTCAAACAGAAGACCCCAAAATGATTCAAGTGAAGAAATTGTGCGGCGGAATCGACATTAACACACTCACTCCCATAGAGGCATTGCTCAAGTTACAAGCCATTCAAGGCATTTTGAACAACCAACTTTAGTGCGGTTGGTGATTGTACTTAGAAACTGTAATTACAACCCAAAGCGGGCAAAATGGGCAATTGATCTACGCGCTTGCGGGTAATACGGTCGAAATAGAAGATGTTGTTGCGGTTGTAGACGTTTGTCAAACTAAACATCAAGTTAAACTCGCGGTGTTTCTCCATCACCCATTTTTTACGTGCTGAAAAATCCAAGCGGTGATAGTAAGGCAATCGCCCCTGGTTAATGTTCGCGTAAACCACGCCCAACTGTCCGTTCGTTGTGGTATAATCCGTACTCAACCCTTGCTGAAAATTGAACTTTTCGTAATATCCTTGGGTTTGTGTGAACGGGAATCCTGAACCAAAGTTCCAACGCAACGACAATTCCACAGGGTTTTTCTTGCCCATTTCATAGTTGACCAGGAAGTTGGCATTGTGTCTGCGATCGAAATTGGGTTGATAACGCACATTGCCATCGAAGCGATTCACCCAAGTGAGTGAATAAACCGTCCATATGTACCAACGCTTGTCGGTGAATTTGTAACTAATATCGCCACCGTAAGCATTGCCCTCTTCCACAATGAAGTTCTGGCGCAGGCGCTGGGGCTTATCGAGGTTAAATTCATCGTCTTCAAAGAGTTTGTCGCGGTTGATATTGGTGATTTGATCGAAGAGTTTCACAAACGATTCCACGTTGATGGTGTGTTTTTTGTTGATGCGGTAATCAAACCCCGCCACTGCGTGGCGGGCCTTCTGCAAGGCATGGGTAACGGGTTTTCCGTTGAAAGAATCGGGCAAATTGTCGGGGCCCGACAAAAACCCATAAAACAAGTTCACCACATCGCGATCGCTCATGGCCGACAAGAAATTTTGGGAATATGCGCCCACCGCAAATTTGATTCCGATCGATTTCCAGGGCATGTAGCGCAGCTGAAAGCGTGGCTCAAAACTGCTGTTTCCCAACGAAGCATAGTATTGGGCACGCATCCCCAAATTAGAAATCAACTTCTTCCGCACCACGCGATAGTTTACGAATGAGTTGATCTCTGTGGTACTTTCCAATTGTGAGATCCTACGATTGTTTGAGTTATACAATTCGAAATTGGTTTGAAACCCATTTACCTCCAAGCCCCATTTCAAATCGTCTTTCCGAAAATTGTACCCAAAATTCATCCCCAAATTGAATCCACCAATGGAACTACTCCGGGGCCTCGCATCCTGCTCCTTTTGTTGAATGCGGTATTCGCTCCACAAAAAATAACCATCTACGCGGGTCTTGGCTTGCTCTGGCACCACCAAAAACTTCCCTCCCAAGCCGGTCGACGACCAATTGTAACTTGTAGAACCCGGGAATGCTACGTTATCGCTAAAATGAAACCCGTACAACTTAGAATAGCCTCCGTTGCTACTGTTGAAACTCGCTTTGATGAACAAGTCCCCAAAATTGTAGGGCAGTTTATCGGGATTGGCGTAGTTGTAAAGCAATTTTGATGTTTCGCGCAAGAAAGAGTTTTTGTATGACACCGCGATCGAACTATTCCCTTTTCCCTGTTGGTACTTCTTGATGGGGGTTTCCAACAGCAACTTCGAAGTAAATGTGGTCAGTCCCACTTTCGCCGTCGCGCGATTCCGATTCGCATCCCGGGTTTTCAAATCCACAACCGCTGAAACACGGCCGCCATACTCTGCACCAAAACCCGCGCTGTAGACATCCGCCGTTTGAATCAAATCGGTCTCAAACACAGAAAACAACCCAATGGAGTGAAAGGGATTGTAAATGGTCAATCCATCCAACATCACCTTGTTCATCACGGGCGATCCACCACGGATGTATAATTGTCCGCCTTGGTCACCGCTAAAAACTACCCCGGGCAACACCTGCAAATACTGTAAAATATCAGGCTCAGCACCTACTGCCGGCATCTTGGCGATGGTTTTGGCATCCACCGTGGTAACCGATACTTGGGCCTCTTTGGCTTTTGATTTCACGGAAATATTCACCTCTCCAATGGAAGCGATGCGGTTGATGTAAAAGTCTTTTTTGGTATTGGCGCCCAGCTTCACAACCACTTTTTCAATGAGCGTATCAAAACCTGCCATCGAAACACGCACGTAATAGTTTCCGGGTGTTAAACCCGTAAGCGCAAAATAACCATCGTTATCGGTCAAAACGGCCCTAACATCTGTGCTTCCTGGGGTGGATTTACTTACCCCCTCGCCCACACAAAAAACGCCCGCACCCACCATTCTGTCGCCATTACCCCCATCGTAAATAAAACCTCGGATATCACTTTTTCCATTTTGCCCCATCAAAAGCATTGGAGCAATCGCAAACACAAACAGGATAATACGCCTCATGATTCCCGCGAAAATACGGCTTATTTTCATTGGCTTCATTTTTTTCATCAATAAGCAACGGCTGAGAACTATTTTTGCAATTCGCATGGTTTATCGTTTTAAAATTTGGTTCGAAGACATGGATGACGTGGTGCGTTGGATTGAGATAAAGCCTTCCCACACCTTCATGGATTTCAACAACATCATCCAAGAGGCCATTGGCTTCGACAACAAGGAATTGGCCAGCTTTTTCGTGAGTGACGATCGTTGGCGCAAGATTTCTGAAGTGAAAAAAGCCAAACCCAGTGGAGATTCGGACCTCACCGGCAATGCCAGTGCCCCATTGATGCAGGACACCAAAATTCGCAGCTGTGTGAACGACCCCCATCAGCGGTTTATCTATATTTTCGATTACTCCGTTCAGTGGACGCTACTTTGCGAACTTATCAGCATTGAAGAGAGCAGCGAAAAGCAAACCTATCCAAGAATTTATCGCACTGAGGGAAAGGCACCCAGACAGCATAACGAAGGCAAGTTCAAAATGCTCGATGACAATGAGTTCGACACCCTTGCCGAGAAAATCTTGGCGGCAAAAGGCATCAAGAGTTTGTTGGTAGAACACGAAGAAGAATTGTTGGCGGAAGACGACGATGACTTGGATGATGACCTGGACGAAGAGGAAGAAGAAGACAACGACGAATTTGGTTTCGGCGCATTGGGCGAAGGCATCGATGCCGATGATTTAAAATAACCCGTTTGAAAACGCAACCCACTTTGTTTGTTGTGGGCGGTCCCACTGCCTCAGGAAAAACAGCCGCTGCCATTGAAGTGGCCCAGTTACTGAGGACAGAAATCGTGAATGTTGACTCACGACAAGTGTACGAAGAACTCAACATCGCAGTTGCCAAACCCAGTGATGCAGAATTGTCAACCGTAAAGCATCACGGCATAGGTCACGTCCCCATAAAATACCATTACAACGCAGGCACCCATGCCGAAATTTTCCGGAGCATTACACAAGAATTGCTCGAGAACAACGGATACGCGGTACTTTGCGGCGGCACAGGACTCTACATCGAGGCCATTTTATATGGCATGGACGATCTGCCAGAAGCAGACCCCGATTTGCGCAGCGAAATTTTGGACCAATACGTGGCCAATGGCATTGAACCCCTTCTATCGATGTTGTTGCAATTGGATCCCCAGGCCGGCAAATTTGTTCGATTAGACAATCCCCAAAGGGTCATGCGCGCCCTGGAGTTGTGCATTCAGTTGAGAAAACCACTTTCAGCAATTTACGGGCAAGAAAAAGTACAGTACTTCCCGGGTGTCAATATTCAATTTGTGGGCATTGAACACCCCCGAGAATTGTTGTATGACCGCATCAACCAGCGCGTGGATGCCATGGTTGCTATGGGATTAATCGATGAAGCCCGCTTGCTACATCCACAAAAGGAACTGAAAGCCCTTCAAACGGTGGGTTATTCTGAGTTGTTTGCATTTTTTGAGGGACAGTCAACAGATAAAGAGGCCATCGAGAAAATAAAACAGCATACGCGGAATTACGCGAAACGACAGATTACCTACTTCAACAACCGCTTTTCAACAGAATGGATTCGGCCTGCAGATTGGGTTGATTTCATTCGTAAATTTGCCCCATCATCATGACACAAGATATCATCATCAGTTTGGTCGCCTTAACAGTTTTGGAAATTGTATTGGGAATTGACAACATCATTTTCATTTCTATCCTTGCCAACAAAGCACCGGGTGACAAACAAAAGCAAGCGCGCAGATATGGACTTTTAATGGGCATGGTGGTAAGGGTCATTATGTTGATGGGCCTCAATTGGGTTCAACAACAGGAGGCAGACTTATTCCATGTCATGAACCAGGGCATTTCGGGCAAGGACATCCTCGTGATTGTGGGAGGTTTGTTTTTGTTATACCAAAGTGTTCGAGAAATACACCTGAAAATGAAGGGTCATGAAGCGGAAATCAAGGAGCGTACAGATGCCAAAGGCTGGACCGGCATTTTGCTACAAATGGCTTTGATTAACGTGGTGTTCAGTTTGGATTCAGTCATCACCGCTGTGGGAATGGCCAACGAAGTCTGGGTGATGATTGTGGCGGTTGTAATTTCGATGTTGGTGATGTTATGGGCGAGCGAACCCATTGCCAATTTCGTCAATGACAACCCCAGCATCAAAATATTGGCATTGTCTTTCTTGGTATTGATTGGAGTAAGTCTGTTGGGGGAAGGCCTTGGCCAACACATCAACAAAGGATACATCTATTTCGCAATGGCCTTCTCATTCACGATCGAATTGATCAACTTGCGCTTAGATAAACAGCGCAAGCGCTGAAAATAACTCAATGTAATGATTTTTAATACATACGTCGGGATAATAAAATATTCCGTTTAGCATACGAGGCCACTTTCTCAAGTGTTTTCTATTTGGTATACTTTTTTAAAGTCTTTTAGCATTACATTGATATTCTTTTCTTTTGACCCATAATTGGAGAAGTCTCTTATCAATTCCAAAACGTCGTAGTCTATATACACAGTGTTTTTTGCGCTTATAATCACAGTTGAATTATGAGGTAAATGTGCTAAAGTTTGTTTTAACGCTGCCTTGTTCAAAAAAGAAACTTCTTGAGCCAAATCGATGATAACATCTTCCCCATCCTTGTGTTTTTCTTTATTAAAAAAATATGCGAATTTCATATTCCCTCTAAGAATAAATAAAATGCTCATCACCAAACCAATACCTACACCTTTTAATAAATCCAAACTGACGACACCTATTACTGTCGCAATAAAAGGGACAAATTGAAATTTACCTGCATGCCACATGCGCTTAAATACTTTAGGACTTGACAGTTTAAATCCAATCATTAATAATATGGCCGCCAAAGTTGCCATGGGAATTTTATTGAGTAAATTAGGAATTAGAATTACAGTCAACAATAACAATAAACCGTGAAATATGGCGGAGAACTTTGTTCTAGCTCCAGCATTTATATTTGCCGTAGTTCTTACAATAACGCTTGTCATTGGAATGCCACCGATTAAGCCAGCTATTATATTTCCTATACCTTGAGCTTTGAGCTCAGTATTACCACTTGAAAATCGCTTATAGGGGTCTAGTTTATCACCTGCCTCAATACACAATAGTGTTTCAATACTTGCCACAACAGAAATAGTTAGTGCAGTTATCCATATCGCTGGATTAGAAATAGCGGAAAAGTCTGGTAAGGTAAATTGCCCCTTGAAATCACTGAATGAAGCAGCAACTGGTAATTTTACTAAATGGTTTCCTGTTATTACAAGCGAAGGTGAAAAAATACAAAATAATTCATTTATCATGACCCCTGTTCCAACCGCGACTAATGCACCAGGCAGCAGCTTGATTTTCCGGAGAAAGGGAACTTTATTAAATGCTAAAATAACAGCTAGTGAGATAAAAGTTATAATTAAAATCCAGTGTGCGCAAAATTAAAGGAATGGATAATTTCATTAAAAAATCCAGCGTCAGCTTCGTCTGTTAATCTGTAACTGAAAAAATCACCTTCGTGTTCATTATCATAACCAATGGCATGGGGCAATTCTTTCACAATAATTATGATACCTATGCCCGTTAGCATACCATCTATTACGCCGGATGGAAAATAATTAGAAATAGTGCCGGCTTTTATAAAGCCCAGTACTAACTGAAAAATACCTGCCAATAATACAGATAAAAGGAACGCCTCAAAACCTAAATTCTGAATAGCCAAAATTACTATTGCTATTAGACCAGCGGCCGGCCCGCTTACACTAACTTGCGATCCACTCAAATAACCTACAATTAATCCTCCAATTATACCGGTTATTATACCGGCAAAAGGTGATGCTCCCGAAGCCACTGCTATTCCTAAACACAGGGGCAGTGCTACTAAGAATACGACAACACCCGATAGCATGTCAGTTTTTAAGGAAGAAAAAATTGAATTATTCTTGATCATTTTTGTGGGATTTGATATTTTGTTTTTTACGCTTTTGAAGATTTTTCCTCATAAAAACATACCTGTCCTGTTGACAATTGATGCATACCACCAATTATACCAATTTCTCCACTTTCTATCAATTGTTTTAGAATTGTACTTCTCTCCATGATAGAATTTACTGTTCTCGACACGTTGATAAGGGCTACGTTCTCGACAAAAATAGGATTTTTAGAAGTTCGATTTTCTTTGGTTTCAGTTTCGTCATCAACGGCGGGTCTAATTTTGGCCAGTAAAGCAGTCAAGTTACCCATTTCAACATGGTCACACGCCCCCTTAATAGCTCCACATTTAGTATGTCCAAGTACCACGATAATTTTCGCTCCTGCCAATTTACAGGCAAATTCCATACTCCCCAAAATATCTTCATTGATGATATTGCCGGCGATGCGCACACTAAAAATATCACCAAGGCCCTGATCAAAAATAAGTTCTGCAGACGTTCTGCTATCAATACAGCTCAAAACCACAGCAAAAGGATGTTGACCTTCTGATGTCTCGTTTGCCTGTTCAAGAAGATTGCGATTCGTTTTTAAATTTTGAACAAATCTTTTGTTGCCTTCTTCCAATAATTTCAGCGCGATCTTTGGGGTAATCGAATCTTGAATTTGTTTTGTGATTGTTTTCATATTGAAGATTTTATTTTGCCATTGCTAATTGTTAAACCCATTATAACGTCTATGATATCAGAATTGCACACTTCTTGAAATAACCCTAATTTCTTGAAAAAAGGGGTGGTGCAATAAAAAAACGACAATTGTAACACTCATGTTTTTCGGATTGAATTTCATCCCCGTGAAATTATGGATAATTCCCATCTAATCATGGGTAAATTCCATGATTCACGCAAAAAAGACGACAACAATCAATGGAAAAAACCCATAACTACGGCTCGATCAAGAAGAAAGCATCATTCTCAGCATATCCCCTACTCTTGGCCAATTCTTCTATCCAGTATTGTCCGTAGACAAAATAATACTGGACCCAAAAAAGTTGTCGTTCCTGCGGATTGCTAACAGAAAAATTCCTCTCCAAAATCTGTACAATTGAGCCCCAATTGTCCGCTGAAAATTTTGATTCTACGAATGCATCGATTGCCGATTCTCCCAATTTGTGGTTCCATTTCACAAATGCATCCACATGCTTCTTGGACTCGCCCAGCAATGGCGATTTCCAACCATACAAGGTTTTCAGTTGGTTCTCCAATTGCCTCTTCGTTTCAGCAATGGCAGACAAAAGTTCATTTTCGCCCAATTCTTTCGCCACGATGTTTTGCTTCAAAGTTTCGATCTCTTCGAAGCAGGCTATTTGCGAAATCTGCAATTTATCGAGCTTTTTTCTTTGCGATGGCGTTACGACAACCCCCCCTTTTCTATGGAGCAGCTGCGGTGCAACCAAACCCGACTGTGAGAACGCGTTTGGGGTTTGAAGCCAATACAAATATTCTGAAGGACCTCCCACATACGCCACACAAGGCAAAATGGTTTGCTGATACAAGGGGCGCAACAACACATTCGGCGATAGGTGGCAGATAGCGTCCGAACCCAATATTTGATTTATTTCATCTTGGGACCATTGGAATGATCCATCAATCGTATGATATCCATCCGAAGTCCGTTCAATTCTGACCCTGCGTTGCCCATCCATCCAAAACAACAAGCTCTTTCCCACATGTGCCGGAGGAATTTGTCCGGCATCTTTCAATGCTGTCGTGGACGATTGAAAAGCCTCCAACATCGCATCCCCTTGTAAGGCTTTTTCAAACAACGGTTTTGCCAACTGTTTTAATCTTACATCGCGGGGATCCAACACAAGTAGCCCAAATTTTCCGAATAACTCCGAAATCCACTGCATGGTGGTTGAGGCGAGCGTTGCACCCTCTTTCAAGTATAGATTTCTCACCGCTTGGATACGCAACTTCACGGCTTCACCCCCGCCCAGTTGGGTTTCTAACCAGTCGAACAGACCCGCCAAATCCGACGTAGGTATATCGCCGACGGCCGTTGACCAAGGTTTGTCCCAGGTATATTTTTCTTGGTTCAGATTGAAATATGCAATTTCATTTACATCGTGGTCCTCTGTGGCCATCCAGAACACCGGCACAAAATGCTGATTGGGGTATTGTGACTTCAGGTGGTTACAATAGTTGATGGCCGACACGATCTTATACAACACGTAGGCCGGTCCCAATCCAATGTGGATCTGTTGTCCGGTTACAACAGTGAAGGTATTCGGATCGCCCAACAAGTGGATGTTTTGTTGCTGCACATCGGACAATGCACCACACATTTGATCAGAGAAAACCGATTGCAACACACTTCGCTGCGCCACAGAATGCTTTGCGGCGATGGCTTCTAAAATGGGCGTTACGTTGGCAGAAAGACCTTCAGCTGGGTACAAACCCGACGGCTTATTCCCCCATGCGCTTTGGCGAAGGAAATCGGAAAGGGCTTTGGGAGGATATGGAGCGTTCTGGATGTTCACGATGTTACAACTTCACCCATCAAATCGTAGGTGCTTGCATCGGTAATCTTCACCTGGGCAAAATCACCCATGCGGACATAATTGTCTTTGGCGGACACACGGACTTCGTTGTCTACTTCCGGACTATCAAATTCTGTTCTTCCCACAAACTCATCTCCTTCCAAGCGATCAAACAACACTTTCAGGGTTTGTCCTTTCAACTGCTGATTGAATGCCTCAGAGATTCCCATTTGGGCTTCCATGATGGCATCAGACCGGCGCTGCTTTTCTTCCTGGGCAATGTCATCTGCCAAAGTATGTGCGTGGGTATTTTCTTCGTGCGAATAGGTAAATACACCCAAGCGCTCGAATTTGATGTCATTGATGGCATCGAGCAAGTCTTTCACATCGGCTTCGGTTTCACCGGGATGTCCAACCAACAACGTCGTTCTCAACGCAATGTCCGGCACCCGATCACGGATGGCATTCAAAACTTCATAGGTTCTGCGTTTGGTGATGCCACGGCGCATGGCTTTTAGCATCGGATCAGAAATGTGCTGTATGGGGATATCCAAATAGTTACAAATGTTGCTGCGTTCAGCCATCACATCGAGCACATCCAACGGGAACTGCGAGGGATAAGCATAATGCAATCGCAACCATTCCAGTCCTTCCACATCCGAGAGGTGTTTCATGAGATCCGCCAATTTGCGATCCCCATAAATGTCCATGCCATAGCTCGTCGAATCTTGGGCAATCAGCATCACTTCTTTCACACCGTTAGCCACCAAACCTTGTATTTCGCGTTTGATGGTCTCTATGGGCCTAGAAACGTGCTTCCCACGCATCAGGGGTATGGCGCAAAATGAACACGGTCTATCGCAACCTTCCGAAATCTTGGTGTAGGCATAGTGTCTGGGGGTGGTTTGCAATCGCTCCCCCACCAATTCGTGTTTGTAGTCGGCCCCTACTGTTCGCAGCAAATGGGGCATGTCCAAAGTGCCAAACCAAGCATCCACTTCTGGAATTTCTGCTCGTAGTTCGTCTTTGTAACGGTGCGATAGGCATCCAGTGACATAGAGTTTTTCGATATTGCCTTGGACTTTCGCATCGGCGTAGGCCAGAATGGTATCGATGCTCTCTTGCTTGGCGTTTTCAATAAAGCCGCACGTATTCACGATCACAATATCGGCATCGTCTTTGGTACTTTCGTGGGCTACATCAAATTGGGATGCTTTGAGCTGTCCCATGAGCACCTCACTATCCACCAGGTTTTTACTGCAACCCAGTGTAATCACATTGATTTTGGTTTCCTTGTTG
>SXGQ01069102.1_pt1 | contig 24017 bp, 18 predicted proteins | sample 3178371 | NCBI WGS metagenome assembly SXGQ01 (sample SAMN11356859, study PRJNA531348) | freshwater metagenome | isolation source: freshwater sample F1-20 | place: China: Fuxian Lake, Yuxi | collected 2017-12-25 | reverse complement strand
GCCCTACTCTAGATCGGAGAATTTATCATGAACATGGACTTGGTGGAAATTGCCTGCGTTGTGGATCGTTCAGGCTCAATGGAATCAATTTGCTCGGATGCGATTGGTGGGTTCAACTCCTTTCTGGCGGACCAGAAAACCCAGCCGGGTTCCACAAAGTTTACCCTGGTGCTGTTCGATAACGAATACCAGGTGATCCATAATGGCACTGATATCAAACTTGTGAAAGGATTGAACACCCATACTTTTGTACCACGGGGATCAACCGCGTTACTCGATGCGATTGGAAAAACCATTGATGACATGGGCAGTCGTTTAAGCCAGACCGCGGAAGCTGACAGGCCAGGCAAGGTCATACTGGCAATCCTTACTGATGGCGAGGAGAACTCCAGCATCATTTACACACGGGAAAAAGTTGCTGGTATGATCCGTCACCAGCAGGAACAATACAAATGGGATGTGATATTCCTCGCGGCAAACCAGGATGCGATCCTGGCAGCAAGAGAACTTGAGATCCCCATCGAAAACGCCATGAATTTTTCATCCAGTGGGGAAGGTGTTAAAATGGCATTCTCCGCACTGAATACCAACATCAATCAACGCAGGGAAAGCCATCGCAGTCAGAAATCCAAGGGTACAAAGTAGCAAATAAGGCCTTAATCCAAAACGGAATGCGCGATCATGCCTTTCAATCACTCATGTTTCCATGAAATGTAATATGATAGAAAGGCATCGGCATATTCCGGAAACAAAAAATGAGCAGCATAGCGTTAGTTGTGATTGACGGGCAAAACGACTTCTGCGCAAATGGTAGTGAGTCAGATGGTAAAAAAGGCGCACTTTCCGTGGATGGTGCCAGTCGGGAAGCCAACGCAGTCGCCGATTTAGTCCTCAGGCTTGGTTCTGATATTTCCTCCATCACAGCCACAATGGATTCCCACCAGCGCAATGATTGTTCAATTCATACGACATGGAAGGACAACCAAGGAGGGAATCCGCCTCCTTTCACGATTATCAGCCATGATGATATCAAGGAAGATCGCTATGTGCCCCTTTGGGAATCAGTTCCATGGGATGGCAAATTAATTTCCTCCAAGGAATGGGGGCTTATTTACACCAAGGCGCTTAAAGATAATGACAGGCCCCAACTCTGCCTGTGGCCAGTGCATTGCCAGGTGGGCACCTGGGGAAACAATATCTATCCCGTGCTTCACAACGCCTATGATTCATGGTGCAATAAGACCACCAAATTTATCAACTATGTGGTCAAAGGGGAATTTCCCTATGCGGAGTGCTATTCCGCTTTCGGGCCAGATATCCCACTGGCAAATCAACATGAAACCAGTTTCAACAAACAACTTTACCTGCATCTACTTAATCACGATAAAATTCTTTGGACTGGCTGGGCGGGATCTCACTGCCTTCGCTTTTCAGCACTGGACGCGATTAAGCACAGTCAGGCATGCAAGGATTCAAGCTTTGTCAACAAATGCATATTTTTTGAAGATGCCTGCGCCCCGGTGACGGACATTCCCGGAGCATCCTACAAATTCACTGAATGGCGTCGTGATTTTTTGAATGAAGTCGCAAACCTTGGAGCGACTGTCACCAATACCCGAGATTTCAAACCCTGACAGCTTGGTGATGCATTTGATATCTAATCCAACAAAATTCATGGCCCGACTCATTCCCATGGAATAGAATCTAAAATCCACCCCTTAGGGATTGTGATTTTACATCATGAGATTAGGATTATGGGTTGGGTTCCTTGGAACCGACGATTCCTTCAGCCATATGGGCACGATAATTCGCAAAGCCTCTCAATCGATAAAAAGGGCAAACAAAGATGAGACGCATCATGAAAATATTTGCGGTATTTGTTTTTGCTGGATCGGTCATTGCCGGCTTGTCACATGCCCAGATGGTGGCACCTTCTGGAATTTCAACAAGTCTTCCCCCCGTTACAAATTGGGGAAACATCAGGGAGGTGGATGAGCCACAGAGCGCATTTCATTCCATCGGTGCGACCATGTGGCATATGGGTAGAAATGCGACCCACATCAAGTCATTTCATGAATGGCTGAAGTCAAGCGGAATTGATGCGGTAAGTTTGCTGCCAAAAGGCACGAAGTCGCCAGTGGAAGCCAGAAGAATGCTAATAGAACCGGAACGGGTCGCCAACTCTGGTTGGACTGCCACAAAGGATGCGATCACCAGCAGGCCGGGGCATCGTGGGCCGGAAGCCAGGCTACCTCTTAAAGTGGATCGCAAGGGAATGTACAGGATATGGGTTCGATACCAGGGGCATGCAAAGGGCACCGCGGTAACAAGTCTCACTTTATATCGCAAAGGCGGGGAGACAGGGGCTCCAATTTTGTATGAGGAATTCAACACCAGGCTTGCAGCCCAGGACGGCCTGGCTTGGCATGATTTCATGGTCGACCTTGATGCCGGCGAATACACCATGGTACTTGGGCATGTGGTGCGTTACTACCATACCCCCGCGAATGTGCCTTTTTCAGAACATAAAATCGATTGCATTTATATCACTGATGAAATCTGGGCAGAGGCCCCAGCCGATAACATTCTTTCAATGATGAGGGAATCCACCCCGGGCGCGCAAAACAATCACCAGCCCAGCCTCAGCTTAGCGGAACAGGAAAAATGGCTGCAATGGCAGATCAGGCCGGCTCACTGGGAAACAGCCCGCGAGAACGAACCACTGTTCCGACTCAGTCATGCTTTCTGGCGGGAGAGAATCAATGACATCGCGGAGCGCGAAGACTACAAGGCTCCGCCAAAAGACCCGGTAAAAACCACCATTCCCGATTACCGTGAACTCCGAAGGCAGGTGATCTTTGATCCCATATGGAACATGGTGGGCAACCCTTTCCGCATAAGGCAACAATCCACCATTTTGAAAAATGACATCAACACCGATCCCTCCGCAAGTGATGCCGATTTCGACTGGATTTATCCCGGGCGTTTTCCAGTTGTAACAGGGCAATGGATTCGCGAAGGGGGTGGCCTATCTGCGGATCATGCCGCGACAAATGCCCTGGCTTTAGGGCGCCACACGGTGACCCGCCCGGGCAAATGGCACCTTTGGGTGCAATTCAAAAATATCAATTACTTCGAGTATTACTCCATCCATGCGAGCACCCAGACCGGACAAAAAGCTTCGTGGGAAAGGACTGAAAGGCTGTATCCGGGAGGTCGCGCGGCATGGGCCAAGGTTGGGGTGCTGGATATACCCGTGATGAACGCCGACCAGGAATCCATTCACCGGGCCAAGGCTGCCAAAGGTGTGTTCGTAAGGGATGGTGAAGCGATTTTCATTAATAACCATGGTGAATGGAATCGCGATGGAAACGCTTTGAAAAACAAGAATCCGGATTCACTGCTTTGGGCGACCAGTGGACTGTTGGCCAACGAGGATTTCCAAATTCGATCAAGGATGACAATCGGGGAAAAACCAGGAACGGGCTGTGGATTCTTTTTCCGCGATGAACTCGGCCTGCGGGACAACTTTCTGGATTTTGATGGAACAATCATCGGGCCGTCGTTGGCCCTTGGCGCCAAAAACACCATGGCCGCACAAATTGTGCCAAATGAACCCTTTGACCTCGAAATCACCAGGAAGGCCTCAATTCTCTCAATTCGAATCAATGGCAAAGAAGCAGGCAACGCCACCCTTGTGGACCAACCCACCCGCAGGTTTGGATTTCGCACCGGAAAGAACACGCTTAACATCCATGGGTTTTCCGCCACCGGAAAGCTCGATGATGGAATTCAAATGACTCGTGAAATCGACATAGCGATCCTGATCAACAAATACATCAACCCACGGACCTACCGTGGAGTTTACAGATTGTTCATCACGAATGATGGCGACTACAAACCGGAGGGAAACATCACACCCAAGCCAAGCCTTGCGCGCTATGAATCGCAAATGAAGGCGGCAGGTGGAACCACCGAGAGGGGCTATGTGATGAACCTCGCGCCGGGAATTGGATCCATAACCCAGACTTGGATGCCCGGGCCGGAACCCGCGCAACCGAAACTTGAAATGCCGATGGCACGGGACACCACCCAGTCCGCAAGTTTGTATTTTCGAAACGCGCTTAACGAACCACTGGTGCTGCGAATTTCCCCTGATCCATTAAGAAGCGGGAGTCAGACTTTTGAAAACAGCATCCGCTGGCGGGCTGTTGGATTTGCTCCCTATGGGGATGGGCGCGAGGAATGGACCCCTTTCTTCCTGCTTCGCAGGCCATTCCTGGTTATTCCACCCCGGGGCGTTGCCCAGGCCTGGCTGACTTTTGATACCACCGGCATTCCCGAGGGAAATTATTCCTCGACCATCCGCATCGAGGCGACCGACCTTTCAGGAAAGATTCCTTTTCCCTCCCGTACCATTGATTCCCAGGTCCGGGTATTCGGAGTTCGTGTTGAACCACATCAACCCATACTTGTGCATGGATGGGTGAACCCACCCCCTGGCGAGGAATACCGATTAGACTGGTTCAAGCGTTTTAATGTCTGGCAGGGGCCTTTCTTCTCCAAGGCTGAAATGGATAAATACGGCCTCAAGCAGCAGATATGGTGCCAGCGGGGGATGAACGAGAAACAAATCCGGGATGTGGTCAACGATGCCAAGGCGAAGGGCCTGACCCATGATGACTGGATGATGTCGATAAATGACGAACCGACAGGAAAGACAGCCAAGGAACTTGCCGATTATCTCGCCATAGGAAAGATGATCCGGGAGATAGACCCGCGACTGAAGATCACATTGAATCCGGGTGAGGCGGCCAACGCCGCGACTTTTCAAATCCTGCAACCGTTTGCAGATCTTTGGAACCCGTACAAGTTGCACCTTTCCTACGGTCCAAGCGGGCGGGACTACCTGAAGAAACCATGGATCTGGTACACCACGCCATGCTATCAGGACAAATCCCCGGGAATAGCAACAGAGATGTACGAGCAAATTCGGTCCGTGCTGCGCCAACCGGCAGACTGCCGTGGCACCGCTTTTTTCGCGCCCTACTATCCTTGGCGAGACCCATGGGACACGGCATATGAACACATCAGGGATGTCTCGGTTTTTGTTCTTCCCTCCCGCCATGGCCCGGTTGCAACTCCCGCCTGGGAAGCCATCCGCGAGGCAGTTCAACATGCCAACCTTGCTCGCATGGTCCGGGAGAGGGCAAAACCCGATGATGCGACAGCGAAGCAATTGTGGGAAAACGGCAATGTCGAGGCTCTTTGCAGTTGGTTGATTACCCATTGAAGAATTTGCCGGCAGTCTTCTCCTTGTGCTTCAATCAAAACTCAACGGATTGACCCAACAGGTTCTCCGGGGTAACATGTCAGACATGTTTACACCAGCATTCATGAGACAGCATCCATGCAGATTGAAGCCATCGAGAAACAAACCACCGTTGACCTGGTAGTCGAGCGGATCACCCAGGTAATCAAGGATAGGAACCTGCTTGCAGGCTACAGGCTTCCCGGTGAGCATGAGCTTGTCGAGCAATTAAAAGTCAGCCGACCTGTATTGCGCGAAGCCCTGGCCCGCTTGCAAAGCATCGGGCTCGTTGATATCCAGCGGGGAAAAGGAACCTTTGTTGGAAACGCAACCAGCCTTGCAAACTGCGTGAGGATGCTTCAATCAGCAGTTGCCATTTCCCCCCAGGAGTTGATCAATTACGCGGAACTTCGATCCGCGATTGAGGTTCAGGCCGCAAGGCAGGCTGCTGAATCCGCAACCATCCAAGATATTGCCCAGCTTTCCACCCTTCTTAAAAAACTGGATGATGACGAATTACCCTACCCTGACGCGCTCGAACTGGACTTTCAATTTCATCGAAAAATCATTGATATCGCAGGCAACCCCCTGATGAAAAACCTCATGGAGGTGATTTATGAATTTGTGCTAACCCAAATGGTTCGCACCACCCCATCACAGCGTGAAAATGCATACGGGCGTAAATTGCACAAGGCCATCCTGAGGGCGATTCAGGATCATGATGCCGATGCCGCGGAACTCGCCATGGCGCAACACATGCAAACAATTCTCAAGCGATTGAGGGCTTGAATAATGATCAAACTCACCCCGGTGATCCTGGTATGCTCCATGTTTCTCGCATCCAAATCGCATGGTGCGGACCTCCCAACTCCAACAAAAGAGCAAGTCGTGTTCTTCGAGACAAAGATACGGCCTGTTTTGGTCGAACAGTGTCACAAATGCCACTCTTCGGAAGCAAAAAGCATCAAGGGCGGATTGCGTGTTGATAATCGCAGCATGCTTATGAAGGGCGGTGACAGTGGTCCAGCGATCGTGCCCGGTGATCCCGCGAAAAGCATACTGGCCAAGGCATTGAAACATGACGGGTTGGAGATGCCGCCCAAGGGAAAACTTCCTGATTCCGTGATCAGGGATTTTGAGACATGGATAAGGATGGGGGCACCGGATCCAAGGAAGTTGGTTGAACTTCCTATCGCTCGATCCATTGATATCGAGGCAGGGCGCAGACATTGGGCTTTCCAACCAATTCTCGATCCCAAGCCACCATTGGTCAAGGATGCCTCATGGCCCCTTGATCATGTGGATCGATTTCTACTCGCAAAGCTGGAAAACGCGGGGCTTAAGCCATTGAAGGATGCGGACCGGCATACCTGGCTGAGGCGGGTAAGCTTTGACCTTACAGGATTGCCCCCAACCCCGTTGCAAATCAAGGCGTTTATGGATGATAACTCTCCCAACGCCTGGGAAAACGCAGTGGATCGGTTATTGGGTTCCCATGCCTATGGTGAGCGATGGGCAAGGCATTGGCTCGACCTTACCGGTTACGCCGACATGATGGGAACATCGAACAATGTCTATGCGGAACATGCATGGCGTTACCGTGATTATCTCATTGCCGCTTTCAACAAAGACAAGCCGTTTGATCGATTCATCAGGGAACAGATTGCGGGAGATTTGTTACCAGCAAACAAGCCCGGGGAGCGGGCGGAAAACCTGACTGCCACGGGATTCCTGATGGTGGGCGATGTCGAAATTGTAGAACCAGATAAGGCAAAGCTGGAGGCCGACTACCTGGATACCCAGGTCAGCAAAATCGGGACGGCATTCTTGGGAATGACTCTTGGTTGTGCCAGGTGCCATGACCATAAGTTCGATCCTATAGGTTTGCAGGACTACTACGGAATAGCCGGGATGCTTCGCAGTTCCCCTTCAACGCACAAGACGGCATTTGGTGTCTGGAGCAGCCTTAACACCACGGATCTTCCTGAAACCCCGGAGCAATTGAAAGCCCGTCAAGGGCTGGAATCGAAAACCAATGAAAACATCAACAAATGGAAGACCGAGAAATCAAGCCTGGAGATGCAACGCAAGGCCGTGACTGAGGAGATCGCGCGATCAGACAAAGCGGCTCCCGCCGATAAAAAAACAGATGCGCCATCTTCCACCAATAAGGAAGCGTTGGTCAAAAAACGGGATGAATTGAATGAGAGAATCAGGAAAATCGATGGCACCATAAACCATGCGGAATTCTTTCGTTCCAAGGCACCCAAGGCCTATGCCATGAGGGATGGGGACCGCGTCGCAGACATGCCCGTTTACATCCGGGGCAATCCCTACGCGCCAGGGATAGTGATGCCACGCGGCGCGATCCGTGTTGTTTCCCGGGATAAATTCCCCACGATTCCCGAAGGGCAAAGCGGCAGGCTTCAGCTTGCTGATTGGCTGGCTGACAAGGGTAACCCGCTGACTGCCCGGGTTTTAGTCAACAGAATCTGGCAGAAACTTTTTGGTGAAGGGATAGTTCGTAGCGTTGATTACTTTGGCACCCGCGGAGAAACGCCCTCGCATCCGGAACTGCTGGATCATCTCGCCAGCCGTTTCATCAATCATGGCTGGTCCCAGAAAAGGTTGCTTCGTGACCTGGTTCTCAGCCATGCGTACCGAATGGGAAGTTCCAATGACCAGGAATCCATGATGGTGGACCCAGAGAACAAGCTGATCTGGAGAATGAACAGGCAGCGGCTGGATGCGGAAGCCCTGAGGGACGGGCTTCTCCAAATAAGCGGGGAACTGGTTCAAGGCCAGGGCGGGCCAGCACTGGTCCTGGAAGAACCGGAAAATTGCGGATCACTCGCCCTCAAGGGGATCAACCCGCCGAACTACACCCACCGCAAACCCAGACCAACTGAGGAATTCCAAAGGACCATCTACCTTCCGGTCATGCGGACAAATTTTGGGACTCATGATCGTATTCGGGCTTTTTTTGATTTCGTCAACCCAGCTCAGATCTCTGGCCAACGAAACCAGACTGTCGTTCCAACCCAATCCTTGTTTGTGATGAACAATGATCTTTTCCGAAAACGGGCCACCTTGATTGCCAACAGGGTGCTCTCCGAGTCTCCTGATACCAAAGCCCGACTAAGCCACCTTTGGCTGGCAGTCTTCAACCGGCCAATAACGAATCCAGAATATGAGGAAGCTGAGGAATTCCTCGGCAGGTTGAATTCCTCACTGAATGCAAAAGCTCCCAAGGATCTCGAAACGATGCTTTGGAGGGAACTTTGTCATTCGCTTCTCGCTTCCAATGAATTTATCTTCAGATTTTAAAAGGGAATCCTCACCATGTTGCAAAAGCCATTCCTTGATCGCCGTCAGATGCTGCAAAACCTCGCCTGTGGTTTTGGTTCACTGGCACTCGCGGACATCGCGCACGCGATGAACCAAACAACCAGCCCGCAGCTTCCACTCATGGCGGCAAGCGCCAAAAGGGTGATTTTCCTGTTCATGGCAGGTGGCCCATCCCAGCATGATTTGTTCGATCCCAAGGAATACATTCGCAAGAAACATGGCCAGCCCATCGGTTCACCCCTTCGAAAAGAGGTGACGCAAGTCGGGACGGAAAAATTCCTCGCGCTCGGCAATGCCGTCCCCGTCAAACCTAGGGGCAACTCAGGCCTCATGATTTCAGACCTGATGCCGCATTTGTGCGGCGTTGCCGATGAAATCTGTCTCCTACGGGGCATGACTGTTGATAATCCCCAGCATGCCAGCGCCACCAATCAGTTTCATACCGGCATGTTCACGGAGGTTCGCCCATCCATGGGTTCATGGATCAGTTATGGCCTGGGAACCGAAAACCAGAATCTACCAAGCTTTGTCAGCATTCATGCGCCAGGCTTGAGAACCTACGGTTCAGGCTTTCTTCCCGCATCCCACCAGGGAACACCACTCACGGTTCCTCTCAATGATAAAATCCTTCCTGTTGAAAATCTGCGTAATGCCTCTGAGAATGAAATCACCCAGCGACAACGAATCGATCTCACCAAAAGGCTCAACCGCCGTTTACTTGATGATCTTCATGGCGATGCAAACATGGAGGGTATGATCCAGAACATGGAGCTTGCCTTCAGGATGCAAATCAACACGCCCAAATTGGTGGATCTATCCAACGAGACCAAGTCAACACTGGATCTTTACGGTATTGGTGGCAAAGACTCGGACAAGCATGGTAGGGCCTGCCTGCTGGCAAGAAAACTTAGCGAATCAGGCGTGCGTTTTGTCCAGGTGACCATGGATGGTTGGGACCATCATGGCGATATCAAGGGCAGCCTTCCCAAATTATGCCAGCAAACTGACCAACCTGTGGCTGGTTTGCTAAAAGATTTAAAACAACGGGGCCTTCTTGAAGATACCCTCGTCTTGTGGTCGGGTGAATTCGGCCGAACCCCATGGAGTCAGGACCTCAGCGGCACCGCCCCGATCGATAAGCATGGCCGCGAACACCAGCCGGAAAGTTTCTGCACATGGATGGCGGGAGGCGGCGTGAAACCCGGCTTCACTCATGGGGAAACCGATGAAATGGGATACAGGGTTGTTAATGGCAAAGTCCACATCCATGACCTTCATGCCACCATCCTGCATCTGCTCGGGCTAGACCACACCAAGTTGACTTGGCGCCATATTGGGCGTGATTACAGGCTGACGGATGTTCATGGCGAAGTGGTGAAAGAGATCCTCGCCTAGCTAGGTGTAAACCAAGGGTTTCATTCCCCTACCTAGGCACCACGCGCCCGAGGCAGATGCGAAATCCGTCTCGCGAGTCGGAATATGTCACCCCTGCGATTCCAAGCCGCACCGCACAGCGGGCATTGCCAGGCACATCGAAATAGTTTCCGCCCCTGCATACGGGACGAGAGACAGTACGCTTTTCAGGGTTTTCGTAGAAGATATCCTCGTGCCCGCCTTTCGGGTCGAAGTGATCGATGACAAACTCCCAAACGCCGCCGCACATATCCGCCAGCCCGAAACCGTTGCGACCTTTTTCGCCATAATGGTCAACGGGTGATACGAATGCAAAGCCATCGCTCCATGGGGCCTTGGCAAGGGGCCAAGTTTTCTTGCGGCCCGGAAGAAAATCAATCGCGGAAATGTTTAGCCTGCCTTCTCCTTGCTCGAAATCATTACCCCACCAAAAAGCATGGCTTTCCTTGCTGCCACCCCTGCAACCATATTCCCACTCCGCCTCGGTGGGAAGCCGATACTCCAATCCTTCAGGCAGCCTTCCCGCCTTGCGTTCACGCTCGGTTAGCCACCTGCAGAAAGCGTTCATGTCGTTATAACTCACGCAAACCACAGGGAAGACATCTCGGTTGGGAAAGCCCCAGTTCGGGTCGCGCCAGCTTTTTCCGGGCATCGGCTTCCATGGTTGAACCATGGTCCCATTTCTGCGATATCCATCCCATTCCAGGTCGAAACATTGTGTCTTTCCATCGGGCTTCTCGGCATCGGTGACATACTTGCTTTCCAAGGCGAATCGCTTGAATTGACCCACGCTGACTTCCGTGCGACCCATCCAAAATCCATGCTTCACACGGGTCAATCGAGGTTGTTCACCTTCAAAAGACTCGCGGGTTGTCCCAGGTTGCGCACCGCCTTCAATGCCAGTGGCCCACTTTTTTTCTTCAGGACTGCTGCCCATCATGAACTCACCGGGAGGAAGATACACAACTTCCAGGGTGACCCCCTCTCCAAGATCGATCCATTTGGATTCGCGTGGATTGGGTTCAGCAGCATGAAGAACCAACAAAGGCATGAACAAAGGGATGACAAAAATTGCGCGTATGTATCTCATGATCATGTTATCCGAAATAAGACAGTGATTTTCTCAAAAACAAATGCAATTTGTTGTGGTTAAGATTGCGGAAAATCCATTTGATCAAGATAACACAGGGCTCATGTGATACGCCTAAAAAAAGAATTGAAACGCAATGAACCATGGCTGGTTTGAGAATTATTGAAAGAATATCTCAATCATTTCTTTGAATTGCCTTTGGGTTCCTCAATAATCCATTTGGGAATGGGAATACCGGGTAAGCGAGCAATCCAAAGAAGAATGCCCATGATTATAATGAGAATAGGAACCTCAAGATCCACCTGAAGCCGATTAGTTTGACGAAGTATCGACAGGCCGCTTGCAAGAATTGAGAACGGCCCTACCACCATGGTAATTTTATCGAAACCACCCACCGCAAAAGTTAAAAATCCCACCGAAGCTAGGCCTAGTGTCCACACCCAATCAACCCCCGGGACAACTCCCAGGGTTGTAAGCAACCATCCAACGCCCACACTGATCAAAAGAATCGGGAATAATAATGTTTTCTTATCAGGATTCATAAAAGAACTTCTCCTTTTAATGACTCAATAATTACGGTAAATCCAATTTAATAAACCTTGATGATCATTGCGCAATTGTAATTTCTATCAAGCTTTTGGTTATGAGCCTTATAATGAAGGTTAATATCTCCATAAACTTTAAACTTAACCTATTTTCCATCAGCCGAAACAGCTTCCTTCAAGATTCCCTGTTTCACCAACCAAGCCTGGCACTTTTTAGGCCATACCTTTATTTCCTTGTCCGAGCGTAAACCATAACCATGGCCGCCGGTGGCGCAGAGAAAAAAATCATTCGAAACCTTCGCTGTTTCCAACGCCTCACGATACACTTTGCTGCCCGCTACAAAAGATTTGTCATCCTCGGTATGAACGATGAAAGTCGGCGGTGTTTTGTCGTTCACGGGAAGTTCCTGGGAAATTTTACCCTGACCCTTCGAAAGATATGCGGGATAGACCAGGATGGCAAAATCTGGCCTAAGGTTCTTATCATCCACGACATCAAGCCTCGGATAAGTTGCCTGGCTAAAATTGGTGCTCAACCTGGCGGAAAGATGGCCGCCAGCCGAGAACCCCATGACTCCAATTCGGTCCGGTGAAATGTTCCAGTTGGTGGCATTATGCCTGACGACCCTGATGGCGCGCTGGATATCCTGAAACGCCCCACTCTGGTTACCCGGTACCCGGTATTTAAGAACGATGCCGGTGATCCCGATTGAATTCAACCAATTCGCAATTTCAGTCCCTTCCTTGTTGTACGCCAAAATACCATAAGCACCTCCAGGGCATACAATCACCGCGGGTGTCGGTTTACTCGCATCCCCAACTTTATAAACAGCAATCGAAGGTTCATTTATATCTGTTATCCGAGTGACATTATCCCCCCTAGATGGCAGCTCCCTTTCAGGGCCCTTGGAAACCTCCCCCGGCATTTTTTCCCTTGGCCACAATGCGATGTTTAAAGGCGCAGCCGATGAAGCGGGCTTCTCGGCCCAGACCGGCATCACCAACACCACGCATGACACCGCGGAAAATACCAGGGGCATAAAGTTATTTCCCATTCAGCTTCTCCTGCTCCAATGACTTCTTGATGGCTTTGTCAAAATTCTTTTTGAACTCCTCAGGACTAACAGCAGTGCTGGTGTCGGCTGAGTTTTTATATTCGCCACCCACCCATCGGAGATTGCGAATCTCACGGGGCCCCTGCCAAGCTTTGCCATCAACTTTTATTTTCTTGCCATCTTTCAAAGTGGTGCCACTGGGACTAATGCTGAACTCGGTCACGGACTGCCAGTTGGTGATAGGCCCTGCTTTTTCATCGGCGGAAACTAGATCCTTCAAGCCCACGGATACCTTCTGCCATTCTGGAGAACCTTTCAATTCCTTAACCGCGATATAATCCACAGCAGGCTTGCCAGGATTGATCGCGCCCCACGCATTGCAGTTGAAGGTAAGCACAAGCTTGTTATCGGTAAGGCACTTGACTTCAAGTTCAAGAGTGGCGCCATCAGGGCCCCTCCATTTGGGATCTTTGAGCTTCCGGGTCGTTGCTGTCCATAAGGGAGGATGCCCCCAGTTCAAAAGATACCAATCATGCCAGCCCCGGGTTCCATCATCAATCAAACGATCGGGTTTATCAGTCACCTTCACACCAGCATCTTTCAACTGGGTGGGAGTCACTGAGATCATTCTGGAACTGATTGCAAAAGTGGTGGAGTTCATATGACCCGCAGTCTGGGGGGCTGACTTGTATTCCGCGGGGGTTTCATAAATCACATTCGCGAAGGCGAAGATCGGCTCCTCAAGGTTCATCACTGGGCAGGATGCCTTCCATTGCCCACCAGCCTTTACAGCCCTGGCATCACTCCAGAAACGCGTCAACGCGTGGGAATCAAACGAATAGTAAATATCAATGCGCTGCACCGGCCTTGATTCATCAGGCGTGACCGTTATCACAGGAACACCATCGGGCATCTTGAGTTCGAGGGCTATCTTGGGCGTTTGTGGCATCTTGAATGTCACGCCTTTCAAATGTTCCTCAAACCAAAGGTATTCAGTAAGCGCGTGTTCATCGGAATGGCGATGATTAAAGTGAGGCGAAATGCTGAAACGAACCCGGTCATCGGGAAGACCACGCCAATTCCAAGCCATGTTATCTATATGGGCATGAAAGTCGTTGGTGGGTGACAACCATAATATGGGGCAGGTAATCAGCGGAATGTAGGCGTTGTCGGAGACACAAGCCAGCTCCAATGCGGTGCGCTTTTCTCTCCTACCGCCCGGCACATCAGTCTGGCTTTCCAAAAGATCACCTGAACCCCCACATGAAGGCACCGCTGCCTTCACCCGCTTGTCGATGCCTGCAAGGTTGGTGGTGAGTTTACCACCCATCGAATGACCAAAAGCCCCGATGCGAGTCGGGTCCACCTCGGGTTGCTGTTCAAGAAAAGTGATGGCACGCCTTGCAGCTATCAACACCAGGAACCAATTGCTGTTCCTAGGCGATTCAACCGCATCAAAAGTATATTCGTCCGGAGCAAGTGAACCTGCAAAATGATTCGCCTTGTTGCGTTGTGGCGGATGAGTCGCATCCAGCTTGCCCCAATCGGTTTGCGGGCCATCATAGACCATTTGCGAGCGACCGAAGTTTAATTTGTTTCCGCCCCAGTTGATTGAAATCCCAGCGTAGCCCCGCCTGGCATAGGCAACCACACTATCAAGCGAAGCTGATTGACCACCACCATGGATTTGAACCAAGCCGGGAAGATTTTTACCTCCCTTGGGGAATGCATGGAAGGCTGACATGATTGAGGGCGTGCCTTTGAAGGTTCCAACCTTGTAACGCACAACCCTACAGACTACGCCGTCACTTTCCCATTCTTTCTTGACTTCGATTTCCAATGGTTCTTTTTTAGGATCATAGCCTGACCATAGTTCAACAAGGTTTTGCGGCACCTTGCCATCTTTGAGCAAAGGCAAAGAATCTTCTGCATGAACATTCAGGCCCCTAAGCACCAGCAACAGGGCCAACACAAATGATATATATCTCAATGGGGTAATCCTTTATGGAATCTGAATAAGTCCATGACCGCGAAAGAGCAAACTAATTCACTTTTCATTCAGCCATTCTAGGTTGAATCGTGCCAGCGAGATGACTTCCTTGCCCTCATAAAGGCAGATGATGGTGCCATCCGAAAGCACCGCAAGATCGCTGTAGGCACTGGGCCCGGCTTCCAAGGTTTTGTTTATGGTCCAGGTTTTGCCATCATCACGGCTAAGCTTGATCGAAAGATTTTCCCGTCTGCCCCTGCCCGCGGGGATCTCCTTCTTTTTTGCATCAAGGCCAAGCGTGTGCGGATTCGAATAAATCAAAGTGCCCGGGCTTGATGGGTGGGAAACAATACTTGCCATGCAAATCGGTTCCCAGAGCTGGGGATGAAAATAAGGCTTGGTCCAATCAGTTGCGCCATTGGGGCTGGTGGTGATGAGTTTGCGGTTGGGCTTTGAGACATTTCGGTTAACCAGCATCACGGAACCATCCGAAAGCTCGGTTATCATGGTTTCGTTCGGGTTGCCAAGTTCACCCTCATTGGGCAGGGGTATCTCACCCGCCTTCCAGGTTTTGCCATGATCATCGCTGTAAATGGTGGCGGAGGCGGAAGGTTTGTGCTCACCAGGCTTTCCATAAGCCAACCAAATAGGGACGACCAATCTTCCATTCTTCAACTGAATACCATGACCCGGTCCGGTTGCGATCACATTCCAATTATACTTCATGCGGAATGGCTCGAAGGTAGCGGTGATATCCACCGGCTTGCTCCAGGTGATGCCATCATCATTGCTGCGCATGGAAAAACAGCGGGCGTAGTTGATGCAATAAAGAAGATGAATGTTGCCCGTCTGGCGGTTGACGATCGCGACAGGATTGTTGACGGTTTGTTCTGTTTCACCATCTTTCTTCTTGGTGGGATTACCCTCGATACGGACACCGGAATGGGCAATCTTCTTCTGCAATTCCCAAGTTTTGCCCCCATCGGTGGAACGGCGCATGTGGACTTCTATTTCACCCCAATCGGAAGAACTGTTCTTACGGGCTTCACAATACGCCAGCACCGTACCCTTGGTGGTCACGACCACACCCGGAATGCGATAAAGGCGGATACCATCCGTATTCGCGGCAAACACCGTGTTTTTTTCCATCATCGGTTGTGCGATGATGTCATGGGGGAAAAACAACAGCACCAAAGAAGCTGAAATTAAAAGCTTTGTCAAATCCTTGATTTTAATCATTATCATGCACTCATTCAAAACAGGTTTTCAAGACACGGACAGTATTTACAACTTACCCCATGAATGTTCACTCGTACATCAATAAAAGACAACAACAATCCGTGACAGCATGTCACCAAAGAATATTAGTGACAGGGGAAGGGATCATAAATACCATGGGGAAGACTAGGGCTGTATTTGGATTCTTAAAGCAGGCCGGGCATGATATTCAAACCACCACTTTCACTCCCATTAAGACTTTTCCTGATCACTATCTTCTTTTCATTGACGCTTATATCAGGCTTGACGATCACCCTGGTCAGCTTCAGGCAAAGCCTTCAAAACCGTAATAGTTTCGCCAAGGCAATCGGATATCATCTTTCCTTTAATATCAACCAAAATGTGGAAAGACTGATTCATGAGATAGAGAACTTCGTAAACACCACGGAACGACTATATAAAAAGACCAATTCGGGGGGAACCAATCACAAGGCTTTCCTTTACGCCCTAGCTGATCACCTGATAGAGAACCCGAGGTATGGCAACATCGTCTACAGGGATGAAAAGACAGGCAAAACATTCGTTCTCAAGGCTCCTGCCAACGAACAGTTCAGGTATACATCCATCAGGTCTGCGATAATCGAGGAGCAGGAGAAAAATTACACGGAAGCGGATATAAAACTCAGGGAATTCATTCCCAACCCGATGAGTGAGACCATGACGCAGAAAGTTTACAAACTTTCTGAATACCCTGAAAAACCATCGGAGGTGGTTACCGATGGGCCGTACAACTTTGAAAACTCCCCCTGGTACCTGCTTGCGAAATCATTAACGGCCAATTCCAAGAGCACTTGGACAGAATACTTTGTTTTTAAAAATTCAGATGACAAGAAGAGGCATGGTTCCGGCATTCACTGTGTCAAATCCATATTCAATGACAACGGTGAACGGGTTGCGGTAATTAGCATGGATGTGAGCAACTACACCATAAGCGATTATCTTGCAACCTTCCTGAATGACCTGCATGCCGATGGCATAAAGGGGTTTATTTTTGAAAAGCACATGGATGGATCAAAGGTATTGATTGCAAATTCCGCGCGAGATGAAAACCAGAGTGAGGTGGACAGGGAAAATTGGGCCCTGATGAACAATCCTGATGAGATGAAAGATAAAGTGATCTGGTCGATGATAAAAAACCTGCCCCCGGAGTTCAGTGCCATTCCTGATATTCCCGGGCACCAAATTTTTAACTTCGATGAAAATGGCAAGGGCTATGTGGGAAGTGCGGTAAGCCTGGTTCCGGGCAAGATGCCTTGGTGGGTGCTGTGCATTTACATGCCTGAAAATGTTTTATACGCCGACTCCTACAAACAATTTCAAGTGACATTGTTGATCACCTTTTTGATCATATTAGCCAGCACGATTTTATCGATATTTTTCGCCCGAAAAGCCTCTAGAAACATCGAGAGCCTTGCAGGGTTTGCAACCCAGATGGGGAAGCTCGATTTCGACGCTAAAATCCAGGTGCTATCCCCCGTGAGGGAACTTCAAAACCTGGCAAAGTCCATGATTTTAATGCAAATCGGGTTGAAATCATTCACCCAGTACCTTCCCCGGGATATGTTGAGAAGCTTGTTTGATTCGGGGGTCGCGGCAAAACCGGGCGGTAACGAAAAGGAAGTCACCATCTTCTTCTCTGATGTTGCAAACTTCACCCATTACTCTGAGTTCCTCCCACCCAATGACTTGGTTTTACAGTTGAATGAATACCTTGGTTGCTTCTCCATGGTGATCAACAAAAGCAAGGGCACTGTCGACAAGTTTATCGGTGACGCGGTGATGGCTTACTGGAATGCCCCAAAAAGCTGCGAAGACCACGCCTTCATCGCATGCAGGGCCGCGCTCCAATGCTTGCATAATCTTTCCTATCTCCAGAAATCATGGGCCCAACAGGACAAGCCTGTTTTCAAGGTCCGGATCGGAATAAACACTGGCAATGTGGTGATTGGAAACATCGGCACCGAGGAACACCTCAGCTACACCGTCGTGGGCGATAATGTGAACCTTGCAAGCAGGCTTGAAAGCTTGAACAAGGTTTATGGAACAACCATCATGGTTTCAGATTTCATCCTGAGGTCATGTGGCGAAAGATTGGTGACCCGCCCGGTGGACCTGGTCGCGGTCAAGGGGAAGAACAACAAACTGCTGGTGCATGAGCTTCTTGGCATCACCAATGAGACATCAAGCAAGACAGTCAAGCTCTGTGATGATTTTAAAATTGCATTCGCAACCTACTTGAACAAGGATTGGGAGACTGGGTTGCAACTATTTGAAAAACTCGCGGAGCAATTCCCTGAAGACCAGCTTGCAAAAATCTATGTCGACCGCTGCAGGCAATTCCTGAAGAACCCGCCTGATCCCTCGTGGGATTGCGGGCAGGAGATGCATAAGAAATAATTACCATCGACAAACACGGGAGAAACCAAATGAAAACCTTTTCCATGCATTGCCTGGCGGCAATCCTCGCGCTGGGGATCAACACATCTTTGCGGGCACAGTCAAAACCGGATAACACCCTGCCCCGTAGTTCACCTGAATCCCAGGGGGTTTCCTCCGCCATCATCCAGTCATTCATCGAGGCCGCGGACAAGGAGATCAACACCATGCACAGCTTCATGCTTGTGCGCCATGGGCATGTGGTGGCGGAATGCTGGTGGAAACCACAAACCCCGGAGACATCGCATATTTTGAATTCTCTCAGCAAAAGTTTCACATCAACGGCGGTGGGACTGGTGGTGGCGGAGGGCAAATTGAGCGTTGAGGATCCCGTGCTTAAATTTTTCCCGGACCTCGCCCCTGCGGAGCCCTCCGAAAACCTCAAGGCCATGAAAGTCAAGGATCTGTTGACGATGTGCACGGGCCATGACAAGGAACCCAAGCCCGGCCCACAGGATAATTGGGTGAAAACTTTCCTGGCGCACCCGGTTCTACATAAGCCCGGAACCAAATTTGTATACAACTCCCAGGCGACCTACACACTTTCCGCAATCGTGCAAAAAATTACGGGTAAAACCGTGCTGGAGTATCTGCAACCCAGGCTCTTTGAACCGCTGGGAATCAAGAACCCAACATGGGGAACCAGCCCGCAAGGCATTACACTTGGTGGCTGGGGACTCTTCATCACCACGGAAGACATAGCCAGGTTTGGCCAACTCTACCTTCAAAAAGGCAAATGGAACGGCAAACAATTGGTGCCTCAGGCCTGGGTTGAGGCTGCGACCGGCAAACAGGTTGAAAATGGCCCGAAGCCGAACAGCGACTGGGGCCAGGGCTATGGCTACCAATTTTGGCAATGCAGGCACGGTGCCTACCGGGGTGATGGTGCGAACGGGCAATTCTGCATTGTTCTTCCGGAATTGGATGCGGTCATTGCTATCACCGCGCACACGGGAAACATGCAGGCCCAGTTGAACCTGGTCTGGGATAAGTTATTACCCGCCTTCAATACCCGGGAATTAAAGCTAAACAAGGAATCCGAGGAAAAATTGAGGAATACAATCGCAAGCTTGAAGGCAAAGGAAGGACCGCCAAAGAAGTAGTTATCAATCAATGATCCTTCCATACCGGGAGATCCGCAACTTCATGCTGGTTTGATCATCTGTTGGCAGTTAATATGCTTTTTTCTTCCTTCATCCAATGGCTGTGATCTTTCATGCCCAACACTGGCAAGCCCTGGTATCGAATTCTTTACATTCAAGTATTGATCGGGGTCGCGTTGGGAATACTAACGGGGGTGTTTTTCCCGGAGATTGGAAAATCCGTCAAGCCTCTGGGAGATGCCTTTGTCAAACTTGTGAAAATGATGATAGCCCCGATTATTTTTTGCACCGTGGTGCATGGCATCGCCTCGATGAGCGACATGAGAAAATTGGGGCGGGTGGGGTTCAAAACACTTCTTTATTTTGAAGTGGTATCAACCTTCGCACTCATCATCGGCCTGGTGGTGGTGAATATTTTAAAGCCCGGGGTTGGATTCAACATTGATCCAGCATCATTGGATTCGTCGCTTACCCGGGGATACGCGGAAAAAGCCAACTCGCACAGCATGGTTGATTTCATAATGAACATCATACCCACCACCATATTTTCGCCCTTCTTCAATGGCGACCTTCTGCAGGTGCTTTTCATCTCAATCATGACGGCTTTTGCCATCACCTGCATGGGGGAAAGAGCCAGGCCAATACTCGAGGTGATCGACACCGGTTCAAAAGTTTTTTTCAACCTGATGAACATCGTGGTGAAGTTCGCGCCGATTGGTGCCTTTGGAGCGATGGGGTTCACAATCGCCAACTACGGCCTTTCCGCCCTTGGCAAATTACTCGAGCTCATGATTGGTTTTTACATCACCTCCGCCTTGTTCGTGTTTATCGTCCTGGGATTCATCTCATGGATGATGGGCTTTTCAATCCTACGCTACCTCTCATACATCAAGGAAGAATTACTCTTGGTGCTGGGCACCAGTTCCTCAGAAACCGCGCTGCCCGGCATGATGGAAAAAAGCATCAAGCTCGGCTGTTCCAAATCCACCGTGGGGCTGGTTATACCCTCCGGGTATAGCTTCAACCTTGATGGGACCAACATTTACCTTTGCATGGCTGCGATATTCCTCGCACAAGCCACAAACACCCCCCTTGATCTCAGGCAGCAAATAACCCTTCTTCTAGTGGCGATGATTTCCTCGAAAGGTTCCAGCGGGGTCACTGGGGCGGGGTTTATCACCCTTGCGGCAACACTCGCAACAATACCCTCCATTCCGGTCGCGTCTCTATCCCTGCTGGTTGGCATAGACCGGTTCATGAGCGAATGCAGGGCGATCACCAATTTGATCGGAAACGGAGTAGCGACAGTGGTGATAAGCCGCTGGGAAGGCGAACTAACCAAGGAGCAGTTGAATGAATGCCTGCAAAAATAATGTTTCAAAGTCATGGCTGGGCAAGCCGCCAGGCATGATCCTTGTCATGGTGTTGTTGCTTATGGTTCGGGTGCCTTCTGCCACCGCGCAGAACAACAAGAAAAGCGTGGAGCCATCCACCGCTGAAGAACTTGCGAAAAAGAAGGCCGCCGCGGACAAGGCGACAAATGAAAAATTCCAACTCTGGAAAGCCAAGCTACCCAAGGAACAACAAGCGTGGGAAACCACGCTCGAGAAGAACCTCGGGAGTTTCTATCTTCCCATCTACCAGATGGAGAAGCTGAACAACCGTGTTTCCGCGTGGGATTATGTCAAGGACAACCCGAAGTTACCCCGTGTGCTATTGATCGGGGATTCTGTCTCCCGAGGCTACACCCTGCCCACCAGGGTCGCGCTCGAGAATAAGGTGAACCTGCATCGCGCGCCTGAAAACTGCGGGCCCACCGCGAATGGGATCAAGAAGCTGGACATATGGCTGGGCGATGGCAAATGGGATGTGATCCACTTCAACTTTGGGATCCATGATCGTAAGACCTCACCCAAGGATTACGAGGACAGGCTGGAGCAGATCATCAAAAAACTCAACGCCACTGGGGCTAAACTTGTATGGGCCAGCACAACCCCGATTCCCCCCAACACCAAGGATGGCCCTGAGGCATCAGCAGCCATCGCTGAAAAAAATCGCATCGCCGCGACTATCATGAAAAAAAACATGATCCAAGTGAATGATCTTTTCACATTCGTGTCGCCCCATCTTTCAAAGGTGCAAAACCCAATGGATGTGCATTTCAACGCCGAGGGTTATGACATGCTGGGCAAACAGGTCGCATCAGTCATTGAGAAGATTTTAAAAACAGGTCAACCATAGAAAGGGAAAACCATGCCTATAGAAGTGATTCGTGGAAAAGGAACGCCGACAAGCCATCTGCCATTCAGCCCGGCAATCAGGGCGGGCGATTTTGTGTTTGTCTCCGGACAGGCATCAGTGGATGAAACCGGCAAAATCGTGAATGACACTTTTGAAGGTGAGTTTCGAAGGTCGCTGGAGAACACCCGGAAAATACTCGAGGCTGCCGGCCTTTCACTCGCCCATGTGGTGCAGGTGCGATCCTATGTGGACAATCCCGCTGATCTTCCGGAATACAACAAGCTTTATCGTGAATACTTCAAGGAACCATTTCCAGCGAGGACAACGATAGTAAACTGCCTGGGTGGGGCACTGAAATACGAGGTGGATGTCACAGCCTACTCAGGCTGATGATTTAGCGTGATTACCCCCGGTTGCTTTGCTACAATCATCACGATAAGCGTGGATTTTTCCCCACCGGATTTCTTACCATGCAGGTATTCCATTGAGCAATTCCATAGGCGATGTAAAACCCACCAGTATCAGGCACGGCATGATCCTTTGCACCACCATGGTAGCAATCATGCTTTACCTTGACCGTGTCTGCCTGAGCATCCTTGGCGCATCCATCAGGGAAGATTTGCAATTCAATGAGATTCAGTTTGCCAACCTTTTATCGGCATTTTTCTGGGCCTACGCACTTTGCCAGATCCCCGCTGGATGGATCGGGGACCGTTACGGGCCACGGATCGCACTTGGAATCTATCTTTTCTTCTGGTCGCTTTGCACCGGGTTGATGGGCATGGTGAGTGGCTATGGTTTGTTCCTCCTGCTGCGCCTGGGATGCGGGTTGTTTGAAGCGGGAGCTTACCCGCTTGCAAACGGTATTGTTCGAAGATGGGTGCCTTTATCCGGCCGCGGCACGGCAAGTGGCATCGTAGCCATCGGTGGCAGGCTGGGTGGCGCAATCGCCCCCATGCTCACCAATTCCCTCGCTGCAGGGGCCTCTGATGGATGGCGCAAACCCTTCATCATCTATGGATTGATCGGCATGGTTGGCGCGATCATTTTCTATGTCTGGTATCGCGATGAACCTAGCCAGCACCCCATGGTGAACCAGGGTGAAATCGACTTGATTCATGGAAAAAATCACACTCCGGACCCATCCAAGCCCGGGTTCCCAAACTTTATCGCTCTTGCCACGAACCTCTCTCTCTGGCTTGCTTCCATCGTGATGATCCTTTCCAACTTCGGCTGGATTTTCATCATCACGCTTTTCCCTGATTACCTTGAAAAGGTCTTTGAAACACCCAAGGACACCCGTGCCTTCTATCAATCACTTCCCCTTTACTTCGGCATCGCAGGCATGTTGATAGGGGGTTGGTGGACTGATCGCATATTCCGCCTTGCGGGCCCCAAATGGGGACGAAGCATTCCCATGGCGGCATCCCGCGTCATTGTCGGCCTATCCTATGTGGTTTGTCTTTATCTTGGGGATGCACTGGGCGTGACCATCATGATGTGCGTTGTGGCGGCGGCGACCGATATGGGCAACCCGGCTTTCTGGGCATGGTGTCAGGATGTGGGGGGCAAGTATGTGGGGTCAGTTGTCGGCTGGGGAAATATGTGGGGAAACCTTGGTGCCGCGATAGCTCCACAGCTTTTCATACTCATCAAATCGTATCACCCCGATGATCCAAAAGCCGGTTGGGCACTGGTTTTTCTTGTTTGTGCTGTTGTCCAGGTTATCGGGGCGGTTGCTGCGATGGGCATTGACGCCACCCACCCCATTAAAATGGAACATCGAAAATTTTAATCACCTTTGGAAAACCTACCATGAAACGAACCCTGGCTTTACTTTTTGTGTTGAGTGCTGGCTTTGCCTTGGCAGCGGACCCTGTTTACAGCAAACCGACCTTGGAAGGTGTTGCCTATGGCCCACACCCAGCCCAGGTACTGGACTTTTACAAAGCCAAGTCTGACAAACCAACCCCGCTTGCGTTTTTTATTCATGGAGGTGGCTGGGTTGCGGGCGACAGGCGTATAACCGATGCGGAAAAATATCTCGCCAAGGGTATTTCAGTTGTGTCCATCGAATACAGGTTCATAGCCGATGCCATCGATGCTGGAATAAAACCACCCGTAAAATGGCCATTGCACGATGCAGCCCGCGCGCTTCAATTCGTGCGCAGCAAGGCTTCCGAATGTAATATCGACAAGTCAAGGAT
>SXGQ01719911.1_pt1 | contig 24018 bp, 23 predicted proteins | sample 3178371 | NCBI WGS metagenome assembly SXGQ01 (sample SAMN11356859, study PRJNA531348) | freshwater metagenome | isolation source: freshwater sample F1-20 | place: China: Fuxian Lake, Yuxi | collected 2017-12-25 | reverse complement strand
CGGTTAACGCAGTAAGGCCCGTGACGAGACCATCACGTTGATAGGCCGGAGGTGGAAGAGTGGTAACACTTGTAGCCGACCGGTACTAATCGGCCGAGGGCTTAATTAACAGCTCGCGCTTGCTCTGGAGTGCTCGGGGATATCCCCGTTGACAACAGATTTCTGGTGGCCATAGCGGCGGAGAAACACCCGTTCCCATTTCGAACACGGAAGTTAAGCCCGCCAGCGCCGATGGTACTTGGAGGTAGACCTCCTGGGAGAGTAGGTCGCTGCCAGAATTATTCGAAGAAAGACCCTCACTGACGAGTCAGTGAGGGTCTTTTGCATTCGCCGGTTCGTGTTTGCGACGAAATCGGCGATCTGCTCGTAGCGTTGTCTAAATGCCCGAACGCCCCAATTCTGATCGTCGTCGAGATTCACGGGGCGATTCACGTTCTGATTCCCGCGGCGATTTCCGTACCGGAGGTCGTTCAAGTGCACCTCGACCCGCGTCTGGAACTGGCCGACCGTCTGGATCTCGTCCGAGTCGTCCATCCGGTGCTCGAGATGATGACCGCCGCAGAGATTCGCGCGGTGATTCTCGTGGTGGCGATCGTGATCGTGCCCCTCGTCGAGATTTTGGCGATCGACCTAGCGGAGATCGTGGCCCTCGTCGCGAATTCGGTGATCGACCTTCTGGCGATCGTGGACCGCGCCGTGAATATGGCGGCCGTCCGGTTCGTCGCGATGACAGCCGTAGTGATTCTCGCGGTGATTCTCGCGGTGATTCTCGCGGTGATTCTCGCGGTGATTCTCGCGGTGGCGATCGTGATCGTGCACCTCGTCGAGATTTTGATGATCGTGACCGCGCTCCACGTCGTGACATGTCAGGATCTGACTCACGTGGTGGCGATCGTGATCGTGCTCCTCGTCGCTATGGCGCAGGCGCTGGCCGCCCATCTGGTCCGCGTCGTGATGACAGCCGTGATGCCAAAAACAGAGACGGTCGTCGCAGTGGACCGCGTCGCGAAGACTTCGCTCCACGCGGACCAAAGAATGAAGCTGAGCGTCGTCGTGCAGCCGTGCGTTCACGCGGTGGCGGCGAAGTACGCAAAGACCGTGAGCAGACACCGGTGTCACGCGAAGCCGAGACCTGGGTTGATGAAGGTCGAATTGAAGACGATGTCCGCGATGCCGCCGAAGGTGCGGTTCGTCGAGGCTTAGCTCCACGCCGCACTGTGTCGGCACGGTCTAAGGACGAAACAGAACTAGATCCGCAGACCAAGGCTGATGTGGCCAAGGTTCTCGAGCCAGTTCGTGCCAATCGTTTAAGTGGCCGTTTGAAGGCTGCGCAAATCGCTTTAGAGCGTGAGCGTTATTCAGAAGCTAAGCGCATTGCGAAATCACTCACCAAAGAACTCTCTGGTGTGGCTGCAGTTCATGAGGTGATTGGTCTCGCTAGCTATCGCATGGGTCAGTGGCGCGATGCGACTGCTGCACTTGAACTTGCTCGTTCGATCCGGTTGCACATTGAAGATATGCCTGTTTTGGCTGACTGTTATCGCGCTCAGCGTCGTTGGAACGATGTTGATGCAGTGTGGGCTGAACTCAAAGAATTGTCACCTTCGCCTGAAGTGATGGCCGAAGGTCGTATGGTTGCGGCTGGTTCACTATCTGATCGTGGCGAATTGAAAGATGCCATTGAATTGATGTTGAAGGTTGCGGCAATTCCGCGTCGCGTTCACGAGTATCACTTGAAGCAGTGGTATGTCTTGGGCGATTTGTACGACAAGGCTGGCAATGTACAAAAGGCTCGAGAATTCTTCCAGCGCGTTGCTCTGCACGACAAAGAGTTTGCTGACGTTTCTGAACGTCTCGCCTCTTTGTAAATACGCGCTTCTTCACCGCAAGAACTGACACTCTGCACACAACAGGCCGTCGTCACAAGGCGATCTGTCTGAAAGGTGTTGTATGTCAACCTCGGAAAATATGGGTATCAATCTTGTGGTCGTGCGTGGATCGCTGAGCAGCGAACCAGTGCAACGAGACCTCACATCTGGCTCAACAGTGGTGAGCCTTGAAGTGACCACTCGGCATGCCGACGAACCGACTCGTACGGTTCCGGTATCAATCTTCGAACCCGCGAAGCCCGATGACATCTTGTCGTTATTGCCTGGCGACGAAGTAGTGGTTGTTGGGGCCGTGGCCCGTCGCTTCTTCAAAGTCGCTGGTGGGACAGGTAGTCGCACCGAAGTGGTCGCAACCGATGTGGTGCCGACTCGCCAGAAGGCCAAGGTCAAGAAACTCGTCACACGCCACCTTGAGAGGCTGGGATCGGCGCTGGAGTGACGACTACTCTTGGCACAACGGTTTCGTAGCCATACGACGACAAAGGACTTCCCACATGAATCAAGAACAGTTGGCACGTATGCGTAGCGGAGACGGTTTCATCGCCGCACTTGACCAAAGTGGTGGAAGTACTCCGAAAGCTCTGCGCCTGTATGGCATCGAAGAAAGTGAATATTCGGGCGACGCCCAGATGTTTGACCTCATTCACGGTATGCGCAGCCGTATGGTGACGAGCCCGTCATTTGGTGGCGATCGAGTTCTTGGAGCAATTCTTTTTGAAGGCACCATGGACCGTGATATCGAAGGTCAGGGAAGTGCCGACTATCTCTGGAAGACCAAGGGTGTCATCCCGTTCTTGAAGATCGACAAGGGTCTGGCCGATGATGCCGACGGCGTGCAGTTGATGAAGCCCATGCCCGAACTCGATGCGCTGTTGGCCAAGGGTGTTTCTAAGGGAATTTTCGGAACCAAGATGCGTTCGGTCATCAAAGAAGGTACTCAGGCTGGAATTGATGCAGTCGTTGCTCAGCAGTTCGCCGTCGGTCGTCAGATCTTGGCCGCAGGCCTGGTGCCGATCATCGAACCCGAAGTTGACATCAACAGCGCAACCAAAAAAGAAGCCGAAGGGTTGTTGAAGGCTGCATTGTTGGCCGAATTAAATGCGCAACCGGCTGATCAACCCGTGATGTTGAAACTCACTTTGCCTGAAGTTGACGACTTCTACCAAGAACTCGTGGAGCACCCGAGCGTGTTGCGCGTTGTTGCGTTGTCGGGCGGTTACAGCCGCGAAGAATCAAATCAGCGTTTGTCGCGTAACCATGGTGTGATCGCCAGTTTCTCGCGGGCACTGACCGAAGGATTGTCGGCCAAGCAGAGTGAAGATGAATTCAACGCAACTCTTGACTCAACGATTCAAGGAATCTTCGACGCCTCGCGTACGTGAGAAGTTTTAGTGCACCAGTTGTCAGTGCACCAGTCGTCAATGTAAGGGCCGAATGACCGGACCAGTGCGCAACTTCGGAGTAAAGAACGTTGACTTGGGTGGCATGAGTAACCCTTCGTCGGCGGTTCGTTGAATTTCGGCAACAGTCACGGGACGAATCAATACGCCTGCTGTTGCTTTTCCTGACGCAACGATGTCGACAACAAGTCCGACTCCGTGCTGATAACTCACATCGTGTGACACATTGGCGAGCGCATGCTCAAGTCGTGCGCCGTCGAGATCGCGAATACCTGCAAACATTTCTGGTCGCGGAATCATGAAGGTTCCGTTGCCTTGATCATCAATAAGTACAAGCGCACCTTTGTCTTGCATGTCGTAGGTGATAGATGCAACAACTTTGCCGGTAGGCACAAACGAGAAAAACCTTTCAAAAGTTGCCTGTAAGGCCGCAAAATTAATGCCGGTGTACAGGCGATGAATCGCTTCAACACTGAGCTGCTCCTCGATGAGTTCACCCACATACGTCATGGTCAGTTCGGCTGAACCGTTGCTGCCCGTATCGGCTGCTCGCTGTTCATCACGGAACGTACGACTGATTGCGTAACGGTGGTGGCCATCGGCGATCACCACATCGTGAGAACTCACGGCTTGTGAAATTGCGGCAACTCGAGCCGGATCAGATACACGCTCAATAGTGTGCGTAACACCTTCGGTGGTGACGGTTCCGAGCAACTCGCCAGGAGCCCGCAACAATTCGGTGAGCCCCGCAGTGAGCGATAAGCCCCACACTGGTGACAAGTTGGCCATGGTGGCACGCGTGAGATCAAGTCGATCGGTCTTTGCCTTAAGTGTGGTGCGTTCGTGGGGCAACACGCCGCCAGCACCTTCGTCAACAACTTCTAGTGCTCCGATGACTCCAAAGGTCGTGCGCTCGGTACCAGCTTCATCACGAAACGTCATGCGATAGATGGTGAAGGATGGATCAGAATCTTCGACAAGAACGCCTTGAGTGATCCAGTTATGGAGCACTTTGCCTGCCGCGTCATATCGACCAGGTCCATCAGATTCAACGGGCACATCAATGTGCACAATGTTGTTGGGATGACGTTGCGCCAAGGCTAGGCGGTCGGCATCAGAGAGAACGTCGTACGGGGGAGCAGCCACCAAATTCAGGTCGGCTGAGGCATAACGGAGAGCGTGAAATGGTTCAAAACGAGGCACATCTCTAGATTGCCACGCCGATGTCGGTGAGCGCGTGGCAAGATCGCTAGGCCATGAATATTTCTCACAAATTTCCGGTGCTGTGCGACCTTGATGGCGTGGTGTGGTTGGCTCATGAACCGATTGATGGTTCGGCACACGCAGTTGAACGATTGCGTGCCCATGGACATCGCGTGTTGTTTGTGACGAATAATTCGTCGGCAACTGTTGCCGATCAAGAAGCCGCACTTTTGGCCGTGGGAATACCTGCAGTCGGTGATGTGATTACGTCGGCCATGGCAGGTGCCCATTTGCTGAGCGCGGGCGAACGAGTTTTGGTGTGCGGTGGACCAGGCTTGATTGAAGCTGTGTTGCGAGTAGGAGCGATATCGGTGTCGCATGACGATGTCGAAAATGGCACTGCGGTTGATGCGGTCATCGTGGGCTTTCATCGTCACTTCAACTATGAGATTTTGCGCCGAGCATCAACGGCTATTCGAAATGGGGCACGTTTTATCGGCACGAATGACGATGCGACTTATCCCACCCCTAGCGGTCCGATTCCGGGAGGCGGAAGTATCTTGCAGGCCATTACAACTGGGTCGGGCGTGCAACCAATAGTGGCTGGTAAACCGCACGGTGCCATGGCCGACGTTGTGCGGTCAATCGTGAATAACGTTGGTGCGGATGCGGTGATGGTGGGCGATCGACCTTCGACCGACGGTGGCTTTGCTAACACACTCGGATGTCGCTTTGCGCTGGTGCGCTCGGGCGTAACTGCTGTTGGAGTGATGCCCGAAGATCAGCCGGCATGGTTTGTGGGAACGACCCTTAATATTGACGTGCCCAATCTCGCGGCAGTTGCTGATGTCTTGCTGAAATAAGCCCGACGAATAACCCTGACTAAAAACGCTGTAGCGTCTACTTATGGCCAAAAACCCGATCAACAAAAATTCAATGAAAAAGTTATTTGACACCGTGTCGCCTATGGGACCAGATGCCGCCGAAAAGTTTGTTCGGGAGTTGCTGAAGGCCGGCGATGAGCGTCGCCGTGACGCGGAAAAGATCGTTGCTGAAATTGTGGCGGCCAGTCGTAAGACGGCTGAACAATTTGGGGACTCGGTTCAACGCGAAGTTGCCAAGCAACTAACCAAGGCCGTGAAGCGCATCGACCAGCTCGAAAAGCAGGTTGAAACCTTGACGCGCAGCCTTGAGGCAACCCGAACTGTCTTGGTGGCTACGGCTGCGAAGTCAGTTGCAGAGAGGGTCGCGAAACATAAGCCGGCCGCACCTGCCGCTGCACCCGCTAAGAAGGTCGCTGCTAAGAAAGCACCAGCAAAGAAAACAGCAGTGAAAAAGACAGCGGCGAAAAAGACCGCGGCGAAAAAGCCTGCTGTGAAAAAGACTGCAGCAAAGACCCCAACGACTGACACTGCGTCAGCCTGATTCGCTGACGACATCAATCATTAGTTGTAATGGCTCGTCGACAACGGCTTGATACTGAATTAGTTCGTCGACAACTGGTGTCGGGTCGTCGTGAGGCAACCGAACTGATTGATGCTGGTCGTATTTTGGTCAATGGTGCTATCGCATCAAAAGCAGCGCATCAAGTAGATCCCGCCGACGCCGTAGTTGTGAGTGGGCCTTCTGCACGGTTTGTGAGTCGAGGTGGAGAGAAACTTGATGCTGCTTTAGAAGCCTGTGGCATAAATGTTGCTGGGCGACGAGTTTTAGATGCTGGCGCATCGACGGGTGGGTTTACCGATTGTGTTTTGCAACGCGGGGCCACCCATGTTGTTGCGCTTGATGTTGGGCATGGTCAACTACACCCCAAGATTCGTGATGATGAGCGCGTGACCGTGATAGAACGATTCAACGTTCGCGACATGACAACTGTCGACATCGGGGGAGAAGTTGATGTCGTCGTCGCCGATTTGTCTTTTATTTCGCTCACTCTGGTCGTGCCTGCCCTGATTGGGGTATGTCGACCAGGAAGCGAATTGGTATTGCTCGTGAAACCACAATTTGAAGTTGGGCGTCGTGACGTGTCAAAAGGAAAAGGCATCATTTCTGACCCTGAATTACATCAGACCGCATGTGACGGTGTGCGTGAGTCGTGTGAAAATGCGGGAGCGACGGTCCATCAGATCATCGTGTCGCCCATTACTGGGGCCGAAGGCAATAAAGAGTTCCTGTTATATGCCACCGTGCGTGAGAAGATGTCGGTATGACCGCGTCGTCCAGAAAAGTGATTGTCGCCAAAAAAGTCGTCATCGTGGGTCATTCCGAGCGGCCCGAGGCTCCAGTTGTCGCTCGCCAGGCAGTTGAGTGGTTGCGCAACCACGGACACATACCCGTTGCCCAAGATATTGATATTCAATCCCTTGGGCTCGATGTCGATCTCTGCACGGCCACCGACATTGCGTCGGCCGAGTTGGTCTTGAGCATTGGTGGAGACGGAACCATGTTGCGTTCCGTCACAATGCTGAACGGCGCCGCAGTTCCGGTACTCGGCATCAATGTTGGTTTGTTGGGCTACCTCGCCGAAGTCGAACCCGAAAATTTAGTGTCATCACTCGAACGGTTCTTCGCTGGCGACTACGAGATTGAAAAACGTTTAGTGATTGATGTTGCCGTTGTGAAGAACGACGGATCGCGTTTGCAGTGGCGGGCGCTCAATGAGGCGTCGTTCGAGAAGGAGCGTACGGGTCAAACGGTTCGCTTAGCGGTGAGCATCGACGGCGCTCGCTTCACGACCTTCCAAGCCGACGGTCTCTTGGTGGCAACACCAACCGGTTCAACGGCCTACTCGCTGTCGGCGCGTGGACCGGTGGTGTCGCCTACTCTTGAGGCAATGTTGCTGACCCCGTTGGCTCCTCACATGCTGTTCGACCGTTCGCTTGTTCTTGGACCTACCGAAACAATTCGCATTGATGTGGACGGATCACGCGCAGTTGGTTTGGCTATTGATGGTCAAGAAGTGGCGTCGCTTGAAGGGGGCGAGTCAGTGACCTGTTCGGCATCTGATCGCCCAGCATTGTTTGTACGTATGCAACCGCAACGTTTCCACCAGATCTTGAAAGCCAAATTCGGTTTAGCTGATCGATAACTCATGTTGAGTGAACTACATATAGAAGACCTCGGAATCATTGATCGTTTAGATCTGGTTTTTGGCATTGGTCTCACCGTGTTGACCGGTGAAACCGGCGCTGGAAAAACAATGTTGGTTGAAGCCATCAGTCTTTTGGTGGGCGGTCGCGCCGATGCCGGGCGTGTTCGTGCTGGAGCAACTGAGGCTCGAGTCGAAGGTCGTTTTGCTACCGACGATGAAGAAATCGTTTTGTGTCGAGTAATTCCACTTGATGGTCGTTCGCGGGCTTATGTGAATGGTCGATTGGCGACGGTCGGACAATTGGCCGACATCGGGTTGAAATTGGTTGATCTTCACGGTCAACACACCCATCAGAGTTTGTTGTCATCTTCAGTACAGCGCGCAGCCTTAGACGAGTTTGCACGCACCGACCTTGGCCCGTTACGTGAAGCACGTGCTCAACTCACTGAAATAGATGCATCATTGGCCGCACTAGGTGGTGACACTCGGGTGCGGGCGCGCGAAATTGACTTGTTGAAGTTTCAGGTTGAAGAAATCATGGCGGCATCGTTGAACGACCCGAACGAAGAGTATGTTCTTGAAGTCGAAGAAGATGTTTTGGCTGATGTCACGGCACATCGTGAGGCAGCCCAGTTGGCGCTGGCCGGAATCAATGATGACGACGGCGTGCTCGATGTTCTGGGCTCAGCCATTTCCGCACTACAAAACCGGGTGCCGTTTGAGGCTGAGGCGATACGGTTGCGTGACATCGTTGCCGACCTGACCGATATTGCGTCAAACATTCGCAACGTCGGTGAAAACTGCGAGGACAACCCCGAAAGGCTGGCGGAGGTTCGTCAGCGTCGCCAAAGTTTGCGCGAGCTACGGCGGAAATACGGCGAGTCGCTTGCCGAGGTGATGACCTACCTTGACGAGTCGTCTCAGCGCCTTGATGAACTGCAGTCGTTTGAGGTTCGCGTAGAGGCTCTCGAAAAAGAACGAGTCGACGTTGAGCGGCGCGAGCGCCAAGCCGCGGCAAAGGTTGCCAAGGTGCGTAAAGGTGCGGCCAAGGCTCTTGGAGCGGCCATTACGGACCACCTCAACCAATTGGCGATGGAACGAGCAATTGTTGGTGTCGAGGTAGGGGGAGACGACCCCGCCGACGACATCACGATAATGTTGGCTGCCAACCCCGGAACTCCATCAGCCGCATTGAGCAAAGTCGCTTCGGGCGGGGAATTGGCTCGCACCATGCTCGCTATCCGTATGGTTCTCACTCAAGGCCCTCCTATTTTGGTGTTCGATGAGGTTGACGCGGGCATTGGCGGCTCGGCAGCCAACGCCATGGCTGGGAGCCTGTCGCGTCTGGCCAAAGCCCATCAAATATTCGTAGTGACCCACTTGGCACAAGTAGCAGCTGTTGCCGACCATCATGTGGTTGTTGAGAAAAACATTGTCAAACGTTCGGGTGCCGAAGTCACTTTGGCAAGTGCTGCTGAAGTTTCTGGTGCACGTCGGGTCGACGAAATCGCTCGAATGTTGTCGGGTCGGCCCGATAGCACGGCGGCTCGGCGCCATGCCAAAGAACTGCTGGAATCTCGGGTCATAACCGATTAGCTCAAAAGAATTTCGAATTTTCTTCTTGAAGATCGCAGTAGTGCGTATGGGTTGTTGGGAATAGTTGTAGGGTGACATCCCGTAGTTGGTTTAACCAAACGGGAGGTCGAAATGCCGAAGCACATCTTTGTGACTGGTGGAGTTGCCAGTTCTCTAGGTAAAGGTTTGACTGCCTCATCGCTCGGTCGTCTCTTGAAGTTGCGTGGTCTTCGGGTGACCATGCAAAAGTTGGATCCGTACATCAACATTGATCCAGGCACCATGAACCCGTTTGAACACGGTGAAGTTTTCGTGACCGATGATGGTGGTGAAACCGACCTCGACCTTGGTCACTACGAACGATTCATTGACGAAAATCTCTCCCGCAATTCAAACGCAACTACCGGATCAATTTATCAGGCTGTGCTGGCTGCTGAACGTCGCGGTGATTATCTCGGTAAGACCGTGCAAGTCATTCCACATATCACTGATGAGATCAAGCGTCGTATTCGTCGCATGGCTTCTGACGATGTTGATGTGGTGATTACCGAAGTCGGTGGCACCGTTGGTGACATCGAAATCCTCCCGTTTTTAGAGGCGATTCGTCAATATCGCAAAGAAGCCGGCCGTGGAAACGTGTGCTATATCCACGTCACTTTGGTGCCCTTTATCGGGCCGTCTGGCGAACAGAAAACTAAGCCCACTCAGCACTCGGTGACCGAACTGCGCAGTCGCGGAATCCAGCCAGATGTCATTGTGTGTCGTAGTGAAGAATCGTTGAGTCCCAGCTTAAAGCGCAAGATTTCAAACTTGTGCGACGTAGATGAGCGTGCCGTTGTAAACGCCGCTGACGTGCGCAACATTTACGAATTGCCGTTGGTTTTGCACGATGAAGGTCTTGACACCGTCGTGTGCGATGTTTTGCAGATTGAGGCAAAACCAGATTTGTCATCGTGGCAAAGTGTGGTGACGATGGTCGAAAATGCCACCAAACCCGTGCGCATCGGTCTGATCGGAAAGTACATCGAACTGCACGATGCGTACTTGTCGGTTGTTGAAAGTATTAAGCACGCTGGATTCCATCATGGCGCCAGTGTGGAGATTGATTGGATTCAAGCCGAAGAAGTTGAAGGACTTTTGGCAGCAGGTCGTTTGAGCGAACTCGACGGAATGGTGATTCCTGGAGGATTCGGTATTCGTGGAGTTGAAGGAAAGATTGCTGCGGCAGGTTTCGCACGTGAGAACAATCTTCCGTGCCTTGGCCTATGTCTGGGAATGCAAGTCATGACCATTGAGTACGCTCGTCATGTTTTAGGAATGACCGATGCACACTCAACTGAGTTTGATCCGTCGACGCAGCATCCAGTGATTGACATCATGAATGATCAGCGCGACGTCACCGACAAGGGTGGCACGATGCGTCTCGGTGCTTACTACGCAGTTCTTGAGCCTGGCAGCAAGGTGGCCTCTGCCTACGGCGAGAGTGTTGTGAGTGAACGTCACCGCCACCGTTACGAGTTCAACAGCCAATACCGCACTCGGTTTGAGGCTTCTGGCTTTGTGTGTAGTGGAACCTCGCCTGACCGCCGTCTCGTTGAGTTCATTGAACTCAAGGATCATCCGTTCTGGGTCGGAACTCAGGCCCATCCCGAGTTCAAGAGCCGCCCCGACCGTCCGCACCCGCTGTTCCGCGACATGATCGGGGCCTCGCTCGAGTATCGCGCGGCTGCTAATCGTCCTGCTGACGCGGTGGGTAATCGTGATGAGGTTCGTTCTGTCTGATTCAAGTTCGGGTGGACCAGTGAGTGTGTTTCGTCATCTCGGAGATCGCAAGATTTACGACGGATATATCTGGAAAGTCGTCGTCGGCGAGTTCATTGCGCCAAATGGTGAAGCGTTTACGCGTGACATCGTGCGTTCGCCGGGTGCGGTCGCAGTCGTACCGATTCGTTACGACGCCACTGGTGAACCATTCGTCGTTCTCGTAAAGCAATATCGAGCAGCCTTTGATCGCGTGATTATTGAAGTGCCCGCCGGCATGCGCGACATTCCTGGTGAAGATCCAGAGGTCACGGCTATCCGTGAACTCGTGGAAGAGACGGGCTACTCCGCAAGCAATTTAGAGTTATTGCATCAGTTCTATCCCTCAACTGGAATGACCGATTCGGTTTTACACGTGTACCTGGCGACTGGCCTTGAACATATTGGCCAAGAGACTCATGGGCCAGAAGAGGACCATATGGAAGTCTTTGAAGTTCGTTTTGCTGAGGCTGTGGCGATGGTGGTGAGTGGAGAGATCGCTGATGCGAAATCAACGATTGGGTTATTGCTTGCTGATCGCCGACTTCGTGGTCTTGATTCTGTCGTAAAGTAACTATTCGTGGACATCACCGAATCGGTCCCACTTGAAGTTGAAGAATTTTTGTCGTGGCTACTTGCCGAACGTGGTCGTTCCCAAAATACTCTGCAGGCCTATCGACGTGACCTAACAAATTATTGCGATTGGTTGCGTGAAAGCAAGAGCGATATTCATCGCGTACAACTTGTTGACATCAATCAGTTTGTTTCAATGCAACGTTCATCAGGTGCCGCTGCGTCAAGTGTGGCCCGGCATATGGCAGCGGTTCGAATGTTTCATCGATTTATGGCTGCCGAAGGAATGCGCACCGATGATCCGACCGCCGATTTTGATGGCATCAAGGTTCCGGCCGGTATTCCAAAACCGTTGTCAGAGGATGAAGTGGAAAGCCTGTTAGCGGCAGTCACGGGGGATGAGCCAGTAGCACTGCGTGATCGGGCGTTGCTTGAATTGTTGTATGCCACTGGAGCGCGTATTTCTGAAGTGTGTGGATTGTCGATGGGTGATCTTGATTTGGATGCGGGGCTCGTTCGCCTGTACGGCAAAGGTGAAAAAGAGCGTCTTGTGCCGGTTGGTAAATGTGCGCGCGAAGCCGTTGATCGTTGGTTAATTGAAGGGCGAGAAAAACTCGAACCAGTTCGCTGGTTGAAGCGCGGCGATGCTGAAGCAATCTTTTTAAACAATCGCGGAGGGCGACTCGGACGTCAGGCTGCCTTTGCGATCGTGTCACGAACCGGAACACGGGCTGGGCTGACGGCGCAGTTATCTCCACACGTGCTCCGCCACTCGTGTGCGACTCACATGCTTGACCATGGTGCTGATTTGCGCATTGTCCAAGAAATGTTGGGTCATGTCTCTATTTCAACTACTCAGGTGTACACGCGCGTTTCACAAGAACGATTGATTGATCAGTATCGTTCGGCGCACCCGCGTGCGAGTGTGTCACGAGGTTCGTGATGGCCAACTTTTTGGCGAACCAACGTCATTTAGTGCGCCGTTTCGTGACGTCACTTTCACGCACGTCCCCTCATTCAAGGGACATCGCTTGGGTAAACGAAAGTTTGCTTCCGAGCGAATTTAAGTTATGGTCGCGTATGGACTCGTACGACCAACGACATTCCATTGAAGTGGCGCGTCGTTTTGTTGATTTATGTCCTCTAGGTAGTCGTGATCATGTGGCGGCGGCCCTTTTGCATGACATCGGCAAGATTGAAGCCGATCTTGGGGTATTTGGTCGTGTGGTCGCCACCATTGTTGGGCCACGCGGACAGAAGTTTCGCCGATATCACGAACATGAACTGATTGGGTTGCGACTGTGTCAGACTGCTGGTTCGAGCGCCGAGACTTTGCGCGTTTTGGATTGGTCACACAATGATGCAATGAACGACACAATTGTGGCTTTTTTGCGACAAGCCGATCAGATTTAGTTGAAAATAGTTTGTACCGAAGGTCTTGTTCTAAGATTTCACAGTTCTATGGAAAAGTCTTCGCATCACCGACTTCGCCCATTTGCGATATTGAGTCGCAAGTTGGTCGCGGTGCTTTTGCTTGCCTCATCCTTTGTTGCCGTCTCAACACTTGGCTCAACCGTGGTGTCGGCGGCACCTGCGGGGGCTTCGGCTTTTCGTGGCGTTTCTCCGCTGCGTGTCTTGGACACTCGGGATACAGCAAAACCAACTGCAGGTTCGTATAACTCGGTCGTGATCGCTGGGCTTGCAGGAGTTCCGAGTTCAGCAACGGCAGTTGTTTTAAATGTGACAGCGATTGACGCTGAAGGTGAAGGGTATGTGACGGTATTCCCTTGGGGCGAGGCCTTGCCGAATACATCAAATGTCAACATCAAGCGCTTCGGTCAAATGGTTCCGAACCTTGTCACGGTGCGACTTGGTGCCGAGGGCAAGGTGGGTCTGTACTCGTCGATTTCTGCCAACTTGTTAGTTGATGTCTTTGGCTATTACAGCGCGTCTGGGGCGACATCCGCTGGGCGATTCATCGCGTTGACCCCGCAGAGACTTTTAGATACTCGTGGGCGCGCTACCGCAGGTGAAGACGGCGTGGTCCGTTTGGCGATGCCTGCTGGGATCCCTGCCAACACCGAAGGACTCGTTCTGAATGTCACCGCAGTGAATTCGCGACTGAGAACTAATGGCTTTGGTTATTGGACTGCGTTTCCGGCCGGTCAAGATCGTGGAACGACGTCAAACATCAATATCTCAACTCCTGATCAAACGATTGCCAATCAGGTCATCGTGAAGCCGAGTGCATTGGGCGTCGACTTTTACTCGTATGCGGGTGGCGATTTGCTCGTTGACCTCATGGGTTACTACACGGGCGTAGGTGCCGCTGTGAGTGAGGATGGCCTATTCGTTCCGGTGTCGCCGACTCGATTGCTTGATACACGCTCAACTCCGAACCCACTTGGTGAAAATGTAGCGCTGCATCATGATTGGACGGTTGAAGTTGGAACGGCTGGAAAGGCCGGAATTCCCAATTCGGGTGCAATGGCCGTTGCACTGAATGTCACGATGACTCGTGCGCTCAGCGAAGGATATGTCACGGTGTATCCAGCTGGCCGTTCGCGACCAGACTCATCAAACCTCAATGCAGATTTGGCTGGAACGACCGCGCCGAATCATGTGCAACTGGCGACAGGTTCGCGCGGAGTTTCGTTCTATTCGTACGGCGGCACCGACTTAGTTGTGGATATTTTTGGTTGGTTTGTAGGAACTCCACAGGTGTCAACACAAAGCGCACCGAGTAATTCACTGCCCGACGCCGAAGGTTTTCCCGGATATATCTCAATTCCGCAAATCGGTTTGACGTCTTTGGTGAGAGACGGAACTCAATATGTCAACATTGATCCGGCGCACCTCGTTGAATCACGCACGCCTAATCAACCAGGCAACGTCGCCATTTTTGGGCATCGAACGTCGTATGGTCGCGAATTTAAGAACATTGACAAGCTTGGTGAAAACTCGCTGGTGTATCTGACGATTGGCAAAAAGATGTACACCTATCGAGTGACTGCCATTGATATTCGTTTACCAACTGATCCGTTGTTGTATGCCTCGACGTCCAATGATCAGACATTGTCACTTGTTGCGTGTCATCCACCGCACAGTGTGAAATACCGCATCGTTGCTCACGCAGTATTGATTGACATCGACGAATTCTGATGTTTTTCGGCGCTTGGTGGGGCTTGCCCGATCACTCGGGGGACAGCATTCCGATGTTGGTGTAGGTGCGCTCAAGTGTTGCTGACGCGACTGCACGGGCCTTTTCGGCGCCGGTACGTAACAAGCGTGACAGTTCAGCCTTGTCGCCCATGAGCTCGTGGTAACGATGCTGAATCGGCGCAAGAATCTCGACAACAGCCTCGCCAGTGTCAGCCTTGAGTGGTCCGTACTGTGTGTATTCGCTAGCAACTTGTAGCGGGGTACGACTCGTACATGCCGCCAAGATTTCAATCAAGTTTGAAACACCAGGCTTTTCGGCACGATCAAAACGAACTTCACCATCTGAGTCAGTGACCGCACGCTTGAACTTCTTCAAAATTGCCGCAGGCTCATCGAGTAGGTACACGATGCCAGCATCAGTATTTGACGACTTTGACATTTTCGCAGTTGGCTCTTGAAGATCTGTCACTTTGGCGCCGGCGCGGGGAGTCACAATCTTGGGCACAACAAAGGTGTCGCCAAAGCGTCCGTTGAAACGCATCGCGATATCGCGAGTGATCTCAATGTGTTGGCGCTGATCTTCGCCCACCGGCACTTCATCGGCGTCGTACAACAAAATGTCGGCAGCCTGTAACGCGGGGTAAGTAAAAAGCCCAGCCGAAACAAAATCGGATTCGCGCTTGGCTGACTTGTCTTTGAATTGCGTCATGCGACTCAGTTCGCCATATGACACGGTGCATTCCATGACCCAGCCCAGTTGGGCATGCTCGGGCACATGGCTTTGCACGAAAACAGTGGCAACTTCAGGGTCGAGGCCCACAGCAAAAAGGGTGGCGGCAAGTTCAAGGGTGCTCGCGCCCAAGACGTCGGGGCGATCGGTCACGGTGAGCGCGTGTAGGTCAACGATGCCATGAAATGCGTCGCATTCGTGCTGGCCAATGACCCAATTGCGCAGAGCCCCGAGATAATTGCCCAAATGGACGACTCCAGTGGGTTGGATACAAGACAGGACGCGAGGCACGGCTCAAGGATAACGGCGCACAATTGATACTCGGGGCTTATTTGGTTTGATTGCTCAGGGGTTTTTGCCGTTTTACCTGCTCCGAGGGCGCTCTGGCGATTAGCCTCAAGACGATGGCTGTTGACGTTTCCACCCCAGTATTTGAGGGACCCTTCGACCTGCTGTTGCACCTGATTTTGAAAGAGCAAGTTGATATCTACGAGATCAACTTGTCGATCATTGTTGATTCGTACCTCGCCGAAATCGCCAAATTTGAGTCGCTTGATCTTGAGTTAGCGACCGAGTTCTTGCTCATTGCGGCAACTCTGGTTGAGCTGAAGGCGCGACGCTTGTTGCCGGGTCGCGAAGATGTCGACATCGATGAAGAGCTCGGCCTGTGGGAAGAGCGCGACTTGTTGTTGGCTCGTCTGCTCGAGTGCAAGACCTTTAAAGATGTGGGTCAGGTATTTGCGCAACTCGCTGATGCCGCCGATCGTTCGTATGCGCGCCGTGCTGGCCCCGATGAACGCTTTGCTGAACTCATGCCCGACCTTCTTGAAGGTGTGAAGCCCAAGCAGGTTCTTGCGGCATACATACGCGCTCTGACGCCCAAGATTGTTCCACATGTCGATTTATTCCACATCGGAGTTATCAGGGCAAACGTCTCAGATGCCCTTGCTGAATTGATTGATGAACTCCCACGAATTCGTCGCATTAGTTTCCGTCACCTCACCGCCGATCTTGTTGACCGCATTGAGGTCATCGTGCGATTCTTGGCTTTGCTCGAACTTTTCAAACAGGGGTTTGTTGAACTCAATCAAGCTGAGCGATTCGGTGACATTGACATTGTGTGGGTGGGTGACAATGAGTTAGTCAGTGTTGGCTCATTGCCGATCGACGACTACGAAGGCTAAAGACAAGGTTTAACAATGAGTGACACAGCTGAAACAACAGAATCAGCAACATTTGAATCAACACCTATTGATGCCGATTTAGTACGCGCCCTCGAGGCCATCATTTTGGTTGCGAATGATCCCGTTCCGCCCGAATTGCTCTCGCAAATTTTGCACCAGCCCACCGAAGTGGTTGAAAGTTTGTGTGATTCGCTGGCTTCGGCTTACGAAGAGGCAGGTCATGGTTTCCAACTTGTGCAAATCGCTGGTGGTTACCGTTACCAGTCGCATCCCGATGTCGCAGCGTATGTTGAGCGTTTTATCCTGGATGGACAGCGTGCACGATTGTCAGGTGCAGCCCTTGAAACATTGGCCATTGTGGCCTACAAGCAGCCGTTGTCGCGTGCGCAGATCGCATCAATTCGTGGCGTTGATCCCGACGGAGTTTTACGTACATTGCAAAGTCGCGGGTACATCGACCAAGTCGGTCGCGACCCCGGCCCAGGACAGGCTGTTCTGTGGGGAACAACCCCGGCTTTCCTAGAAAAACTCGGCATTAATTCGGTGAACGATTTACCGCCAATTGTCGAGTTCTTGCCAGGTGCCGACATCGTTGAGGCCCTTGAGGTGGGCTTGCGCATTTCAAAGTCGGATGATGTTGCGCCAGTTGTCAAAGAAGCAACACCCGTCGCCAAGCCAGTCGAGGCTGCCCATGACGAACCGGGAGCCTGAGCCTCCGCTCTGGGAGCAGTTAGCGGAGCAGTCAAAACTGCTTCCACAAGGTGAGCGCCTGCAAAAAGTGATGGCGGTTCATGGTTTTGGTTCACGTCGTATTTGTGAAGACATCATTGCGGAAGGTCGAGTGACTGTTAACGGAGCTCTTGCCGAGCTTGGTCGACGGGTTGATGTTGAAGTTGATGTCGTTGCTGTGGATGGAGTCGAAATTGGCGTGCGCCCAGGTTTGGTGTACTACTTGCTCAATAAGCCAGTTGGGGTCGTAACCACTTCAAGTGATACACATAGCCGTCCGATCGTTGTCAATTATGTGCCGGCAGAACCGCGAGTCTTTTCAGTCGGTCGACTTGATGCCGACACCGAAGGCTTGTTGCTGATGACCAACGACGGTCAACTGGCTAATCGCATCGCGCACCCAAGTCACGGTATCGAAAAAGAGTATTTGGCCGAAGTTGCGGGTGGCGAGGTGTATCAGGGAGCCATTCGACGACTACGTGACGGTATTGAACTTGAAGACGGAATCACTGCGCCGGCAAAAGTCGCGCAACCTTCGCCAGGCATATTGCGCATCGTGATTCACGAGGGTCGCAATCGACAAGTTCGTCGAATGTGCGAGGCCATTGGTCATCCGGTGACTCGTTTGGTTCGCACGCGCATTGGGCCCTTGAGTGACCGCAGGTTGAAGCCGGGCGAATGGCGCGAACTGACCCAACCAGAGTTGCGTTTGTTAACTGAGGCTGTGGCTCTCGTGGCACAAAGATACGATTCAGATCATGAGCAATAGCAGCGCCGATTCTCATCGCCGAGCCACAGTGCTCGGTCTAGGTCTCATCGGCGGATCGATCTGTGTTGCCCTGCGTGATCGCGGCTGGATTGTGTCTGGTGATGACCACAATCCCGATCGAGTCGACGAAGCCCTGAAGCGTGGAATTATTCAGCGCGGCGGCATTGATGCCGACGCCGACGTGGCGTTCGTGGCGGTTCCAGTGACAGCAGTGACTGCTCAGGTGCAACGGGCGTTGCTTGAAACGAAAGGAATCGTGACCGACGTCGGCAGTGTGAAGACTGGTGTTGCGCGCGCGATTCATGATTCTCGCTTTGTCGGTGGGCATCCGATGGCTGGTAGCGAACTCGAAGGTTTAGATGGTGCCGACCCCGAACTGTTCGTCGGCGCCGTGTGGGTGTTAACTCCAACGGCCTCAACATCTGACAGCGCGTTCGCGACGGTGGCTGCCATCGTGAGCGATTTGGGCGCCGAAGTCGTTGGTCTTGAACCAGAACGCCATGATGAACTCGTCGCAGTAGTCAGTCATGTACCGCACCTCACTGCTGCAACGCTGATGGGTGTCGCCAGTTCTCGGGCGACCGAGCATGCGGCGCTTCTGCGATTGGCCGCTGGCGGATTTCGCGATATGACCAGAATTGCTTCTGGTCATCCGGCAATTTGGCTTGATATCTGCGCTGAAAACCGTACGGCGATTCTTTTGACTTTGACAGCCCTGATTGACGGTATGTCGGGAATGCGTGCGGCAGTTGATGCCGGAGATCGCACTGAACTAATGCGCCGCTTGACATTGGCGCGGGAAGCACGAGCGAATCTGCCAAGCCGTATGAAAGCATTGGAAGAACTTTCCGAAGTGCGTATCCCGATTCCCGACCGCGCTGGTGCGGCTGCAGAGGTATTCACCTTGGCAGCTGAACTTGGTGTCAATATTCCGAACTTTGAAGTTGTGCACTCAGTTGAAGGCGACCGTGGTATCGCAGTGGTGCTAGTTGAAACTTCACAAGTTGAACTCTTCCGCGGTGGCTTGCTGGCCCGCGGATTCCGGCCGGCTGTTCAGCGATTGTCCGAATAGGTCATGGCCTTGATTCTCGACACTGCAACACAGCCACTCAAGGCCGTGATTTCAGTTCCTGGATCAAAGAGCATTGCAAACCGTGCCCTGATGTGTGCAGCGTTGGCTGAAGGCACGACGACACTGAGCAACCTTGCATCTGGCGACGACACGGCGGCGATGATCGATTGTTTGCGAGCATTACACATTGCCATCACGCTTGAGGGCACGACAGCAACGATCATTGGTTCAGCAGGACACCCAAACGGGGGAGCCGAACTTAACGCTCGACTTGCGGGCACAACCTCGCGGTTTATGACTGCCCTTGCAGCACTGTCGGGTGTACCTTCGTTGATCACTGGTGATGCGCCGCTACGCCACCGCCCAATGAAGCCGCTACATGACGCACTGACGCAACTTGGCGCCCAAATAAAGTCGGTGGATCAACCGGGATATCTGCCGGTATGGGTTTCTGGCGATTCCCTTGATGGCGGGACAGTTTCGATATCAGGTGACATCAGTAGTCAGTATGTGTCAGCTGTGATGATGATTGGCCCGTATTTGCCTGAAGGTATCCGTTTGCAACTCACTTCACCCTTGGTGTCACGCCCCTATGTGGCCATCACGGCGTCGGTCATGAGTTCATTTGGTGCAACTGGTATCGCAATCGGTGACCACACAATTGGTATTGAACCATGCCAATATGCCGGCACAAGTTATGCAATTGAAGCTGATGCGTCGTCGGCCTCATATCCGCTTGCCGCTGCGGCGATTGCCGGAGGTTCGGTGAAAGTTGTTGGTGTTGGTCAGCCCGCATTGCAAGGTGACGCGGCGTTTATTGAGGTACTAGAGGCCATGGGCTGCCAAACGCAAGTAACCGACAGTTCTCTTGAGGTCACGTCGACGAAACAGCTGCATGGCATTGAGTTCAATATGGCCGATATGTCAGATTTGGTACCAACACTGGCCGTCGTCGCGGTCTTTGCCGATTCGCCCACTCGTATCACTGGTGTTGGGTTCATTCGTCACAAAGAGAGCGATCGAATTGGCGATTTAGTGAACGGACTGAAGAAGATTGGCTGTGATGCTGTTGAAGAAGACGACGGCATATTGATTCGTCCAGTGAGTTTTGAGGAGCTTCATGGTGCAGAATTATCAACCCACGACGATCATCGCTTAGCAATGGCTTGGTCTTTGTTGGCTTTGCGGGTATCTGGGATCTCCATTGACGAACCTCAGGTCGTGAGCAAGAGTTGGCCGGAGTGGTGGGATGTGCGGTCCACATTGTTGAAGGCCTCGGCGAACTAAAGTTGGCCGATATGAATTCTCCCAGTAGTCGTCCTTTCGGTCATTCTGAGGAGACAGCGGTTCGGGTCGCTGCCTTTGATGTCGACCACACCTTGACCAATAAAGATTGCGTGGTTCCGTTTTTGCGTGAAGTGGCGGGCTGGAGATTGTATGTCGGTCTGGTGTGGCGGATCTTGCCCTTGAGTCGAGCACTTGTGACCCGCGACCGTGATCGAGTGAAAGCAGTTGCTACGAGGGCGGCGCTTGCGGGACGTTCGATTGAGCAGGTTGATGCTAAAGCCCGTGGTTTTGCTTTGCGGGCTTTCCCGGCCTGGCTGCGTGATGACACAGTGAAACGATTGCGTTGGCACCGTTCGCAGGGGCACAAGGTCGTCTTGGTCTCAGCCTCCTACAGTTTGTATCTCACATACCTTGGCAAGTTGCTTGGCTGCGACGCAGTGATGGGTACTGAATGCGAAACAAACTCGGGTGCGCAGTTCACAGGATCTCTTGTCGGAGCGAACTGTCGTGGCGCCGAGAAAGAACGTCGGCTACGCGAATGGATCAATGGTGAGGGATTCGGTTCGTATGTGCTGTACGCGTACGGCGATTCTGCGGGTGATGACCAAATGTTGGCGATGGCCGATCATGCGTTTCGAATCACCAAAGAATGTGTCGCCGAAGTCCCAGAATTGAGTGCGGCATGACCATACCTCCGTTGCTCAAAGAAGCGCGTCCAAAACAGTGGGCGAAGAATGTTTTGGTTTTTGCTGCACCTGGTGCGGCCGGAGTATTGAACGAGTGGGACAGTTTGTTGCCGACGTTACTCAGCTTTGTTGCTCTCTCATTGACGGCGAGCGGAACCTACTTCTGGAATGACATTCTTGATGTTGAAGCTGATCGAGTTCATCCGACAAAGTGTCGCCGTCCTATTGCCGCTGGATTAGTAAAAATCATTACGGCCCGAATTGTGGGCACGTTGCTCTTAATCACCGGAATTGGCATTGGCTTTATTCCTGATTGGCGTTGTGGTGTCGCAGTCGTTGTGTATGCGGTTTTGACCGTTGGCTATTCAACGGTGCTGAAGCATCAGCCAGTCTTGGATCTGTTAGCAGTTGCCGCTGGTTTCGTGATTCGTGCGATCGCCGGTGCAGAGGCTTCAGCAGTTGAAATGTCAACGTGGTTCTTATTATGTGCAAGTTTCGGTGCTCTATTTATTGTGACAGGTAAGCGTTACGCCGAGATGAAAGAACTTGGTGAAGGTAATGGGTTGACCCGCTTAACGCTGATGGAGTACAGCTTGGATTATCTGCGGATGGTTTTGGCGATCAGTCTTGGCGCAACTTTGGTTGCTTACTGCACGTGGGCGTTCGCGACAAAGGAAATTTCGGGCTCGTCGTGGCCCTCGTATGAGTTGTCCATTGTTCCGATGTTGGCTGCGCTCCTAAGGTACTTGTTGGCTCTTGAACAAGGTCGTGGGGCTGCCCCCGAAGAAGTATTCGCGTCCGACCGCACCCTGCAGATTTTGGGTGTCATTTGGGTGATTATCTTCGGATTAGGCGTGTACGTGGGCTGACCTAGCCCGAGTGCTCAGTTGAGTTTCGACTCACTGAGTAAGATTTGCCTGCTCATGGAAACCGACTACACAACTTCGCGCCTCACTGGCTGGGGTGGAACCTCGCCCAGTTCTGCCCGTACGGCCGAGGTATCTCGGGGGGATGTTGCGGCATTTGTGAAGGACTCAAATCGACGTGGCGTCTTGATGCGGGGTTTGGGACGCTCGTACGGAGATGCTGCCCAGAATGCAGGCGGGGTAGTGCTCACCCTCAAAGGTTCTGCACAAGAAGCAATCCTTGACGTTGACGCTGGGACAGTAACTGTTGGTGCAGGTGTGAGTTTGCACGATCTATTGAAGGTCATTGTGCCTCGTGGATTTTTCGTTCCCGTCACTCCCGGAACTCGTTTCGTAACAGTAGGTGGAGCCATTGCGTCAGATATCCACGGCAAGAACCACCATGTTGACGGAAGCTTCGGAAATCACCTTCGACGAATGTCGTTGATGTTGGCAGATGGAACGATTCAAGAGATCAGTCCGCTGCTAAATCCAACTTTGTTTTGGGCGACGGTCGGGGGCATGGGCCTCACCGGTGTCATTCTTGACGCGACGTTTTTATTGATTCCGATAGAGACTAGTCTGTGCACCGTCAACACGATCAGGTGTCGCAACATTGATGTGTTGATTGAAGAAATGTCGCATGGTGATGATGATCACCGTTACTCGGTTGCGTGGGCCGATCTACTGGCTACTGGATCGCGTTTGGGGCGCAGCGTTTTGTGGCGCGGGGATCATACGAAGTTGGCTGAACTTTCAAGCAAGGATGCCGCGCAAGCATTGCGATATGAGCCTCGACATCTGGCGAGCGTGCCGCCGGTTGTTCCTTCGTTCGGTTTTGTCAACAAGCTCTCATCTTCTTTGTTCAATGAATTGTGGTTCCGTAAAGAACCTCGTCGCAAAGAGGGCGGTCATAAATCAATACCGTCGTATTTCCATCCACTTGATGCCATTGGTTCGTGGAACCGCTTATATGGTGCTGGCGGCTTTTTGCAGTATCAGTTTGCACTTCCTTTTGGACGTGAAGATGAGTTGCGACAGATCATTGAAAAAGTTGCCGTTTCAAAGACCGCAAGTCCGCTTGTCGTGTTGAAAAGATTCGGAGAGGCCAATCCTGCACCTTTGAGTTTTCCGATGCCAGGTTGGACTTTGACGGTTGATATTCCTACTCGTGCTGCAGGGCTCGGTTCATTGTTGCACTCTTTAGACAACATTGTGACGCAATCAGGAGGGCGGCACTACCTGGCGAAGGACGCGCATACGACTCCACTTGCGATTGCTCGCGGATATCCGCGATTAGAAGAGTGGAAGGAAATACAGCACTCAGTTGATCCCGATCGCAGATGGCAAAGCGATTTAGCTCGACGACTCGAACTCATTTAGCGGCTAGTGAACGGCTCAAAGGATTGGTTATGGAAAACGCTGTTGGCGAAGTACAAAATATTTTGGTCTTAGGTGGTCGAAGCGAAATCGGAGTCGCCATTGCGCGTGAACTTCTCACTCCGGCGACGCAACGGGTGACTCTCGCTTGTCGAAAGCCTGATGAATCACATGAGGTTGAAGCATCGTTGGCGCGCAACGGATTGCGCGTTGAATCCATGAACTTTGATGCCGCCGATACTGGCTCTCATGGGGGCTTTATCGACAACGTTGTTGCGGGTTCGGGCGACCTTGATGTGGTCATTCTGGCCTTCGGAGTTTTAGGTAGCCAAGAACAGTGCGATGACGATGCTCAGGCGGCCGTCAAAATCGCCCATACCAATTACACGGGTGCCGTGTCGATTGCGATGGAAGTAGCCAAGCGTTTTCGTCAACAAGGCCTCGGACATCTGATCATCTTGTCGAGCGTTGCCGGAGAACGTGCGCGCAAAGCTAACTATGTGTACGGTTCCTCTAAAGCTGGTCTTGATGCATTTGCCCAAGGTCTGTCCGATGCCATGGTCGGCACTGGAGCGAGCGTGAT